>Ga0207691_10003869_pt1 | contig 14534 bp, 15 predicted proteins | sample KBSM13metaG_FD_184327 | JGI IMG/M metagenome (GOLD analysis project Ga0207691, IMG submission 184327) | Miscanthus rhizosphere microbial communities from Kellogg Biological Station, Michigan, USA - KBS M1-3 metaG (SPAdes) (version 2) | ecosystem: Host-associated > Plants > Roots > Rhizosphere >... | reverse complement strand
CTTCGAGCTCGGCAAGGCCAAGCTGCTGCGCGACGGCGCCGACGTGCTCGTGATCTCGAGCGGGCTGATGACGATGCGCGCGCTCGAGGCGGCGCAGGATCTCGCGGCCGACAAGGTCGGCGTCGCGGTCCTGCACTGCCCGACGATCAAGCCGCTCGACGAAGCCGCGATCGTCGAGGCCGTGCGCTACCAGCACCGCCTGGTGGTGGTGGCCGAGAACCACTCGGTGATCGGCGGCCTCGGCGAGGCGGTGGCGAGCGCGCTGCTGCGCCACCGCGTCCAGCCCGCGGGCTTCCAGCTCGCCGGGTTGCCCGACGCCTTCCTCGACGCCGGCGCCCTGCCGACGCTGCACGACCGCTACGGCATCAGCCGTGAGGCGCTCGCGACGCGGATCAAGGGCTGGCTCGCCTGAACCTTCGAACGAGAGATCGTCATGTCCTCATCCTCCGAGACGCGGCTGGCCGACGCCATCCGCTTTCTCGCCATCGACGCCATCTTGCGCGCCGGCGAAGGCCACCAGGGCGTTCCGCTCGGCATGGCCGAGATCGCCACCGCGCTGTACACGCGGCACCTCAAGTTCGATGCCGCCGATCCGTCCTGGCCCGACCGCGACCGCGTCGTCCTCTCCAACGGCCACGGCTCGATGCTGCTCTATGCCCTGCTGCACCTGAGCGGCTACGAGCGCATCGGCATCGAGCAGGTGAGCACGTTCCGCGACTTCGGCTCGCGCTGCGAGGGTCATCCTGAATTCGATATCGCCTCCGGCATCGAGGTCACGACCGGTCCGCTCGGCCAGGGCATCGCCAACGCCTTCGGCATGGCGGTCGCCGAGGCCTACCTCAATGCGCGCTTCGGCACCGGCATCGTCGACCATCGCACCTACGCCTTCGTCGGCGACGGCTGCCTACAGGAGGGCATCGGCCAGGAAATGATCTCGCTCGCGGGGCACCTGAGGCTGGGCAAGCTGACCCTGCTGTGGGACGACAACCGCATCACCGACGACGGCGCGACGGGCCTGTCGATCAGCGAAGATGTCGCGGAGCGCTTTCGCGTCGCCGACTGGCACGTCGTCGAAGTCGACGGACACGACGTCGAGGCCGTGTCGGCGGCGCTCGCCGCCGCCAAGGCCGACCCGCGGCCGTCGCTCATCGCCTGCCGAACGATCATCGCCAAGGGCATCGCCCGGCTCCAGGGTCAGCGCGGCGGCCACAGCGCCAAGCTGTTCGCCGAGGATGCCGCCGTGGCGCGCCAGGAGCTCGGCTGGTCGGCGCCGCCATTCGAGGTCCCTGCCGACGTGCTGGCCGGCTGGCGCGACGCCGGCCGGCGCAGCCGGCCCGAGCGCGAGCGCTGGCAGGCCCGCGTCGATGCCCTGCCGATCGCCGAGCGCGCCGAATTCGAGCGCATCGTCGCCGGCGAGCTGCCCGAAGGCTGGCGCGACGTGCTGCTCGACTACAAGCGCGGCGCGCTCGATCGCGCGCCGCTAGCCAGCGGCATCTTCATCTCGGCCGAGATCAACGACCTGCTCGTCGACCGCATGCCCGAGCGCATGGTGGGCTGCGCTGATCTCGAGGCGCCAACCAACCACAAGCGCCGCCTGACCGCGTTCACGGCGCAGGATCGGCACGGCGCCTACGTGCACTGCGGCGTGCGCGAGCACGTGATGGGGGCGATGGCCAACGGCATGGCGGCGCACGGCGGGATCGTGCCGATGGCCGTGACCTACCTCGCGTTCTCCGACTACGAGCGCCCGGCGATGCGAATGGCCGCGCTGATGGGGCTGCCCGTGAAGTTCGTGTTCAGCCACGACTCGATCGGCATCGGCCGCAACGGGCCGACGCATCAGCCGGTCGAGATCCTGGCGGCGCTGCGGGCGATGCCGAACATGCTGGTGCTGCGCCCGGCCGATGCGATCGAGGCGGCCGAATGCTGGGAGATCGCCTTCGAGCATCGCAGCGGGCCGGCGACGCTCGTGTTCGCGCGCCAGGCGCTGCCGAACGTTCGCCGCATGCACACCAGCGCGAACCTGTCGCGGCGCGGCGCGTACGTGCTCGCCGAGGCCGAGGGCGGATCGCGCGAGGTCACGCTGCTCGCCACCGGCTCCGAGGTGGCGCTCGCGCTGGCCGCGCGCGACGCGCTCCAGGCCGCCGGCACGCCGACCGCCGTGGTCTCGATGCCGAGTTGGGAGCTGTTCGCGGCCCAGGACGCCGCCTATCGGTCGAGCGTGCTCGGGGCGGGGACCGTGCGAGTCGCGTGCGAAGCCGCGCTTCGCTTCGGCTGGGACCGCTGGCTCGGCGAGCGCGGCGGCTTCGTCGGCATGACCGGCTTCGGCGCCTCCGGGCCGGCCGAGGTGCTGTACCCTCATTTCGGCATCACGCCCGAAGCCATCGTCGCCGAGGCGCGACGCCTGCTCGTCACTCGTCCGGAGCCCGTCAGCGCATGAGTCATCGCATCGTCTTCCTCGACCGCGCGACGATCGCGCCGCAGATCCGCGTCCGCCCGCCGTCGTTCGCCCACGAGATGGTCGCGCACGGCGAGACCCGCGCCGACCAGGTCGTCGAGCGCCTCGCCGGCGCGTCGATCGCCATCCTCAACAAGGTGCCGATCACCGCCGCGGCGCTGGAGCGCCTGCCAGCGCTGAAACTCGTCGCGGTCGCGGCGACCGGCACCGACTGCGTCGACAAGGCGGCCTGCGCCGCGCACGGGATCGCCGTCAGCAACATCCGCGGCTATGCGATCAGCACGGTGCCCGAGCACACCTTCGCGCTGATCCTTGCGCTGCGCCGCAACGTGGTGGCATACCGCGAGTCGGTGCTGGCCGGGCGCTGGCAGCAATCGGGCCAGTTCTGCTTCTTCGACCATCCGATCCGCGACCTGCGCGGCTCGCGGCTCGGCATCATCGGCGAGGGCGTTCTCGGCCAGCGCGTCGCCGATCTCGGGCGCGCCTTCGGCATGGTGCCGATGTTCGCCGCGCACAAGGGCAAGAGCGGGCTGGGGCCTCTCTACACGCCGTGGCATGAAGTGCTCGAGACGAGCGACGTCATCACGCTGCACTCGCCGCTCACGCCGGAGACGCGCGGCATGATCGCGATGCCCGAGTTCGAAGCGATGAAGCGCAAGCCCCTGATCGTCAACACGGCGCGCGGCGGCCTCGTCGACGAGGCCGCACTGGTGCGCGCGCTCGACGCCGGACTCATCGCCGGCGCGGGCTTCGACGTCGTCGACGGCGAGCCGCCCCGGCCCGACAACCCGCTGATGCGCGCCGCCGCGCGCCCCAACGTGATCCTCACGCCGCACGTCGCCTGGGCCTCGGACGAAGCGCAACAGGCGCTGGCCGATCAGCTGATCGACAACGTCGAGAACTTCGTCGCCGGTCGGCCGACGAACCTGGTCGGCGGCGCTTACTGACGCGGGCCGCGCCGCGAGCGTTCGCGCCGGCATCGGGCCGGCACTACTTCTTCGTCAGCAGCAGCTGTCCCGCCTTCTGGAGCCGACCTTTCAGGCCGCTCGCGATCAGGCCGAGAACGCCGGGCAGCTGGATCTCCATCGTGACCGCGGCGTCGCCGACATCGATGACACCGGCCACGGTCTGAGCCAACGTCGCGACGCTGAAGACAAGCCGGTCGCCCTCCCAGCGTTCGCTGCAATGGCCGACGCCGCCGGGCAACACGCGGATCATCTTCGCGAAACCGCTCTCGATGCGGCGGCGCGCTTCGGCGCGGCCGAGCTGGTGGGGGATGCTCACGGTGAGGGGTGTGGCCATGCGTGCGAGGGTGCCGCTAAGCTCGACACCCTGCAAGCGACCCGGGATCGAGCGTGCTGTCCAGCCGTTGGGCCGAGAATTTCGGACCGAGCGACGCCCGAGACGGGATCATCGTATGAACACGGTTCGCGCATTCCGCATGAGCAGCGTTCTGCTCGGGGCCGCCCTGAGCGCCTGCGTGCAGCCGACACCACGGCCTGCCGACAACCCCGCCGGATCCGCCGAAGCCCACGTCGCGCGCGCTCGCCAGCTCGCAGGCGCCGACCTCGGCTACCTCATGCGGCTCTGCCAGCCCCAACCCGCCGAGCGCGCGACGCCGAGCGCGGCGATGGACGACGGAATGCGCAAGCTGATCGCCCGCCCCGCGCCGGCACCCATGCAGGTGTTCGACAACCTGTACTTCGTGGGCGGCGACTGGGTCAGCGCCTGGCTGCTGAAGACGTCCGACGGCCTGATCCTGATCGACGCGCTCAACAACGCCGAAGAGGCGGCCGCGGTGATCGAGGGCGGCATGGCCAGGCTCGGCCTCGATCCGCGCCAGATCAAGTACATCGTCGTGACGCACGGCCACGGCGATCACTACGGCGGCGCCGGCTACCTGGTCGGCAAGTACCGCCCGCGCGTCGTCGCGAGCGAAGCGGACTGGAACATGATGCACGGCCAATTGGAGTTCGATTCAGCCGCCTGGGACCGACCGCCCGCGCGCGACATGGCTGTCCGCGATGGCGACAAGCTGACCTTGGGCGACACGACCCTGACGTTCCAGGTCACGACGGGCCACACGCTCGGAACGCTGTCTCCGACCTTCGACGTCCGGACCGGCGGGCGGACGCATCACGCGCTCTTGTGGGGAGGCACGTCGTTCAACTTCGGCAAGGACTTCAGCCGGCTGCGCAGCTATTCCGCGAACACCGAGCGCATGCGCGCGCTCACGGCACAGACGGGCATCGACGTCTTCCTCTCGAATCACTCGGAGTGGGACGGCTCGATCGAGAAGATGAACCGCCTGCGTGGCGGCGGCGCGTCCGGCAGTCATCCGTTCGTCGTCGGGCCGCAGACGGTCGACCGGGCGCTGCAGGTCATGGACGAGTGTGCGCGCGCGCAAGCCGATCGCTTCGGGTTCCCGTGATCGCCGCTCAATCGGCGAGCCGCGCCAGCGAGCGCAGCGCGTCCGGTGTCGTGCTCGGGAAGCCGAAGAACTCGAGGTAGGCCGGGATCTGCTCGAACAGCATGTCCGAGCCGACCTGGAAGCGGCAGCCGCGATCGGCCGCCGCGGTCAGGAACGGCGTCATCTCGCGCTTCATCACGACTTCGGCGACGAACGTGGTCGACGCGATCCGCGCCACGTCCATCGGCATCGCATCGCCGTCGGTCATTCCCAACGGTGTCGCATTGACGACGATGTCGAACCCGGCCGGATCGCTGGCACCGGTTCGAACCGGGAGCGCCGGATAGTGCGAGCGCAGCCGCGCAGCGAGTGCTTCGGCCGCGTCGGCGCGCACGTCGAAGAGGACGATCGACCCCGCGGCGGCTTGCGCGAGGGACGCCGCGATCGCCGAGCCGACGCCGCCGGCGCCGACGACGAGCGCGCGGGCGCCGTCGACGACGCAGCCTTTGCGGCGCAGGCCACGAACGAAGCCCTCGCCGTCGAACAGGTCGCCGACCAGTCGGCCGTCCTCATCGCGGCGCACCGCGTTGCACGCGCCCGCGATCTCCACCGCCGGCGAGCGAACGTCGAGCAAGGGCACGGTGCTCGCCTTGTGCGGCATCGTGACGAGTGCGCCGCGGATGTTCTCGAGGGTGAACAGCGCGCGCAGGAACGCCGGGTAGTGCTCGGCCCGGCATCCCATCGGAACGACCACCGCGTCGATCCCGGCCCGTTCGAAATGAGGGTTGTAGATCATCGGCGCCTTGAACGCGTGCGTCGGCCAGCCGATGTGGGCGATCAACGCTGTGGTTCCGCGAATCATCGAAGCGGGCTCCTCGAGACCTAGAATCCGAACCTCATTCTGACTGACGGAACGCACCATGAAATCGAAACTGATCCGGCTCACCGCGATGTTCTCGCTGCTCGCCGCCGGCGGCGCGGCGCTCGCCCAGGACATCCAGGAACGGACGATCCGGTTCGGTCACCTGAACAACGCCGACCATCCGACCAGCGCGGGGGTCAAGAAGTTTGCCGAGCTCGTGGCCGCCAAGAGCGGCGGCAAGATCACCGTGAAGGAATATCCGAGCAGCCAGTTGGGCAACGAGCTGCAGCAGCAATCGGCGCTGCAGGGCGGCGTCCAGGAGATGCTCGTGGCGTCGACCACGTCGCTGGCCGGCATCGTCAAGGAATTCGGCCTGTTCGACTTCCCCTTCCTCTTCAGCAACGCCCGCCAGGCCGACGCCATGGTCGACGGCCCGCTGGGCAAGATGATCAGTGGCAAGCTGGCCGAGAAGGGCGTCGTCGTGCTGGGCTTCTTCGACCTCGGGTTCCGCAACGTCACCAACGGCAAGCGGCCCATCACCAAGGCCGAGGACCTGGAAGGCCTGAAGCTGCGCGTCATCCCGAACCCGGTGTTCCTGGAAACCTTCAAGACCTTCAAGGCGAACCCGATCCCGATGCCCTTTGCCGAGTTGTACGGCGCGCTCGAAAGCAAGGCCGTCGACGGGCAGGAGAACCCGTATTCGGTGATCCTGTCGAGCAAGTTCTACGAAGTGAACAAGTACGTCAGCGCCACCAATCACGTGTACGCGACCAACCCGGTCCAGGTCAGCAAGCGTTTCTGGGACAAGCTGTCGCCCGCGGAGCAGAAGCTGCTGCAGGACGCCGCCATCGAAGCGCAGAACTACCAGCGCGTGGTCAGCCGCGAGGCCGCCGGCAAGGCCGTCGACGAGCTCAAGGCCAAGGGCATGGCCTACAACGAGATCGCTCCCGCCGAGCTGGCCCGCATGCGCGCCGAAGTCAAGCCGGTGCACGACAAGTTTGCGGCCTCCTACGAGCCGGCCGTGGTGAACCTGTTCAAGAGCGAGCTCGAACGGGTCTCCAAGCTCTGACGGTCGCTCGGCCTTCGGCGATCGGGTGATCAGACCGCACCGCCCAGCGGGATAATGCGCGGCAGGGCGGCGAGCCCGACCCTGCAGCGGTAACCTCCGGCGGGCGCACGTCCCGCCGCTCGCGGGGGCCGCCCCGCGCGCTGGCCCCTCTCGGTGCGCCAGTCCGACCCGCCCGCGCTCCCCGCGCCTCGCTGCTTCCCCTCCTCCCCTCCTGATGCTCGGATCCTCCAAACCCATTCCCTTCGACCCCTATGGCCGGCGCCGCTCGCGTCGCGGCCTGCCGCGCTGGCTCGTGCTGCTGCTGCTCGGCATCGTCCTCGGTGCCGCGGCGGTGGTCTACGTGCAGGAACGCCACCTGCCGCCGCGACTCGGGGCCGAAGCCTCGACCCGGCTGCGCGAATCGTTCGAGCGCGCCGATGCCGAGCGGCAGCGGCTGCAGGCCGAGCTCACCGCGACCGCCGAGCGGCTGCGCGGCACGCTCGACGAGAACAAGCGCCTCGCCTCCGAAGTGGGCGCGCGCGGCGAGGCCGTGCAGCACCTGCGCCAGGACATGGCCTCGCTCGTCGCTGCGCTGCCGCCCGATCCGCGCAACACGCCGGTGGCCGTGCGTGCCGCGCGCTTCGAGGTGCAGGGCGATGCGCTGGCCTACCACGTCGTGCTGTCGCGCGAGCACGCCGGCAAGAATCCGTTCGGCGGCGTGATGCAGCTCGTCGTCGCCGGCGCCTCGGGGCGCGCCAACGACACGGTGGCGCTGGCGCCGGTGCCGATCTCGGTCGGGCTCTACGAGACGGTGCGAGGAAGCCTGCCGTTGCCGCAGGGCTTCAAGCCGCGCCGGACGACCGTCCAGGTCCTCGACAAGGTCGGCGGCAAGCTCGTCGGGATGCGCGTGATGAACGTCAATTGATTGCGGCAGGGATCGCGCAGCAGCGTGGGGCGGTCGAGTGCACGGGGCATGCCCGGTGCTGACGAGGGTCGCACCCCCTTCATCCGCCTGAGAGCTTGCTCTTGAAGCCTGCGCTCGCCAGCAGCGAGACGAGCAGCTCGCGGTGGTCGCCCTGGAACTCGAGCGTGCCCGACTTCACCGTGCCGCCGGTGCCGCACGCGGACTTCAATCGTTTCGAGAGCGCCGCGAGCGCGGCCTCGTCGAGCGGCAATCCGGCCACGACGGTCACCGTCTTGCCGCCTCGTCCGCGCACCTCGCGGCGGATTCGGGCGGTGCCGTCGCCGGCCGGCACCGCACGTGCGGTCGACGGCGCGCACTTGCAACTCCCCGCTGCTTCGCGACACGTGGGGCACATTCGGCCCGCGTCGGTCGAATAGACGAGGCCGCCGCGAGACTGGCGCTTGGGCATCGGGGCATTCTGCCGATGCCGCGCTCGGGTGCACGCCTGGGAACACCTGCCGCGACTTGCGATACCGACACGCGCTCCGTAGCATGAACCGATGACCGTGACCACGAACGACCGCGCAGAGGTATGAAGATTCTGGTGGTCGGCGCCACTGGAGTCCTCGGGCGATCGGTCGTTCGGCGCCTTCTTGCCGCCGGCGTGGCGGTGCGTGCCCTGGCCCGGACGCCCGAACACGCAGCAGGTCTCGCGAACCAGGGCGCCGAGGTCGTCGAGGGCGACCTCGTCGACGCCGGATCGCTCGAGCGTGCCTGCGCGGGCACGGATCGCGTGCTCGCGGCGGCCCACTCGCTGCTCGGCCGCGGCCGCTATCGCTCGGATCGCGTCGACGGCGCCGGCCATCGCGCGCTCATCGACGCGGCCCGCGCGGCGGGAGTCGAGCGCTTCGTCTACACATCCGCCGCGAACGCGTCGCACGATCATCCGGTCGACTTCTTCCGCACGAAAGCCGCGATCGAGGACTACCTGCGCACGAGCGGCATCGCTCACGTGATCCTGCGGCCCACGGCATTCATGGAGCACCATGTCCACGAGTTCAACGGCAAGTCCGTGCTGGCGACGGGGCGGGCCCGGCTGATCGGCACCGGCGAGAAGAAGCGCAACTTCGTCGCCGCCGACGACGTCGCGCAGTACGCGGTCGTGGCGCTGACCGCCGAGCCGATGCCCTCGCAGCCGATCGAGATCGGCGGCCCCGCGAACCTCACCAATCGCGAGATTGCCGAGCTCTACGCCAGGACGGCCGGCGTCCCTCTGCGCATTTCTCGCATGCCCGCGCCGGTGGCGCGCTCTCTCGCGCTGCTCGCGTCGCCCTTGCACGACGGCGTGGCCCGCCTGCTCAAGCTGCTCGCGCTTCCGGACGACGCCTTCCCGGAGACGTTCGACGATGCCGAGTTGCGCGCGAGATACCCGGGCATAGCGTCGACGACCGTCGAGGACTTCGTGCGGGCGCGTGTGGCGGAGGGACGCAACGTCCGGTCAGCCTGACCCCGAGCCTGAGCGCCGAGCCAGGTGCTTCCAGGGTTCGGATCGCCACGCAGCCGGCGACCACAGCGGTCGATTCGTGCTTCCCGGCGTGCGCTTCGTCGCAAGCCATGTCGTTCCGTCGCCGTCGGTTCCGACAATGGCAACACCACGACGATGCGGACAACCCCATGACCTGCCTCCTTCGGCGCATCCTGGCCTCGCTGGCCACCATGCTCATCGCAGCGCACGCGCACGCCTACGAGGCCGGCTGGATGCAGATCCAGGTGGCGGGCACGACAGCGGATGCGCCGACGACGACGGTCGCCCTGTATTACCCGACGATGGCCGCGCCGCGAGCCATCGCCATGGGACCGTTCGCGCTCAACGTCGCCATCGCCGGCAAGCCGGTCGACAAGGTCAAGGCGCTGATCCTGCTCAGTCACGGCATCGGCGGCAGCGAGCTCGGGCACAGCGTCCTGGCGCAAGCCCTCGCCCGGAACGGCTATCTGGTCGCGGCGCTCCGTCATCCCGGCGACAACTGGCAGGACCGGTCCCTGATCGAGAAGACTCCCGAGCGCTACTTCCCGGAGCGGCCGCGGCAGGCTTCTCGGGTCATCGACGCGATCCTGGCCGATCCGGCGTGGAAGGAGCGGATCGCGAGCGACAGCCGCGGGCCTCGCGTGGGTGCGCTCGGACATTCGGCCGGCGGCTACACGGTGCTGGCGTTGGCGGGAGCCACGCCGGATCTGACCCGGATGAGGAAGCACTGCATGGCCGAAGCAGCCGAAGACCCGATCTTCTGCGGCATCGCCCGCTCGGGCGGTGCGATGCCGTCGCCATCACCACCGGCCACGCCCTCGCTCAAGGACGAGCGCGTTCGAGCGATCGTCGCGCTCGCCCCCGCGGGTGCGCCGCTCACGGCCGAATCGCTCGCGGCGGTTCAAGCGGCGACCCTGATCTACTCGGCAGACCTGGACCGTTTCCTGGTGCCGCGGTTTCATGCCGAGTGGGTCGCCAGCCACCTGCCCGCACCGAACCTGCATCGCGTGTCGAACGCCTGGCACTTCACCTTCATGGATTCGCCCAGCATGTCCATTCCCAGCCCGGACGGCGACGTCGCGGCGGACCCACCGGGGTTCGATCGCGAGGCGTTCCTGAAGCGGCTTGCCGACGACATCACGGCCTTCTTCGACAAGTCCTTTCCGTAGCCGATCGATCCACGCAGGACGACTTGGCCCCCGGCGCGCTCACTTGTCACGGCGGCCGATGTTTCGGAGCATGTCCCGCATGCCTCTGACTGCGCGCCAGACCTGCTCTCTTTCGTGAGCCAGCGCTGCGAGCGCCGGCCGCAGCTCCTTGCGAACTCTCGCCGCCTCCTCGCGCAACTCTCTGGCCTGCGCGATCGGATCGTCCGCATCGCTCGACGGCAACGTCTCGGGCTCGATGTCGAGCTGTCCGGCATCGGTCGCAGGGAGCTCTGGCTCGGTCTCGAAGACCTCCGCCTGCGTGTCTTCCGCCCATGGATCGGGGATCTCGTGGGAGGGGTCGTAAACGGAATCGGAAGCCGCCTCGTAGGCGGTCAGCAACCTGTTCACCCAGACATGGTCCTCCGGCGACGCCGCACCGCCTCGGGAAAGCATTTCGTCCGCGAGGAACAACTCGTTCTCGTAGCGAGCCTCGAACCTCGTTCGCTCGGTCGGGGCCGCATCCGGTTGTCGGGCAGAAACGCGCACGAGCCAGCCGTGCACCGTGTCGCCGATCGCCGACACGATCTGCCCCGTCCAAGCACGATTGTCATTCGACCCTGACATGCCGACCTGCGCCACCTCCGTGCCCCGCACTGCTGTCGTCCATGAGCCTACACCTTGCTCAGCGGCGAGAGCTTGATCCCCCTGCGCCTCGCCACCCGACAGCGGCTAGCGTCGCATCGAAAGTCGGCTGAGGCGCACCGTCACCAGCAGCCCGGCGACAGAACACGCGCCCGTGGCGACCCACGTCCACTGCCAGCCGCCCGCAGCGCTTGCCACGGCGGCCACGAGCGGCGGCCCGGCGAACTGGCCGAGCGCCGACCACTGCTGGACCCAGCCGAGCGTCGTCGCCAGCGTGCCTTCGCTCGGCGCGAGCCGCACCGCCAGCGCAAACAACGTCGCCGGGATCAGACCGCCCACGCTCGAGAACAGCAGCACCGCTGCGTATCGCCACGCTGGCGGCAAGCCGGCATTGCTGCTGCCGGCAAACGCGGCCGCCGCAGCCAGGCCCATCGTTGCGAAGCCGATCGTCAGCAGGCGAGACGGCGCAACGCCGCGGTGCAGCAGTCGGCCCGAGCCGATGTTACCGATCATGTTGACCGCCGCGACCACCGCCGTCAGCACGCCGACGGTGGCACCTGCGATTCCGCTCTGGACATAGATCGACGGCAGGAAGCCGATCACCGCCAGCCATTGGCCCGAGTACATCGCGAACGCAACGGCCACCAGCCACGGGCCGGGCGAGCCCAGTGTCTGGCGCAGCCGCGCGAGCGACGGCAACGGTGATGCGCCCGCGGCCGGACCGGCGTCCGCCGGCACGGCGTGACGCAGCCATATCGCCATGGCGCCGGACAACGCCGCCAGCGCGCCCCACCAGCCGCGCCAGCCGATCACCGCGATCGCCAACGGCCCGAGCAGCAGCGCCAGTGCAGTGGCGAAAGGCATGTAGGCGCCCCACAGGCCCAGCATCGCGCTGACCCGCTTCGGCTCGACCAGCGAGCGCACCAGGCCCGGCGCCGGGAGCACGACGAGCAGGAAGCCGAAGCCCTCGGCGGCGCGCAGCAGCATCAAGGGCGCGACTCCCTGTATCAGGCCGCCGAGCGCGCTGACGATCGCCAGCACGATGAGTCCGAGCGTCATCGAGCGACGGCTGCCCAGGCTGTCGGCGACGACGCCGAAGAACACGCCAACCGCCATGCCGGGGACCTGCACCAAAGAAAGAAGGAAGCCGGCCTGCACCAGCGTCAGCCCGAGCGCATCGCGCAGCACCGGGATCGCGGGCGGCAACTTGCCGACGTGCAGCGCCGCGACGACGCCCGCGAGGATCACGACCAACGCTGGGTCGACGCGGCGCGCGGAAGTTGTTGTCATAGTAAGCAAGTGGCGCCGGGCGAGATGGCAAATCCGCGCCGACACGCGCAGGACGTGATGCTGCGGCTAGAAGAGTCGGCAGAAGATTCGGACATTGGCGCCGACAAGAGCTGCGATCCAGACCGCGGCGCCGATGGCGGCGAACAGCAGGCCGAGGGCCAGTCGGCGGAGCATGCTGCAGTCGGTGCGCAAGAGCATCGGCACGGCGAGCAGCGCGACGACGCCGATGAGCCCCGCCAGAAGGTAGACCTCGAGCCCGCCCTCGCAGGAGCGCGGCGCGGCCCAAAGCGCGCACACGACCATCGCCGCGCACAGCGACGCTCCTGCAGTCCGGGTGAGAACCTTCGGTGACATGCCAGGGTCGGTTGCTCGTACTTTGGAGCTCATATCGGGGCCGAGTCGGCGGCTACGCGACGGTCAGCGATTCGATGGCCGCAGCACGCAACAGCATCGCCGAAGCCGACAGAGATGCCCCCGCGAAACCCTCCTCGGATGGGATAGCGGCCCTTCCTAGCAAACCTAGGATGGTCCGATGGTGTCTCGCGCATTCGGATCCTGAGTTCATCGGTCACGTGCTTCGAAGAGGACGGCCCGATCTCGGCCGCAATCGCAAGTCGCTAGTTCACCGCCAGCACACAACGAATCGAAGCCGGGGACGCAATGATGTCGAAGACTCTGGACCGTCCAACGATCGTCGCCCTAGCGTCCTCGATGCTGCTCCTCGCAACGCCGCTTGCCTGGGGCGCTGGTGGTGGCGACATCGACCTGCCGCCCGCATCCAATCCGGCGTACTACGAGCAGAACATTCTCAGTCGCTCCGGAGAAACCGTCGAGCCGCTTGGCCCGAACTTGATGGGCGAAACGCTCAACGAGTACAGCGGTGGACTTGGCTTCAGTCATACCGACGTCTCGATTCCCGGCAACAGCGCGTTGCCCGTCGCCGTCGGGCGCGTCCTGGCCGTGGGAACTCGTCAGGCCGTTGCAGGCTTGTTCGGAGACTGGGACATCGACATCCCGCATCTCCACACCGTCGCGTTCACCACGAGCCCTGATTGGTACGGCGGCAACGGCTTCGGCACGTTCAACCAAAGTCGGTGCAGTCAGTTCACGATTCCTCCGGTCGACAGATACGTCGCAAGCAACAGGTTCGTGGATCTCCGTCCGGAGGGCTGGTGGGACGGATATCACCTGTATGTCCCCGGCTCCGGTGATCAGACGCTCCTGAGCCGCGCCGGCGGACCGCCGACAAACCCGATTCAGCCCACCGATGGTGACGTCTATCCCGTTGTCACGAAGCAGCACTGGCAGCTGGCCTGCCTCTCTTCGCTCGAGCGCGGCACAGGCGAAGGATTCCTTGCCCGATCGCCCGACGGCACGCGCTACCGATTCGACCACCTGGTACAGCGCGCCTACCCAGGGCTTGACGTGCGTCCGTACGGAACGAAGCCGCGCATCCAGATATGGATCCTTCCGACCCTCGTCACCGACCGTTTCGGCAACTGGGTCCAGTACAGCTACGGGGGCGCCGACGGCGGACAACTCACCTCGATCACTTCAAGTGATGGGCGTGCAATCACGTTGACCTACAACGGATGGGGCAACCGCGTCGGCTCGGTCAGCGACGGCACCCGTACCTGGACGTATGCCTACGACGCGAACGGCGCTCTCCAAACCGTCACGCAGCCGGACGGATCGCAATGGCAGTTTGCTCTAGGTGATCTGGAACGCGACCCTTTTCGGACCGGCGGGTGCGCCAACAACCTGAACTACTCCTGGGACTACGCCACCCACGTCGGCACGATCACGCATCCTTCTGGCGCCGTCGGTACGTTCGCGCTCAAACGGTGAGCCAATTCGGCGTTGAAGAGGGCCTTGGGGCGGGGGACTTCTGGGTAATAGAAGACTCCTTTGCGAGCGCCGAGGTCACTGTTATGGTCTTCAAGCCGCTGCCGCTGCCGGAGGGTTTTCAGGCGGCGTTGACTACGTGGCTGAATGGACAAAATGCGGTGAAGAAGATCACACTGGCGAACCGCGAGGGCGATGTAATCCTTGGCATTGCCCATAAGTAGCCCAGGTAGTCACGCGACAGCATCGTCCGAGAGCCGCACCGGAGTGGCCCTCCACCAGCCCGACGAGCCGCTCCGGCACGCTTCGGCCACCACCCGCCCGCCGTTGACCCCGCCCTCCGGCCCCAGGTCGATCACCCAATCGGCCTCCGCGATCACATCCAGGTCGTGCTCGATGACG
>Ga0207691_10003868_pt1 | contig 14536 bp, 17 predicted proteins | sample KBSM13metaG_FD_184327 | JGI IMG/M metagenome (GOLD analysis project Ga0207691, IMG submission 184327) | Miscanthus rhizosphere microbial communities from Kellogg Biological Station, Michigan, USA - KBS M1-3 metaG (SPAdes) (version 2) | ecosystem: Host-associated > Plants > Roots > Rhizosphere >... | reverse complement strand
AGGTCTCCCATCTTGGCTTTGATCTGATCCGAGCGAACCTGGTCTCGCAAGCCCTGACGCTTGGAATCAAGCAGGCTGTGCGTCGCGATCGCCCGACCGGGGAATGCTGCGCGTTTCCCTCAGGGCATGCGTCGCTCACGTTCGCAACCGCCTCCGTCCTCGAACGCCATTTCGGGTACCGCGCAAGCTGGCCGATGTTCGCGATTGCCGGATACGTCTCGGCCAGTCGTCTCGCCGACAACCGTCATTTCTTGAGCGACGTTCTGTTTGGGTCGGCGCTGGGGATCGCCTCAGGGTGGACCGTTGTCGGTCGTCATGGTCGGGACACGTTCTCGTTGGTTCCGATCCCAACGCACGGGGGCGTCGCGGTGGCCGGTTCGTGGCCCGCGAAGCGCGAATCGCGTTTCTGACTCTCTCGGCGAAGTTTTGCAGGGCGCTGACGGTATACTGGGCCTCTTTCGAACGGTGGAGGTTCAGAGATGAAACGCATGTTACTCGTCGTCTTTGGTGTGCTGGCTGTGTCGGCCAGCGCGATGGCCCAGGGAGGGCGAGGCGCTCCGGCGCCGCCACCGCCGCTGGAGCCCGGTGCGTCGCAGGCAGAAGTCGATAAGGCCGTACTTGCCGCGCCTGAGAACACCCGCAATCAAGCCACGGTGATCAAGTGGAACCCGGCGAACTGGACGTATACGACCCTGCGCAAGGGGACGAACCGGATCGTCTGCTTCGACGTGTCGGGTTTCCCGGGCCAGCAGCCGTACGCGCTCGAGTGCACGATGCTCGGCAACCTCGATCGCGTAGCGCAGAACCTGAAGTTCGAGTCGGAACCTGACCGCGCGAAGCGCCAGGCTGCACTCGACGCCGCGGAAAAGGATGGCAGCCGCGCCAAGCCGGAATACGGCTCGGTGTGGTGGCACATCCGTGGCGCCGACCAGGCAACCGCGCGTCCGCACACGACGATTGCGGTTCCCGGCGCGACGACGGCGACGACGGGTATTCCGGACAATGCCAAGCAGGGCGGCGTCTGGATCATGAACCCCGGTACGACGACGGCCCATTTGATGGTTCCAGGCGAATAGAGCAGGCCTCAGGAATCAGCCCGCAGGCCTCGGATTGAGACAGCGATGAAGCCGGTGATTGTGAGTCTGCTCGTGGCGGTCTTGTCCGCCGCGCAGCAGAAGCAGACGTTCACCGGCGTCATCACCGACGAGATGTGTCCGCTCGGCACTCATTCGCACATGCGGATGGGGCCGACGGACGCCGATTGCGCGAAAGCGTGCGCCATGTCGCACGACGCCAAGTACATGCTCTACGACGGCAAGAGCGCGTACTTCCTCAGCGACCAGAAGACTCCCGAGAAATTCGCGGCGCAGAGAGTCCGAGTGACCGGGACGCTCGACGCGAAGACGATGACCATTCGCGTCGACTCGATCGGCGCGGCACCTCGAGCTCGCTCCGGACGAGCCTCGCGACCTGACTCGGGGCAGGCCAAATGAATCGCCGGCTGCTCGTCGGCGCGTTCCTCGCGGCCGTGTTCATCACCCAGGGTGCCTGGGCCGTTCTTCACTCACAGACCGCGAAACCGCCTGGAGCGCTGAAGACCGAACGGGTCAAGGGCGACCTGCACGTGATCAGCGGTGAGGGCGGGAACGTGGCGGCCTACGCCACGGCAGAAGGTGTCGTGCTGGTCGACGATATGTTCGACCGGAATCACGCCGACATCCTCGCGCAGGTCAAGTCGGTCACCGACAAACCGCTCCGGTACGTCATCAACACGCATCAGCATGATGACCACGCGGGTGGTGATTTCAAGATGCTCCCGCTGGCGGAGGTCATCGCTCACCGGAACGTCTACGCGAATCTGAAAGACATCAAGCGGCCGTACTTCGAGGACACGCCAGGTACGCCAATCGGGTTGCCGCGTGTCACCTTCAGCGACCGGCTGGACGTGCATCTCGGCGGCCGCGATGTCGAGGCCTATTACTTCGGACGCGGCCACACCAGCGGCGACATCGTTGTGTACTTCCCCGAGCTGAAGGCGATCCATACGGGCGACCTGTTCATCAGCGGATCGCGACGCGGCGTGCCGATCTATGTGGACTCGGTCCAGGGCGGCAGCCTGCTCGAATGGACGCGCACGCTCGATCGCACCCTGCAGCTGGACTTCGACACCGTTATCCCCGGGCACGGTCCGGTGACAACCAAGGCCGACCTGACACGATTCAACGCCGACATCGCCGCGATGCGCTTACGCCTGCAGACCATGATCAAGAGCGGGGCGAGTAGAGACCAGGTCGTGCAGACCGTCGAGAAAGACTATGGCTGGCGAGCAACCGGCTGTCCGCCCCCGCCGCAGATGACTCCAGGCTGCCTGCAGTATCAGCAGATCGACGCACTGATCGCCGAGTTGAAGTAGCGGCGCTTCCGCATGGCCTGGCCGACTGACTCCGAGCTCCATGACCTGGTCGTGCGTTTCGAGAACGCGACGCTTTCCGCGTCGGAGTGGACGCACTCGGCGCATCTGGTCACCGGGTTGTGGCATGCGAGGACCTTCAGCGAAGCGGACGCGCTGAACCGGTTGCGCCAAGGCATCCTGCGACTCAACGCCGCGCATGGCACGCCAAACACCGACACGCGCGGATATCACGAGACGATCACCCGCGCCTATCTCGTGCTGCTGGTCCGATTCGCGGGCACGAATCCAGAGTTGACCGTGGGTGCGATAGCGCAGGCGCTGCTTGCCAGCGATCTGGCAAAGCGGGAGGCGCTGTTCAGTTACTACTCGCGGGATGTGTTGATGTCGGTTGCTGCGCGACGGGGGTGGATAGAGCCGGACCTGCGGCCCCTGGTCCTCGGTCCGTAGTCACCTGGTCCGTCGCCCTGGTTCCTGGTCCCTGGTCCCTGGTGCGCTCGAAGCGCAGGGGACCAAGGACTCAGGACCAGAGACGGACCAGGCACCGCACTCAGCACCAAAAGAACTCGTTAGGGCCGGCGGGTGATGCGATCCCAGATGCTGCCGCCGTTCTGAGACGTGCCGACGCGGGACGAATTGTAAGTGCTGTCGTAACCCTCTACGAAGCCCGAGCGATACGTCGCCCTGTAGTCTTCCCGGGTTCCGTAGCGGCTGTCGTAGCCGCGGTTGCCCGACTTGTACCAGTCGTGTCGCGCCGGGTCGTAGCGGTCGCCGTCGCGCATGTCTTCCTGCGCCTTGGTGACGCCGTCACGATAGCCCTGGTCGAATCCAACCGACTGGCGGCTGGAGCGGCCGTACTGATCGGTGCGCCCGTAACGGTCGTCGCGGCCATAGCGATCATCGCGGCCATAGCGATCATCTCGACCATAGCGATCATCTCGACCATAGCGATCGTTGCGACCGTAGGTGTCGCTGCCGTAGATCACGCGGGCGTTGTTGCTGCGTGAGGCAATCCGTTCCGCCTCGTTGCAGTTCGTCGCACGCGGCTGCTGTCCCGGCGGGCGTCCGTCGTACCACACACGGCACTGTCCGGCAGGCGGCATCTGCCCTGGCGGGATTCCCTGGTTGCGGGTGCTGTTGCGCCCGTTACCCTGCGCGAAGGCGGTGCCGGCGATGAGAGTAAAGACTGCGATCGTTGCTGCTGCGTTGCGGAACATGGGTTCGTTCCCTCCCGGCCACTACACGGGGCAAGAACCGGACCATGTATTTTCAGGCCTGTTTCTGTGCAGTGAGGCGCTCACGTCATCCGCGAAGGACGCTCTACTGCCCAGTCGGCAGTGCAGAAAGATGACAACGTCTTGTTGGGCTATCGCTTTACTGGCGTGCCGTAGACCTCGATCTTTCCGACGTTGATATAGCCGCCGGCTCCGTGCCCGCTCCCGGGCATCAGATCGGCAAAGCCGACCGCATCCACCTTCGACAAGTTCGGCCGCTCGACCCAGGTGCCGACGGTGACGACGCGATCGGCGTCGAGCTTCAGCCAGCGCAGATCGGTGGGCGTGATCTCGCTCTCGTTGAAATCTGCCTGCAGCCCCGATGGCCGATCGCCGACGAGCCACGTGCCATCGGCGAGCTTGAGGAGCGGCCAGGCCTGGTGGAAACCGGACGTGCGAACGACCCAGCGGATCTTCGCGAGCGGCGCACTGAGATCGACGAAGTTGCCCTTATCGCGCAGCGCGACCGCGCTCGGCGTGGTGGTGGTTCCGGTCCAGAGATTCGTTGGAACGGTGTTGCTGCCGCCGCGTCCGGCGACGAGTTGAATCTCCTTTGCGGTGGAACCAAGCAGCACGAGCTCGAGATTCGGGTTCGTGACGCCTTGTGGCGCCACTGGCCAGGCGCCGTGATCGTCCGGCGGCGTGGGCAGCGCCTTCCACGATTCGCTGAAGAACAGCGGTGGACGCATCGGCACGCCGCCGCGGCCCGCGTTCTGGGCCATCGCCGTCGTCATCGTTCCGGCAATCAGGGCAAGTACGAGTCCCGCACGCCACATAACATTTCCTTTCAGGTCCGCCCTGAAGGCGGAGACTATCTTGTCGGTCCGGCTACAGCCGGACACTACGTCCTCGGTCCGGCTACAGCCGGACACTACTACGTTTGCGCTTCGGCACGCAGGCCAGAAACCGACGTGGATTATCAACCATGATGCGGTGCAGCACGTCATCGCTCGCGCCGGCCGCCTTCAATTTGGGCACGAATACTGTCAACGTCTTTGCGAAGGCGCTCCCGGTGTCGGCCGAGAACATCAGGCGATCGGTGAACCCCGCGTCGATCAGCGCCATGACGAGTGGCACCTGTTGCGCATCGCCGTTGCCACCCTGGCGATCGAACCCGATATACGCGCCGCGACGGCACAGTGTTTTGTGCACGTACACATTCGGATCGACCAGATTGCCGAGGTGTCCGATCACCACGCGATTGGGGTTGACGCCGGCGTCCTCGAGGATATCGAGCTGTTCCAGCGCCGACTTTCCAGGAATGCCGGTGTGCGTGAAGATCGGCAGGTTCGTGGCGACGTGCGCGCGGCCCACTGCGCGGAAAACCTTGCGCTCGTCTTTCGTGATTTCGTCCCAGGAGCCGATCTCGCCGAATGCACCAGACGAGTCTTCATCGACCTGTTTGATGAGCGCCTGCACGATCTGGTCTTCGCTCATCGTTGAAATCTCGGGCGGGTAGAACGGCTGCGAGTAGAAGCCGGCGCTGGCGACGATCGGCATCCCCGACTTCGCCGCGACTTGTCGGAGGAAGTTGATGTCACGCCCCATGTCGGGATGGCCCGCATCCACGATGCAGGCGATGCCGGCATTCTTCGCTGTTGTCAGCTCTTCGGTGATCCGGTCCACCGCGGACACCGCCGGCGCTGGTGTGGTGTCTGCGCCGCGACCGGCGCCGCCCGCGCGCGGTGCCGGGGTGCCGCCTCGACCCGCCCCGCCGCCGCGCGGCGCTTCACCGTTGGCGGCGCGCACAGCCGCTGACGCCGCGGCGAACTTCGCATTGAAGTCCGGCCCCAGCTGCATGTGTTCGTGAAAGAGCGTGGCGCCGCCGGCGAGTTCATCCGGCATGTAGTCGCGCAGAATCGTCCTGATCACCGCGCCCTTGGGAAACGTCGGCGTCTGCGCTGCGGCGCGACCCGGAAAGACCGCGGCTGCTGCGGCGCTGATTCCGAGCAGCTCGAGGGCCTGACGACGGGTAAGCGATCGAGTGAAGTCGTATGACACGGCTGAATCTTACCGTTCTTAAGGAACGCCGTTAAGGCGTTCCGGTGGACACAAGGAACGCCGTTAAGGCGTTCCGGTAGACCAGGGCGGCGATGCTACAGTTAGGGGCACCGGGTCACCACAGCGTGGATACAGAGAAAAAAGGTTTGCTGGCGCGATTGTTTCCGCAGCGCCGGGTCACTGAACGGATGTTCCGCGAGCTTCGCGACGAGATGTCGCGCGAGCACAAAGACGTGATCCGCGAACTGCGTGAAATCCGCAGGACGGCCGAGCAGAGCCGACAAAAGTTGGAGGGTGCTCTTGCGGCGCACGAGGAAGCGCTGGCTGCTTTGCCCGAGCTCCAGGCCCGAATCGAACGCTGCCTGATTGCCTACACGCACGACGCGAAGTCGTCGGCGCGGATCGGCGACTTCAAGGCCGGCGTCGACCATCAGGCCGTCCTCGCGCATGTGACGCGAGCGGTCGAGAACGCCAGGCTGGAGATGGCGCCGTGCCCGCACCTGGTCGTCGAAAACGTATTTCCTGAAGCGATGTACGACTGTCTGTTCGAGGCGTTGCCGCCGCCGGCGTTCTTCGAGAAAACCAACGACCTCCGCGATGAGATGCCGGTGCCGTTCACGATGGCCCCGGCCTACAGCCGCGTCGTCTGGGATCTGTTTCACGAGGCCGTCGAGCAGGCACTGCTTCCGGCTGTCATCGCCAAGTTCCAGCCGGCGCTCGACGAGTTCGTTCGTGCGACGTGGCCGTCGCTGGGATCGTGGGAGCAGTCGGGGATTACCCTGCGCGCCGCCAATCCCCGTCTGATGCTGCGCCGCCGAGGCTACCTGATCAAACCGCACCGCGATCCGCGGTGGGCGTTTCTCGTTGCGCTCTTCTATGCGGCACCCCGCGGCTCCGCACATACCTATGGCACCCAGCTGTACCGCCTGATTCAGGAGCGCGACGAGGCGCACACGTCGCCGCTATGGCTGGCTCCTGACGAGTGCGAGCTCGCCCGTGACGTACCGGGGATCGGGAACAGCGCGCTCATGTTCCTCAATTCCACCGGCGCGCACGGAGCTTCGGTTCCAGACGACGCACCGGCGGGCTTCCTGCGCTACGTCTACCAGGCTCGGTTCAGCCCGGACACCGCGACCAAAACGCGGCTCCTCGAGCTGCTGGCAGGAGAAGGGCGCGAACGCTGGGTCGCCACGCGTTGACCCGCGCCTCCAGACCGACCATCGCCATCGTCGTCACCTTCTTTGGCACGCCGCCGGTCTGGCTGCCTGCATTCTTTCGATCCTGTCAGACCAATTCAGATGTCCGCTGGCTGATCTACTCGGATTTCGACACCGCGTTGCCCACGCCGCCGAACGTGGCCATCAAGCCGATGGAACTGAGCGAGTTCAACGCCCGGGCCTCCGCCGCAGCGGGCACTCCGATCACGATCGACCCCGCACGCATTCGAAAGATCTGCGACTTCAAGCCGTTGTACGGGCTCATGTTCGCAGACGACCTGCGCGATTTCGAGTTCTGGGCGTACTCGGATCTCGACGTCGTCTGGGGCGACATCCGGCAGTTCGCGACCGACGAGCTGCTGGACGGCCACATCATCGTCTCTCCGCGTCAGCGGAAGCTCGGTGGTCATGGCACGTTCTTCCGGAACACGGAGGCCAACAATCGCCTGTTCGAGATCGTCCCGGACGTGGTCGCGCACCTGATGAATCCGCATTACGTGCGCGTGGACGAGAACCTGATGACGTTCGGGTTGCGCGATTGGATCGCGAAGACCTCGTTCAAGGCGCGGCCGAAGATCTACTGGGAAGATGAAATGACGATCACGGCCGAGTATCAGAAGGCGCTACTCGCCCGCGAGGATAACTGGGAGTTGCGCTGGCGGGAAGGGCATGCCTTCGATGCGGAAGGTCGAGAAGTGATGTACCTGCACTTCCACAAACTGGTGCCGTGCCTGAAGACGATCGATTTTGGATTCGGCGACGAGCCGTCCGCTTTCACGCTCACCCGTAACGGAATCGCGAAAGGCGAAGGTCCGACAACGAGCGGAAGGCCGACCTAAGGGGCGCTGCACTACGTTCATTACAACTTCGCACGTCCACAGAGGGCTTGGTGGTACGCCTGCGATGGCTGCTGGCCTTGCTAATCGAGTGTGGTCCGTTGAGGACATCATCTGCTGCTGGATGCAGCCGATAAAAAAGCGGCGGCGTAGCTGATGCGAATGGAGCTCGCCAAGGGGTTTCCGTCGCTTGAAACGATGGCGTTACTTGCCCTAGCGCTGGACTGCGACGTGTCAGCATTACTAATGCCGGAGAGTTAAGCTGGCGGTTGCCGAGACGTACACGTCCCATGCCGATATTGCTTCCTGAGCAGGATTTCTGCTGGTTCTGCCGCTACATCGCAGGGGAACAGCCGTGTGCGTTCGTGCTGCGCAACGAGCAGATCGCGGCGTGGATCAATGTTCGTCAGTATGAGCGCGGATCGATGCTCATCGCGCCGACTACCCATCTCCCGACTGTGTTCGACCTCGATGCCAACACGCTCGCTGCCGTTTACACGGCCGCCGCGCGAGTGGGTGAGGCAGCCGTCAGAGCCTTTGCGGCGACGGGTCTCAACATTTTCCAAAACAACGGCGTTTTCGCCGGACAGACGGTCGCCCACCATCACGTTCACGTGGTTCCGCGTTATGCGTCCAGTGATCCGCGCCGACTCTTCCACGCGGACGATTACGAACCAGTGGCCTGGGAAGAACAGTTGGCCCTCGCACGCGATGTTCGCGTAGCGCTGGGCGAATTACCGGCAAACTGAGACAGTGTCCCTAAAGGTCGACCTCGACGGTCGACCAGCCGCACAGCCCTCTCTTACTGCTGTTGCTGCTGCTGGCGATCGGCGTCGGCGTCGGGCAGCGGTGCGCCAGCATCCCGTGACATCCACGGTGTGAAGGGGAGGACGTCGCCGCTCACGGGCGGCTTGACCGACGCGACACGAACGGCCACCGCGAGCTCGGTTTTCACGGCGGTCAGGCCCTTGTAGACTCCGCGCGTGGGTGGGACGTCGGAGTAGTCGCGTCCGACCGCCACACGAATGTGCCCCACGCTCGCATCCTCGTTGTTCGTCGGGTCGAACCCGCACCAGCCGAGACCTGGCAGATAACACTCCGCCCAGGCGTGGGTGGCATGTGCGGCCGTCCGGCTTTCGCTCTCGGTCCTGGGGAACAAGTAGCCGCTCACGTACCGAGACGGGATCCCCAGGCGTCGTGCGAGCGCGATGAAGATGTGCGAGAAGTCCTGACAGACGCCGCAGCGGGCCGTCAGCGCTTCGTCGATGGGTGAGTCGACGCGCGTGCTTTTGGGACGGTATTCGAGTCTGGCGTGCATTTCCTGCATCAGGCGTCGAAGCAGTCGCAGCGGGTCTTCGGCCCGGTCGAGCTCCAGTTCCTGTGCGAACGCGTCGAGCGCGCCAGTCGAGCGGGCGAATGCGCTTGGCGCGAGATGCTCGAACCACTCGCCGGAGGCGGCGAGGGCATCGATCGCATCCCATGCACCAGGGCCCATCGACTCCGGCACCGGGTCGCGCTCAGCAGCATCCACCATGGCTTCCGCCGTCACGACAAGACGGGAATGTCGCGCGGGAATGTCGAAATGATGGACGGCATTGCCGTCGTGATCCGGATAGGTCATCACGCGTGACTGCGGCATCGTGGTCAGCGCGAAGTGCACGCAGCGCTGGAAGCCGTCGCTACGCGGTTGCATGCGCGCTTCCACCACGCTCTCAGTGATCGGCGTCTCGTAGGTAAACCGCGTGATGTGCCGGACGGTGTAACGCATGCGAATCCTGACTGCGTGGGGTCTGCCTCAAGCCGGACACTACGCTGAAAGCGCCGTCTCGATCGAGTACGAGATATAGCTCTGATATACGGACGAATGAATCTGCGCGCACTGGCGGCTGACGCCGGTGAGATAGGCGTGCGGATCGTCGCTCAGGATCTCGTCCACCTGGCCGTAATCAAGCGACGCTCGAAGCCGTCCCGACAGCCGCTCAGGCCGGCTGGCGCCGGGGCGGCCGCTGTATCGCGCCATCGCCCGCAACGCGGCCTCGAGGCGCGTCGCGGCGAATCTGATCGAGCGGGGACACTCGTCATCCAGCAGGAGAAACTCGGTCACGCGCTCGGGCCTGACGTCGGCCGTATACCGCCGGCAGTAGCCTTCGAGTGCCGAGCACGATCGCAGCAGCGCGACCCAGTCCGCCTGATCCAGGGCCGCTCGACTCGCATCGCCGGCGTCGATCAGGAATGCGTCGAGCAGTGTGGCCGTCGACGCCGCGCGTTCGAGAAAGCAGCCCGCCTGCAGATACTGCCACCCTTCGCCGTGGCCCATCGTCGCGTCGGTCACTCCCGCAAACAGGTGAACGCCTTCGACGATGACGCGAGACACATAGTGGGTACGTCCAACCGCAGCCGCGTCCTGGAGCTTGTAGACGCGGAGAAACAGGTCGTTGAGCTGCTCCCACATGTCGGAGCTGATTTCCTCGCGCACCTGCCGGGCGTTTTCGCGAGCGGACATTACGCAGGCCGCGACCGAGTTCCGATGCGAGGTATCGAAGAGCGCCAGTCGCACCAGCGACTGCTCGCCATCGGTTGCGGCTGACGGAAGTCCAAGGCTGCTGTACAGACGCTCGATGGCGCGCGACCGCACGGCGGCGGCACGGTCGAGGCCGAGATCCCTGGCGACGTCGACCAGCCGTGCGGTGTGCTCGGCTCGCTCGAGGTAGCGGCTGATCCAGTAGAGCGCGTCGGCAACGCGAGACAACAGCATTCGCTACTCCAGCAGGACCCAGGTGTCTTTGCTGCCGCCACCCTGCGACGAATTCACGACCAGCGAACCCTTGCGCAACGCGACGCGCGTGAGGCCGCCGGGCACGATGGTGACCTTATCGCCGTAGAGCACATACGGACGCAGATCCACGTGGCGCGGCTCGACGCCGCTGCCGACGAAGCACGCCGCGCGCGACAGCGCCAGCGTCGGCTGGGCGATGAAGTTTCGCGGTTCGGCCTGAATCAGCGTGCGGAATTCGTCGCGCTGCGCGGCGGTGCTGTGCGGGCCCACGAGCATTCCGTATCCGCCCGACTCACCGACGGCCTTCACCACAAGGCTGTCCAGGTGCTCGAGCACGTACTGACGATCGGACGGGTTCCCGCACAGATACGTCTCGACGTTCGGGAGGATCGGTTCCTCCGACAGATAGAACCGGATGATCGCCGGCAGATACGCGTAGACCGCCTTGTCGTCCGCGACGCCGGTGCCGATCGCGTTCACGACGCTGACGTTGCCGGCGCGATAGGCATTCAGCAGGCCCGCCACGCCCAGGTGCGAATCCGAGCGGAATGCCAGCGGATCGAGGAAGTCGTCGTCCACGCGTCGATAGACGACGTCGACGCGACGCAGGCCGGACGTCGTGCGCATGTAGACGATGGTGTCGTGGACCAGCAGATCGCGGCCTTCGACGAGCGAGATGCCCATCTCGCGCGCCAGGAAGGCGTGCTCGAAGTACGCGGAGTTACCCACGCCCGGCGTCAGCACCACGATCGTCGGATCCGGACGATCGGGCGGCGCCAGCGTGCGCAGCGTCGCCAGCAGTGCCTGACCGTAGTGCGCGGTCGGGCGCACGTTGTACTTGTTGAACAGGTCCGGGAACACGCGTTTGGTGACGGCGCGGTTCGCGAGCATGTACGACACGCCGCTCGGCACACGCAGGTTGTCCTCGAGGACGACAAAACGGCCGTCTTCGAGACGCACCAGATCCGTCCCGGCGACCGACACGTAGACGTCGCGATGGACGCGGACGCCGCGCATCTCGCGGCGGTAGTGACGGCAGCTGTAGACGAGTTCGCGCGGTACCACCCCTTCCGCAAGAATCCGCGCGTCGTTGTAGATGTCCTTGAGAAAGAGGTTGATCGCGATCAGCCGCTGGGCGAGTCCGCGCTCGAGCGTGTCCCACTCACGCGCCGTGATGATGCGCGGGAGCAGATCGAACGGAAAGATGCGTTCGGTGCCCTGGGCGTCGCCGTAGACAGTGAAGGTGATGCCCTGCGTCAGGAACGCGCGATCGGCCTCGACCTGCCGGCGGCGGAGGTCGTCGAGCGTCACGGTGGCCAGCTCGTCGAGCAGGGCGTGATAGTGCGAACGCGCGTGGCCGGGCGCATCGAACATCTCGTCGTGCGTGCGATCGAGGTCGTACTGCCCGAACAGGCCGGCAGCGGGCTGAGCCACGCTCAGCGAGTCGGGGACGGCCACCGGCCGGGTAGGTGAGGACACCGGGGCCAATCTTAGTGGCTAGTCGCGTCCAACGGTTCTGTTTCCATCGGAAGATCGTCTGACAGAAACGTAGGACGACTCGACATCGCGCACCCACATCGCATCGGTGCGAACCACCGTGCGCCGCGCCGTCCACCGCAGGAAGCCCGCGTCGACCAGCGCGTCGATCACGTAGCGGCAGTCGTCGACGCCGAACCCCAGGAGCCGCACGGCTTCCGGGATCGTCAGTTCCAGTCCGGGCATCTCGGTGAAGTGGGCGCGAGCGCGATCGACGACCTGTGAAAAGCTCATGCGCCCATGTCTAGCAACCCGCGGGCCAGCTCACCCGTGGACGGACGCACGCGAAAGGACGATATTGTCCGCGGATTCTGCAGTTTTCGTGATTCCAGGCGATCGGCCGATCTCCACATTCATGTCCTGAGGACTGATTCCACCAACAGCGATGTAGGAAACCGACATCGCATTGCATGGCTGTTTTCAAAAGTGGTCGCGCGCTCAGCCGTAGCGGAAGCCCTGCAGGTGCTCATGGCCGGATTTTGCGGCCGTCGCGTTTGGCACGACTATAGAAGCCTCACTCTACATGCGAGGGGGCAGCGTCAGGCGGCGGCGGAGCGACCTTCCGGATTTCGTTCAAACCGACATCGACATCGATGCACAGGCGCGGGCGATCTTTGACCGGTACGTCGGACCGCAGGCGATCGTGGTCGAGGGCACCGCGGCGCGCGCCACGTTTTTCAGCCACGACTACTGCCCGGACTTCCGCGTGATGAAGCTCGCCGGCGAGCTTGCGCTGAGCGTGAATCAGCACGCGGTCATCGAGGGTGGCGGACCGGATGCCATTCATCCGCTCCGGGTGACCATCCGCGAAGTCATGCTTGCGGCTCTCCTGCACGATCTCGGCAAGCAGCACGAGGACTGCGCCCCGTTCATCGAGTTGATGCGTGAGACGGATTTGCGTGGTGACACCGGGGCGGATGCGGCGCAGCGCGCCGAGTACCTTCTCGGCATCGTGCGCGATGTGCACTGCCGCAAGGGACCGTGCATGATCGATCGGTTGCGCGACGCCGGTCGTCCGGAGCTGAACAATCCGTTCATCGCGACCGTCGCCCGTCGTCACGGCGATGATTACGCCACCAACTACAGCGCGAAACAGGGCTGCTGGTGGGCGCGCGAGATCAACGTCGTCACGATTGCTGACGACTACGATGCGATCACATCAGCGGGACCCGAACGTGCGTATCGATCGGAACGTCACGATGCTGAAGAGGCGGTGCGCATGCTGCGGGCGGGCGTCGCGCGCGGCCGCTATGAGCCGCACCTCACCGAGATCTTCATCAACGATGTCATCGGGTCCGCCTAGGCGCGTCGCAGTGGTGTAGTGTCCGGCTTTAGCCGGACCAGACGGCCGGACCAGACGGCCTTTAGCCGGACCATACCGCTTCATCCGGACCATACGCGCAGTCGAGCTCGACGCGGTTGCTACACTGGGTACCGCATGTTTGCGAGACTCCCAGCATCAGCGTGTGTGGTTGTCGCTGGGATTCTGGTAGCGTCGTCGTCCGCGACTGCCGGTGCGCGCTCGGCGGATCGGATGATGGCCGCGCTGGGCCCCGAAAGCGCGCAATCGGCCGAAACGATCCGGCGCGTTTATCAGGATCATGTCAATGTGCTGGGGCTCCGCGAATATGGGGAGCTTGCCGGCGCAGTCGACAACGGCGGCCTCGTTCCACTTCCCGAGAATCCGCTTCGCTACAACATCCTGCCCCGGCTGGACGGTCCGCATCCAATCGGCGAAAAGGATCTTGCGAATCAGAGCAGCTATCTGACGGCGCGCGCAGCCACCATCGGTGTGCTGCTGGAGATCGCCTCGAGGGTGAAGACGGGACCGGTCGAGGTTACCAGCCTGGTCCGGCACGCCGACTATCAGGAGGAGCTGCGCACGACCAACGCGAACGCGATCACGTCCGTCCCGATGCACACGATGGGCCTGGCTGTGGACATCGCGCTCATGAATTCACGGATTGAGACGATCTACGAGATCCGCGACGTGCTTCAGAAGATGCAGGATGCCGGAGATCTCCTGTTCATTGGCGAGCGCCGGCAGTTGGTCTTCCATGTCGTGCCGCACCCGTCGCGTCTCGGCTACTTCAACGACGTTTATCTGCGCGAAGTGGGTGCGCCGCTGACAAGTCGATCGGCGGAGGCCGTTGCGTTTCTCGATGCGCCACGACTCGCCCCCATGCACCTCAACCCTCAGGTCACCACGGAAATCATCGCGATGTTCCCGGCGGAAGGGCCGATTCAGAACCTGTGGGTAGAGGAGATGCCTCCATCGGCGCCCGCCATCGCGCCAGCACCGCTGACGTGGCTGTTGGCGATGATGTCAGAAGCGCGCAGCTACTGGCACGCAGCGGCAGGCGCCCGATGGCTCGCGCTGCTGCTCGCATGTGCATCCGCCTGGGTGCTGGCCAGCCGTCCGCGCAGGCTCGCGACGCTCTTCGAGCGCCCCTGATTCCGCCCGCCCTTCGCTAGTGCCGTCCGCC
>Ga0207691_10003867_pt1 | contig 14537 bp, 12 predicted proteins | sample KBSM13metaG_FD_184327 | JGI IMG/M metagenome (GOLD analysis project Ga0207691, IMG submission 184327) | Miscanthus rhizosphere microbial communities from Kellogg Biological Station, Michigan, USA - KBS M1-3 metaG (SPAdes) (version 2) | ecosystem: Host-associated > Plants > Roots > Rhizosphere >... | reverse complement strand
GGATGCGCGTGCGCTGGGCAACGCGATCATCGAGCTGGGCGGCGGGCGCCGCCGTGCCGACGACAAGCTGGATCTGTCGGTCGGATTCACCGACATCGCCGCTATTGGTACGGCAGTCGACCGCGGCCATCCGCTGGCCGTCGTTCATGCCGCCAGCGAGGCGGATGCGCAGCGCGCGATCCACAACTTGCGCTCGGCCTGCACCATGACGTCATCGCCGGCTCCGCCGCGGCCGGTGATCTACGAAAGGTTGGGAGAAGAAGAATGAGATGGATGAGTCTTGTGGGGATCGCCGTGATCCTGGGTGTCGCGGTGCTGCTGTCGACCAACCGCCGGGCGATCAGCCTGCGCATCGTAGCGAGCGCGTTTGCGCTGCAGGTAGGGATCGCGGCCCTGGTGCTCTACGTACCCGCAGGGCGGCGTGCCGTCCTGGCCATCTCGCACGGTGTCGAGGCCGTAATCGGGTATTCGCAGGCCGGCATCAAGATGGTGTTTGGCCCGCTCGCCAACACGGCCCAGGGAATCAGTTTTGCCGTACACGTCCTGCCGGTAGTCATCTTCTTCGCGGCGCTGATGAGCGTCCTCTATCACCTTGGGATCATGCAATGGGTCGTGAAAGTCATCGGGGGCGCGCTTCGCTGGGTCATCGGCACGCGTACGGTCGAGTCTCTATGCGCGGCAGCCACGATATTCGTCGGGCAGACTGAATCGCCGCTCGCCATACGTCCCTACCTGCGCCGGCTGACGGAGCCGCAGGTCTTCACGGTGATGGCGACGGGCATGGCATCGGTCGCCGGTACCGTGCTCGCTGCCTATGCGCAGCTCGGCATCAAGCTCGAGTACCTCCTGCCGGCCGCGTTCATGGCTGCGCCGGGCGGTCTGCTGATGGCAAAGCTCATCATGCCCGACGATCCAGCGGATGCGCGGCAGGCCAGGGAGGATGTGCTGCTCAAGGACGAAGGCGCCCGGCATGCGAACGTCATCATGGCCGCGGGCGTCGGTGCGGCCGACGGGGTCAAGCTCGCGGTGGCCATCGGAGCGATGCTCATCGCCTTCGTAGGGCTTATCGCTCTATTCAACGGCCTCGTCGGCTGGCTTGGGGGGCTGTTCGGGATCGAAGGGCTGACGCTGGAGAAGATGCTCGGCGTGGTCTTCGGGCCGCTGATGTACCTGCTGAGCGTGCCGTGGGCCGAGGCCCAGATTTCCGGAGCATTCTTCGGCGAGAAACTGATCCTCAACGAATTCGTCGCCTACCTGCATTTCGGGCAGATCGCGGACACGCTGAGTCCGAGGGCCGAGGCCATCACGACGTTCGCGCTGTGCGGCTTCGCCAACCTCTCCTCCATCGCAATCCAGATGGGTGCCCTGGGTAGCCTGGTTCCGGAGTTCCGAGAATTTATTGCCCGCTACGGCCTGCGAGCCGTGGCGGCGGGATCGCTTTCGAACCTGCTGAGCGCAGCCCTGGCCGGCTTGCTTCTGGATGTCTGAATGAAGACCCGGATCCAGTTGAGGAACGAAGAGCGCATCCTGGATGCGGCACAGGAAGTGTTCGCGACCTATGGATACCAAGGGGCTACGATCGACGAGGTCGCCCACCGCGCCGGGATCTCCAAGCCTAATCTGCACTACTACTTCAAACGCAAGCGGGATCTGTACCTCGCCGTGCTTCGGCGCACGCTGGAGATCTGGCTCGTTCCATTGCGGGAGCTTGATCGCACCGGCGACCCGGCGGAAGAGATCGGTAACTACATCGCGCATAAGGTCCAGCTCTCGCGGCGCTTCCCCGCCGCATCGCGCGTCTTCGCCAATGAGATCGTGCAGGGTGCACCTTTCCTCAAGGGATATCTGCAGACGGATCTGCGGAAAGTGGTCGAGCGCAAGGCGGCTGTGATCCAGCACTGGATCGACGAGGGAAAGCTGGCGCCGATCGATCCGTATCACCTGATCTTCCTCATCTGGGCGGCGACGCAGCACTACGCGGATTTCTTGCCGCAGATCAAGGCGGTCATGAATGTGTCCCGGCTCAACCAGGGTCATTTCCGCAAAGTCGAGCAATCGCTGTCGCGGATCATTCTCCACGGTGTTCTCGCGGAGAAAGCACGCTGACGGTGGAGGGGACAGCTACGGAAGGCGGAACGAGGCGGGCAGGAGCTCGTCCATCGTGAAGCGAAGCGGCTGACCCTTGTCGTCGAGCAGGATGATGCGGGTGTTCCGGTCCGAGAACTCGAGAATGCGCTGTCGGCAGCCGCCGCAGGGAGTACAGGCCTCGAGGTCCTGTCGGCCGCCCACAGCCGCGATCGCGACGATCCGAGTGCCACCCGCTGCGACCATCGCAGCGATGGCGCTGGTCTCGGCACAGATTCCTTCCGGATAGGCCGCGTTTTCGACGTTGCAACCGCTGTGGATCCGGCCTTTCTCGTCCAGAACCGCGGATCCAACGTGATAGTGGGAGTAGGGCGCGTGAGCGCGCGCGCGAACAGCCGTCGCTGCTTCGATCAGTGCATCGTCGTCGCTCTTCATGCGCTCGCTGTCTCCCGCGTCCGGACGGTTTCGGTCGCCTCCAGTCCCACGCTGCCCAGGATCAGCCTCACGACCTGTTCGACCTTCTCGCGGTATTGGCGCTCGTCGAATTCGTCACCGCCGTTGAGGATGGCGATCTGTCGCTCGAAGTCGGCGTAGTGCTGAGTTACGGCCCATATCATGTAGAGGAGGCTCTCCGGGTCGACGGCACGGATCTTGCCGGCGCTGATCCAGCTGCGGATCGTCCGGACACGCGCGTTGACCCACGCCTTGAGCGTGGTTCCCAGAAAGCGCTCCATGACCGGGGCGCCGCGCATGATCTCGCTGGCCCACACGCGCGAACCGTACGGCCGTTGTCGCGAGAATTGCATCTTTGCCGTGATGTACATCGTCAACGCGCGCTCGGGGTCCTCGTCGGCCTCGAAGGCGGCTGCGGCTTCCATCCAGTCCTCCAGGATGCTTTTGAGGACCTGCCGATAGAGATTTGCCTTGGTCTTGAAGTAGTAGTGAACGTTGGCCTTCGGCAGCCCCGCTTCGCTGGCGATGCCCTCCGTGGTCGCACCTCGGAATCCGTGCAGGGCGAACGTCTTCTCAGCGGCACGCAGGATGCGAGCCTCATTGGCCTCGCGGATATCGAGCTTTCGCGCTGGCGATGACACGACGTAGTCGATGGCTCGGGCGGTTCTCAAGCCGACCGCCGCCCGGGGTTGTTCGGGTGCGTGGTCCAATCGGCTTTCTCGCGAGTGATCGGGAGACCCGTGCGCGGATCGGTCCCGCTCGTCATCGGGCGCATCGTGATGCAGCCTTCCACCGGGCAAACGCTGACACACAGGTTGCAACCGACGCATTCGGCGTCGATTACCTCGAAATGCCGCACGCCGTTCACGAACGCCGTGATGGCCTGGTGCGCCGTATCCTCGCAGGCGATGTGGCAGCGCCCGCACTTGATGCACAGGTCCTGGTCGATCCAGGCCTTGTCCACGTGGTTGAGGTTCAGGTACTGCCAGTCGGTCACGCTCGGCACGGCCTTGCCGACCAGCTCGCGTACCGAGGCAAAGCCCTTGCGATCGAGAAAATTGTCGAGCCCATCCACCAGGTCATCGATGATCTTGAACCCATAGACCATGGCCGCCGTGCAGACCTGGACGGTCGTTGCACCCAGGGCGAGGAAGTCGACCGCGTCGCGCCAGTCGGTGATCCCGCCGATACCGGAGATCGGCAGTCCCGCCGTCTCCCGCGAGCGGGCGATTTCCGCAACCATGTGCAGGGCAATCGGCTTGACGGCCGGACCGCAGTAGCCGCCGTGCGAGCCCTTGCCGTCGGTCGCCGGGTAGATGGTGAGGGTGTCGTAGTCGACGCGCATGATCGAGTTCAGCGTATTGATCAGCGACACGGCGTCGGCGCCGCCAGCCCTGGCGGCCCTGGCCGCGGGCAGGATGCTGGTGATGTTGGGCGTCAGCTTGACGATCACCGGCACGCGCGCGTACTTCTTGCACCACTCGGCAGCCAGCTGGATGTACTCGGGCACCTGGCCCACGGCCGAGCCCATGCCGCGCTCCGACATGCCGTGCGGACAGCCGAAGTTGAGCTCGAGGCCGTCCGCGCCGGTGTCTTCGATCATCGGCACGTACTTCGCCCAGCTCTCTTCGTGCATTGGCAGCATGATCGAAACGATCAAGGCCCGATCGGGCCAGTCGCGCTTGATCTGGCGGACCTCCTCGAGGTTGACGCCCAATGGCCGGTCAGTGATCAGCTCGATGTTGTTGAAACCAAGCACGCGCCGGTCATTGCCATGCATGGCGCCGTAGCGCGGACCACTGACGTTGACGATCGGTGGATCCTCGCCGAGGGTTTTCCAGACGGCACCGCCCCAGCCTGCTTCGAAAGCGCGCTGGACGTTGTAGGCCTTGTCGGTCGGCGGGGCCGATGCCAGCCAGAAGGGGTTCGGTGACTTGATGCCGAGAAAATTGGTGGTCAGATCGGCCATTTCATTAACCTCGCCTCAGTGCAGCCGCAGGTCATTTCGCCTGCCTGAGGGATCTGTCGATGGATAGGGCGGCGAGTTTTCCGTCCTGCACGGCAGACACAGTCAGATCTGCGCCGCCATGGACACAGTCGCCGCCGGCCCACACACCCGGTAGTGAGGTCTTCCTTTCTTCGTCGACTAAGATTCTGTCCTGATTCACGTCGACGAGCTCGGCTGTCCCGCCGACCCGCTCCCAGAGCACCTTCTGTCCGATCGCCTTGAACACGACGTCCGCGTCGAGCACGAAGGTCTGCCCGGTTCCTTCCAGACGGCCGTCGTTCGCGCTCCGCGTTGTCTCGAACTCGACGGCGCGTACGCGTCCATCCCGGGTCAGCAGCCTGCGCGGGCTCGACCAGTACCGGACCGCCACGCCACGGACCTGGGCGAACTCCTGCTCGTAGCGGCTGGCGTTCATGCTTTCCTGGCCGCGCCGGTAGGCAATGGTCACTTCCTCCGCGCCCAGGGCCTTGCTTTGAACCGCAATGTCGATCGCGGTCATGCCGCCGCCGATCACGACGATTCTGCGGGCGACCGGCAGCGAGGCCTTGTTCGCCACCTGCCGCAGAGTTGCGATGTAGTCGACGGCGTTCGCCACGCCCTCGACCTGCTCGGCATCGAGGCCCAGGTCGTTGACGCCGGCGAGACCGAAGCCGAGAAACACCGCGTCGTATTGCGCGCGCAACTCGCCGAGCGAGAAATCCTTGCCCAGCGCCACACCGGTCCGGACGTCGATGCCACCGACGCTCAGAATGTACTCGACCTCGCGAGCCGCGAAATCGTCGGGGGTCTTGTACGCGGCGATGCCGTACTCGTTCAGGCCGCCCAGCTTCTCCTTCGGTTCGAACACCGTCGCGCTGTGTCCGAGCATCGCCAGGCGGTGCGCGCAACTCAGGCCAGCCGGGCCGCCGCCTACCACCGCGACCGTGCACCCGGTTGCCGGCGCGCGCTCGAACAGGGGAATGGCCTCGTCGAAAACCGGATCCGTGGCGTAGCGTTGCAGCAAGCCGATCCGTACTGGCCGGTCTTCGTGCGTGTTGCGCACGCACGCCTGCTCGCACAGAACCTCCGTGGGACATACTCGGGCGCACATGCCGCCCATGATGTTTTCGCTCAGGATGGTGTAGGCCGAGCCCTTGAGGTTGCCGCTGCGTATCCTCTGGATGAAGCCGGGTATGTCGATGCCGGTCGGACAGGCCGTCGTGCACGGGGCTGCGTAGCAGAAGTAGCAACGGTCGGCATCGATGATCGCCTCGGACGGCGTCAGCGGCGGATGCATGTCTGCAAAGTTGGCCGCTATCTGCTCATCAGCGAGACGCCCCGGACGGACATCGGCAGGATCGGCGACCGGCTTGTTGCTGCTCACTGAAACCTCGCCACTGCGCTCATTCGTCATCCTGCGCCGTCAGCGGCGCACCGGGCGGGGCGCGCTCAACTCCAGCTGTTTCCTGACCGCGTCGTAGTACGGGGCAAACGCCGGTCGCTTGACGTACCGGCCGGCCCCGCGCTCGATACGCAGATCGCCATTCGCATACACCAGCTTGCCGCCACTCACCGTATGCGAGGGGCAGCCTTGCACCGTCATGCCCTCGAAGATGTTGACGTCGACGTTCTGGCGATGCGTCTTCGCTGAAATGGTCTTGCTCGCCGCAGGATCCCAGACCACGAGATCGGCATCGGCACCGAGCGACACACTGCCCTTGCGTGGGTAGATGTTGAAGATCTGGGCCGCGTTGGTGGAGGTGACGCGCACGAACTCGTTCATCGTCAGTCGCCCGGTATTGACGCCGTGGTGCCACAGCACCTCCAGGCGGTTCTCGATTCCGGCTGTGCCGTTTGGGATCTTGCGGAAGTCGTCCTTGCCCGCCGCTTTCTGATCCGCGCAGAACGTGCAGTGATCCGTTGCGGTGGTCTGCAGATTCCCCGACTGCAGGCCGCGCCAGAGTGCGACCTGATGCTCGGGCGAGCGGAACGGCGGGCTCATCACGTGAGCCGCGGCGCGTTCGAAATCCGCATCGCGGTACACCGAATCGTCGATCAGCAGATGTCCGGCGAGAACCTCGCCGAATACGCGTTGCCCTTCGTTGCGCGCCCGGGTGATCGCCTCGAGCGCCTGGCGCGAGGAGACATGCACCACGTAGATCGGTACCTTGATGACCTCGGCGATGCGGATGGCGCGATTGGCGGCCTCGCCCTCGACTTCGGGCGGGCGCGATAGCGGGTGGCCCTCGGGGCCGGTGATGCCACGCTTGTAGATCTCGTCTTGCAGCTTGAAGACCAGGTCGCCGTTCTCCGCGTGGACGGTGACGATCGCTCCCAGCGTCAGCGCCGTCGAGAAACTGTTCACCAGCGTTTCGTCGTCGCACATGATGGCGTTCTTGTACGCCATGAAATGCTTGAAGCTGTTGACGCCATGCTCGCGGACGAGAGTCGCCATGTCCTCGCGCACGCTCTCGTCCCACCAGGTGATGGCGACGTGGAACGAGTAGTCCGAAACGGCCTTCTGTGACCATTCGCGCCACTGCTGGTAGGCCTCCATGATCCGCTGGCGCGGATTCGGGATGACGAAGTCGATGATCATTGTCGTGCCGCCGGCCAGGCCGGCGGCGGTGCCCGACTGGAAATCGTCGCTGGCCACCGTTCCCATGAACGGCAGCTGCATGTGGGTGTGCGGGTCGATGCCACCCGGCATGACGAACTGCCCGCCGGCATCGACGATCTCACAACGTGCAGGCGCCGAGATTTCCTCGGCGATTTCCACGATCTTGCCATCCGTGCACAGGACGTCGGCCCGGTAGCTTTGATCGGCCGTGACGATGGTGCCGCCCTTGATGACTACCGACATTTCGACCACCTCGATTGTTCTCTCGCAGCGGATTCGCTACGCCTGGCTAGCGACGGACCGAGCCACGGCGGACTTCTGCGTGCTCCAGCGGCTGCCCAGGTAATAGATGATCCCGCCAAGGAACGAACCCGTGAACCATCCGTAGCTGTAGAACCACTGCAGCGCGCCCGTAACTATTGCGATCAGCGTCAACGCGACCGGCACGAGAAACGCCACGAATCCCGCGAAGTTCCACGCCGGGTACGGACCGCTGTCGAGGTACAGCCCTGGCAGGTCGTAGTGCTGCCGGCGCACGACGAAGTAGTCCACAACCATGATGCCCGCGATCGGACCGAGCAGGCTCGAGTAGCCGATGAGCCAGTTCGAATACAGGCTATCCAGGCTGACGTCCGACTCGAGCCACCCCATCCGCTTGAGCAATTCCCAGCTCATCAATGCCATACCTATGAAGCCGGTGAGCAGCACGCCTTTTCTCTGATTGATTAGCCGGGGCGCGACGTTTTGGAAATCGTTGGTGGGCGAGACGATGTTCGCCGCCGTGTTGGTCGATATCGTCGCGATGATGATGATGATCATCGAGAGGACGACCCAGAAGGGGCTGTCGATGCGGCCGATCAGGGTGATCGGGTCGGAAATCGTCTCGCCGACGAGCTGCGCGGACGCCGCCGTCATGACCACGCCGAGGCCGGCGAAGAGCAGCATCGTCAGCGGCAGGCCGACGATCTGCCCGATGATCTGGCTCTTCTGCGAGCGGGCGAAGCGGCTGAAGTCCGGAATGTTGAGCGACAAGGTCGCCCAGAAGCCCACCATCGCGGTTAGCCCCGCGAAGAAGTAGCCGAGCAACGATGCGTCCGCCGGCCGGTTGCCGGGTCGCGCCAGCAACTCGCTCACCGAAGCCTGCGGCCACGCCCACAGCAGCAGCCCCGCGCCGACGATCAGCAGGAGCGGCGCGGCCCAGGCCTCGAGGTGCTTGATCGATTCCGAGCCGCGGATCACCACCCAGACGTTTGCGACCCAGAAGATGAAGAAGCCGAGCACCTCTCCGACACCGCCTAGTCGGGCCCAGCCATCCGAGAGTGCCGACAACAGAAGGTGCACGGCAATCCCGCCGAACAGTGTCTGGATGCCGAACCAGCCGCAGGCCACCAGCGCGCGAATCAGCGCCGGGACGTTGGAGCCGATGATTCCGAAGGGGGAACGCAGCATGACCGGGAATGGAATGCCGAATTTGGTGCCGCCGAAAGCGTTGAGAATCAGCGGTATCAGAACGATGACGTTGGCGATGAATACCGCCCACAGCGCCTCGCCGACGGACAGACCGAAGTACGTCGTCAGCACGCCGCCCAGCGTGTAGGTTGGCACGCAGATCGCCATGCCCACCCACAGTGCGGCGATGTGCCACGTGTTCCAGGTGCGCTGCGCGACCCGCGTCGGCGCGATGTCCTCGTTGAAGCGCGGGCTCGCAGCGAGGTCCGCGCCGACTTCGAGCTCGTAGAACTCGCCGACCTGTACCGCGCGGCTCTTTGCCGGCTCGCCCGCCATCAGCCTTGCACCAGCGAGCCGTAGGCTTCGGGCCGCCGATCGCGGAAGAACTGCCACGTGTCGCGAACCTGGCGAATCATTTCCAGGTCGATTTCGTGCACCAGCAGCTCGTCCCGATCGTAGCTGGCCTGAGCTTCAATCTGGCCGCGCGGATTGACTATGTAACTCGAGCCGTAGAACTCACCCATCTTGTCGGCCCAGGGTTCCTCCTTGCCGATCCGGTTGATCGCGCCGATGAAGACGCCGTTCGCGGCCGCAGACGCGGGCTGCTCGAGCTCCCACAGGTACTTGCTCAAGCCCGCGACAGTCGCGGACGGATTCACGATGTACTCCGCTCCGTTCAGGGCCAGCGCCCGCCAGCCTTCCGGGAAATGCCGGTCGTAGCAGATGTAAACGCCGAGCTTGACGTATTCGGTCTCGAACACGGGGTATCCCAGATCGCCCGGCTTGAAGAAGAACTTCTCATAGAAACCCGGATCGACCTGCGGGATGTGTGTCTTGCGGTACTTGCCCAGGTATTTGCCATCGGCATCGATGACTGCAGCTGTGTTGTAGTACACGCCGGTCATGGCTTCCTCGTAGACCGGAACGACCATGACCATGCGGTACTTCTTCGCGTACTCCTGCATGAACCTCGTCGTGTGGCCGTCGGGAACCGCTTCAGCGGCTGCATACCACTTGCGATCCTGGCTGGGACAGAAATACGGTTGCGTGAAGATTTCCTGGAAGCACAGCACTTGTACGCCGCTGGCTCCTGCCTTCTCGATGAAGGGAATGTGCGCCTCGAGCATCCGGTCCCGGATCTGCTCGGGCCGCATCGACGCGTCGCCCTTCAGCCCCATCTGAATCAATCCGCACTTGAGCTTGCGCATCGGCCCCCCGAAAAAAGTCTCGTCGCGGTTACTTGTGGGTCGGGAAGACGTACTCGGCGCCCGCACCGATCGACGTGGGCCAGCGCGAGGTCACGGTCTTCAGTCGCGTGTAGAAGTGCACGCCTTCCGGACCGTAGATCGCGTGACTGCCGAACAGCGAGCGGTTCCAGCCACCAAAACTGTGGAACGCCACCGGCACCGGAATGGGAACGTTCACACCGACCATGCCCACCTGGACACGCTTGGCGAAGTCACGCGCCGCATCGCCGTTGCGCGTGAATACCGCGACCCCGTTGCCGTAGTGGTTCTCGTTGACCAGGTCCACGGCCTCCTCGTAGTCGCGAGCGCGCACGACACAGAGGACCGGACCGAAGATCTCTTCCCGGTAGATGGTCATGTCCTGGCTGACGTGATCGAACAGCGACGCGCCGAGGAAAAATCCCTTCTGACGCGCGGCGGGCGCTCCGCGGCCATCTACCAGGAGCGTCGCGCCTTCGGTAACGCCTTTTTCGATGTACGACGTAACTCGCTTGCGGTGCTGTTCGGTAATGACGGGTCCCATGTCGGCTTCGGGATCGGAGGCGGGCCCGATGCGCAATGACGAGGCACGGCGGGCGAGGGCAGCGACCAGTCGATCCGCCGTTTCCTCGCCGACCGGCACGGCAACAGAAACGGCCATGCATCGTTCACCCGCCGAGCCGTAGGCCGCACCCATCAATGCGTCCGCTGCCTGGTCGATATCGGCATCCGGAAGCACCAGCATGTGGTTCTTGGCGCCGCCGAGCGCCTGCACGCGTTTGCCGGCCTTGCTCCCGGTCGTGTAGACGTGCTCGGCGACCGGGGTCGAGCCGACGAAGCTCACCGCCTTGATGTCGGGGTGAAGCAGGATCGCATCGACGGCTTCCTTGTCACCATGAACGACGTTCAGCACGCCGTGGGGCAGCCCTGATTCGTGCAGCAGTCCGGCGACGAACATCGGTGCCGATGGGTCGCGCTCGGATGGCTTGAGGATGAAAGTGTTGCCGCAGGCGATGGCAACCGGGTACATCCACAACGGAACCATGGCGGGAAAGTTGAACGGCGTAATTCCTGCCACGACGCCCAGGGGCTCGCGGTCGCTGTAAGTGTCGATATTCGGGCCGACGTTGCGGCTGAAGTCTCCCTTGAGCAGATGGGGGATGCCGCAAACAAAATCCACCACCTCGATCCCGCGAGCGACCTCGCCCAAGGCGTCCGCGTGCGTCTTGCCATGCTCGGCGCTGATTCGGCGGGCAATCTCCTCCCGATGCTCGTCCAGAAGCGCCTTGAACTTGAACAGATAGTTGGCGCGCTTCGCCGGCGGCGTTTCCGCCCAGGCCGGATAGGCTGCCTTGGCCGCGGCGACGGCGCCTGCGACGTCCTCGCTGGACGAGAACCCGACCCACCCGGATTCCTCGCCGGTGGCCGGATCGAAGAGCGGTGCGCCGCGCCCGCTGGTAGTCGCCGCAGTCCGGCCAGCGACGAAATTGACGACGACGTTTCCGTCCGGCTGCGCACGCTGTGCTGTAGACATTTCCTTTCCGGGACTGCCTCGACCTGTCCAACTAGACAGGATTTAGGCACAGACCCCCGTGTGGGTCAAATTCGCCAAAGGCTCCAGCGTCAGTGCGCGCTCGGGATGCCGCGCACCGGACGCGAGGGCGCGGTCGTAGATGCTCGGGCTCCAGCCAAAGTGGGCTGCCCGGGCGCCGTTGTCTCGACGAGCGGCAGGGTGAGTTGCGTGCCCGGACGCACATCGTCGAAATCGACGTCGGGGTTGTATTGCCTCAGCAACCAGATGGGCAAGTTCTGATACGTCTGAGCGATCACCCAGAGCGATTCGCCTCGACGCACGACGTGAACCTCGGTGCCGATGATACGGTTGATGGCGAAGAAGTCCTCCTGGAGCTTCTGGTGATAGCCACGCCGGCGCTGATCGAACTCATCCGCGCTGACACGGGATGTATCGATCTTCAGCCGTTGACCGATCACGACCGGCGTCCCGAGGCGCATGCGATTGACCTCACGCAGACGCGTCGCACGGACGTCGAGCCATTCCGCGTAGTGGCCCAGGGTTTCGGTCGCCTGCACTTCGATGGTGCCATCGCTGGCTACCGTGTAGTCGCTTGGATCTGCGCTCAACGCTACTTTCTCGGCGCCAGTAACCAGTGCGGGTCCGATCGCCTCGGCCTGCGTCGCGGACACCGGCTCTGCGGCCTGTGCGAGAGCAGTCGCGCGCTCGGTCGCCGGCTTCTCTTCAGGCTGCGCGTCTGCCTCGAGGACAATAAGTTCTGGCGGGAGATCAGTGATCGTCACGGTACCGGCCGGCAGCCTGTCTTCGACAGGGGTGGCGGCAGCGACGGCCGCGCCGGCCACCGGCCGCGACTCCGAGTGCGGCAACTGCAACACTCTCCCGACGCGGACCTGGTTGGCGCCACGCAAATCGTTCAGTCGCACAAGCGCCGCCACTGTTGTGCCGTTGGCAGACGCGATCCGTGACAAGGTGTCACCGCTGCGCACTCGATAGGCGCGATCGACCTTTTGTGCATCGAATCGTTCGCCCGACGCCAGGCTCGCAAGTCGCACGCCCGGATCCGCTGCTGCAGCGCTCTCCCCAGGCAGGCGCAGCACGAAACCGCGCGGTACGTACCGCTCGCCGCTCCATACCGCTGCGGTGAGTGACGGATTGAGCGCGCGCAGCGTCTGCCGGTCCAAACCGAGGATCCGCTCCAGCGCGCTGACCGGGACGTATGCCGGTAATTCAATTGATTGCGTCTTCACTTCCGCGCGACGGGTCAGCGCACCGAAGTATTGCTCCGGGTTACGGTCGATCTCGAGCGCCGCAAGGAACGCGACGTAGTAATTGCGCGATGCAAAACCGAACGTTCGGCTCTGGTGTGAGCGGATGATGGTCACGATGTCGTCAGTGCCCTGTTTTTCCTTCGCACGCCGCATGCCCGAGGCGCCGTGGTTGTAGGCCGTGAGCGCCAGCGGCCAGGTTCCGAGCAGGTCGTAATTGAATTGCAGGAGCTGCGCCGCCGCTACCGTCGAACGATAAGGATCCATGCGTTCGTCCACAGTGGAATCGATACGCATGAAACGCCGCCCGGTCGAACGCATGAATTGCCACAGCCCGGCGGCGCCAGCCTTCGAATAGGCGTCTGGATCGAAGGAGGACTCGACGTGCGGTAGTGCCGAGAGCTCGGCGGGCAGACCCATGTTGGCGAGCGTCTCGGCGATGTGCGCCTCATACGCACCAGCGCGGATCAGACCGGCGCGGAATCGATCGGCCTGCCCAAGCTGGAACCGAACGCGCCCGGCGGCTTCATTCAACGCCCGGGCACTGATGGTCTCGGGCCACAGCGCGCGTACGCGCCTTTCCTCCGGTGAACTTGCGGAGGCTCCACCGGCGAGACGTCTCAGGATCGCACTGTATCTCTCCTTCGCCTCCTGTACCTGTCGTTGGCGATCCTCACGCGCGAGATTCTCGGGAAAGTTCAATACCTCGTACACGACGTCCAGCTTGCGATCGTCGTGTACGAGTCCACCGTTGGTCGTGACCTCGGTGTAGACGCGTACCCAGAACCGGACATCGGGCTCGATCTCGGCGGGCCGTACGAACGGATTCTCCGAACCGGCGCTGATGCCCGATATCAGTATCATGACGAGCGCGGCCAGTGCGAATCGAGTGGAACTTCGGATCGTCATGGTCCTCGGGGCCGGGCTTGTGGTCCTTGTCTGGCGGCGAAGTTCTGCTGGGCGCGCAGAGCGCGCAAGGAGCCCATTTATCAGTGATTGCTGCCAGAGTGTGTGACGCAGATCGGAAGATCGCGTGCGCGGGCGTCAGGACCCTTATTGTGCAGGTGACGCTACCTATGCCGTCCCAATGTCTTCGTGCCAGACGTCAGGATGCGCCTCGATGAACGCCGTAAGCAGGTCCACGCATTCGGGTGAGTCCAGATCAAGGACGTCCACGCCTCGCTCACGCAGCCAGTCAATCCCGCCCTGGAACGTGCGCGACTCGCCAACCACTACCTTACCGATCTGGAACTGGACGATGAGCCCGCTGCAATACCAGCATGGAGCCAACGTCGTGACCATGACTGTGTCCTGATAGCGGCGCTGACGGCCTGCCTTTCGGAAGGCATCGGTCTCACCGTGCACCGATGGGTCGTTCTCCTGGACACGACGATTGTGACCTCGCCCAAGCAGCGTCCCGGTTCGGTCAAAGAGAGCGGCCCCGATCGGAATGCCACCTTCAGCCAAACCAAGCCGCGCCTCCTCGAGAGCAACGTCCAGCATCGCCTGGTAATCAAGCCCGCCTTTCATGTATTTCTCCGCCAGCTTCGATGCCCACTGCGCAGTGCTACGCGTTGAAGGCGAGCTTCAAGCCGGGACGTGGCCAGCGCACCTTGTACAGGCGGCCGGTGCTCGAGCAAGTGATCCATGCATCACGCATGTCGGCACCGCCGAAGCAGATATTGGTCGTCACGGGATCCGGGAACGGGACGTGCTCGCACGCACCGGAGGGCTCGAACAGCGTTACGCCGCCGTTCCACAGCGTGCCCACGCAGATGCGCCCACCCGCTTCAACGGCGAGGCTGTCGAGCCATTGAAAACCGGGCAGCGTGCTCACCACACGCCCGGGCGCCATCGAGGTCGGCGGCGCCATCACGCCCGGGGCGGGGATCTCAAACTCGTAGAGGCGGCCCATCAT
>Ga0207691_10003866_pt1 | contig 14539 bp, 11 predicted proteins | sample KBSM13metaG_FD_184327 | JGI IMG/M metagenome (GOLD analysis project Ga0207691, IMG submission 184327) | Miscanthus rhizosphere microbial communities from Kellogg Biological Station, Michigan, USA - KBS M1-3 metaG (SPAdes) (version 2) | ecosystem: Host-associated > Plants > Roots > Rhizosphere >... | reverse complement strand
CACGCTGCGCGCATAGAACTGGTTCAGGGTCTCGCCGCCGGGCGCACCGAAGTCCGGGTCGCGGCGCCGCCAGCGCGCCGCCTCGTCGGGCCAGCGCACGTTGATCTCGTCGTAGCTCAGGCCCTCGAAGGCGCCGAAGCCGCGCTCGCGCAGGCCACGGTCGGTCGCAAGCGGCTGATCGCGCGCCTCCGCCAGCGCCTGCGCGGTCTGGTGGGCGCGCCGCAGGTCGCTCGTGTAGATCGCCGCGATCTCCTCGTCGACGAGCGCCTGCGCGAGCCGCCGGACCTGCCACAGCCCGGTCGCGTTCAGCGGGATGTCGAGCTGGCCCTGGATGCGCTTGCCGACATTCCAGTCGGTCTCGCCATGGCGGATCGCGAGCACGCGGGTAGGCTGCGGATCGCCCATCTCAATGCCCGCCTTCTCGCCCAAACGGCGTGCAACGCTTCTGCAAGCGGCAGTGAATGACGCGGACGTGGCACCCCACGTCGTCAGCCGATCAGGCGCTTGTTCAGCGTGTAGGTGCCCGAATGGGTGGCCTCGGCCAGGATGTGGTCGTAGATCGCGGCGCGCACTTGCGGCCCGGTGAAGTGGCCTTCGACCGGTGCGCGCGCGATCGACAGCGCGTAGACCGTGAACACGTAGTGGTGGATCAGCGAATCGTTGAACGGCGGGAACGGGCCGTCGTAGCCGAAGTAGTTGCCCGCCATGTCGGGGTTGCCGGCGAACCAGCCGGTGTAGTCGTTCAGGCCCTGGCGCGCGCCGGGCACCTGCGCGACCGCCGGGCCCGGCTTGCCGTGCGGCGTCATGCCGCGGCTGAACTCGCCCTCCTTGAGCTCGCCGAGCGAGGCCGGCAGGTCGACCATCACCCAGTGGAAGAAGTCGACCCGCGGCAAGTCGGCGGGGACTTCGCGGTCGCTTTTGTTGACATCGTCGCCTCGGCTGGGCACGTCGAAATCGTGGCAGATCAGCGCGAACGACTGGGTGCCGGCGGGCACCTCGCTCCAGGCCAGGTGCGGGCTCAGGTTGTCGGAGAAGGTCACGCCGCCCTGGCCGTCGGGACGCCCCGCCGCGAAGCGCGTCGGGATGCGCTCGCCGTTGACCCAGCTGTCACTCCACAGTCTCATCGAAAATCCTCCTCAGACACCCCAGACGATAGCGACGTTCTCGCGCATCGAGCGCTTCATCATCTCGACGAGCGGCCAGGCGCGCTGGCGCAAGGTGACGCCGTCGCGCGGCGCCAGCGTCTGGCCCTGGGCCGCGGCCTCCTGCTCGGCCTGTGCGCGCGCCGCGTCGTCGGCCGCCACCGCCAGCTCCAGCGCATGGATCGCCGCCGGCATCGCGTCCACCTCGATGATGCCTTTCGGCGCCGGCGTCTTGCCAATCAGGCGCAGCACGTCGTCGCCGGCCGGCCCCATCATGATGACGTCGCCGGCGGCCTTCGATTTGAACTTGTAGATCATGCTCGGTCGCGCCCAGTCGTAGAGGATCAGTCGTCGCGGATCAGTCGTAAAGAAAGCCGCGGTTGAACGGGTACTGCGATTGTGCCCCGCGCATCGGGCCGTCGGTGACGCGCCCGCTGGGCTTAGCGGCGAGCATCTGGAACAGGCTCATCCAGCCCTGCTCGAACCCCATTGCGCTGCCGGCGAGATAGACGCGATAGGCGCGCACCACGCGCTCGCTGGTCATTTCGCGGGCCTCGGCCAACTGGGCCTCCAGCGCATCGCTCCAGGCCCACAAGGTGCGTGCATAGTGCGGCCGCAGGTTCTCCAGGTCGAGCGGCTCGAACTGCGCCTCGCTCATCGCCTCGGTGACCTTCGAGACGTGCACCAGCTCGCCGCCGGGGAAGATATAGCGTTCGATGAAGTCGCCCATGCCGGCGCCGAGCTGGTGGTTGCGCGTGCCGGCCGCGGTGATGCCGTGGTTCATCAGCAGCCCGCCGGGCGCGAGCAGCCGGTTGATCTTGGCGAAGTACTCCGGCAGCTGCGCCCGCCCGACATGCTCGAACATGCCGACCGACGCGATCTTGTCGTAGGGCTCGCCCTCGGGCAGCTCGCGGTAGTCGCACAGCTCCATCGTGACGCGCCCGGCGAGCCCGCGCGCCTCGATCAGCGCGTTGACATGCTCGTGCTGGTTGCGGCTCAGCGTGATGCCGTGGCCGCGCACGCCGTAGTGCTCGACCGCCCACAACAGCAGCCCGCCCCAGCCGGCGCCGATGTCGAGAAAGCGCTCGCCGCGCCGCAGCATCAGCTTGCGGCAGATGTGATCGAGCTTGGCCTGCTGCGCCTGCGCCAAGGTCATTGACGGCTTGCGGAAATAGGCACATGAATACAGCCGCAGCGGATCGAGCCAGAGCTGGTAGAACGCATCCGAGACGTCGTAGTGGAACTGCACCTGCTGCGCGTCGGTCTGCAGCTGGTGGCGGGCACGCGAGCGCGCGTTCTGGCGGATCTCGCGCCACCAGTTCAGGGTCGCGCCGCCGCCCATGTCCTGGGTCGGGTCGCTCGCGATCATCTGGGTCGCGATCGCCATCAGGTCGCGCACGCGGCCATCGAAGTCGAGGCGATCCTCGACGTAATCCTGCGCGACCTTGCCGACCTCGCCGGCCGCGATGTGGGCGAGCGCCCCGAGCTCCTTCAGCCGGATCGTCACCGCGGTGCGCTCCGGCCCGAGGCGGGCGCCGTCGGGCATGACGATTGCCAGCGCCGGCACCAGCCCTTCGAGCTTGCGCTCGAGCATCGAGTCGATCACGAGCATCGCGAGACCTCCGAGGGTGAGACGCAATCCGGCGTGGCCGAGCAGACCCGCCGGGCGGCGCCAATCGAGGCGCAAAGCACAGCCGTAGCTGGGGCTACGGCGCGCATTTGCAACGACGAGTGGCGTCGTTCGGCGGGGAATGAGCGGCCACGTCGGATTGCCTCTCACCCTCTGCGTCGACCGACTGTACAAAAACCGGCCGAACCATGCGCGCGCAAGGTCGCGCGGCAGCCCGCGTCACCTTCTCAATGCGGCAACGGCGGGTGCGGCGCGGCGCTCATGCGGGTAGACGCCAGATCCGGCGGCAGCGCGGGTGCCAGCGCAGACAACGAGGAATCGGCAGCGCCGACCTTGGCCTCGAATGCCTCGGCATCGAGGGCCGGGGCGAACAGGTAGCCCTGGTATAGGTCGCATCCGCACTCCGCGAGGAAACGCCGCTGCGCCTCGGTCTCGACGCCTTCGGCGACGATCTGCAGGTGCAGCGCCCGGCCCATGTGAATGATCGCCTGCACGATCGCGGCGTCGCTCTCTTCGAGCGGCAGCCCGCTGACGAAGCTGCGATCGATCTTCAGGCGCCCGATCGGGAAGCGCTTCAGGTAGGCCAGGCTCGAATAGCCGGTGCCGAAGTCGTCGATCGCGAGCTTGACGCCGAGCTGCGCCAGCGCCTGCAGGCGCAGCATCGCGTCCTTCGCGTCCTGGATCAGGATCGATTCGGTCAGCTCCAGCTCGAGCCACTGCGGCGGCAGGCCGGCCTCGCGCAGCACCGCCGCGACGCCATCGATGAAGCCGGGCTGCTGGAACTGCAGCGCCGAGACGTTGACCGACACCGTGATCGCCCGCCCCGCCTCGCGCCAGGCCGCGGCCTGCGCGACCGCGCGGCGCAGCACCCAGTCGCCGATCGCGACGATGAAGCCGCTGTCCTCGGCCACCGGGATGAACTCGGCCGGCGAGATCTCGCCCAGCGCCGGGTCGCGCCAGCGCAGCAGCGCCTCGGCGCCGACCACCCGGCCGCTGACGAGATCGACCTGCGGCTGGTAGTGCAGGCGGAACCGCCCCTGGCCGAGCGCCATGCGCATCGCATGGTCCAGGTGCATGCGCGAGCGCGAGCCGGCGTCGCTGTGGGCGGCGCGCGGCCGGTGGAAGCGGAAGCCGGCGCGGCCGGCGCCCTTGGCCTCGCGCAGCGCGATGTCGGCGCGCCGCAGCAGGTCGTCGAGCGTCGCGCCGTCGGTCGGGTACAGCGCGATGCCCAGGCTCGCGGTGACCGTGAAGTTCATGCCGCCCTGCGTGAACGGGCGCTTCAGCGCCTCGAGCACGCGCAACGCGGTGGTCTGCGCGCCGCTGTCGTCGGCCTGGTGCGCAAGCACGACGAACTCGTCGCCGCCCAGCCGCGCGACCGTGTCGACCTGGCGCACGCAGCCCTTGATGCGCTCGGCGACATCCACCAGCACCCGGTCGCCGAGCACGCGGCCGAGCGTCTCGTTGATGTGGCTGAAGCGGTCCAGGTTCATGAAGAGCAGCGCGAACATGCTGCCGTCGCGCTGCGCCCCGGCGAGCGCGACCTCGACGCGGTCGGCAAGCAGGCGCCGGTTCGGCAGCCCGGTCAGCGCGTCGGTGGTCGACAGCATCTCGATGCGCTCGTCGGCCAGCAGCTTCTCGGTGATGTCGCGGAACGAGAACACGCGCCCGATCGGCCGGCCGCGGGCGCACTGCGGCATCGTCACGCGCTCGAGCACGCGGCCCGAGTGCAGCCGCAACACGTCGCGCGCCTGCAGCAGGGTCGCGTCGTCGATCGCCGCGAGCCGCCGCATGTAGCCGAGCGGGTCGTCGACGCTGCGCCGCATCCATTCGAGCACGCGGTCGTCCTCGGCTCGCACGAGCAGCTCGTCGGGCATCGCCCAGAGCGCCGCGAAGCGCTGGTTGAAGTTGCGGATGCGGCCGGCCAGGTCGATCACGAGGATGCCGTCCTGCGTCGATTCGAGCGTCGCGCGCAGATCGGCCGCGGTGTCCTCGAGTGTGCGCTCGACGCGCTGGCGCTCGCTGCGATCGTGCAGCACGACGACGTAGCAGGCTCCGTCGCGGGCATCGCCCGGCGCCGGGTCGCCCTGGCTGACCCGGCTGACCCGGCGCAGGACCGGCACGGCCGCGCCGTCGGCACGCACGATCATCGCCTCGGATTCGATCGCATCGACCAGCCCTTCGGCCACCTCGTTCCAGAAGCACAAGTCTTCGGGCGTCGCGGCGAGTTCGAGCACCGGCGTGCCGACCAGCGCCGACGGCGTCGTCGCCAGGAGCGCGCCGGCGGCGCGGTTCGCCGCGACGATGCGCAGGCTTGCCGCATCGACGAGCCAGACCGCATCGAGCATCGCCTCGATCAGCCCGACCCAGCCCGCGAGCGGCGTCGACGCGGCCGGCGCCTCGGGGCGCAGCAGCGAGAGGGCGAGATCGTTGCGCATCGTCACGCCGCGACGGCGTCCTCCGCGGTGACGTCGACGGCTTCGAAGAAGTACGCGACCCGCGGGCGCGGTGCCAGGTATTCGAGCGAGGTCACCGGCAGTTGCTGCGGCTTGATGCTGCGGCGGATGCCGATGCCGTGGGTCGATTCGAGATCGACGATCAGCGCCTCGTCGCGCGGCACCTTCGGCTCGTGCACCAGCACGCGCGGCTTCAGCGGCCGGGTCGAGTTGACGCCGACGACGAGCGCGTAGCGGTCGTCGGTCAGCTGCACCGTCGAGCCGGCCGGGTACACGCCCATCATGCGGATGAACGCCCCCAGGATCGCGGTGTCGAACTTGGTCTTGCCCTGCGCGAACAGCAGCGACAGCGACTCGTGCGGCGTCAGCGCCTTCGACGGCACGTTCGGATTGCACAGGTTGTCGTAGCGGTTCACCAGCGAGACGATGCGCGCCGCCGCGGTCATGCGGTCGGTGTTCAGGCGCAGCGGGAAGCCGCTGCCGTCGGCATGCTCATGGTGCTGCGCGATCACCAGCGTGGCGCCGGCCGACAGCCCCATCTTGCGGGCATGGCTGACGCCGTGCGCGACATGCTCCTCGTAGAAGCGCAGCTCCGAGCCGCTGAAGTGGTCCTCGCGGTGGCGCACCCGGTCGGGCAGGTCGAGCTTGCCGACGTCATGCAGCATGGCGCCGACGCCCAGATCGAGCATGTCGGATGCCGACAGCCCGAAGGTGCGGCCCATCAACAGCGCGATGACCGTGACGTTCAGCGCATGCATCGAGGCCTTGTCGCCGGCGGCGTCCGACAGCAGCCGGATGCACAGGTCGTGCTCGCCCAGCATCTTGTCGACCAGCGCCTTCGACAGCTGCTGCGCCTGGTCGCGCGCGTCCAGCGGGCGCGTCGCCACGATCTCAGTGAGCGCGCGACAGTCGCGCGCGGCCTCGGCGAACTGCCGCTCGCACAGCTGCAGCGCGCTGCGCTGATCGGCGAGCCGGCGCTTGTGCATGTTGCGGGCCGCGGCCTCGGGCGTTTCGAGCGGCGCATGGCCCGACGGCGGTGTCGGTTGCGGCTCGAGCGCGAACACGCCCGGCTCGGTCGACTCGGTCGGCTCGTCGAGCTCGGCCGGTGCCGTCCAGCCCGTCGACTCGACCGGGGCGAGCACGTCGCTCTGGGTCGGGCTCCAGCGCACGCGCTGCACGCCGAGCGAGCGGATCGTCGCGACCTGCTCGGCGCTCGAGATCTTGAAGCTGCCGAGCGGGAACGGATGCGACATCCAGCCCATGTCGAGGTGCACGAACATGCCGACGCGCAGGTCGTCGACTTCGATCAGTTCCTTGCTGGCGGCTGCCTTCATGCGGTGGGGGCGCGTCGGCAAAGGGCCGGCGCGGCTTGAGGTCAATATCGGCGAGCCCCCGGCGGACTTGAATCCCGGGTGCCCCATGTCGTCAGCGCTGGATCCGCGTCGACAGCACGATCGCCGAGGTCGTGCGCTCGACGCCGTCGAGCCCGCCGATGCGGTCGATCAGCGCGTCGAGCTCACCGATCGAGGCCGCCGCGACGATCGCGATCAGGTCGAACGGTCCGCTGACCGAATGCAGCACCCTCACCTCGGGAATGCGCCGCAGCGCCAGCTCGATCGCGCCGCTGCGCTTGGGCGCGAGCGTGATCAGCACATGGGCGCGCACCAGGCCGGCCTCGAGCTCGTCGGGCACCGTGATCGTGAAGCCGGCGATCACGCGCTGGCGCTGCAGCCGCTCCATGCGGCTCTGCACGGTGGTGCGCGACAGCTTCAGCTTGCGCGCCAGCTCGGCGGTCGGTGCGCGCGCGTCGTCGCGCAGCAGCGCGAGCAGCGCGCGGTCGGTCGGGTCGAGCACCGGAATTGACATTATGTTCAACGAGAGCAGTTGATTTGCCGAAGTATGGACTCTGTTTCGTCTCAATCCCAGATGCGATTTGCCAGCACTCGCGGGAAGATGAGCGCATTCGCGAACTCATTTCCAAAGGCCACACCATGCAAGACATCCTCGTCATCGGCGCCGGCAAGATCGGCTCGGTCGTGGCGGCGCTGCTCGCCGACACGCCGCGGGGCTCGGGCTACCGTGTCACCGTGGCCGACCGCTCGCCCGAGTTGCTGGCGCAGATCGGCAGCGGCCCGCGGCTGTCGACCCGGCTGCTGGACGTCAACGACCCGCAGCAGCTGCGCGCCGCGCTGCAGGGCCGCTTCGCGGTGCTCAGCGCCGCGCCCTTCCACCTGACCCTGCCGATCGCGCGTGCCGCGGTCGAGGCCGGCGTGCACTACCTCGACCTGACCGAGGACGTCGCGAGCACCCGCGCGATCCGCGCGCTGGCCGACGGCGCGCGCAGCGCGCTGGTGCCGCAGTGCGGCCTGGCGCCAGGCTTCATCTCGATCGTCGCGGCCGACCTGGCGCGCAGCTTCGATGCGCTCGACTCGGTGCGCATGCGCGTCGGCGCACTGCCGGCCTACCCGAGCAACGCGCTGAACTACAACCTGACCTGGAGCACCGAGGGCGTCATCAACGAGTACTGCGAACCCTGCGAGGCGATCGTCGACGGCCAGCGCCGCGAGGTGCCGGCGCTCGAGGAGCGTGAGGAGTTCTCGCTCGACGGCGTGCTCTACGAGGCCTTCAACACCTCGGGTGGCCTGGGCACGCTGTGCGAGACGCTCGCCGGCAAGGTGCGCACCCTGAACTACCGCACCATCCGCTACCCCGGCCATGCGGCGATCATGAAGGCGCTGCTGCACGACCTGCGCCTGAAGGACCGGCGCGACGTGCTGAAAGACATCCTCGAACAGGCCCTGCCCGCGACGATGCAGGACGTGGTGATCGTCTTCGTCACTGTCGCCGGCCAGCGCGACGGGCGGCTGCAGCAGCAGACCTATGCGCGCAAGATCTACAGCCACGTGCTGGCCGGTCAGATGCGCAGCGCGATCCAGATCACGACCGCGTCCAGCCTGTGCGCGATGCTCGATCTGCTGGCGACCGGCGCGCTGCCGCAGCGCGGCTTCGTGCGCCAGGAAGACGTGTCGCTGGCGCAGTTCCTCGGCAACCGCTTCGGCCGCGTCTACGCGATGGAGGAGCTTGCGCACGCGGCGTGAGCGCGCACTGCCGCTGCGAAGCGCTCATCCCGCAGCGCGTCGCGCGAAAGGAAGTCCAGCGAGGCGCGGGCGTCGGTCAGCGCGCCGTCATTTCACCAGCCGCCATTGCCCAGCCTCGACCTTCACCATCACCTGGCTGCGTGCGTCCACGCCGTTGTGGTCCTTGTCGCTGAGGCTGAACACGCCCTGCGCGCCGACCAGCTCCTTGAAGCCTTCGATCGCATCGCGCAGCGCCAGCCGGAATTCGGCCGTCCCCGGCCTGCCCTTGCGCAGCGCGACCGGGATCGCGCTCTGGAGCCAGAGCTGGGCGTCCCAGGCGGTTGCGCCGAACAGCGAGCGCGAGCCGGGGCCGTACCTTGCCTCGTAGCGCGTCACGTAGTCGACGCCGGGCGCCTTGACGGGGTTGGCGTCGGGCAGCTGGTCGGCGACGAGCACCGGCGCGACCGTCATGAAGCTGCCCTCCAGCTCCTTGCCGCCGACACGCAGGAAGTCGGCATTGGCGACGCCCTGCGTCTGGTAGATCAGCCCCTTGTAGCCGCGCTTGACGAGCTCGATGTGCGGCAGCGCGCCCGGCGTACCGGCACTGAAGATGTAGACCGCATCCGGGTTCGCGGCGATCAGCTTGAGCACCTGCGGCGTCACGCTGGTGTCGGTCGGCGCGTACTTCTCGACCGCGACGATCTTCACGCCCCTGGCCGGGGCGAGCCTGTCGATCGCCTTGGAGAACCCTTCGCCATAGGCGGTGGCCAGGCCGATCGTCGCCACCGTGCGCGCCTTGTTCAGCGCCATGTGGTCGAGCACGGCATTGATCGAGATCGTTTCGGTCGGCGCCATCTTGAAGGCCCAGCGGCGCGGCCCGTCCTGCGGCTCCACGATCGCGCCGCCGCCCGCCAGCGAGATCACCGGCACGCCCGAACGCGCCGCGACCTCCATCACCGCGAGCGAGGTCGGCGTCACCGACGGGCCGACGATCAGATCGACCTTGTCTTCGGTGATCAGCTTGGTCGCGTTCTTCGCGGCGGTGCTCGTGTCGGTGGCGTCGTTGAGCACGAACAGGTTGATCTTCTGGCCGCCGAGCTCGGCCGGCCACAGCTTGATCGTGTTGTCGGCCGGGATGCCGAGCGACGCGCCCGGCCCGGTCAGCGAAACGATCACGCCGACGTTGACGTCGGCCAGGGCAACGCCGGCAAACGTCAGGCTGGAGGCCAGTGCCAGCGTGCGGGCAAGCCCGGCAGGACAAATCATGGTGCGTTTCTCCGGAGCAAGGTTGGGCGGTCCGACGGCGGCGCTCAGCGCGGCCACAGGCGCGGGAACACGGCGCAATCGAGGGCCTCGCCGGGCCGGATCGTCGGCGCGTCGATCGTGATCGCCGCCTGCCCTTCGCGCGGTGCGTAGACCACGTCGTCGCCGGTCCAGCGCGTCGCGTAGGCGCGGCGCCGGCGCGTCGAGCTGGCATTGCCGGGGGCGCCATGCACCGTCATGCAGTGGTGGATCAGGCAGTCGCCGGCCGCCATGTCCCAGTTGACGATGTCCAGGCCCCCGCCGCCTTCCGAGCGGCGCAGGGCGTCGATGTCGGGCAAGGTGTCGCCGGGCAGCATCTTGTAGGCCTCGGTGTCGCCGCCGAAATGGATCGGCCGGAACTCGCGGCCCCAGCGGTGCGAGCCCTTGATGTATTCGACGCCGCTGGATTCGACCGTCACGTCATCCAGCGCGAACCAGATCGACAGGATCTGGTCGCCGCGCACCGGCCAGTACGGCCCGTCCTGGTGCCAGGGCGTGACCGCGGCGGTGCCGGGTTCCTTGACGAAGAGCTGGTCGTACAGGAAGTTGATCTTGCGGCTCTTCAGCATGCGCGCGGCGATCTCGGCCGCCGGCGACTCCTCGACGAAACGGCGCAAGCCGGGCTTGACCGCCCAGGCGCCGATGTCGCCGAGGAAGCGCTGGCCCTGCCGCGTCGCGTACTCGCGCGCCAATGGGCCGGGATGCGCCAGGTCGTCTTCGATCGCCGCACGCATGTGCTCGATCCAGTCATCGCCGAACAGGCCGCGCAGGCAGATCACGCCGTCGCGCCAGAAGGCCTCGACATCGGCATCGCTGATCGGGGCGAGGGGGTGGGCGTTCATCGGAGGCTCCAGTTGCATGGCGGGTTGGCGGATTGGCGGTTTTGCAAAGGGTCGAGGTTTGCGCGTCGCACCCAGCGTAGACGGCGCACCCGCGGCGGTCTGTCACCCGCGATGGCGACACGCGCCCCCGCGTTCCCCCGCTTGCCTCGCGACCGGTCGTGGCCGACGATCGCGGGCACACAGGAGTTCACGCCCCATGCAGGTCTGGTCCGTTCCCACCGCCGCGCCGGCGCGGCACGCGCCCGCCGCCGCGCTGATCGATTGCATCGCGCGGCCGGATTTCGCGACCCGCGCGCTGGCCGAAGTGAACCGCACGCTGCCGGTCGCCTGGTGGACGATGTACCGCATGAGCGGCCCACGCGCCGAGCAGCCGCCGCGCCTGTTCGCGCAGGCCAGTCACGCCGTTCCCGACATCGCGCTCGACTGCTGGCGCCTTTATCGCAGCGGCATCTACCGCGACGACGCTCACCTCGCGCGGGCCTGCGACCTGTGCCGCGACGGCGCCGGCGAGGCCGCGGGCCCGGTGATGACGCACTGCGTCGCCGATGACTTCGACGCGCCCCACCGCGACCAGATCTACACCGCCCACTCGCTCAGCGAGCGCCTCTCGCTGGTGTGCCGCGAACGCACCGACGCCGGTGTGGCGGGTGCCGATGGCACGCTGCTCGCGGTCAACCTGTACCGCCACCGCGCCCAGCCGTGCTTCGACACGCGCGAGATCGACACCATGCTCGACCTGGCCGCGACGCTGCTGGCGGTGGTGCAACGCCATGTCGAGCTCGACGACGCGCAGCTGACGCCGGCGCGGCGGCTGCAGCAATGTTGCCCGGCGCTCACGCCACGCGAACTCGAGGTCTGCGAGCGGCTGCTGCGCGGCTGGACCTTCGATGGCATCGGCGCCGACCTGGGGCTGACTGCCGCGACGATCAAGACCTACCGCAACCGCGCGTTCGAGCGGCTCGGCATTCACCACCGCAACGAGCTGTTCGGCCTGGCGTTGAACCCGCCCGCCTGACGGCGCCGCGCGTTTCCGCCCGCGCGGCGTGCCGTTGACATGCGCCCGAGCCGCGCCCGATCATCGGGCAGCCTCCGCCACCGCCCGCCATGGATCCCCCCCGCGCCCTGCTGATGACCGACGTCGTCGACAGCACCCTGCTGTCGCAGGCGGTCGGCGATGCCGAGATGGCGCGCCTGTGGGCGGCCCACGACCGCGCCGCACGCGACCTGTTGCGCCACTGGCGCGGGCGCGAGATCGACAAGACCGACGGCCTGCTCGCGCTGTTCGACAGCGCCGCCGACGCGACGTCGTTCGCGCTCGCCTATCACCGCGCGCTCGCCGCGCTCGAGCCGCCGCTGAAGGCGCGGGCCGCGGTCCATGTCGGGCTGGTAAGCCTGCGCGAAAGCAGCGCCGATGATGTCGCCGGCGGCGCCAAGCGCTTCGAGGCCGACGGCCTCGCGAAGCCGATCGTCGCGCGCGTGATGGCGACCGCGCTCGGCGGGCAGACCTTGATCACCGCCGATGCGCGGCTCGCGATCGGCGTCACGGCGCTGCGCGTGCAGTCGCACGGGCACTGGCGGCTGAAGGGGCTGCCGGAGCCGATCGAGCTGTTCGAGGTCGGCGACGATGCCGCGCCGTTCACGCCGCCGCCCGACGATGCCAAGGCTTACCGCGTCGTGCGCCAGGGCGAGCTGTGGCAGCCGCTGCGCGAGGTGCGGCACAGCGTGCCGGCCGAGCGCGACAGCTTTGTCGGCCGGCGCGAGCCGCTGCTCGAACTGGCGCGCAAGCTCGAGGGCGGGGCGCGGCTGGTCTCGGTGCTCGGTATCGGCGGCACCGGCAAGACGCGCCTGGCGACACGCTTCGCGTGGACGTGGCTGGGCGCGTTTCCCGGCGGCGTGTGGTTCTGCGATCTGTCGCAGGCGCGCACGCTCGATGCGATCTGCTTCGCGGTGGCGCAGGGCCTCGACGTCCCGCTCGGCCAGACCGAACCTGTGCAGCAGCTCGCCCAGGCGATCGCCGGGCGCGGCAAGTGCCTGGTGATCCTCGACAACTTCGAGCAGGTCGCCCGCCATGCGCCGCAGACGCTCGGCCGCTGGCTCGACCGCGCCCCGCAGGCGCAGTTCATCGTCACGACCCGCGAAGTGCTGGCGATCGCCGGCGAGGAGACCTTGTCGCTGGCGCCCCTGTCGGGCGACGACGCGGCCGCGCTGTTCCGGCGCCGCGCCGAAGCGGCGCGCCACGACTTCAAGCCGAGCGCCGACGATCTGGTCGCGATCGCGCAGCTCGTCAAGGTGCTCGACGGCCTGCCGCTGGCGATCGAGCTCGCGGCGGCGCGGGTGCGCGTGATGCCGCCGCGCGCGATGCTCGAGCGCATGCACGAGCGCTTCCGGCTGCTGTGGTCGTCGGCCGGCCGGCAGGATCGCCAAGCGACCTTGCGCGCCGCGTTCGACTGGTCATGGGAGCTGCTCAGCAGCGCCGAGAAGGCCGCGCTGGCGCAGCTGTCGGTGTTCGAGGGCGGCTTTGCGCTGGCGTCGGCAGAGGCGGTGCTCGATCTCGCGGATGTCGGCGAGGCCCCGTGGGCGATCGACCTCGTGCAGTGGCTGGTCGACAAGAGCTTCGTGCGCCAGGTCGGCGATGACCGCTTCGACCTGCTCGAGAGCGTGCGCGACTATGCCGCCGAACACCTGCGCACCGCCGGGCGCTATCCGGGCAGCGGCGCCGCCGCGGCACGCGCGGCCGAGGCGCGCCACTGGCGCCATTTCGCCGCGTTCGACGAGCGTGCCGCGGTCGCGCAGGGATGCATCGAGGCCAGCAACCTGGTCGTCGCCTGTGCCCGCGCGCTGGCGGCGCTCGACACGGCCTGCGCGGTGGCCGCGCTGACGGGCGCCTGGATGGCCTTGCGCCTGAAAGGCCCGTTTCGCGCTGGCGCCGACCTGGCGCAGCGCGTCGCGGCGCTGGCCGGCCTGAGCACGCGCGAGCAGGCCGAGGTCCACTGGGTCGCGGGCAGCGCGCTCGACCTGATGGGCGATGTCGCCGGCGCGCAGGCCCATTTCGCGCGCGCGCTGCCGCTGGCGCAAGGCGCCGGCGATCGGCGCTGCGAGGCCTTGCTGCTGGTCGCGCTCGCCTCCCAGGCAGGGGCCCAGGGCCGGCTCGGCGAGGCGCACGAGCAACTGAACCATGCCCTCGCGCTGGCGCGTGAGCTGGGCGATGCATCGCTGCAATGCCAGGCGCTGAACGGGCTGGGCCGCCTGGCCGACCATCAGTCGAATCTCGACGAAGCGCGCACCCGCTACGAGGCCGCGCTCGAACTCGCCCGCACGCTCGGCGACCGACGCCGCGAAGGCGGCTTGCTCGGCAACCTGGGCGGCCTGCACCACGACAGCGGCCGGCTCGACGATGCGCTGCACCACTACACGCTGGCACTGGCGCTGGCACGTGAGGTCGGCGACCGGCGCTGGGAGGGCAATGCGCACTGCAATCTCGGCCTGCTGCACCACGCACAGGGCCGGTCGGTCGAAGCGCGGCGCCAATTCGAGATCGCGCTGGCGACGGCGCGCGAGATCGGCCATGTGCGCCTCGAATGCACGGTGCTGTGCAACCTCGGCATCGTGCTCGAAGCCCAGGGTGGGCGCGAACAGGCGCTGACGCTGTACGGCACCGCGGTGCGCGCCGCGCACGACCTCGGCGACCGCCGCCTCGAAGGCCAGTTTCGCGGCTACCTTGGCCTGCTCGAGGCGCGGTTCGGCCGCTTCGAAGCGGCCCGCGCCTGCCTGCGCGCCGGCGAGCACCTGCTCGAGGAAGCCCACGATCCCCTGAGCCTGGCGCTCCTGCAGTGCAGCATGGCCGAAGTCGAGCACCTCGCGGGAGACCCGGCCGCCGCGCAAGCCTGGCAACGGCGCGCGACCGCGCTCGCCGCGCAGACGACCGTCGGCGCCGAGTCGGAACTCGGTCGCGCGCTCGGGCGGCTGCGCATGCTGCTGGTCGAGGCGGGCGTCGGCTGAGGACACGGGCACCCGACGCCGGGGTCCGGCGCCACCCGCCAGGCGGGTGCTCAGGCGCTTGGGAGCGGCCCGGCGCCGGCCTGAGCGGAATGGC
>Ga0207691_10003865_pt1 | contig 14539 bp, 11 predicted proteins | sample KBSM13metaG_FD_184327 | JGI IMG/M metagenome (GOLD analysis project Ga0207691, IMG submission 184327) | Miscanthus rhizosphere microbial communities from Kellogg Biological Station, Michigan, USA - KBS M1-3 metaG (SPAdes) (version 2) | ecosystem: Host-associated > Plants > Roots > Rhizosphere >... | reverse complement strand
GACCCAGTACTGTTCGGTGACGAGATCGAAGTCGCCGAGACCGGCAGTGATCGGATGCCCGGCCGCTGCCGGGAGCATGTTGACCGTGTACGGGACGTAATTGTCGGGTTGCCCGCCAGTGAGCTCGTCAGGGTGTTTGCCCGGGTGGCAGGCAAACTGGCCTCCGATCAGGTGCAGGTAGTCGGAGGTGTTGCGGTAGGAATCCGCAATGCCGCCGTGCCAGCCGGCCAGGCCCGTGCCGTTTTCGACGGCGGTCCGGAGGCCCTCGAATTCGTCCTTTTCGATGGTGGACATGGTCACGCACTGCAGGATGAGGTCGACGCCGGCCATGTAGTCGGCGTCGGCGTAGATCTTGGGTGATTCCTCCACCCGGACCTCGTAGCCGGTGGCTTTCAGGTACGGGATGAATTCATCTGTGGCCGCGACGGGCTGGTGCCCGTCCCATCCGCCGCGCACCACGAGGGCGGTCTTTTTCTCGGTTGTCATGGGGTTCCTCTGTTGTTGGTTTGTTGTGGCCGTGGCCGGTTCAGCGGGCGGCGAAGGCGGCATCGAACGCGGCCGCGGGCGGTGTGATCGTGGCAAGTTCCTTGACCAGGGCGAGGGCCTGCGGTGCGCCGAGCAGGCGGTCCATGCCTGCGTCCTCCCATTCGACGCTGGTGGGGCCCTGATATCCGATGGCGTTCAGGGTCCGGAAAATCGGTTCCCAGTTGACGTCTCCGTGGCCGGCCGTGACGAAGTCCCACCCGCGGCGGGGGTCTGCCCAGGGCAGGTGGGAGCCGAGCCGGCCGTTGCGGCCGTTGAGCTGGCGGACGGATTCCTTGATGTGGACGTGGAAGATCTTCTCGGCGAAGTCCTGAAGGAACATAACAGGATCCAGGTCTTGCCACACGAAGTGCGAGGGGTCGAAGTTCAGGCCGAAGCTCTCCCGGTGGCCGATGGCCTCCAGAGTGCGCTTGGCGGTCCAGTAGTCGTAGGCGATTTCGGACGGGTGGACCTCGAGGGCGAAACGGACCCCTTCCTCGTCGAAGACGTCGAGGATCGGGTTCCAGCGGTCGGCGAAGTCCTGGTAGCCGCGTTCGATCATGGCGTCCGAGGCGGGCGGAAACATGGCAACGCATTTCCAGATCGAGGATCCGGTGAACCCGGTGACGGTCTGCACGCCGAGCCTGGCGGCCGCCCGCGCGGTGGTCTTCATGGCCTCGGCGGCGCGGGCACGGACCCCTTCGGGCTCACCGTCGCCCCACACGGAGCCGGGAAGAATGCCCTCGTGGCGTTCGTCGATCGGGTTGTCGCAGACGGCCTGCCCGGTGAGGTGGTTGGCGATCGCGTGGACTTTGAGCTGGTGCTTGTCCAGGATGTCCAGCCGGCCCTGGAGATAGGCGTCGTCCTCGACGGCGCGCTGCGGGTCCAAGTGGTCGCCCCAGCAGGCGATCTCCAGGCCGTCGAATCCCCACTCGCCGGCGAGCCGCGCCACCTCTTCGAAGGGCAGGTCGGCCCACTGGCCGGTGAAGAGAGTAATGGGTCGTGTCATGGTCTTTCCTCTCAGAGGGTGTGCCAGTGGCTGTTGTTGCCGGCGCTGGTTTCGATGGCGGCGAGGACTTTTTGGACCTGGAGGGCGTCGGCGAAGGAGGGTGAGGGCGGCCGGTTTTCGGCGATGGCGTGGATGAGGTCGACCGCCTGGTGGGTGAAGACGTGTTCGTAGCCCAGTCCGTGGCCGGTGGGCCACCAGTTACCGGTGTAGGGGTGTTCGGGCTCGGTGACGAGGATCTTGCGGAACCCGGAGTCGGGGCCGTCGGCGGCGTCGTAGACGGACAGGGTGTTCATGTCCTCGAAGTCAAAGGCCAGGGAGCCCAAAGTGCCGTTCAGTTCCAGGCGCATGGCGTTCTTCCGGCCCAGCGCGAACCGGGTGGCCTCAAAGATGCCGATCGGGCCGGAGGCAGGACCGTCGTCGGGCGTTCCCGCAAAACGGGCGGTGAAGAGGGCGGCGTCGTCCACGGTGACCGGCCCGCGCTCGGCGCCGGCGGCGCCGTGCCCGCCCAGGCCCACCAGGTCCCCGGCCAGGGGACGTTCGGTCACGAAGGTTTCCATCAGCGCCGAGACCCCGGTGATGTTCCGTCCGGTGATCCACTGGGCGGCGTCGATGCTGTGCGCCCCGATGTCCCCGAGCGCGCCGGACCCGGACTTGGTTTTGTCCAGCCGCCAGGTCAGGGGCGCGTCGGCGTCGCTCAGCCAGTCCTGCAGGTACTGGGCCCGCACGTGCCGGATCTGCCCGAGCCGGCCCGCGGCGACCATCCTCTTGGCGAGCGCCAGGGCCGGGGTGCGGCGGTAGCTGAACCCGCACATGGAGTACACGCCCCGGCCCGCCGCGGCGTCCGCGGCCGCGGTCATCCGCTCGGCCTCGGCCACGGAATTCGCGAGCGGTTTCTCGCACAGGACGTGCTTGCCGGACTCAAGCGCGGCGATGGCGATCTCGGCGTGCGTGTTGCCGGGAGTGCAGATGTCGATCAGGTCGATGTCGTCCCGCTCGATCAGCGCCCGCCAGTCCGTCTCCACGGAGTCCCAGCCGTACTTGGCCGCCGCGGCCCGCACGCCCTCCGGATTCCGGCCGGCAACGGCCGCCAGCTCGGGAGCGAGCGGGAGGTCGAAGAACCGCGGCGCTGTCCGCCAGGCGTGGGAGTGCGCGGCGCCCATGAAGGCGTAGCCCACCATTCCCACCCGCAAGGGTTTCGGTTCAGTCACAACAAGTCCTCTCTATTTGCTGAAGCCGGCCGTGAGGCCGCTGAGCAGCTGACGCCGGGCGATCACGTAGACCACCAGCAGCGGCAGGGTGGCGAGCACGACGGCGGCCAGCACCGCCGGGATGTTGACGCTGAACTCGCCCTGGAACGTCCACAGTGACAGCGGCAGCACGCGGGTTTCGGGGCTTTGGGTCAGGATCAGCGGGAACAGGAAGCCGTTCCACACTCCGAGCGCGTTGTAGATCCCTACGGTCACCACAGCGGGCCGGGTCATGGGCAGCGCCAGGCGCCACATCATTGCCCAGTCGGAGCAGCCATCCAGCCGCATTGATTCGAAAAGTTCATTGGGCACGTCCCGCATGAAGTTGGACAGGATCAGCACGGAGATCGGGATGGCGAAGGCAATGGAAGGCAGGATCAGGGCCAGCAGGGTGTCGTACAGATGGGCGCGGGTGATCATCCAGTAGATGGGGATGATCGTCGCGTGCAGCGGGATGGCCAGGCCCAGCAGGAACAGGTTGTTGGTCCAGCTGAGGAACCTGCTCCTGCCGCGGACAATCGCGTAGGCGGCCATGAAGGAAACCAGGAGGGCCGGCACCACGCTGCCCACCGTGACGATGAGGCTGTTGGCAAAGTACCGGGCGAAATCGTTCTCCACCACCAGTTTGTAGTTGTCCAGGGTGGGCTCAGACGGCGGCATCATCGGGTTGGACGTGAAGAACCCGGCCTGGTTTTTCAGGCTCGTCACCACCACGTAGTAGACGGGGACGATGATGATGGCCAGCCAGAGCCAGCCGCCGAGGCCGCCAAGGAAGTTCGGGCGGGTCCGTCCCGGTCCCTTGGTCCGCGGGCCGGGCCTGACGGCGGGGCGGGCGGGGGCCGAGGGCGGGACGGGGAGCTGGGTGATGGAAGCCATCAGGCACCTTCCAATTGGCTTGCGTTGCGGTTCTTGCCGCCCAGCCGCTGCAGCAGCAGGGCGAGCGCCAGGCCGATCGCGACGAGGATGACGCCGAGGGCACTGGCGGCTCCCATGTCATTGGCTTTGAACCCGGTGAGGTACATGTGCAGCGGGAGCAGTCGCGTGGCGTAGCCGGGACCGCCGCCGGTGAGGACGAAGACGAGGTCAAAGTACGCCAGGGAGCCGACCACCATGAGCGTGGAGGAGGTGATGATGGTGTATTTCAGCTGGGGCAGCGTGATGTTGAAGAACTGCTGGACCCGTCCGGCACCGTCGATCTGCGCGGCCTCATACAGCGACGCGGGGATCTGGCGCACGCCGCCTTGGTAGATCAGCGTGTGGAACGGGACGAACTGCCAGGCGATGACGAAGACGACGACGAACAGCACCAGGTCCGAATTGCCCAGCCAGTCCTGGGCCAGGATCGGCAGGCCGAGCCCGGCGCCCAGGCCGAAGTTGGGGTCCAGCAGGGCCTTGAACGCGATGGCGACGGCGGCCGAGGACAACAGCAGCGGCACGAAGTACAGCACGGCCAACGCGGCGCGGTACTTCTGGCCCGCGGCGGTGAAGACGCCCAGGAGCAGGCTGATGGGCGCCTGGATGATGAACGAGAAGAACATGATCTTCGCCGTCACCAGCAGTGCGTTGCCGGTGACGGGATCAGTCAGGACCGTTGTCCAGCTGGACAACCCGTCCAGTTTGATCTCGCCCAGGCCGTCCCACGAAGTGAAGCTCAGGAACAAGACACCGATCAGCGGAATGATGGCGAAGAGCAGGAAGAAGGCAAGGGCTGGCGCGGCCAGCCACCCCGACGGGCCCGGTTGAAGGGCCCGCCGGGAGGAACCGGAGGTGGTGGACACTGGATTACTTTCCGATCGTCGCGTTCATCGTGGCGACGAACTGCTCAGGGGTGATCTTCTTCAGGAAGATCTGGTCCAGGTTGGCCAGCATGGCGTCACCCTGCGCCGGGGTCAGAGCCTGGTCCCAGGAGAGCGTGAAGCTCGGGGCGTTCTTGGCCATGCCATAGACGTAGGTCAGGAAGTCCTTGTCCGGGGACGCGGCGAGCTTGCTTTCGATGCCCTTGACCACGGGCACGGCGCCGGAGTCGATGAGGGCCTGGATGTTGCTGTCCGAGAACATGCCGGACTTCACGTAGTCGAGGGCGGCCTTCTTCTGGCCGTCGGTGGCCTTGGAGGAGACGGACCAGAAGTTGGAGGGGTTGCCCACCACGTTGGTGGCATCTCCCTTGCCGCCGGAGACCGTGGGGAACGTGGTGTAACCGAGCTTGCCGCTCTTGACGAAGTCGGCGGCGTCCTTCTTCATGCCCTGGTAGATCCAGCCGCCCTGCAGGATCATGGCCGCCTTGCCGGTGTACAGCAGTGCCTGGTCGGCGTTGCTGTCCGCTGCGATGGACGAGAAGCCGTTGGCGAAGCCGCCGGCGTCTACGAGCTGCTGGATCTTGGTCAGTGCCTCGGTGACCGCGGGGTCGGACCAGGCGTCCGGCTTGTTGGCTGCGATGTTGGCGAAGACCTCCGGGCCGCCGATGCGTTCCACGAGGTACTCAAGCCACATCAGGTCCGGCCACCGGGACTGGCCGCCGAGCGAGAACGGGGCAATGCCGGCGTCCTTGAACTTTGGCACCAGCGCCATCAGCTCATCCCAGGTCTTGGGGGCCTGGGCGCCCACCTTGTCGAAAACGTCCTTGTTGAAGTAGAGCACCACCGGCTGCACATTGTTGTTGGGCAAGGCGTAGGTCTTGCCGTCGATGACGCCGTTCTTGAGTACCGCCGGGAGGTAGCGGTCCTTGACCTCAGGGTTGTCCGCCAGGAACCCGGAGAGGTCATCCACCTGTCCGGCATCCACGTAGGACTTCAACACGCCGCCGCCCCAGCCGTAGATAAAGGTGGGGCCCTGGCCGGCACCGACGGCGGTGCGCACCTTGGTCTTGTAGGCGTCGTTCGCGAAGAAATCCAGCTTGATGGACGAGTCCGGGTGGGCGGAGTTCCAGTCCGTGACGGACTGCTGCAGGACAGGCTGATTGCCGCCCGTCAGCCCCCACATCGTGGCCGAATCAGCGCTGGCGGCAGTTCCTGCCGGTCCGCTGGAGCCGCAGGCGGCCAGGCTGATCGAAACTGCGGCGGCCGAAAGGGCCATTGTGGCACTGCGAAACGTACGATTTTTCATCTGGGATTCCATTCGTCCTCCGGGGTCTGCGCTGATGGCCCGGTTGTGGGAGTGGCAGCTCTGCCCTCCTAAGGAAGGCTGCGCTGCCGCTGCTGATGGGGTGAAGCTAAGCTTCGAAAAGTTTCGTAAAAGTTTGTAACTTCTGAAACTAAAGTAGTGGTGACAACAGTCACAGTCAAGGGCGAATTTGGAAACCTTGGCTCATCTGAGCCAAATAAGCTTGACGCACCGGACAAACAAGGCGAGACTTCTTCCTATCGAAATATTTCGAAAGTACAGGAGTCATCGTGTCAGTAGTCCAGGGTTCCGGCAGGCCAACGCTGGCGGCGGTCGCCCGGGAGGCCGGCGTTTCCTCACCCACGGTCTCCAAGGTCATCAACGGGCGGGAGGACGTTGCCGAGAGCACGCGCACCAAAGTCCTGGCGGCACTTGAACAGCTGGGCTACCAGTCCACGCACCAGCGCAAACATGCCGAGGGCCGGACCGGGATCGTTGAAGTCGTTTTCGACTCGCTGTACTCCGCGTATTCCGTCGAGGTCCTGAACGGAGTGCTGGAGCAGGCCGCGTCCATTGACGTCCAGGTCCTGGTCGATGTCACCGGGCACCCGGCGGCCATGACGCTCAGTCCGGAACGGCGGGCCCAGCGCATCCTGGATGAAGGCCGGCTCGGTTTGATTGTGGTGACGTCCGGCTTCAGTACGGCCCAGTTGAGCGCCTTCCGCCGGCGGCACATCCCGGTGGTGGTGATCGATCCGCTCAACCCGCCGCCGTCGGAGGTTGTCAGTGTGGGGGCCACGAACTGGGCGGGCGGCAAGGAAGCCACGGAGCACCTGCTCGGCCTCGGCCACCGGCGGATCGCCTACATTGGCGGACCGGAATCGGCCGAATGCAACCAGGCCCGCCTCCATGGCTACATGGCGGCACTCATGGCCGGCGGAGTCCAGATCAGGCCCGACTACGTCATGCTGGACAAATTCCGCCCCGAACACGGAATCCGCTCGCTCAAGGCGCTCGTGGCTCTCCCCGAGCCCCCCACCGCCATCTTCGCGGGGAGTGACAGCATTGGCCTCGGCGTCCTGGCCGAGGCCCGGCGGCACGGGCTGCGGATCCCCGAAGACCTGAGCGTGGTGGGCTTCGACGGCACGTACCAGGCGGAGCAGTCCATCCCCGCCCTGACTACCGTGACGCAGCCGCTGCAGGAGATGGGCCGCGCCGCACTGCGCGCCGTCCTCCGGCTGGCCAACAACGAGGAGCTCGACTCGCGGCGGGTCGAACTCGCCACCCACCTGGTGGTCCGGGAGTCGACGGCCGCTCCCGCCGCCGGGGACCCGGAACCGGAGATTCCGCGGCACTAGTCGCCGTTGGCACGGCGGAAACCGGGCGGATCCTGGTGGCCGGAGGCCAGCAGCACTGTTACGGCCAGCAGCGGATCAGTTGCCGGGGTCAACGCGACTGCTCGCCCGCAGGTAGTTTTGCCTGATGGCCGGGTGGAAGTCCGGGGCGGGTGCGGCGTCCACCGCGACCGGCCAGGCCGGCCGGTTGCCGCTGGAGGCCCAGGCTGCCTGGACGGCAGCACCCCTGGCCACGTACTCCCCCGGGCTCGGGACCACGACCGGCAGGTCGAAGACCTGGGCCGCGATGGCCTGCACCGCGGGGTTCTGCACGGCGCCGCCGATCAGCAGCAGCCGTGTTGCGGGGCTCCCTTGGGCGCGGAGGGCATCCAGGCCGCCGGACAGCCCGCAGAGCATGCCTTCGATGGCGGCCCGGGCCAGATTGCTCCTGGTGCTGGAGGCAATGCTGAGCCCGTGGAAGCTGGCTTTGGCGTGGGGCAGGTTGGGCGTGCGCTCACCTTCGAAATACGGCACCAGCACCACGCCGCCGGCGCCGGGTTCGGCGCCCAGGGCAAGTCGCGCAAGTTCGTCGAAGTCCACGCCCAGGATGCCTGCCACGGAGCCGAGCACGCGCGCGGCATTCAGCGTGACGGCGATGGGCAGGTATTCTCCGCTGGCGTCCGCGAAGCCCGCCACCGTTCCGCTGGGATCGGCGACGGCACGGGACGCCACCGAGAACACCGTGCCGCTGGTGCCAACGGACACCACCACGTCACCGGGTTCGGCCCCCAGACCGAGGGCGGCGGCCGCGTTGTCCCCGGCGCCGGCGCCGAGGAGAATGCGGTGACCGGGTCCGGCCGGGCTTGATCCGGACTGGCCGGGCAACTGAGTCGCGGAACCGAAGCAGCCGGGGTGGACCGCCCCGGCGGCGTCCCCGGGGCCAAGCACCCGCGGCAGAACCACGGTGCCTGGATCCCGGTGCCCGGCACCCCCGCTGGCCTCCCTGGCGTCCCGGCCGAAGGCCAGTTTGAACAGCTCCAGATCGTATTCGCCGGCCGAAGGGCTCCAGTATCCGGTGCCGCTGGCATCGGAGCGGTCGGTGGTGAGCTGGTCCAGGTCCGGGCCCAGCGGGCTGGCTGCTGCCGGACCGTAACCGCGGAGCCGCCAGGTCAGCCAGTCGTGGGGCAGCGCAACAGCCGCCACCCGGTCCGCCAGGTCCGGTTCGTGGTCCCGGACCCAGCGGATCTTGGTGATGGTGAAGGAGGCCACCGGGACCAGCCCGGTCCTGCGGGCAAAGTCCTCCGCCCCCACTTCATCGGTGAGTGCGGCCGCCGCCGACGCCGATCGGGTGTCGTTCCACAGCAGCGCCGGGCGCACTACGTTGCCGGCGTGGTCCAGCAGCACCATGCCGTGCTGCTGGCCCCCCACCGAGAGCGCGCTGACGTCCGCCAGCCCGCCGGCGTCGTCGAACGCCGCTGACAAGGCCCGCCACCAGTGGTCCGGGTGGACCTCCGTTCCGTCCGGGTGGGCGGCCCGGCCCTCGCGGACCAGCGTGCCGGTGCCGGCGTCGAGGACCACCACTTTGCAGCTTTGGGTGGAGGAGTCGACGCCGGCAACAAGGTTCATGGGAGCAGCCGTCACGGTCTTAGCGGGCGCCGAGCAGGTGCTCGATGAAGAGCTGCTGCAGCTTCACGAAGCCGAAGCCCTTGCCGCCGAAGTAGGCGTCGGCGTCGAAGTCCTCGTAGGAGGCGCGGTCGGCGCGGAGCTGTTCGTAGCCTTCGCCCGGGTTGAGGGTGGGTTCGTTGATTTCCGCCACGCGGGAGGCCTGCAGCGCGGCCTGGACCTCGGGGTCGGCGCGGAAGGCCTTGGCGCGTTCCTTGAGCAGCAGGTAGGTCTGCATGTTGGCGGCCGCGGAGTCCCATACGCCGTCGATGTCCTCGGTGCGGCTGGGCTTGTAGTCGAAGTGGCGCGGGCCGTCGTAGGCCGGTCCGCCGTCGGGGCCGCCGTTTTCGAGCAGGTCCACGAGGGAGAACGCGTTCTGCAGGTCGCCGTGGCCGAACACCAGGTCCTGGTCGAACTTGATGCTGCGCTGGCCGTTGAGGTCGATGTGGAAGAGCTTGCCCTGGTAGAGCGCCTGGGCGATGCCGTGGGTGAAGTTCAGTCCGGCCATCTGCTCGTGCCCGGTCTCGGGGTTGATGCCCACCAGTTCGGGGCGCTCGAGGGTTTCGATGAACGCCAGGGCGTGGCCGAGGGTGGGCAGGAGGATGTCGCCGCGGGGTTCGTTGGGCTTGGGCTCGATGGCGAACCGGATGTTGTAGCCCTTGTCCGTGACGTAGTCGCCCAGCAGGTTCACGGCCTCGCGGTAGCGTTCCAGGGCGCCGCGGATGTCCTTGGCGGCGTCGTATTCGCTGCCTTCGCGGCCGCCCCACATGACGAAGGTTTCCGCACCCAGCTCGGCGGCGAGGTCAATGTTGTCCAGGACCTTGCGCAAGGCGAAGCGCCGGACGCCGCGGTCGTTGCTGGTGAAGCCGCCGTCCTTGAAGACGGGGTGGCTGAAGAGGTTGGTGGTGACCATCGGGACGATCATCCCGGTGGCCTTCAGCGCGCCGGTCAGCCGGTCGATTTCGCGCTGGCGGTCAGCCGCGGAGCAGCCGAAGGGAAAGAGGTCGTTGTCGTGGAAGGTGATGCCGTAGGCGCCGAGGTCGCTGAGCCTGTTGACGGCTTCCACCGTGTCCAGCGGCGGGCGGGTGGCGGAGCCGAACTGGTCCTGGGCCTCCCAGCCCACCGTCCAGAGGCCGAAGGAAAACTTGTCGTCACGGGTGGGCTGAATCGCCATTGAATGCTCCGAGGGTAGGGGGTGGTCGTCGATTGGTCAGGTTCAGAATGAATTGTTCTAGAGACAAACATATTATGGATTTTCGTGATGTCAACCACTCGCTCCAGACCCAATCCGGCAATGTGGTGCTCGCTGTAGCGGAATCTTCGCGCGACTGTTATGTTGTGACAAACAGCAAAACCGGCCGTGTCCGCGGCACCACTATGGCTGTGACGTGGGCAAAGAGCCCCGAGCGAAGGATGCAACCGTGATCGATCAGATGGTGACCGAACGCAACTGGGCGGGGAACTACGGCTACCAGGCACCGCAGATAGCCCATCCGGCCAGCGTGGCCGAGCTGCAGGACCTGGTTACGGGTGCCGCGAAGATCCGTGCGCTGGGGTCCCGCCATTCGTTCAACGACATTGCGGACACCGCCGGCACCTTGGTGGTGCTGGACAGGCTCGACGCGGGCATCAGCGTCGATGCGCAGAACATGACCGTCACCGTCAGCGGTGGCACGCGCTACGGGACGCTCGCCGCAGAGCTCCAGCGCCGGGGCTTCGCCCTGCACAACCTCGCCTCGCTGCCGCACATCTCGGTGGCGGGCGCCGTTGCTACCGCCACCCACGGCTCCGGCGACCGCAACGGCAACCTCGCCACCGCCGTGGCGGCGCTGGAGCTGATCACCGCCGACGGCGCCGTGGTCACCGCGCGCCGCGGCGACCCGGACTTTGCCGGCATGGTGGTGGGACTGGGCGCATTGGGCATCGTCAGCCGCCTGACCCTGGACATTGAACCCAGCTTCGAGATTGTCCAGAGCGTCTTTGAGGGCCTGGACTGGGAACAGGTCCTGGAAAGCTTCGACGACGTGACGTCCGCGGCCTACAGCGTGAGCCTGTTCACCGACTGGAGCGGGACGAAGGTGGGCCAGGCATGGCTCAAGAACCGCACGGACCAGGCGGTGCTGCCCGCCGGATTCCCGGAATTCTTCTCCGGCACCCCGGCCACGCAGGCCCGGCACCCGTTGCCCGGCGTGTCCGGGAGTAACTGCACGGAGCAACTTGGCGTTCCCGGGCCGTGGTCCGACCGGCTCGCGCACTTCCGGATGGAATTCACCCCCAGCAAGGGTGAGGAGCTGCAGAGTGAATACCTGATCCCCCGCGAGCACGCCGTGGAGGCCATCCGCACCATGCGGGGCCTGTCCGGGATCGTCACGCCCCTGCTCCTGGTCGCGGAAATCCGCACGATCGCAGCAGACCAGCTGTGGCTCAGCCCCAACTACGGCCGCGACGGAATCGGCCTGCACTTCACCTGGCGCAGGGACGAGCCCGCGGTCACCGCGATCCTGCCCCGCCTCGAAGCGGAACTGGCCCCGTTCGGTGCCAGGCCGCACTGGGGCAAACTGTTCCGCGGCGGCGCCGCCGCCCTCGCCCCGCTGTATCCGCGCTTTGCCGACTTCACAGCCCTGGCCGGCAGGCTGGATCCGGCCGGAAAATTCCGCAACGCGTTCCTGGACCGCACGGTATTCGGCCGCTGATATTGTCACGATGATGCCTCCACGTACCCAAGCTTCCGCGCCGGCGGGCGAGCCCGATCCGTCGCGCCGCAACAATTTGTCGTTGCTGACCTCCCTCGTCCATCACCACGGGGTCCTCAGCCGCGCCCAACTGACCCGCCAAACGGGGCTGAACCGCTCCACCGTCGGAACGTTGATCGGCCACCTCACCTCCCTGGGCCTGGTCTATGAATCGGCGCCCTCCGGCGAGGGGCAGGTAGGCAGGCCCAGTCCCGAGGTCCACCCCAGCCCGTCGATTGCGGCGCTGGCCGTCAACCCGGAGGTCGACGCCGTCACCATCGGCCTGGTCAGCCTCGGCGGGAAAGTGCAAAAGAAGATCCGCTTCGAAACGGAACGGATTCCGAGCGCCCGGGAAGCGGTGAATATCGCAGCGGCCGTGGTCGCCGGGATGCGGTCCGAGCTGGATGCGTCCTACCGGATCACCGGCGTTGGCATGGCCGTGCCGGGCCTGGTCAACCGCGACGACGGCGTCGTGCGGCACGCTCCGCACCTGGGCTGGCGCAATGAACCGGTCGCCCGGATGCTGAGCGAGGCCACCGGCTATCCGTGCCAGGCCGCGAACGACGCCTCCCTCGGAGCCGAAGCCGAGCTGATTTTCGGCGCGGGTGCCGGTGCCGGCACCAGCGCCGGGCAGGGGAACCTGATCTATCTCAACGGCGGCGCCAGCGGCATCGGCGGCGGGATCATCGCCGACGGACAGCTACTCAGGGGTGCCTCCGGCTACGCGGGGGAACTCGGCCACACCTTTGTCCGCTCCGGCGGCAGCGCCTGCCACTGCGGTGCCACGGGCTGCCTGGAAACCGAAGTCTCCCAGTCCCGCCTCATGGAACTGGCCGGGTTGAGCAGCGGCGACGCCGCCGACCTCGAAGAGGCGCTCGGGAACAGCCGCAGCGCCGCGGTGGACGATGAAGTCGGCCGCCAGCTCACGTATCTGGGTATAGCCCTGCGCAACGCCGTGAACATCTTCAACCCCGATGCGATTGTCCTGGACGGTTTCCTGGGAACGCTGCACGCGCTCGCCCCTGCGTCGTTGGACGCAATCCTGCGGTCGCAGGCCATGGACGGTCCCGCGGACCAGGCGAAGATCTACCGCGCAGCACTCGGGTCGGATCTGATGATGATCGGCGCCGCGGAACTGGCCTTCACCCCATTCCTGGCCGATCCCGCAGGCCTCGGCCCAACCCCCGGCACCATCCCCGCACCCGCGTCACGGACAGGCTGACCGTGCCAAGGCAGGGAACTTCGCCGATGGGTGAGCACTACGAACTGCAGGGAATGTTGGACGGCCGCAGCCAAAAAGCCGTCGTCACGGAAATCGCCGCCAGCCTGCGCGCACTGGAAATCGACGGCGTCGCCCTCCTGCAGGACTACCCCGCCCAGTCCGCTCCGCCCTCGTGCGCCGGCTGGGTCCTGGTGCCGTGGCCCAATCGGGTGGCCGATGGCCAGTGGACCTACGACGGTGTCCCGCAGCAGCTGGAAATTACAGAACCCGGCAACGGCAACGCCCTGCACGGGCTGCTGTCCGGCGCCTCGTACCGGGTAGTGCACCGGACGGCGGCCAGCATTACGCTGGCCGCCGATATCACCTCAGCACCGGGCTACCCCTTTCAACTCGCGACCTCGGTCGGCTACCAGCTCACGGCAGATGGACTTCTTGTCACCCACAGCCTGACCAATACCGGCTCCAGGGCCGCCCCGGTCGCCGTGGGGGCCCACCCTTTCCTCCGGGTGGGTGCTGTGCCCACGGAAGACCTCAAGCTCGTCATCAATGCCGGCGCCCACCTCGAAGTCAACGACCGGCTTAATCCGACCGGTGCCACCACGGCTGTCCACGGAACTAAGCACGACTTCCGGGCAGGGCAGCTAATTCGCGAGGTCGCCCTCGACGACGCCTGGAGCGGCGTTCTCCGGGAACCGGACGGCAGCTCACTGCACTATCTGGAAGCCCCGGACGGCCGCCAGGTGCAACTGTTCATGGATGCGTCCTTCGGCTACGTCCAGGCCTTCACCACCCGTGTCTTCCCCAGCGAGAGCGGCCCGGTAACAGCGGTGGCGCTGGAGCCGATGACGGCCCCGGCGGACGCCTTCAACAGTGGCGAAGGCCTGCGCTGGCTGGCCCCCGGCGAGACGTGGCACCTCAGCTGGGGCGTCCGCTACCGGCTGCCCTGAGCCAAGGAGCCGACGGCCGCCGGTCTTGAAGCGCGCGAATTCGCCGGATGCCTGCCAGATCGCCGGACCTTTCCGGCGCTCTCGCAGCTTTCCGGCGAATCCGGGAGGGGACGGGGTCCGCCAGCCGAGTCACCTGTCGCCGGGTGGAGCGTCCTTCCCGAACCAGGCACTGACCAGCAGCCACACGGACCACGCCAGAACAAGGACAATCCCGGCCAGTGTGGGAATGGAGTTGGCCGGGGAGAAGCCTTCGGCCCCGATGATCCAGCCCTGCGCGAGGTAGGCGAGCCCGGACAGCGCCAGGAGATAGCCGATCGGCCGGGAGACGCGGCGCGCCCCGACAACCACGGCACCGGTCAGGACCAGGGCCAGGCCCAGCACGAAGTTCTGGTAACTGCGCATGCCCCACTCCAGCCAACGGATACCCTCGGCCGTCGCTAACCGCGCAGCTTTCTCCGGCTCCGGGGCCGCAACCCAGGCGTCCACGGCGTGCTTGAGGGCAACGCCGTCGACGGCTTGGAGCGCGGCGTAAAGTGCCAGCGCGGCGACCGCGGCGACAGCGCCGAAGCGGGCCGTCCAGGCCATGGCCCCGTCCGGTGCTTTCAGGACCACCAGCAGGACCAGCAGCCCGGAGATGAGAAGCGCCATGCCGGCGAACTGGCCGAGGTGGACCGCCGTCCAAATACCGCTGCGGGCGTACTCCGCGAACGTCGCCGGGTGGTCGTTTGCGCTGGCCGTATCGGCATGGAGCAACCCGGCGACCAC
>Ga0207691_10003862_pt1 | contig 14544 bp, 17 predicted proteins | sample KBSM13metaG_FD_184327 | JGI IMG/M metagenome (GOLD analysis project Ga0207691, IMG submission 184327) | Miscanthus rhizosphere microbial communities from Kellogg Biological Station, Michigan, USA - KBS M1-3 metaG (SPAdes) (version 2) | ecosystem: Host-associated > Plants > Roots > Rhizosphere >... | reverse complement strand
GCGCGCCCGCGGCGAGAAAGTCTGAGGAGCTAGACCATGCGCGAAAAGATCAAGCTCGAGTCGTCGGCCGGAACCGGCCACTTCTACACGACCACGAAGAACAAGCGGACCATGCCGGACAAGCTGGAGATCATGAAATATGATCCGAAGGCTCGTAAACATGTGATGTATAAGGAAGGGAAGCTGAAGTAACGCTTCCGTTTTCCCAATGAAAAGGCCCGCCGAAGCGGGCCTTTTTGCTTGCAGCCTGGCGATTACGCCTTCTTCTTCGCGTCCTTCTTCGGCTCTTCCTTCTTCATGTCCTGCTTGGCGATGATCTGGTCCTTCACGTCGTCGTAGACGGCCTGCGGGATGATCTTCTTCTGCACGAGCTCATCCTTGCCTTTGTAGGGGCGGCCCTTGACGATGGCCTTGGCGCGCACGTCGCCGATGCCTTTCAGCGTCGCCAGCTCCTTCTCGGAAGCGGAGTTGATGTCCATCGGCTCCATCTTCTTGGCGTCGGCCTTCGCGGGTGCGGCGTCCTTCTTGGCCTCGGTCTTGGCCGGGGCCTTCGTGTCGGTCTTGGGCGTCTCGGCCTTCTGTGCGAGGGCGAGGCCGGTCGCGGCGATCATCGCGACCAGGAAAGCGAAGATTCTCTTCATGCTGCGGTTCCTCTCTATTGGTTTTTGGGGCGGGTTAGGGGCTCTGGAGACGGCCCCGGCACGGCTAACGCGGCGCTAGTGTACAGGTTGACCCGCAAATGAAAAGCCCCGCCGGAGCGGGGCTTTTCGGGAGCGGGGACGCTTACGCGTAGCAGCGCAGGCGGCGCGAGAACTCCACGAGCTGCGGCACTTCGCTCTTCTCGGCGCGCTCGCACCAATCCTTGAGCTGGTGCACGAGCTGCTCGGAGGTGAGCGTCGAGCGCTCCCACAGGCGGGAGAGCTCCTCGCGCATCGACCACGTGGTGTGCAGGAGCGGGCTCCTGGCGAGGGCGCGATCCAGCTCCGCGCGATGCTCGGCGGACAGCTCGCTGTCGCGGTGGAACCATTTCTTCATGGCCTTCCACGAGCCCTTGTCGGCGAACTGGCCGTGGTCGCGCAGCTTGGCGATCTCCAGCGCGCAGGTCTTCTTCATCGACTTGGCGTACTGGTGCATCACGTCGAAGCGATGCGCGATGACCGCTTGCACCGTCGCGTAGTCCACCTCGATCTTGGAGGGCTCGAGCTTCACCACGGGCGCGGTCTTGCGCACGGTGGCGAGGCCCAGGGCCGACATCGCGCGGATGTAGAGCCAGCCCAGGTCGAATTCGTACGGGCGGATCGAGAACTTGGCCGAAGTCGGATAGGCGTGGTGGTTGTTGTGAAGCTCCTCGCCGCCGATCCACACCGCCCACGGAACCATGTTGGTGCTGGCGTCCTCGGTCACGAAGTTGCGGTAGCCCCACCAGTGGCCGAGGCCGTTGATGACGCCGGCGGCCCAGAACGGGATCCACAGCATCTGGATGCCCCAGATGATCGCGCCGGGCACCAGGCCGAACAGCCAGATGTTGAGCGCCGCCGTGATGACGATGCCCCACTTGTTGAGCGGCGTGTAGACGTTGCGCTCGAGCCAGTCGTCCGGCGTGCCGTGGCCGTAACGGGTCATGGTCTCGGGCTTGTGCGATTCCTTCACGTAGAGCACGACGCCGGTCCACAGCACCTTGTTGATGCCGAGCTCCTGCGGGCTATGCGGGTCTTCCGCCGTCTCGCACTTGGCGTGGTGCTTGCGATGGATCGCAGCCCACTCCTTGGTGATCATGCCGGTGGTCATCCAAAGCCATGCGCGGAAGAAGTGGCTCACGATCGGATGCACGTCGAGAGCGCGATGCGCCTGGCACCGATGGAGGTAGACGGTGACGCCGGCGATCGTGATTTGCACCAGGATCAAGCAGGCGATGACGTCGCCCCACCAGGGGAGATTCAGGAGACCGCTCGTCATTGGAATTTATGGTCCGGAAAGGGGTATGGCCGAGGAGTGTACAGGATAGGCTCCGCCGCCAGTTGATTTACCGCAATCCTCCATTTAACCATTTGATTTAACGGTAGATTCCAGCATTTCAGGGGTAGCAATCACCCGTACGTCGCGGCGGGGGTAAGGCATGTCGATTCCGTGGGCCTTGAAAGCCTTCAGGATGTCGATCAGGAGATCGCTGCGCAGGTCGCCTTCGCCCACCGCCGGATCGTCGATCCAGACCGTCAATTCGAGCTCGATTCCGCGGTCGCCGAACTGCTTCACGCGCGCCGAGACTGGCGGTTCTGCGATGACGCGGCGGTGCTTCTTCGCCGCCTCCGAGAGCAGCGAGCAGGCGAGCTCCACGTCGCTGTCGAAGCCCACCGTCGCCGCGATCACCACGGACACCTTCGGGTCGCTGTAGGTGTGGTGGTTGACGCTGTCGGTGATGAGCTTCTCGTTGGGGATGATGGATTCCACCCCGTCCGCGCCCTTGATCACGGTGAATCGCGACTGGATCGCCTTCACCTCGCCGCGGCGATTGTCCACGGTGATCACGTCGCCGATGCGCAGCGACCGGTCCAGCAGCACGATGAAGCCGCTCACGTAGTTGCTGGCGATCTTCTGCAGGCCGAAGCCCAGCCCCACGCCCACGGCGCCGCTGAAGATCGACAGCGTCGTGATGTCGATGCCGGCCAGCGGCAGCGCCACGAAGATCGCCACCACGAGGATCGCGATCTTCACGACCTTCGCCAGCACGACACGCGTGGTGACCTCCATGGAGTCCGAGGCCATGAGGCGGCCCTCGGTCACGCGCGAGATCCAAAGGCCCATCACGATGGCGAGGAAGAGCGCCGCGCAGCCCTGCAGGAAGTCGAGCAGCGTGATGCGCTCCTTGTCCTTGCCCACCTCGATGCCGTGCGCGTCCAGGGCGACCAGCACGTCGGGCAGGAGGCCGGTGAGGTGCAGCGCCAACGCCGTCCACGCGAGGATGTTCACGAGGCGGATCACGGCGCGCTGGAAGCCGCCGTCGGGGATCACGTGCCCCAGGATGTAATCGGCGAGCCGCATCACGGCCCACACCATGGCGACGCTGAGGATCATCTCCAGCGCGCCGCCGCCCTGCGGGTGGTACGCCTCGAAGGCGCGCTTGGCGACCCACACCAGCAGCACGCTCAACCACGCGAAGGCGACGCGCTCGAAGCCGCCCTTGCCGAATTTCCAGTGGTCGCGAAGCTTGATGCGCGCGCAGAGGAATCGCGCCAGGTAGTACGCGAACGCGATGGCGGCCACGCCCACCGCGATCTCCACCACCATTTCGGCGGGGCCCGCGCCTTCGTTGAACCGGCCCGCGACGCGGCCGAGGAGGGAGGTATCCAGGTCCACGTCCCTACTTCCTGCGTTCCATCACCGCGGCGAAGAAGCCGTCCGTGTCGTGCACGTGGGGCCTCAGCTGCAGGAATTCGCCCATGTCCGGCACCTTCACGCCCTGGCGCTCCAGCACGTCCGATGCTTTGAGGAGCTGGAAGTCGGGATGCGCGGCGAGGAATTCGTTGACGATGGACTCGTTCTCCTCGACCAGCAGGCTGCAGGTGCCGTACACGAGGCGCCCGCCGGGTTTCACGAGACCCGCGGCGGCGGCGAGGATCGAGCGCTGCTTCGCGTTCAGCTCCGCGATGCCCTCCACCGTCTGGCGGAACTTGAGGTCGGGATTGCGGCGCAGCGTCCCCAACCCGGTGCACGGCGCATCGACGAGCACGCGGTCGATCTTTCCGCGCAGGCGCTTCACCTTCGCGTCGTTCTCGTTCGCGATGCGCTGCGGGAAGACATTGGACAGGCCCGAGCGCTTGAGTCGCGGGCCGAGGTTCGCGAGCCGCTTGTCGGAGACATCGAATGCATAGAGGCGCCCGCTCGATCCCATCGCGGCGCCCATCTGCAGCGTCTTGCCGCCGGCGCCGGCGCAGAAATCGACCACCATCTCGCCGCGGCGCGGCTCCATCAGCATGCCCAGCAGCTGGCTTCCTTCGTCCTGAACTTCCACGGCGCCGTCGAGGAACATCGGATGCTGGTTCAGCGCGGGCTTCTCGCGCAGGCGCACGCCGAACGGGGAGAATTTCGTGGGCTGCGCGGCGATCTCGTCGTGGTCGAGGCGATCGAGCACGCCCTCGCGCGGCGCCTTCAACGTGTTCACGCGAAGGTCGAGCGGCGCCGGCTGCTGCAGGCTTCGGCCCAGCGCCAGGATCTCCTCGTCCTTCATCGCCGGGCGCAGGCGCTCGATCACCCAGTCGGGCAGGTCGACGCGCACTTCCAGCGGCTGCTCGTCGAGGTTCTGGGCCTTGAGCGCCATGAGCCACTCCTTCTCGCCGTCACGCAACGACGATTCGATCTGGCCCAGGCCCACGCCCTGCAGCTTCACCAGCGTCGCCAGCGCGATCTCGCGCGGCGTGGCTTTCGGCGTGACCTTCTCCAGCAGGCGCCGGCGGCGCAGCGCCGCATAGACCGTGTCCGCGATCAACGCGCGATCGCGCCCGCCGAGGTTCTTGTTGTCGCGGAAGAATTGCCGAAGCTGCGTGTCCGCGGGCGCGCGCGCCGGCAGGACGACCGTCAATGCGTGGACGATCGCGTCGAGCTGGGCGCGGCCGAGGCTCATCGCGATCTCAACGCGCCGACACGCGCGTGGCGACCTGGTCCACCATCAGGCGGTTCTTCGCCACCGGGTAGCGCAGCTTCACCGGCAGGTAGCTCTGCTCCAGGCCCAGCCACACGTCCACGACCTCCGTCTCGTCCTTCTCATCGATGTGCCGCAGGTGCAGCGTACGCACTTTGCCCAGCGGGATGTCGATTTCCTCCTCGCCCAGCACCTTCAGCTTGAAGCGATAGAGCTTGCGTTGCGTGAGCACGTCCAGGCTGTACTCGCCGCTCGACGGGGGCGGATTCGCCGCGGTCTGGAAGAGCATGGAGAGCCAGTCGACGATGTTGCCGCCCAGCGCATCGGTCTTCTTCTCGTTGTTGCGGTCGAACGTGACCTTGCCGCCGTCCCAGTCGAATTCCAGCCCTTCGGTGGCCATGGAGGGCTTGCGCTCGGTGAAGCGCTCCGGACGCAGGCCTTGCGGCGTGATCTTTCCGCGCGTCTCCTGCAGAACGCGCCCTTCGAGGAAGAGCGTGAAGAAACCGACGGCCTCCGCTTCACCGGTGATGCGGTACTCGTCGCCGTCGCGGCTCCAGTTGTAGACCGCGCGCCCGTCGGCCATGGCGGAGGTGAGCTGGTAGGTGATCGAAAGCTCGGCGGGCAGCGCGTCCGGCTTGAACCTGGGAGCCTCGAGCGCCTTCACCGGCACCGCGGGCTGCGCCATCGCGACGACCTCGGGCTTCGCTGTCTCGGGCGCCACGAGCTGCGGCTCGGGAAGCGGTGTCTCCAGCGGCGCCTCGGCGATGACTTCCTCGTCGAGGGGATTCAACAACTCGGGCGCGATCGCCGGCGCGACACGGCGCGCGCGGGGGCGCGGCGCGGGTTTCACGACGGGTGCCGGCGCGGCATCGACCGCCTGCGCGGCCGGGTCCAGCGTCGCGGAGTACTCGGGGCCGTCCGGCTCGGCGATCGGATCCCCGCGCGTCGGGATATTCACCATGACGGCCGCGTGCAGCGCCGCCGATCCCGCGATGGCGGCGGCGAGGAAGCGATAGCGGCCGATGGCGTGCGTGAAGGTCATCGCCTCAGCGCGTCTCCAGCGCGACCAGCTGCTGCTCGAGCTTGTAGCCCTTGGGGTCGTCGAAGATCACGCGCACCGGGAAGTTGTGGCGGTCCTTCGCGAGCCACAGGTCCACCTTCGTTTCCTTCGGATCCGTCGTCACGCGCCGGTAATGGCGCGTGTCGAACTCGCCGGCGGGCGTGGCGGTGCGCTCCTGGCCGATGAGCTTGTACGTGTACGTGTTGATCTTGCGGCGCTCGGCCATGGGGATCGTGAGCGTCTCGCCCAGCTCCTTCATGTGCATGAACTGGTACATGACCGAGATGCGGTCCTGCGTGCCCGGGGGAAACCAGTAGTCCGACGGGTCGTTGCGCAGCTCCGTGTGCATCACGTTGATCTTCCAGTCGAACGTGCTCTTGAGGTCGCGCTTGTTGTCCTTGGCGCGGCGCTCCGAGTATTCGAGCGGCTTCAGGCCCTCCTTGTCGACGCGGCCCGAGCTTTCCACGGTGATCTGGTCGTCGAGGAAGGCCTTCAGCGCGCCATCCGAGCGCGTCTCGCTGCGGATGGAGTAGCTGTCGCCCTTGCGCGAGAACACCTCGCTCGCGCGGCCGATGGTGATGCCGCCGTTGGTGGTGACGACGTATTGCGCCTCGATCTGCGTGGGCTGCGAGGCGGCCGACGCGGCGACGCAGGCGAAAACCGTGGCGATGAGTGCAAAGCGCTTCATTCGATGTTCCTGGGTGAAATCATGGTGTCCGCGGAAACGCCCGTGCCGCGCACTTGGACGACATCTCCGGCGACGAATTCGATCCTTCCCTCGACCAGCCAGCGCACCGCCTGCGGGTAGATGCGATGCTCCACTTCCAGCACGCGCGCGGCCAATCCCTCTTCCGTATCGCCCGCCATCACCGGGACCACGCCCTGGATGATGACCGGCCCGTTGTCCAGCGCGGCCGTCACGAAATGCACGGTGGCGCCGTGGACCTTCACGCCCGCCGCCAGCGCCTGGCGATGCGTGTGCAGCCCGGGAAACGCGGGCAGCAGCGACGGGTGGATGTTCACGATCCGCCGCGCGTAGCGCCCGATGAAGCTCACGCCGAAGATGCGCATGAAGCCCGCCAGCAGGATCACGTCGGGCTGGTGCACGTCGATCACTTTCGCGAGCGCGTCGTCGAACTGCTCGCGCGAGGCGTACTGCTTGTGGTCCACCACCTGCGTGGCGAGGCCCTTCGCGTGCGCCCACTCCAGCCCCGCGGCATCCGCCCGGTTGGAGATCACCGCGCGCACATCCAGCCCCGTGCCCGCTTCGACGATCGATCGCATGTTGCTGCCGCGACCGCTGATGAGGATGACGCCCTTCATCGCCTCAGACGACCACCGTCTGGGGCTCCCCCTCTTGTCTCTTGACGATCGAGCCGACCTCGTAGGCCTCGACGCCGCCGGCCTGCAGCGTGGCGATCGTCGCGGCCGCGTCGGCCTTCGCCACGATCAGCACCATGCCGATGCCGCAGTTGAACGTGCGGTGCATCTCGGCCTGCTCGATGTGGCCGTGCTTCTGCAGCCAGTCGAAGATCGGCAGGCGCGGCCAGCGCGTCGACTCCAGCCGCGCGCAGGTGTTTTCCGGAAGCACGCGCGGGATGTTCTCGGTGAGGCCGCCGCCGGTGATGTGGGCCACGCCCTTCACCGCGATCTTCCCGATCACGTCGAGCACCGGCTTCACGTAGATGCGGGTGGGCTCGATGAGCGCCTCGCCCAGCGTGCGCTTGTCGTCGAACGATTCGTAATAGTCCGAGCCGCTGGTGGCCACCACCTTGCGGATCAGCGAGTAGCCGTTGGAGTGCGGGCCGCTCGAGGCGAGGCCGATCACGGCGTCGCCGGGCACGATCTTCGTGCCGTCGATGATCTTCGACTTTTCCACCAGGCCCACGGCGAAGCCGGCGAGGTCGTATTCGTTGGGGTCGTACATGCCCGGCATCTCGGCCGTCTCGCCGCCGATGAGCGCGGCGCCCGCCTGCTCGCAACCCTGCGCGATGCCCTTCACCACGTCGGCGGCCACGCCCACGTCGAGCTTGCCGCACGCGAAATAGTCGAGGAAGAAGATCGGCTCGGCGCCCGCGACGAGGATGTCGTTCACGCTCATCGCGACGAGGTCGATGCCGATGGTGTCGTGCTTCTTCAGGCGGAAGGCGAGCTTGAGCTTCGTGCCCACGCCGTCCGTGCCGGAGACCATCACCGGGTTCTTGTACTTCTTGGAGACTTCCACCAGCGCGCCGAACCCGCCGATGCCCGTGAGCACCTCGGGCCGCATGGTGCGCTTGGCCAGGGGCTTGATGCGCTCGACGAGGTCGTCGCCGGCATCGATGTCGACGCCCGCGTCGCGGTAGGTGAGGGAGGCCATGGTTTCCTGCGACAGGCGATTGATTCGTGAGGCGAAATTCTACTCCCAAAGGGGGAGGCGAAGGCCTTTTTCCTACCTATGTAATCGCTCGCTCGCGCGCGCGACCCATGTTCGATGAGGAGCGACGATGCTATCGTTTCGCGCAATGCCGCGCGCACCCACCGCCGATTCGCGATTCACCGAGATCGAGGGCCATCGCCCTTACCTCGTGCGCTATGCGCTTTCCCAGCTTCGCGACCCGGTGCTGGCCGAGGAGGCCGTGCAGGAAGCGCTGCTCGCGGCGCTCGAGGGCATCGGGAAGTTCGACGGGCGTTCGACGCTGCGCACCTGGCTCACGTCGATCCTTCGCTTCAAGGTGATCGACATCCAGCGCCGCCAGGTGGCCGATCGCGCGCGCGTGGACATCGACGAGGAGCGCCTCGCCGACGAGCACGAAGCGTGGCTCGACGAGATGTTCGACGAGACCGGCCACTGGAAGAGCCCGCCGCAGGCATGGAACGACCCGGAGGCCGCGCTCGAGCAGCGTCGCTTCTGGATGGTGTTCGAGATGTGCCTCGAGGGGCTTCCCGCCGCGGCGAGCCGCGTGTTCTTCAAGCGCGAGGTGCTGGGCGAGGACACGCCGGTCATCTGCAGCGAGGAAAAGATCACGTCGTCCAACTGCTGGGTGATCCTGCACCGCGCGCGCATCGCGCTGCGCATGTGCCTCGAGCGCAACTGGTTCGGGCACGAGGCATCCCATGGCCGATGAAGTCGAGGACCTGAGCTGCCGCAAGGCCTCCAGCCTGCTCTCGCTCGCGTGCGAGCGCCCGCTGGATGCGACGGAGCTGCGCGCGTTGAAGATGCACCTCGACGAATGTCTCATGTGCACGAACTTCGAGCAGCAGCTCAAGTTCCTGCACCGCTGCTCGGAGGCCTTCCGGGAAGGCTAGAAATCAGGCGTCGCCGCTGCCCTTGAACGCGGGCAGCGCGTGTTTGGCGAATTCGAGCATGCGTTCGATCGGCAGCTTGGCGCGCTCGCCGATGGCGCGGTCGATGAACACTTCGTGGCCCGGGGCGCCCTCGAGCGTCTCCAGCAGGTTGTGCAAACCGTTCATCGCCATCCACGGGCAGTGCGCGCAGCTCTGGCAGGTCGCTCCCTTGCCCGCCGTCGGCGCCTCGATGAAGGTCACGTTCGGCATGCGCTTTCGCATCTGGTGGATGATGCCGCCGTCGGTGGCGACGATGTATTCCTTCGCGCCCAGGCGTTCGGCCGCCTGGATGATGCCGGTGGTGGATCCGACCGCGTCCGCCATGTCGATCACCGCCGCCGGCGATTCCGGGTGCACCAGGATCTTCGCGTGCGGATGCAGCAGCTTCAGCTCCTCCAGCTGCTGCGCCTTGAATTCCTCGTGCACGACGCACGCCGCATTCCACATCAGCATGTCGGCGCCGGTGACCTTCTGCACGTAGGCGCCCAGGTGCTTGTCGGGTGCCCAGAGGATCTTCTTTCCCTGCTTGTGCAGGTGCCCCACGATCTTCTCGGCGATGGACGAGGTCACCATCCAGTCGGCGCGGGCTTTCACGGCGGCACTGGTATTCGCATAGACCACGACGACGCGATCCGGATGCTGGTCGCAGAACGCGGAGAACTCGTCGGCGGGTGTGGCGAGGTCGAGCGAGCACTCGGCCTGCAGGTCCGGCATCAGCACGCGCTTTTCCGGGTTGAGGATCTTGGCGGTCTCGCCCATGAAGCGCACGCCCGCCACCACGACGGTCTTGCCCTTGTGCTCGTGGCCGAAGCGCGCCATCTCGAGCGAGTCGGAAACGGTGCCGCCGGAGGATTGCGCGAGGTCCTGCAGGTCCGGGTGGACGTAGTAGTGCGCGACCAGGACCGCATCGCGCTCCTTCAACAGCTGCTTCGCGCGTTCGATGAGCGCGGGCTTCTCGGCCTGCGTCACCAGCTGCGGCGGCTTGGCGGGCGCGATGCCGATGTCGCCGGTGAATCGCTCGAAGCGGATCTGGATGGGTTGTGCGATGGCCATGTCGATGATTTTAAGGTAGTTCCACGTGCTACTATCGCCGCGTCTTGCGCTTCAGGGGCTGTCGAGCCGCGAAGCGCGCCCGGACCAAGCCGGCCGGCGGAATTCTCCGAGGCGGCGCAGGTCCCGTGGAAACCCATGAGGCAGCTGCTCCTCGACTTCGACCGGGCCCCCGCGCCCACCTTCGCGAACTTCGTGACCGGCGCCAACGCCGAGCTCGCCCATGCCTTGGAATCGGCTTCGCGCGGCGCGTTCGCCGAACGCGTGATTTATGTTTGGGGCGAAAAGGGCGCGGGCAAGACGCATTTGTTGAAAGCGTTCGTTAACGCGGTGAGGGAATCCCGCTTCGTTCCCGCTGCCGACGTGTCGGACGTAGACCTGCGCGGCGTGCTCGCGATCGACGACGTGGAGAAGCTTCCCGAGGATCGCCAGGTGGCGCTCTTCAACGCCTTCAACGAGCGCTCGTTCGATTTCCTCCTGGTGTCCGCCGGCGCGCCGCCGCGCGACGTCGCCATCCGCCGCGATCTCTCCACGCGGCTTGCCACCGGCCTCACCTACCTCGTCGTTCCGCTCACGGATGCCGAGAAGGGCGCCGCGCTCGCCGCCCATGCGAAGACGCGCGGATTCGACATCCCGGAAGACGTCGCGTCGTACCTCCTCACCCATGCGCGCCGCGACATGGGCTCGCTCATCGGCGCGCTGGATTCGCTCGACCGCTACTCGATGGAGACCGGACGCGCGATCACGATCCCGCTCCTCAAGGCGGCGCTGCAGCCGGGCCTGTTGCCGTGAAGCTCGCGCTCTTCGACCTCGACAACACGCTGCTCGACGGCGACAGCGACTATGCATGGGCGCAGTTCCTCATCGAGGAGGGCGTGCTGCACGCGGACGAGTACAACGCGAAGAACGACTACTTCTACGAGCGCTACAAGGACGGCAGCCTCGACATCCACGAGTTCCTCGATTTCCAGCTGGCGCCGCTCGCGCGCCATCCGCGCGCGCAGCTGGATGCGTGGCACAGCGAATTCATGCAGCGCAAGGTGCGGCCGATGATCCTGCCCAAGGCGGCCGCGCTCATCGCGAAGCACGCGGACGCGCTCACCGCCATCGTCACCGCCACCAACCGCTTCATCACCCGCCCCATCGCCGACGAGCTGGGCGTGGGCGAGCTCATCGCCACCGACATCGAGGAGGTGGACGGCGCCTTCACCGGCAAGCCGCGCGGCACGCCCACCTTCCGCGAGGGCAAGATCGCCGCCGTGGACGCGTGGCTCGCCGCGCGGGGCCATCGCCTTGCCGACTACGAGAGCTGGTTCTACAGCGATTCCCTCAACGACCTGCCGCTGCTCGAGCGCGTGACCCACCCGGTGGCGGTGGATCCCGACGCGACGCTGCGCGCGTATGCAACGGAACGGAAATGGCCGATCATCTCGCTCAGGTGAGTCATTCCTGCGCAGGCAGGAATCCAGGAATGACGAAAACATGATCAAAAAATACATCGACCGCCTCTTCGGCCGCCGCGAGCGCGTCACGCACAAGGACGCGCGCCCCGTCGTCTATCCGAAGGAAAAGCACAACATCCAGCGCGAGCAGCTGAGCAAGTGCGCGCGGCGCACGTGCGAGGAATTGCAGCGCGCCGGGTACCTCGCGTTCGTCGTGGGCGGCGCGGTGCGCGACCTCCTGCTGGGCATCCGGCCGAAGGATTTCGACGTCGCCACCAGCGCCACGCCCGAGGAAGTGCGATCCGTCTTCCGCCGCTCGCGCATCATCGGCCGGCGCTTCCAGATCGTCCACGTGCTCTGCGGCGCGGAAACGGTCGAGACCTCCACCTTCCGGGCGCACTTCACCCGCGAGGTGACCGAGGAGAACACCGACGAGCACGGCCGCATGCTCTCCGACAACGTCTTCGGCACGCAGGCCGAGGACGCGATGCGGCGCGACTTCACCGTGAACGCGCTCTTCTACGACCCGGTGAAGGAAGAAGTGTGGGACTACGTCCACGGCCTGAAGGACATCAAGTCCCGCAAGCTCGTGATGATCGGCGACCCGGCCACGCGCTACCGCGAGGATCCCGTGCGCATGCTGCGCGCCGCGCGGCTCGCCGCGAAGCTCGGCCTCGAGATCGACGCGAAGACGAAGGAGCCGATTCGCGGCATGCGGCACCTGCTGGAGAACGTGCCGCAGGCGCGGCTCTTCGAGGAGATCCTGAAGCTGCTCCTCTCGGGCAACGCCGTCGAATGCGTCCGCGTCCTGCGCGAGCTCGAGCTGCACCACGGCCTGCTGCCGCTGCTGGACACCGCGCTCGAGGATCCCGAGGCGGGCCCGTTCGCCATGGCCGCGCTGCGGGCCACCGACGAGCGCCTCGCGGAAAACAAGCCCGTGTCGCCGGCGTTCCTGCTCGCGGCGCTGCTGTGGGGCCAGGTCGAGAAGAACCTGCGCAAGTTCGAGGGAAGGGGCCAGCCCACCATCCCCGCGCTGCACGCCGCGATGCACGAGGCGCTCGACATGCAGCGCGAGTCGCTGGCCATCCCGCGCCGCTTCGACGCGACCATGAAGGAGCTCTGGCTCATGCAGCCGCGCTTCCTGCAGCGCGGCGGGCAACGGCCGTATCGCCTGCTCGAGCACCCGCGCTTCCGCGCGGCCTACGATTTCTTCGCGCTGCGCGCGGCGTCGGCCAATGCGCCGCAGGAAGTCGCGCGTTGGTGGGAGCGCTTCCAGGACGCCAACGCCGACGAACGCGAGGAGATGCTGGTGAGCGACGAGTCGGGGCCCAGGAAGAAGCGCCGCCGCCGGCGTGGCAAGCGCAAGCCCGAGGGCGGCGCCGCGCCGCGCGGCGACGAGGGCGCGGATGAGTGAGCGCGCGGCCATCGCGCTGGGCTCGAACATCGACAATCCCGAGGCGCAGGTGCGGCGCGCCTTCGAGGAGATCGCCGAGCTTCCCGGCACGAAGCTCATCGCGCGATCCCGGCTGCACCGCACCAAGCCCGTGGGCTTCGCGGACCAGCCCGATTTCGTGAATGCCATGGTCCTGGTCGACACGTCGCTCGAGCCGCGAGCGTTGCTCGACGCGCTCCTGCAGATCGAGAAGATGCACGGGCGCGTGCGCACCATCCCCAACGGCCCGCGCTCGCTCGACCTCGACATCATCCTTTATGGCGATCGCCTGATCGACGAACCGGGACTCACGGTCCCGCACCCGCGGGCGAAGGACCGCGATTTCGTGATGGTGCCGCTGCGCGAGGTCTGGCCCGGAGTCGTCATTCCTGCGCAGGCAGGAATCCAGGGGAAATGAAGAACAGCCGCTACATCGTGGTCGAAGGCCCGATCGGTTGCGGCAAGACGAGCCTCGCCACCAAGCTCGCGCAGCGCATGGGCGCCACGACGCTCCTCGAGGACGCGGCGGCGAATCCCTTCCTGCCGCAGTTCTACCGGGACATGAAGCGCCACGCGCTGCCGACGCAGCTCTTCTTCCTCTTCCAGCGGGTCGCCCAGCTCGAGGCGCTCAAGCAGCCCGATCTCTTCGCGAAGCCGACCATCTCGGATTTCACGCTCGCCAAGGACCCGCTCTTCGCGCGCCTCACGCTCGACGATGCCGAGTACCAGCTCTACCGCCAGATCTTCGACCACGTGAAGCCGCAGGCGCCGGCGCCCGACCTGGTGATCTACCTGCAGGCGTCGGTGAACGTCCTCGTCTCGCGCGTGAGGAAGCGCGGCAACCCGATCGAGTCGGGCATCGACGAGGACTACCTGCGCAAGCTCTCTGAAGCGTATACGCGATACTTCTACAATTACGACGAGAGCCCGTTGCTGATCGTGAACAGCGAGCGCCTCAACTTCGTGGACCTGCCGGAGCATCTCGACCTGCTGATCGAGCGGGTGAACGCGATGCGCGGCGGCCGCGAGTTCTTCAACCGCGCCTGAGGATCCGATGAGCGTCCAGAAGACCGAGAAGAGCCAGCGCGTCACCATCCGAAAGCTGCAGGAGCGCGCGAAGGCGGGCGAGAAGCTCGTCATGCTCACCTGCTACGACGCGAGCTTCGCGAAGCTCTCCGACGAGGCCGGGGTGGACATGCTGCTCATCGGCGATTCGCTCGGCATGGTGATCCAGGGCAACGACGACACGCTCTCGGTGGAAGTCGCGGATACCGAATATCACGTGCGATGCGTGGCTCGCGGCAGCGAGCGCGCGCTCGTCATCGCGGACATGCCGTTCGGAAGCTTCCAGGAGTCTCCCGCGCAGGCTTTCCGCAACTGCTCGAAGATGATGGCGGCCGGCGCGCAGATGGTGAAGCTCGAGGGCGGCGCGGTGATGGTGAAGACCACCGAGTTCCTCGTGAGGCGCGGCATCCCGGTCTGCGCGCACATCGGGCTCACGCCGCAGATGGTCAACGTGTTCGGCGGCTACCGCGTGCAGGGCAAGGAAGAGGCGGCCGCCAACCAGCTGGTCGCCGACGCGAAGGCGCTCGAGGAA
>Ga0207691_10003861_pt1 | contig 14544 bp, 8 predicted proteins | sample KBSM13metaG_FD_184327 | JGI IMG/M metagenome (GOLD analysis project Ga0207691, IMG submission 184327) | Miscanthus rhizosphere microbial communities from Kellogg Biological Station, Michigan, USA - KBS M1-3 metaG (SPAdes) (version 2) | ecosystem: Host-associated > Plants > Roots > Rhizosphere >... | reverse complement strand
TGTGGTCGGCGTACGTGCCGTTGGTGCTACCGGTATCATCGATCGTCCAAGAGCCGGCGTTCCAACGAACGACCGCGTGCGAGCCAGAGACCGTGGCCTCGGGCATCACGATGTCCTGCCCGCTGCGACGGCCAATGGTGATGATCGGCTTGTCGAGCACGAACAAGGTGCCCGCCGCCTCCGGCGCATTGGTGCAGTAAGTCACGAGCAGCGCCTGCGAAGAGGGGGCGAAGGCTTCACTCGATGCGCGGCCCGGCGGCGCGCCGGGCGCGATGCGCTCACGCGGGATCTGGACCTGGCTCGTGGTGAGCGAGCTCGGGTTGAAGAAGCGCAGGTGGCGCGCGGTCGGACGCAAACCGGAATCGTCCGACAAGCAGCGGAAGATCTGCTTGATCTCGTCCACCGACAGCCCCGAGGGCACGTCGAACATGATCTGCGAGCGCATCGGTTTGGCGCGCGGGCGATAGCCGGGCTCGGGCACGCGACAAGTCCACATCTCCCACAGCGTCAGGCCGAGCGCGTACATGTCGTCCTCGGGGCTCGCGCCGCCGGAGCGAAGGCGCTCGGGTGCCATGTAGTTCGGCGTGCCGCCATCGGGCGGTGCACCGGGACGACGGGCGCTGAGCCGGGCGCGCTCTTGCGCAAAACCAAAGTCGAGGATGATGGCGCGGTCACCGGTGACCATCACGTTGCCCGGCTTGAGATCGCCGTGCACCAAACCCTGCGCGTGGATGGCGGCCAGCCCCGCGGCAACCTCGCTCGCGATCTTGCGAAACTCGTCCGCGGTATAGCCGCCCTGAGCCTTGCGACGTCGGATGTGCGTGTGCAGCGTTTGCCCGGCGATGTGCTCCATCACCAGGATCGGCCCCCACGGGCTGGGCGCGAGGTCGTGCACGCGACACACGTTCGGGTGGCTCACCGAGCGCGCGAGCAGCAATTCTTGACGCAGCGCTTCGTCGTCACCCGGCATGCGCGACTCTTCGCGCACGACCTTCAAGGCGCCGGGCTGCTGCGTACTGCGGTCGTACGCGAGGAACACCTCACCCATGCCTCCTTTACCCAGGCTTTGCCGGATCTCGTAACGATCGTTGACGACGGTTCCGTGCCCTAACGGCGGGACATTTTTCGGGGATTGAGCCATTCAGAGCGGCGCTTCGGCGAGCAGGTAGCGTCCTCGATTTAGGAGTACACTGCAATCAGCTATGTTCCTAAGTGGCGTCGAGACCGCCCTGGACCTGGGCTCACCGGCCATGGTAGACGCCGGCCTGGCTCGGTCGTTCGACCGGGCCCGCGAACGCGGTCCAACGCGGCCTTTCCGCCGAAATCGGTGAAAAGGCCTCCAGGGAAGCCGGTGTAATGCCGGCGCGGCCCCCGCCACTGTAACCGGGGACAAAGTCCGACAAATCCACTGGGCGACGAGCCTGGGAAGGGTCGGACCGAGGAAGATCCGGAAGCCAGGAGACCTGCCGTGCTCGCGCCCGTGCCCCCAATTTTTGGGGGTCGGTTCGACTTGCGATTCCGCGGGGCGCGGAGGCGAGACGACGCAGGGCGACGATCCGCGCCCGTGCCGTTTCATTTTCTTGCCCCCGGCATCGCGTAACTGGAGGCACATATGGCAAAGCGGCACTTATTGATGTTGGGACTTCTCTTGGGCGGCGGCGCGCTGTCCTCGGCCTGCGATGACAAAGATATCGCGCCCATTGGTGGCGACTCGGGTGCCGCCGGCGAGGCGGGCGACACGGGCGAGGCGGGCGGCAAGGGCGAGCCGGGCTCGGCGGGCAAGTCGGGCTCGAGCGGCGTAGCCGGCGGCGGTGGCGCAGGCGACCAAGCCGGCGCGGGCGACCAAGCCGGCGCGGGCGACCAAGCCGGCGCAGGCGACCAAGCCGGCGCAGGTGGCGATTCCGGCGAGCCCCCTTACACCTTCCCGACCTCGCTCGATCCGCAAGACGTCGTGGTGATTGGCCCGGCCCCAGCTAGCTCCGCGCACCTGCTCGTCGGGGCCTCGAATTATACGACCCTAAAGGCCGAAGTCGTCAGCATCACGCTCAGCTCGGGTGCGGTCGGCACGAATACCACCTTCGAAGACAGCGATCTCGTGGCAACCAGCAGCGCTGGCATCGGCTTCGCAATCGAACGCACGAACGACAAGCTCCACCGGCTCAGCGGTGGCACCGTCAGCACCACGTTCGATCTGAAGAATCCCGGCACGGACACAGCGCCTGTCGCCAGCAAAGCCTATGTTCCGTTTCTGAATCAGAGCCTGATCGCGATTTTGGATCTGGCCCAGGGCAAGGTCAGCCGCCGCATCGACCTGAACGAATACAATGCCGCAGGTGACGGAGATCACAGCGCCGACATCGCCGAGGGCGTGTACGACCCGACCAGCAAGGTGACCTACTTCCTGCTGCAACGCATCGACCGCGGTTCGATCAATGCCGCGTCCAACTTCAATTTGCCCTGCACCGCGAGCCGGGGTCTGATCGTGGGCATCAACAGCGAGACCGACGCGCTGGTCGACTTGAACGGCAGTGCCGCGGGCAAAGCGATCGAGCTCAAGCTCGTCAATCCGCGTTCGCTCTCGATCAACGCCAACGGCACGAAGCTCACCCTGCTCGCGGACGGCTGCTACGAGGGCATCAACAAGCTCCACCGCGGCGTAGAGATCGTCAACTTGAGCGATCACTCGACGGCGGTCGCGTACCAAGCTCTCGATAGCAACTACCTAGCGAGCCTGATTTTGACCGGGGGCGTGGACGCGCTGCTCCAATCTTACGACGCCAATTACGCGACGCACTGGAACAAGTTGAACATCGAAACGGGTACGCTCGGAGCCGAAATCCACAACGTGCCCTCGGCGGTCAGCTTCGACGGCACGGATCTGCTGGGCGTGGAAGCCAGCGCCAAGGTGGGCAAAGTCGTGCGCTACAAGCTCGCGACTGAAACCTCGAGCGTGATCAGCGAAAGTTCTTGGGTCGGAGATTATAGCTCTGCCTCCGCCACTGCGCTCGTCGAGTGAGCTCAACTGCGCTTGCCGGCGGCCCAAGCCGCTGCTGATTCCGTAACAGTTCCGCGCCTGGAGCGCACGCTTGCCAAAAGCGCGCGTGCGCTCCAATGGCGCCTCGATTCGCAAAAACGCCCGACGTTGCTGCGGATCGGCGCACTGCTACCTTGAAACAGGTGATGCGAAAGCGTAGTGCCCTCGGCATTTGCCTCGCAGCAGCCGCGCTGCTGCTGGCCTGCGGCCAGGGCTCGCTCAACGCGCCGAAGCCCGCGCCGCCAGCGGATGTCGAGACGCGCGCCACGCCACAAAAGCCGCTCCGCGACTTGCCGCGACTGATTGCGCCGCCCCCCGCGTACGGCAACAAGATCGTGATGGCGCAGGCGAGCTCGCCGGCACAGCGATACTAGCGCCCGCGCCTACTGCACTTTGAGCGTGACACCCGACCAGGCCACGCCACCGCGGTTGTCGTGCGCGATGGCCCAGATGCGCGCTAGGCCCGGCTCTTTCGGAGCGTAAAAATCCGTGCCGTAGTCGTCGTTCCAACCATTGGTGGCGTCGTTCAACAAGCGCACGGGTGATTTGAAGCCGCCTGCATCCGTGTAGTAGTCGACCCACATTTGCTCGCCGACCGTGCGACCGAGCTGGGCGGCCGACACGTCGTCGATGTCTTGGTTCGCGAGCTCGGTCTTGTCGATCGTGGGGCGGAAAGCGTACGCCGGACACGTCGAATCGCCGTCGTCTGCGCAAGTAGGCACGCAGCGCGCGCTCTGCTCCGGGTCGTTGCAATCGAAGTCCACGGCTGGCGCGGAACCGGCTAGCGCCTGGCACTCATCGAGGAGACAGACTGCAGAACGCGGCAGGGACTGGCTGCGGAATTCGAAGCCTCCGATCAGCGGGTTGTGATTGGAAAAGCCCTCGAACGAGTAGATCGAGGTGTAACCCGCGACGAAATCGTCCGCGCCCAGCGACTTGCCGCTGGCATCTTTGCACGCTACCGGAAGGCTGGTGCCATCGCCGGGCGGCAGCAGCGATAGCTCGCCCGCGCACACCGCGAAGAACACGTAGCTGATACCGTAGGCCGTGTTGGAGCCGTCCGTCGGCGGCGGGCGCCGCGAGATGATATCGAGCGGCACCTCGAACGAGGTATGCTCGCCTCGCGACAGCATGCCTCCGAACAAACTCGGATCGCTGAAGCAGGCGTAATACAGATCGCCAGGAGGATCGAAGCACGGCGGTGACCAAGCGACCGTGATCGGGCGATCGGGCCCCGCGAGTAGCGAAGCGTCCTGCCAAAGCATCTGCAAGTTCACGGTCTGGCCCGGCTGCGCGTAAGGCACGTCCTTCTCCACGGCCAGCACGCGCAAAGAATGCAGCTCACTCGGCGGGTCGAAGTCCGGCCCACAGCCGAGCAAAAATAGGCACAGCAACGCGATCAAGCGTGTCAACCCACTGGCGAGCGCGATGCGCATCAGAACTCACCTCTCAAGCCCAGGCTGGGGATGATCGGGATACCCGTTTGGTAGGACTGCCGGCTGTAGTTGTAGTTGTAAGCCAAGCCTTCGACAGCCGCGTTGTTGTACACGTTTTGAACGTCCAGATAGGCAGACAGGCGCCAGGTCTCGAACTGCCAGCGCTTGTCGACGCGCAGATCCAACTGATGAAAGAGCGGCAAACGGTTGCTGTACGGCCTGGATTGGACTGGGGTGTAGGAGCCGGCGTCCGCCGCGTACAAGGCGGGCAAGCCAGACGACACCACCGGCGTGTCCAGGCTGCCCGAAACAATCCGGAAGCGCCCGCCGAACTCCCAGCCGTGCCCGAGGCGGTAGCTACCGAGCATGATCAGGTTGTGGGTCTGATCGTACTGGAACAAGTACTCCGGGCTGGAGGCGTCGTCTTGACGCACGCTGCGCGAAAGCGTGTAGGCGATCCAGCCGAAGAAGCGCTTGCTCGGCTTGTACTTGAGCAGCGTCTCCAGGCCGATGACCGAGCCCAAACCGTGATTACCGTAGGTGTAGCTGCCGGCGGCGTTGGGCGTGCGTGAAACTTGATTGGTCAGATCCTTGTAGAAGCCCTCCACGCTGATCTCAACCTGGCGCGTGAGCTCCTGCTCGATGCCCAGCGAGTAGTGAACGGCACGGTTCGAGCTCAACCCCGGGGTGCCAAACACCGGGTCTGTCTCTTGGAACTGAGGCGGCTGATAAAACACACCAACACCTCCTTTGAGGGTCGTGCGGCGCGCTTCTCGTTCGGGGTGATTCGGATCGGTGCCCTTCACCAAATCATAACGGGCGACGAGGCGCGGCGCGAAGTCGGCATGGCCGGTATCACGGGAATAATCGACACGCAGGCCGGGGATGATGCGCAGACGACTGTTCGGCTGGAGCTCGGCCTCTCCGTACCAGGCGGGACGAAAGACCGTGCTCTCCTGGTGGGATTCCTTGGGCGGGCGGGAGACGAACGGCCCAGGATCGGGCTCGCCGGGCCGCGGCGGCTGCGGGAAGCGCACCGTGACCTCGTACGGCGCGATCGCGAAATCGAAACCGGTGTTGATTTTGACGCCCGAGGTCACCTTGAAACCGAACTCGTGCCGCGCGTAGAGCGCGTAGTTGTCCAGATTGAACAGGTAGTTGCCGATCGAGAAACCGGCCTTGTCGCCACCGAATGAGACCATCGAGTTACTCGAGACCGAGTGCGAGAGCTCGGTCTCGTACAGCGCTTGCACACGCCAAAACGACGTCCCGAACTTGAGCGCGCCACCGAACGCCGGATCCTGCGCTGACGGGTCGGTAACGATGATCCGGAACTTGTCGTCCGAGCCGTAGGCTCGCAGGCTGAAGCGAGACCCGCGGGTCTTGTGGTCGACGATCGCCTGGTAGTCGTAATAAACCGGCGCAGACGTGACACTGGAGCCTGCGCTGTCCAACACCGGCTTGAGCCAGGAGTCGATCCAGCTGCGCCGACCCGCCACGGCGAACGTCCAATCCTTCATGGGTAACGGGCCCTGCAGCATCAGCCGCCCATCGATCATGTCGACCTGGGCCATGCCGTGGAAGCAGCCCTTGCGATCCGTTGGAGCACCTTGGGGGCCGCTGCATTGGGTGTCCGGGCTGCGCAGGCTCACATCCACGATGCCGCCGCTGACGCGACCGAAGCGAGCACTGAAGTTGCCGGGGTAGAAGTCGATTTTGTCGAGCAGCTCGGTAGGCACCACGCTCGACAGGCCACCGAAGTGGTAGACCATGGGCACGAGGCCGCCATCCACGTAAACCTGGGTGTCGGTGGGCGCTGAACCGCGGACGATCAATAGCCCCGCGAGGCCCGGCGGACGAGCCACACCAGGCAAGCTCTGGATCGAGCGCAGCGCGTCTCCGCTCGTGCCCGGGATGCGGTCGATCTCTCGGCGCTCGATGGTACGACGAGTCACTTCACGGGGCGGCCGCTCACCTTGAACCGTGATCTCGATGCCCTCGGAGACGGGGGTCAGCCGATAGGTGGCTTCGGTTTCCTCCCCGAGGCCCACCTCTTCTTGGTGTTCGAGCGTGCGAAAGCCGGGGGATTCGACGCGCACCTGGTATTTGCCGGGAGGCAGGCCATCGAGACGCCACTTACCCGTCTCGTCCGTCAGCACTTGGCGCTGCGAGCCGTCCGCGAGGGTGACGGTGACCGTGGCGCCAGCGAGCGGCGAGTTGCTGTCCGCCAAGCGCACGCCGCCCAACAGATTGCCGGTCGTCGGCGCCGGGGGCGGCGCTTCAGCGCCCGGCTTCACCGTCAGCGTGAACGAGTAGCGGTAGGGGATGACCACCGGGATCGGCACGCCGTCGCGCGTGGCGGGCGTAAACTTGAATTTGAGCGCGGCGGCCTGAGCCGCCTCGTCGAAGCCATTGCCGACCGGGGTAGGCACATCCGCCTTCGTGACGTTCCCTTCCCGATCGACGGTGAGCTTGAGCACCACCTCCGCCTGCAGGCCGGCCTTCTCGGCTTCGGACGGGTATGCCGCGTGCTCGAAATGCACGAGCTCGGGTAAGAGGACGACCGGCTTTTTGGGCGGCTCTTTCACGGGTTCCGCAGGTTTGACGACGGCGCCGGAAATGCCGCTCGGCACTGCGCCTTGATCGTCCGACTGCGCGACCGCAAGCTCGCTGCGAGCGAGCAACGCAACCACCAGCAACGAAGAGACTCGGGTCGGAGCAGAAACCATGGAAAGCCCGCTACTTCGCTAGTGCACACGCGGGCCCCTGACAAGCGTTTAGGAGCCTTCAGGCGAGCTTCTCGCGAGCTTCTCGCGAGCCCGAGGCGCGCCTCGGGCGCGACAGAGCGCCGAACAACTCGGTTGCGAGCGGCAGCGCGCGGTACTACGGCGGGCAAAGTGAAAGTCGCCACCTGGAACGTCAATTCGATCCGCGCCCGCCTAGACCACGCTTGTGATTGGCTGGAACGTGTGCAGCCCGATGTGCTGTGCATGCAGGAAACCAAGGTCACCGACGACGATTTCCCGACCGACGAGCTCATGCGCCTCGGCTACGGCATCGCCATGGCCGGCCAGCTTTCGTACAACGGCGTCGCGATCCTGTCTCGACTGCCCATGAAAGAGATCACGATCGGGCTTTCCGGTCAGGCTCCGGATGCGGACCGGCGGGCGATTGCCGCGACCATCGCCGGGGTGCGCATTTTTTCGGTGTATGTACCGAATGGCAAAAGCACAAGCTCACCCTCTTTCCCCGAAAAGCTCGCCTGGCTCGAGCGGCTACGCGTCACGCTCGACGAGACCACCAATCCCAACGGGGATGTGCTCGTGTGCGGCGACTTCAACATCGCCACTGACGATCGAGACGTCTACGCGCCCGAGCTGTTTCGCGGCAAAGTCCACTTCCATCCGGACGAGCACCGCGCGCTGGCCAGGGTCCGCGATTTCGGCTTGAAGGACGCGTTTCGCGAACACTGCGCGGAAGCGGGCCGGTATAGCTGGTGGGACTACCGCGGCGGCGGCTTCCGCAAAAACGAAGGCCTGCGCATCGACTACGTCTTCCTGTCAGAATCGCTGGCCAAGCGCTGCAGCAGCGCGATCATGGACGTCGAACCGCGCCGGCTGGACAAGCCTTCCGATCACATCCCAGTCATGGTGGAGCTCGGCTAATTCCAGGTTTTGTTTTTTGATGGTCGCGCATCGCGTCGCGCCTCGGCGCAGCCTTCGGCGTCCAGGAGCGTTTAGACCGCTGAACCGCGACGCTTCGTCGCAACCCTTGAAGCACTCGGTTCAACTCCCAGATTTTTTACCGCAGAGCCGCAGAGGCCGCAGAGGGAGAGCGCCGAGAGGGATTGTGGGTTAACGGTGCGCGTCGCAGTCCGCCATTTCCAGGCCGTGAACAATCGCCAAAAGCGAACCCCAAATCTCTGCTCTGATCTCTGCGATCTCTGCGGCTCGGCGGTTAACTCTCGGGTCGTACAATGCCCCGCATAGAAGTCACCGGGTGCCTGAGGCCAGCCAATTGGCGCGCGGACCGCCAGCGGCGTGAAGGTGCGTTAGTCGCGCCGAAAGCCGAAACCCGCGCGGCAGGCGCGTGCCGCGTCCACGCTCACGCGGCCGTGCTCGAAGTAGCCCTCGAGCTCGGGCTCGGCCTCGAAGGCGCGCGTCACGCGAGCGAGCGAAACCAGGTACACGTATTCGCGCGCGAGCCCGCCGCCGCGCAGCGCACGGCAAGCGGCTTCCACCGCACTGGTGATGTCTTGGCCGAGCCCGAGCAAATGCTTCACGATCTCCTGGAACGACGCGCCCGAGCGCACCGCCCGCGCGGCCAAGTGGCGACGGGCGAGCTCACGGCGGCGCGCCCCGTCGAGCACGCCCGCGCCACGCTCCAAGAGCAGCGCTCGCCCCTCCTCGTCGTCGTTGCTCTTGGCCGAGCCCACCCGGAACAATCCGAGAGGCTCACGCTGCGCCAGCACGCGAGGCCGCACATGACCCTCGATTTCGTGCAGTACGATGCGTGTCACGGCGGCGCGGCTGTGCCAAAGCCCGGCTCGTACACCGATGAATCCCTCACCGACCGCAGCGGCGGCGGCTTGGTTGCGGATCTGCACGCGAACCGGCAAGCCCTCGGTCGCCCGCTCCAACGCGCACACCAAACTCTCGGGATCTGCTCGGTCATCGCTGCGATGGAGCATGGTCTGTGCGTCGTCGGCGGCTTGGATCCAACGCGCCGCCCAGTCGTCGGCGAGGTCCGCGTCGGGCGACGACTCGACCGGGTAGCGACGAGCGCAGCAAGCCGCAAATTCCGCGGTACCGACCTGCTCCGCGGCTTCGGCTTCGCACTCGAGCTCGAGCGCGCGCGCGGCATACGCGGCGCCCAGCGCCCCGAGCCCCCCGATGGCCGCGGCCGCGGCCGAAAGCGCCGCGCGCAGTGGGCCGAGCGCGGGCGGGGCCGCGTATTCGAAGTTCGGAGCTCGTGCTCGGCCCGCGCCAAAGTCGAGGATCAGGGCTTCGCGCTCGGGACCGACATTCGTCGGTTGCGCGCGATCGATCAGCCGAACCTCGGCCTCGGCGCGACGCAGCAGCTGCTGCGTGTTTTGGAAAAGCGGCGTTCGATCCAGCTCGATCACGCCGCGCGGTTGCGGGGTGATCGCCATGGTTTAAAGCTTGTTGGCAGCGATATTCGCAAGCTCGCTACGCTCGCCCTTGGAGAGCAAGATGTGACCGACGATCGATTCGCCACGCAGGCGGTCAGCCGTGACGGAGAGGCCGTTCGTCGCGTTGTCGACGTACGGATTGTCGATCTGAAACGGATCCCCGGTGAGAATGATCTTGGTGCCCTCACCGCAACGGGTGATCACCGTTTTCACCTCGTGCGGGGTCAGGTTCTGCGCCTCGTCGACGATCACGTATTGGTGCGGCAGGCTGCGGCCGCGGATGTAGGTCAGCGGCTCGACCTGCAGTTGGCCCGCGTCGAACAGTTCCTCGAAGCCGCGCACGCCCCGCCGCTTGCTGCCGCCAGCGACCAGTAGGAACTCCAAATTGTCGTAAATGGGCTGCATCCACGGGTTCAACTTCTGATCCACGTCCCCGGGCAAGAAGCCGATGTCACGACCGAGCGGCATCACGGGGCGACTGACCAAGAGCCGCGCATAGGCGCCGTCATCGACGACGCGGCGTAGGCCGGCGGCCAGCGCGAGCAGCGTTTTCCCGGTGCCCGCTTTGCCGACCAGAGTAATCAGCTTCACGTTGTCGTCGAGCAGCAGATCGAGCGCAAAGGCTTGCTCTTTGTTGCGCGGGCGAATGCCGAGCAGGCCCTCGCGCGGCGTCTTCAGAGCGCGGATCTCGCGCGCTTCGTTGTGAAAGCGACCGAGCGCGGTGCGTGGACGAGCGCTGTCGTCTCGCAGCACGACGCAAGCATTGGGGTTGATCTTGTCCGCGTCGGCGGGTTTGAGCGAGCTCGACTCGAAGAACTTGTCGAGCTCCGCGGCGGTCACCGCAAGCTCGATGATACCGGTCTCGACGCGATCCAAATCGACAGCCGAGTTCTCGTAGGTCTGGGTAGTGAGTCCGAGCGCGTCTGCGCGGATGCGCAGGTTCACGTCCATGGTCACGAAGATCGTCGGCTTGTCCGGCGACTCGTCGCGGAATTCCAGCGCGGTCTGCAAAATCGCGTGATCACCCGTGTTCGGGTTGAGCGCGATCTTGAGCTCCAGGCGCCGTTGCGGAACGTGCACGCGCAGTGAACCGCCGTCCGGCAGCTCCACGCCTTTCGACAGCGGGCCCTTGGCGCGCTGCGCATCGAGCAGGCGAGAAACGGTGCGCGCGTTACGGCCGCGCTCGTTCGCATCGCGCTTGAACTGATCGATCTCCTCGATCACGTAGATCGGGAGGATGACGTCGTTGTCCTCGAACTTCAGGAACGCATGCGGGTCGTGGATCAGAACATTCGTATCGAGGACGTAATTTTTTTTCATCGTCACCTTGGCGCCGATTGCGCCGACGGGAGGGCGGATAACCCTACCCTACGTTCCGCGCAACGACGAAACCCACGCAGCTTACGTGCGGCCTCGAGGCCCACACAAATGCCCTTTTACATCCACACCTTATGCGCTAGCAACGGCGGCGGCGAGAAAAGCCGACCAGACGTTGGCCCGAGTGGCGGCGCACGCTAGGCTCGCGCCGTGACTGGGCGCTCTCGCTCGTTTTGGCTGTCCGCAGCCGCGCTCGCTTACGTATGCGTGGGTGCCGCGCATTTTGCAGGCAGTCCCCTGCCCTGGTTCGCGCTGCTTTCGTTGCCCGCATTGCTGGCCGAGGCCTGGCGGCGCACCGCGGTCCCCGCGGGCAAAGACGACGTTTCGCTCACTTCTCGCAGCGCGCTGCGCGCAGTGGTCTGGGGTAGCTTGATGTGGGTTGCCGCGCGCACGGGTCCCGCCGGTCGGCCCGCGCTGGACGCCGCCGCCAACCTGGGCGCCGGTACGGCAGCGGTCGCGGCCTTGTTGGCGATCGCGCGAATTCCGCCGCGTGCGGGGCTGCTCAAGCCGCCGAAGCAGGCGCTCTCGCTCGACGCCGCGACGTTCGCCGGCCTGCTGTGGGCGATCGCCACATCGCTGCCGCTCGGCTTCGCGCTACTGCCCGCGGAGCGCGTCCGCCTCGATCCGCTGATGATCGACTATGCCACGACCAGCGCGGCGATCGCTTCGCTGTTGGTGTTCGTCGCGGCAAGCTTTCGTGTGCAGGCACTCCGCCGCCTGGAGCTGGGCGTGGGTGATCGCGCTTCCGGCGCGCTTTCCTTGGCCATCACCACGTTCTCGGTAGCCATCCCCGCAAGCCTGCTCGACGTAGCCCCGCCCGATCGCATCCTGCCGGTAGCGGTTTGCATCGCGGCCATGTCGATGACTTGGGCAGCGACCACGCCAGAACCGACTACGGTCTCGACGGGCCTGCGCGCCATCCTGTCGATTTTGATCTTGGGCACACCGATCATTCTGGGCGCGGGAGCCGTGGTGCGTTCCGCACCGGAGCACTCGGGCGCGATCTTGCTGCTGGCCAGCACGCTCTGCATTTTCGTGGGCTTGGTCGCGCGCGCGGTCGCAAAGCCGCTCGGCCCCGAGCAATCGCGTTGGCTCGAGGCGATTGAGGCCGCCAGTCGCGGCGCGCTGCAGCCGGAGCCGGATTCGGCCTTGTGCGCGGCGCTGGAAGCGCTCGGCAAGACGGCCACGACGCCCAACGCTCGCCCCGCGATCTTTCGCAACAATCCGCCCGAAATGCTGTCCGTGGACGTGGCGGGCTACCTGCACGTCGAGCCCGCGGAAGCGCCCCTGCGCCTGTACGAGCTGGCCAAGGAAGAGCCGGAACGCACCCTACGCGCAGAAGCCCTGCAGGCACTCGCGGTGCGCCGCCCCGAGGTGCGCCCGCTGATCGCTTGGTTCGAAGATCGCCGCGCATTCTCGGCCACGCTCGTGGTCGACGAAGACGGAGCGATCGGCTTCATCTTGCTGCCAGCCGGTACCCGCACTTCGGCCATGACCCTCGAGGAAGCACGCGCCGTGCGTGTGCTCGGCGATCGCATCAGTGCGCTCTTGGCCGTCTCGTCCGCGCTCGCGCGTTCACGCGAACGCGAGCTCAAGGCGGTCGCCCGCGCGGACCGCGTGGACGACGAGTGCAAACGCCTCGAACACATCATTTTCGCAGCATCAGGCCGACATCTGGAGCAAGCGGAGCGGCTCGCGCGCAGCCTGCGCACGACGGCCTACAGCCCAGCTTCGCGGCAAGCCCTCGAGCGCTTGGAGCGCCTGGGTAAACAGGGCGCGCCCATCTCGCTTTTGGCGCCCCCGGGCGTCGAGGCCATCGGCTGGGCGGCGCACGCCCATTTGCACAGCGGACGCGCAGGCGGAGCGTTCGTGATCGTCGACGGCACCAATCCCGCCGAACATGCGCGCGAGATCTGGGAAGACAAAGAGCGCTCGCCGCTAGTGCTGGCCGACGGCGGCACGCTCACGATTTTGGATGTCGCCGTGCTGCCGCTCGAGATCCAAGACTATGTCGCGCAGTCGTTCGCCCGCCGGCAAAATTCGCCGATCGTTTCGTCGGTAGCGAAGCCCGGGCTATTCGTGACTTTGCGTGTGCCACTCGCGCGCCTACTCGACGAGCAGCGGCTGAGCCGTGATCTGTCGCGCTGGCTCGGCGCCTCGGAGGTGCTACTGCCGACACTGGCCGAGCGACCCGAAGATCTGCAAGCGTTGGCGCTGGAAGCGCTCTCGCGCGTCGGGCTGTCCTTGCGCGGTGAGCCGCTGGGTTTGGAACCGGCCGCGATGCGCTTGTTGGCGGAGCACGATTGGCCGGGCAATGAGCTGGAATTTCGAGCCCGACTGCTGTCGGCCGCGCGGCGTGCCCCAGGCCCGGTGGTGCGAGCCGACGATCTGCTCGCGACCGGCTTCGCTCCAGCACTGAAGAACACGCTGGATCTGAGTCCACCCGCACCGCTCGCAGTGCGGCGTCCGCGCCCACGAAGAGCGCCGCGCGGCCGCTGAGCAGTCGCAGGATGGAGCGCAGGGGCGAGCTCCGTGCTACCTTGCGGGTGTGACCATCGTCACCTCAGAGTCAGGGATGAGTGCCGCGCAGTATCTCGCCTGGGAGCCAGACCAGCGCGAACGGCATGAATTCTTTCGCGGGGAGGTGTTCGCGATGGCGGGCGGCACGCCTCGTCACAACGCGCTCTCGGCAGCCGTGACGATCGAATTGGGCGTCGCCCTGCGTGGAGGCAAGTGTCGTGTCCTTTCGGCAGATCAACGGATTTTGGCGCGCGAGGGCGAGCACTATGTCTACGCAGACGCCAGTGTCGTCTGTGGCGCCGTCGAATTGGCACGAGGAACGAGCGATGTGCTCGCCAATCCCAGCGTCGTCATCGAGGTTCTGTCGAAACGCACCGAGGCCTACGATCGCGGACTGAAATGGGAAAGCTACCGTGAGCTTTCGTCCGTCACGGACTACCTTCTGCTCTCCCAGAGCGCCCCGCGCATCGAACACTATCGTCGAGAAGCCAGCGGTGAATGGCATTACCGAGTCGTCCCCCCGGGTGGACGGGTAACCCTCACCAATGGCGCCGCAATTGCCGTGGACACCATCTCTTCGGGCGTGTTCGAGCTGGAAGGGGAATGAAACCCACGATCCAGCGCTCAGAATCGCTCTTTGGATTTGGGGCTGCCTTTCAGCGGCCCGCTTGCACAGGTGCGTGACGTCGAACGGTACCGTGGTCCGATTTTCGGGCACGGGCACGTTTACGGGTGCTTGAGCAATCCAGGGACCGGCCTAGTCGACGTCCGCGTGCATGAGGACTACGCTCTGGACCGATCGTGTCTCTCGCCCCCATCACCGAACCGAGAAAGCTGGGCGACCGCTTCGTCGTGGAACGCGAGGTAGGGCGCGGCGGAGCTGGCATCGTCTATCGCGCCTACGATTTGCTGAGCGAGCGAATCGTGGCACTGAAGGTGATCGCGTCGGAAGCCGGGGACGCGCCCGAAGAAGAGGCCCGCTTCACGCGCGAGGGACAGCTGCTCGAGAATCTCGACCACCCGGG
>Ga0207691_10003860_pt1 | contig 14544 bp, 12 predicted proteins | sample KBSM13metaG_FD_184327 | JGI IMG/M metagenome (GOLD analysis project Ga0207691, IMG submission 184327) | Miscanthus rhizosphere microbial communities from Kellogg Biological Station, Michigan, USA - KBS M1-3 metaG (SPAdes) (version 2) | ecosystem: Host-associated > Plants > Roots > Rhizosphere >... | reverse complement strand
CTGGCGGTCTTCTACTTCGGCCGAATGCTCGGCAGCTATGCCGCGCTGCTCGCGGCGCTCGCGTACCTGCTCACGACGCGAGTCGCACCGTCATCGGGCCCGCAGTTCGGTCAATCGCTGCCGCACCTGCTGTTCAGCCTCGGCGTGTTCGGTCTCGTGAGCGGTGTGCTCATCACCGCGTACGGAAGCTTCCGCGAACGCATGAACCGCCTGCGCCTCTTCTGCAAGCTCGTCGAAGAAGGCGACCTCACACCGTCATTCGTGCTCGGTGTCGACAAGCGACCGGACGACCTCACGTTGCTCGCACGCAGCTTCGAGGGAATGCGGGCGCGGCTCACCGAGCAGATCGGCACGGATCCGCTCACGGGCTGCCTCAATCGGCGCGCCCTCGAGAGCCGGCTGCGCGCCGAGTGGCGCCAGGCCAAGCGGCGCAGCTCCACGGTAGCCGTGCTGGCCATCGATCTCGATCACTTCAAGGAGATCAACGACGAGCACGGACACCCGTTCGGCGACGTCGTGCTCCAGGAACTCGCCGGCATCATGAAGGCAACCGCGCGCGACACGGACGCGGTCGCGCGGCCCGGTGGCGACGAATTCGTCATCGTGTTGCCGGACACCGGGTGGCAGGGCGCACTGACCTTCGCCGAGCGCCTCCGCCGCAAGGTGGACGACTTCGAGTTCGGTGCGGCTACGAAGGCAACTCGCATTACCATCTCGGTCGGCGTCGCGCTGGCGCGCGGCACCGATCCCATTTCTCCCGAGATGTTGCTCCAGGAGTCGGACCGGTCGCTCTACAAGGCGAAGACCGGTGGACGCAATCGCATCTTTGCCTGAACGGAGTTAGACGTTGACCGATCTCGTTACCCTTGCCGACCTTTCGGCGGCCGCCGCTCGCATTGCGCCGGTCGCCGTACGCACGCCACTCCTTCCCTGCGATGCGGTCTCCGAGCAGATCGGCGCATCGGTGTGGATCAAGCCGGAGATGTTGCAGCGCGGCGGTGCCTTCAAGTTTCGTGGCGCCTACAACTTTCTCGCGCAGCTCACGCCCGACGAACGCGCGCGTGGCGTCATCGCGCCATCGTCGGGCAATCACGCGCAGGCTGTGGCGCTCGCTGCCAAGATCTTCGGGTGCAAGGCAGTGGTCGTCATGCCTACTACGGTGACGCAAGCCAAGCGTGAGGGCGCCGAGCGACTCGGTGCGCGCGTCGAGCTCGCGGGCACCACGACGCAGGACCGCTACGAGCGCGCCGTCGAGCTCATGGAAGCCGAAGGGTTCACCCTGGTTCCGCCGTACGACCACCCGTGGATCATCGCTGGTCAGGGCACGTCCGGGTTGGAGATCGCCGACGACATGTCGGACGTGGGCACGGTGCTGGTGCCGGTGGGTGGCGGAGGATTGAGTGCCGGAGTGGCCACAGCGATCAAGCTGCGTGTTCCCGGCGCACGCGTCATCGGTGTGGAGCCTTCCAACGCGCCTAAGCTTTCCAAGGCACGGGCGGCCGGCAAACCAGTCCGGATTCCGGCGTCCCATGGTCTGGCCGACGGATTGCTGGCAGTAGAGGTTGGTGGAATCACCTTCGCCCACCACGAGGCGTACGTTGACGAGGTCGTGCAGGTCGATGACGGTGCGCTGTGCAATGCGATGCGCGTTCTACTCGACCGTATGAAGCTCGTCGCGGAACCGAGTGGCGCCATCACGCTCGCGGCGTTGATTGAAGGTGTCGTGAAGCCGGCAGGAAAAACGGTAGCCGTGCTGAGCGGCGGCAACATCGAGTGGGACGGACTCGTACCACTACTCTCGGAAAAGCAGAAATGAACCGCTGTCCCGCCTGCGGCACGCAGTACGCCGACGAAGCACGCTTCTGCACCAAGGACGGCTCGAAGCTGATCCCGCTAGCGGGTGCCAAGAGGCCAACCGCGAGCGGAGTGGGCAGTCCCACGCCTGCGCGCGGAACCCACGCCGGCCGCGCCGAAGCGGCACCGCCGGTGTCGCCGATGAATCTCGTCGACCAGGTGCTGGACGGCCGCTACAAGATCGTGCGCAAGGTCGGTGAGGGCGGGATGTCGTTCGTCTACCTCGCTACTGATACGGCGACGAGGGATCGCTACGCCATCAAGGTGCTGTCTGCAGCGCTCTCGAGCGACCAGAACGCCATGCAGCGCCTCAAGCGCGAAGCGAGTCTCGGCATGCGCCTGGCGCATCCGAACGTCTGCCACATCATCCGCATGGGCGAGACGCAGGACGGTCTGGTGTACGTCGTGATGCCGTTCGTCGAAGGCGAGATCCTCTCCGACCGGAACAATCGGAAGGGCACGCTTCCACTCGCCGAGGTGGTGCGGTTCGTCAACGAGATTTCGGCCGGTCTTCAAGTCGCGCACGAACTCAAGATCGTGCATCGCGACCTCAAGCCGGAGAACATCATGATCTGCAAGTCGGAGGACGGCACCGAGCGCGCCGTCGTCATGGACTTCGGATTGGCGAAGGAGCGGCGCGCCGACGCCGAGCTCCAGAAGCTCACGGCAACCGGCATCATCCTCGGCACGCCGGAGTTCATGAGCCCCGAGCAGCTGCGCGGCAAGCCACTGGATCCGCGCACCGATGTCTATTCGCTCGCGCTGATGACGTACGAGATGCTGACTGGAAAGCTGCCGTTCACGGGGCGCACGCAGCAGGAGATGATGATCGCGCGCCTCCGCAACGAGCCGACACCGCTCAGGCAGGCGCGGCCGGATCTCGACTTTCCGGAAGCAGTAGAACGAGTGTTGGCCAAGGCAATGCAGAGAAACCCCGACGACCGCTACACCACCGCTCCCGAGTTCGCGAGTGCACTGGCGAGCGCGAGTGGGAGCGGCGGTCCGAAGCCCGGTGACACAGGCGGCGGAATGCTGGGGAGACTATTCGGACGCTAGGAGGTGCGTAGATGCAGTTGATCCTCCTTCCTGTCGCAGTGTGGCTCACGCTCGTGAGCTGTTCGAGTAGTGGTCGAGATGCGTCGACGAGTCCGGCCGATACCCTGAACACGACGGTGACGCTCGACGGACGTCTTCGCGTACCGACGGGATTCAGCGTGGCGTACTTCGCCGAGAATGTGTCCGGCGTCCGGTTCATGGCGGTGAGTCCGGATGGTGCCGTGTACGCGAGCCAGCCGGGGCGCGGGCGAGTCGTCCGTCTCGCCGACGCGAATCACGACGGCAAGGCCGATGGTGTCGTCGAAGTGGTGTCAGGACTGTCGCAGCCGCACGGGCTCGCCTTTCACAAGGGCTTCCTCTACGTCGCCAACACGGACGGCGTGGTGCGCGTGCCACTCGGCGCCAATGGTGTGGCGACTGGCGCGCCGGTGTACGTGAATCACTTTCCGGGTGGCGGTGGGCACTGGTCGCGCACGATCGTCTTCGGCGCGGACAGTGCGATGTACGTCGCGATCGGTTCGTCCTGCAACCTGTGCGTCGAGGAGACGCCGGAGCGCGCTGCCGTGCTCAGGTTCAACGAAGACGGATCGGGCAAGCGGGTGTATGCGATGGGGCTCAGAAACGCCGTCGGACTGGCAGTCAATCCGCAGACCGGCGCACTCTGGGCGTCGCAGAACGAGCGCGACAATCTTTCTCCCAGTCACGAGAATCTGCCGCCTGAAGAGATCAACATCGTCAGCGACGGTGCCGATTACGGCTGGCCGTACTGCTACGGAAATCGCATCCCGAATCCGGAGTACAACGATGCAGCGCGTTGCGCGAATACCGTCGCACCTGCACTTGCACTCCAGGCGCACTCCGCGCCCCTCGGCATGAGCTTCCTCGCGAAGGCGACGACATTTCCCGATGAATATCGCGGCGACCTGTTGGTGGCCTACCACGGCTCGTGGAATCGCGACACGCCGACGGGAGCCAAGGTCGTGCGTGTCACGGTTGCGGGCGGGAAGCCGGTGGCGGTAGAGGACTTCATCACCGGTTGGCAGAAGTCGAATGGCGATCGATGGGGCCGTCCCGTCGACGTCGTCGTGGCAGCTGATGGCAGCGTGCTGGTTTCCGATGACGCATCTGGCGCGATCTACAGGGTGACACATTGAACGTTCCACGGCTGGTGCTCGCGACGATCCTCCTCAGCGCCAGCGCAGAGGCGCAATCGTCCACCTCTCAACCCGGCATCGACGTTCTCGACTACGCCATCGGGATCGAGTTGCCTGACACGGGCGCGTTCATCCGTGGTGACGTCGTCATCACGCTGGTGCGAACGTCAAAGGGGACTCGGCTCGCACTCGATCTCGTCGACGCATTGGCGGTGCGCAGCGTCGAAGTGGAAGGACGCCCCGTCCAGGCGCCGCACGAGGGCAACAAGATCACGGTCCCGCTCGACGGCACCGGCGCGCGGGTTCATGTGCGCGTCCGCTACGACGGCGTCGTGACGGATGGGCTCATCGCGCGAAAGGACGCAAAGGGTCGGTGGACCTGGTTCGGCGACAACTGGCCCAATCGGGCGCGCCAGTGGCTGCCCACGGTCGATCATCCGAGCGACAAGGCGACCGTATCCTGGACCGTGCGGACACCTGCTGGCAACAGAGTCGTCGCCAACGGACTCGAGGTCTCGACCAAGACGATTGCCGGCAAAAAGATCGAATCGAGTTGGCGCGAATCTCGACCCATCTCGACATATCTCATGGTAGTCGGCGTGGGACCGCTCGAGACGTTCAGCCTCCGCGAGACCGTCTGTCACATGACCGACGAAGGTCCGTGTGCGCGACAGACTGTCTGGGTCATGCCGGAGAACAAGACGTGGCTACCCGGCGTGTTCACGACGGCGGGACCTATCGTTTCACTGTTCGAAAAGCTCGTCGGTCCATTCCCGTACGAGAAGCTCGCGCACGTGCAGTCGTCGACCCGATTCGGTGGCATGGAGAACGCCAGCGAAATCTTCTACGACGGCAAGCTGTTCGACACGCAGAAGATGAGCGACGGGCTCATCGCTCACGAGACGGCGCACCAATGGTTCGGCGACGCAGTCACGGAGGCGGAGTGGGGACATGTCTGGTTGTCCGAAGGCTTCGCGACGTATTTCGCCGCGCTTTGGACGCGCTCATACAAAGGAGACTCGGAGTTTCGCGAGCAGATGAACGCGATTCGCAAGCAGGTCATAGCAGCGAAGGTCGTCGCCGAGCGTCCGGTCATCGACACGGCTCAGACCGACTTGCTCGCGCTGCTGAACACGAACAGCTACCAGAAGGGCGGCTACATTCTCTACATGCTGCATGAACAGATGGGAGACAGTGCGTTCTTCGCCGGAATACGGTCGTACTATGCGAAGTATCGGAACGGCAACGCACTCACCGACGACTTGCGCGCGGAGCTCGAGGAATCGTCGGGGCTCTCTCTGAAGGCGTTCTTCGATCAGTGGCTGCGCCGGCCGGGTTTCGCAGAGCCCACCGTGGGGTGGGCATATGATGCGGAAGACGGCAAGATATCGGTGCGTGTGATGCAGCAGGACGAACGCTGCATCCCGTTGGCGACATCGGTGGTCTGCGAGGGCAACAAGGTCGTCCCGTACGCTCTGTCGATGCCCGTCGTCGTCACTGATGCGAGCGGTAAGACGACCCGCGTCGTGATCGACATTCCCGCCGACCAACGCACGACGATGCCGCTGCCAGGCCGCTATCCGAACCGGCCGCGGTCCGTCGCGATCGATCCTGGCGATCGGCTGCTCGCACGCACTACGCGATTGTGAGCGTGCGCGGCTGGAGTCGTGCGGCGATCGCATTCGCCGCTCTCGTCGGCACCTCGTCGGTGTCGCTCGCGCAGCCGCGCGCGCAGTCACGCGCAACGCTCCCGATGACGCGCGCGGACGCGCTGCTCGAGGAGGGCCGGTGGACGGAGGCGGAGGCGTTGTTCTACTCACAGGCCGAACGTGCCACGCGCGATCCAGTCGCGCGTGCGGCGCTTGGACGGTTCGTCGCGATGAAGGGTGCGGTACGTCCCGGCATGGTGCTGATCGAAGAGGCGCGGCAATTCGGACTCGATCCAGTCACGGCCCGGGCGATGATCGCGCCGTTGCGCGCCATCCTCGACTGGCGTGCTGCCGCTGGAGAGATGACGAAGGACTCGACGCTCGCTGTCCGCGTACCGCTCGAAGGGGATGCATTGTTTCGCATCGCGCTGCCGCGCACCGACTCGCGAGGAGTCAGCACGTCGAGGGACGTGGTGTGGCACGACGTCGTCGATCGGGGAATCGGCCTGGACAGCCTCCTGACACGTGGGCGTCCAATGGGGATCGAGATCTTCGAGGCGCTCATTCCATCGCTCGACATGCGGACGGGCAAGCTGACGCTGCATGCGAACTCGCGCTCCGCATTGTCGGCGACGGGACAGCGCTATCCGGTGCTTCGGTCGCAGCGCGAAGTGCTCGTGCTGGTGGCTGATCGTCGTGCGCTGCCGCTGGCGGACGCGATTCGCGAGCTGTCACCGAGTTGGTGGCAGCTCGACCTGGTGCACGGGTTGCTGGTGGTGCGCTAGCCGCTAGCGCCCGATGTTCTGTAGCTCCACGAGCAGGCACCTGTCCTGCACGACGTCGATGCCCGCGCGCGCGAACGTCTCGGCTGCCTTGTCGTTGCGGATGCCGAGCTGAAACCACACCGACGCGGGCTGTGCGGCGAGAATATCGTCGACGTGCGCGTCGATCTTGGGGCCGGGCCGAAACACGTTGACCATGTCGACGGGTTCCGTGATGTCGGCAACGGCGCGGTACACCGGTTGGCCGAGGATCTCGATGATCTCGGGATAGTAGACCGGCACGGGCACGATGTCGTAGCCCGCCTTCTGCGCGTACAGCGGCACGTAGTACGCGGGCTGAGCGCCCTCGCTTGCGATCTTGATGCCGAGGACCGCGATGCGGCGCGTGCGTTCGAGCAGCTGCCGGATGCCGTCGTCGTCAGTGATGAGATGTGTGCGCCAATCGGCGGCGGGCGCGGCTTTTTGGTCGGGTGTCATGCGTGGCATAGCTGCGAGGATCGTGCGCAGAAGTGGGTCCAATGGCTTGCAGACTGCGCGCCGGGTAGATTTGCAGGCTGTACTCTGATCGCCTACGGAGATCCAACTGATGCGAATGCTCGTCCTTGGCGCTGGCCTGCAAGGCTCCGCGTGTGCCTATGATTTGTTGCAGAATCCCGAAGTCACCCAGGTCAGACTCGCCGACCTGCACTTCGAGCACCTGCCGTCATTCCTGAAGCCGCTGTCGGGTCCGCGGTTGATCCCGACAACGCTCGACGTCCGCGATCGGCAGGCCGTGCTGGCCGTGATGCGCGAATGCGATGCCGTGATGAGCGCGATTCCCTACTACTTCAATCTCGCGCTCGCCGAGTGTGCGGTCGAGGCCGGGGTGCACTTCTGCGACCTCGGCGGCAACACCGAGATCGTCTTCCAGCAGAAGGCGCTCTCAGATCGCGCTGCAGCGAAGGGAATCACCGTGGTGCCTGACTGTGGCGTCGCGCCGGGCATGGTGAACATCCTCGCGCAGCATGGCATCAGCCAGCTCGACACGGTGGATTCGGTGCGCATCTACGTCGGTGGACTTCCGCAGTCGCCCGAGCCGCCGCTCAACTACCAGATCGTCTACTCACTCGAGGGCGTGCTCGACTACTACACGACGCTGTCGTGGGTCGTGCGCGACGGCAAGCGCCATCAGGTGACGGCGCTCTCGGAGCGCGAGATGGTGGAGTTCGACAAGCCAGCGGGTTCGCTCGAGGCGTTCCACACCGCGGGTGGTCTGTCGACGATGGCGTTCCGCTACGAGGGCAAGATCCCGACGATGGAGTACAAGACGCTCCGCTATCCGGGTCACGCCGAGATGATGGAGAACATCCGCGCACTCGGACTGCTCGACCTGGAACCGGTGGACGTGAAGGGCGTGAAGGTCGTACCGCGCGATGTGTTCGTGAGCGTGGTCGGTCCCAAGCTGAACAAGCCGCAGGGGAAGGATCTCCTCGCGCTGCGCGTGACGGTCACGGGCACGAAGGATGGTGCGCCGGCCAAGCGTCAGTTCGACCTCATCGACAAGTACGATGAGAAGAACGGCATCAGCGCGATGATGCGGACGACGGGGTATTCGCTGTCGATTACGGGGCAGATGCAGGCGCGTGGGCAGGTTACGCCGCCGGGGGTATGGACGCCGGATGAGTGCATGCCTGCCGTCGAGTATATCGCGGAGTTGCGGGCGCGTGGGATCGATGTGCGCGAAACGGCCTAAGAGCGCGTACTGAACACCACTACTATCGTACGGAGTACTTCGTGTACGAAGTATGATGTTCACTACGTGTCGTTTGGATGAATGATTTCGCTGAAGTTCAAAGGGCTGCGCTCGCAAATCGAGCGCAGCCCTTTTGTTTTTTTGTCAGGGACATCGTCCACACGACACGTCGTGATACCCGATACTCCCTACTGCAAGTACTTCGTACGATAGTAGTGCAGGTCAGTACAGTAGTTGCGCGTCATTCTCGAACGAAGTTCGCCAGTGTCGCACCCATTGCGTCCATGGTGGCCTTCGCATTCCAGCGGTCATTGCCGTTGTAGATGAACGAAAAGGCGATGATCTCCCCGTCCTTGGCGGTCACGTAGCCACCCAGCGCGACGACGACATCCGTCGTGCCGGTCTTCGCGTGGAGATTTCCTTCTGCCGGTGTGCCGCGCATGCGACGACGCAGCAACTCCGACTCGCCGGCAACCGGCAGCGATCCATGGAATGCCGATGACCACGGCCCTTTGTGCGCGTAGCTCAACAGTTGGATCATCGTGCGCGGCGTCAGGTAGTCGAGCGTCGAGAGGCCCGAGCCGTCGAAGATCCGCACTGCCTGTGGGTCAGCGCCGACCTTCTTGCCGAGGAAGTCGCGCAGATTGGCCTGGGCAATCTCTGCTGAGCTTGTGCCGTCCGCCGCCACCGCGCGCGCGGCGTCGCGATAGAGCAACTCTGCGACGATGTTGATGCTCTCGCGGTTCATCTCCGAGACGATCTGCGACAGCGGCGGCGATGCGAAGCTTGCGACCTTGGTCGCCGCGGGCGGAACGCGGCCGGCTTTCACCGTTCCGCCGATCGTGACCCCGGCGCCCAACAATCCTGCCTGCAACGCGCCGGCGGTGAAGTGCGCCGGGTCGTCGACCACGAGAGAGTAGCGACGCGGCCCGCTGAGCGAACCGATCGTTCCGCTGACGTCGATGCCGCCATCCGCCGCCCGACGCGCCGAGATGCGTCCGCCGGCGCCGCCCACGAGGCGCACCTTGCTGCGGAGGGGAATCGTCGTCGTCGCAGGTTCGAGCGCGACCTGTGCGGTCTTGCCCGACGGACTCACGACCACCCAGACGAGATTCTCGTTGAGCGACAGCGCCGACACGCGCGCAGCGTAGGCGGAGCCGAGATACGTCGTCTTCCAACCTTCGGGAATGCGGCGGTCGTCGAACGCGGTGGCGTCGTAGATGATGTCACCGGTGACCTTCTTCACCCCTGCCGCGGCGACGGACTGCGCGAGCGTCGTCATGGGGAGATTGGGGTCCTTGAAGAAGCGGGCCGACATGGCGGGGTCGCCGTCGGCGCGCAGGTAGAGGTTGCCGTTGACGGTGCCGTCGGGGCCGATGGTGCCGTCGCGCAGCACGTCGGTGGAGAATTTGTACTCCGGCCCGAAGCGGTCGAGTGCGACGGCGGTGGAGAACAATTTCATCGTCGACGCGGGCTGCATCATTTCGCCGGCGTTCTGTGCGAACAGAGTGTCGCCACGCGAGAGGGACACCACCATCACGCCGAACTTTCCCCCTCTCACTCGGCGGCTGAGCATGTCGTTGATGTCCGACTCGAGCGCCGCCTTGCCGTGCGGGGACGTCCATGACGTCGCAGCGGGGGCTGCAGGCCGTGCAGCCGGGCGAGCGACAGGGCGCTTGGCGGTCCGTTTAGCGGTACGCCGAGGCTTCGGACCAGCATCGCCCTGAGGCTTGGCGAGCGCGTCCGAGGCGCTGGACGCCAGCAGGGATAGGGCAATAACGACAGTCGCCGCGGCGCGAATCGCGCGCGGCAAGAGAGGTGACGAGTTCATTGATCGGTAAAGGGGCAACTCGCGTTCCAGTTCAATGCAGGGATTCGTACGGTACACTTGAAATGTGGCTTAGGTACCGCTCCCGCTCGACAACGGAACGACAACACCAAAAGCCTGACTAGAATTGCAAGGATTTCCTGGAATATGATCCTGGCAAGGCACGTTGGCGTCGCACCGTGACATCAACTACGGAATAACAATGGTGGAGGTTCAAGAAACCGCGGAAGATCAACTGCCTGACGCGGATGAACGCGGAGAATTGCGCGGACTTACGCGGATACTGCTACGCCACGATTCACCTGGAAGGCCCACTCAAAAAGAGAGTCTCAATTCTTTGATGTCGCTCACTGATGGATCGGCGCGCCGGGGCTCGCCCGAGGCAGTATCCGTGCAGATCCGCGACTCTTCCGCGTTCATCCGCGTCAAATCATTTCCTGCGGTTCCGCGGCGAACCGCCTCTCGGTCAGCGGAGAGTCGAATTCGCTTTGATCCAAACGATTCCAGTCAAACTTGTTTCTACTCTATCCCGCTGAGTGGCCTGCCTGGCGAACGATACCCTAGACCTTGAACACGATGTTCCGCTTGTACATGTAGTAGAGGATCCCGTACCAGAACAACACGAACGTCACCGCGAACGCGAGTGACGCATTGATCGACGGCAGCCACGATGCGTAGAACGTCTGGTAGATCCACGCCTGCAGCGCGATCGGCTTGCCATCCTTCGTGACTTTGAAGATCGAATAGATGCAGCGCGCCATCACGCCCGACCCCACGAACGCCACCATCGGGTTGAGGCCGTAGACGACGAAGAACTTCGTCCAGGAGCGCACCTTCTGGAAATCGACGACCCACATCACCGTCGCGAGCGCGACGCTCGCCATTCCAGCGGTGAAGATGACGTAGGAGCTCGTCCAGAGACTCTTGTTGATCGGGAAGACCCAATTCCACATCAGCCCCACCATCATTGCGATGGCGCCGGCCGAAAAGAATCCGGCGAGCCGCTCTGACAGTGGACGTCGCTGGGCGATCCACTGGCCGGCGAAGTTGCCGAGTATCGCCGTGGCGATGGCAGGAACGGTGGAGAGAACGCCTTCGGGATCCCACGTCTTGCTCGACGCCCACAGGTGATTGCCGAGCCCCCAGCGTGACCAGTCGAGCACGAGGCGGTCGGTCCACGCGGCCATCGTACGCTCGGGGAAGTTGAGCAAGAGCGCGCCGATGGTGCCTTCCCCGGGAACCGGCAGCGCCGTCATCACGATCCAGTAGCCAAGCAGAAGGCCGGCGACGATGACGACTTGCTGCCGAAGCGTTGTCCTGAGCGTGAGCAGGCCGGCAATCATGTAAGCGATGCCGATGCGCTGCAGCACGCCCATCACGCGCCAGTGCAGCAGCCGATCAGTGATGCGCTGGAGAAAACTCGGATCAACGACGCCCTGGACGTCCGTCCAGGTGAAGTACGGAAAACCGTTGACGAGAAAGCCGAACAGGAAGATCAGCGCGCCGCGACGAATGATCTGGTTGCGGATGGCGCGCTCGTCGTCGCCACGAGCACGACGCGCCGAGAGCGACAGGTGCGTCGTGATGCCGGCGATGAACAGGAAAAACGGGAAGACGAGATCGGTGGGCGTCCATCCGTTCCACTCGGCATGCTCGAGCGGCGGATAGATGCTTGCCCAGCTTCCTGGGTTGTTGACCAGGAGCATTCCGGCCACCGTCATCCCTCGGAAGACGTCGAGAGAGAGGAGCCGTTCGCGCACGTTGCTTCCACGGGTCGCCGCTGTGATGCGACCCGGAGGCAGATCGTGCGTCCGCGGTATGGAGGGGAGGGTAGCGGTCATCTGGCGACCTCGGCAAGAACGTCAACCCGCGCAGGGCGCGGCGGAACGAAAATCGAAGGCGGTGGGTCTCTTAACTAGAACGCAGAGCGGTGCGTTTGTCGAGCCACGCCGCCCAACGGCGGCCTTACCTCGACGGGTATCCACTCACAGATTGAGTGACAGCCGGCTGATTTTCGCCTGCCGAGAGAACGTCCTGGGTGCATTCGCGTGGCACGAGCCGCGCGTGTCGGATAGCTGCAATGTCAGACACCACGCCAACAGGGAGGTTCGAAATGCGGCACAGTATCGTCCGCGACGGAATCGTCGCCGGAATACTCGGCGCGACCGCGGTCGCGGTCTGGTTCCTAGGCGTCGACATCCTGTACTCGCATGCGCTGGCGACTCCAGAGGCGCTCGGACGAGGCGTGCTGCGGCTGTTCGGGCCGCCCGGCACGGAAGGCCCGATGGTGTTCGTCGTGGTCTATACGATCTTCCACTACGCAGCGTTCATCGCCGCGGGTCTGCTCGTGTCGGTGATCGTGCATTGGGCGCAGACGTCGCCGACGGTGCTCGCTGGCGCGATGATCCTGTTCGTGGCGTTCGAGATCGGGTTCTACGGATTGAGCTCGGCGCTGGCGGAGTCGCCATTCCTGGGCGCGCTTGGCTGGGCGCAGGTAGCGACGGGGAATTTGATCGCGGCGTTGGTGATGGGGGTGTACATGTGGAGAACGCACCCCGAGTTGAAGAGTGAGTTGAATTATGCGCTCGCTGGAAAAGAATAAGAGCGGGCTGTGACGGCGGGCTGTAGGGGCGGGCTGCAAGGGCGGTCAGAGCACGTGCTCAGCGGTGCGTCGTCACAGCCCGCTGTCAAAGCCCGTCGTCAGAGCCGCCCTTGGCAGTGCGTAGTCACTGCCCGCTGTCAAAGCACGCCCTTAGCACTCGGTTGCCAATCAACCTGTGCGCCCGCCTGTGAATCTTCGTCGCCCGCGCGTTGCTGCCAGCGGAAAAACACCACCGATATGATCGCGAAGAAGAACAGCCCACCCGGTACCCACATGATCAGCGCGCCAAGCAGCTGATCCTGTAGCGGCGTGATCCCCCAGATCCTCGGCGCGCTGGAATACGCGGGATAGAGGATGTGGTCCGCGTAGCCGATGCAGATGGCGATGATCGACATCGGGATCGTCAGCAGGAACAGGTAGAGCATCTGCAGCGGGTACGACAGGCGCGGCAGCTCAGGCAACGGGCTCAGGACCGGCCACCACATCAGCGTCGCGGCGATCATGAAGCACAGGTGCTGCACGATGTGCACGGGGTGGTACGCCATCGCGAGACCGTACACCGGGGGCAGGTGCCAGATCGCGAGCACCAGCGTGAAGATCAGGAAGCAGCGCGGGCCAGTGGTGGTCCAGCGTGCGATCGGTCCGACGACGGGCCACTGCAGCGCGGGGCGGAGCATCCAGCCCGGCGTACCCATGATGAGCAGTGGCGGCGCGATGAGGGTGAGCAGCAGGTGCTGCACCATGTGCGCGCTGAACAGGTAGTAGTCGCTGAGGTCGTGCAGCCACCCGTTCAGCGACAGGAAGATCAGCACGAGGGCGCCGTAGAAGCAGGCGCGTTGTCCCGTCGTGGGGCTGGAAAGAGCAGGTCCCTCGATCGCTTCGCTCCTCGGGACGACGCCATCAACTGTCGTCCCGAGCGCAGCGAGGGACCTGCTCTTCGAGCGCCAGTGGTACAGCGCTCCCAATCCCGCCAGGCCGAGCACCGTGCTGGGATGCACGGTGAACTCGGTGAAGGCGATGCGCGCCGCCGGATGCAGCAGCAGCGCGACCGGCAGATGCATCAGTTCAGCGCCCCGACCCTCAGCGAGAGCTTCCCGAAGAGGAACAGCAGGCCGATGAGGGTCGTCATTGCGATGATGAGCGGTCCCGTGAAGAGCACCCGGAACAGCTTGTGGTCGTAGCGGAGGTGCATGTAGAACAGCACCACGATCGCGAACTTGACCGCCGCCAGGATCAGCAGCGTTGGAACGAACATGCGCGACGCGACGAAGGCGGGGATGTAGTAAATCCAGACTTCGACGATGGTGATGACCGTGAGAATGACCGCGACCTTCCAGTAGGTGGACCAGGTCGGGTGCTCCTTCTCGATGCCCATCGACGTGTGGTCGGCGTGCGAGACGATGGGCGTATCGTTGGAATCGTGTGACATGGCCGTCCTACTTGATCAGGTAGACGAGCGCGAAGATCGCGATCCAGACGACGTCGACGAAGTGCCAGTACAGCGCGGCCAGGTCGACGTTGAGGGCATCCTTGGGTCCCAGTCCGCGACGGTAATCGATCGCGAGCAAGGTGAGCAGCCACAGCACACCGGCGGTGACGTGCGCACCGTGGAATCCGGTGAGCGTGAAGAACGACGAGCCGAACAGGTTGGTCTTGATCGTGAGTCCTTCATGCACGAACGACGTGAACTCGAACGCCTGGAAGCCGAGGAACGTCGTGCCGAGGATCGCCGTCATCCACAGCCAGAGCTTGGACGAGCGGAGGATCTTCTCACCGAAGCTCGTCGGCGCCGGCTGGTCCTTCATCTCCACCGCGGCCAGTGCAAGCACCATGGCGAGCGACGACATGAGCAGGACGAATGTCGACGCGGAGGTGACGGGAATGTTG
>Ga0207691_10003858_pt1 | contig 14549 bp, 14 predicted proteins | sample KBSM13metaG_FD_184327 | JGI IMG/M metagenome (GOLD analysis project Ga0207691, IMG submission 184327) | Miscanthus rhizosphere microbial communities from Kellogg Biological Station, Michigan, USA - KBS M1-3 metaG (SPAdes) (version 2) | ecosystem: Host-associated > Plants > Roots > Rhizosphere >... | reverse complement strand
GTTGAGCGCCCCTTCGAGCTCGCGCACGTTCTGCGTCACCCGCCGGGCGACCCAGCCGACGACCTCTTCATTCAGCGTCAGCCCGGTCCGCAGCGCCAGGCTGCGGAGGATCTCGCACCGCGTCGCGTAGTTCGGCGGGTCGATCCGCACGACCATCCCGCTGACGAACCGGTTGATCAGCGACTCGCCGAACTCCTCGATCATCTTCGGGTGCTCGTCGCTGGCCAGCACGACCTGCCGGCCCATGGCCTCGATCGCGTTGAACGTGTGGAGGAACTCTTCCTGCGTGGCCTTTTTGCCGCCGAGGAAGTGGACGTCGTCGATGACGAGCAGGTCGAGGTCGCGCACCTTGCGGCGGAACCCGTCGAGCTTGTTGGCCCGCAGGGCGGCCAGAAATTCGTTGGTGAACTCCTCGCCGGTGAGGTACATCCAGCGTTTGGTGGGGTGCAGCTCGATGAAGCGCTTGCACAACCCCTGGAGCAGGTGGGTCTTGCCCAGCCCGCACCCGCCGTGAATGAACAGCGGGTTGTACTGGGAGCCCGGGAACTCCGCGACGTAGGAGGCGGTGTTGAACGCCAGCTGGCTGCTGGGGCCGACGACGAAGCTCTCGAGGTCGTGCCGCAGGCGCGGCCGGCTCGCGAACGGCGACATCGCCGAGGCGGCGTAGTTGCGCGCCCCGGACGCGTCCGACGCGGATGAATTCGGCCGCGGGACGCTGGGCATGATCGGCGCCACCCGGCTCACCGTACCGTTCGCCTTTCCGTTAGCGCCGGCGTGTCCGTTTCCGTTCGCTTTGCCGTTCGCGTGTCCGTTCGCCGCTTTGCCCTTCGCGGCGGTCTTATTAATAGACGTCTCGCGACCGTCCGCGTTGGAGTGCCCGGCGCCGCTGCCGCCGTCGAGCCCGTTGCGGTCGGACTCGACTTCGAACAGTTCCGGCACGACGCTGAACCGCACCTGGAGCGGGCAGCCGAGCACCTCGTGCGCCGCCTCCTGGATGGGGCGAGTGAAGTTCTTCCCGATCCACTCGCTGATGAAATCGTTGGGGACGGCGATCTCCAGGCCGTCCTGCCGCAGGTCCAGTCGCGTCGAGTTGTTGAACCAGACGTGGAACCGCTGCTGCCCCACCCGCTGGGCGATGGCGTCCGCCAGTCGCACCAGTTGAAGGTCGTTGGCCGTGATGCAGCTCAAGTCGAACTCCTTCCGCGTCGAGCGCGTGCGTGAACAGGAACCTCTTGTCCGGCCGCCGCCGCATCTCGTCCCCCGCGCCGCCGAGAGGCTGGCGCGGGAAAACTTGCGTCGTCGGCCGTCGTCACGCCCCGATCGTGCGTCGCGCTCTCCTGCGCGCGACCGATCGTCGGTGGCACATCCCGCCGTGCGGGTCGACCGCGTTGCGCGGCCGGCTCGCAGCATCTCCGTGGCGGGAGCGGAAGGAGACGTCGCGCCGCAAGCGGTCCGACGCAGCGCGTGCCCAAGGGCACGCACGTACGTTCGGCGCCTTCGCCGGCGGCGTTCGTCTCCGTCCGCTTCGCGGTGGGGTCGATCGCCCGGGTGCTTAAAGTGCGCGGAGCCGTTCACACGGCGGGCGCACCGCAACCGCAATCGACCCTTCCGCGGAGGCATCCTGCCTGAGTTGTCTGTCCGTCCTTGAGTGGTCTCGCGTCCTTACGATGTGTCTATCTGGCGGGCGCCGGGACTCTCCCCCGAGTCAGCCCCGACGCGTCGTGTCGGCGTGGCCGATAATCGCTAAACAGCCTTTGTTGCGCGATCCTCATTGGCCCGTAACCTTCCCTGAACCCGACAGGCCGCAGATTAGCCCCGCCCCCCAACGCTGGCAAGGGTTTGTTTATGGGATTTCCTTGCACGGTGTCCCAACCATCGGCCGGTCCGTCCGCCGCGGTCCAAAAAAAGTTTTTATCAACCTTCCGTCCACGTCTTTATCGGACGTGGGTGTCGGCCGTGGATAAACCGGGGGGAATGTGCGGAGTGGGGAGCGACGGGGCGGGGACTGAATTAGGCGCGGGCGAGGGCGCGGAGGAGGGAGAGGGCGCCGGCAATTCAAGCAGGCGCATCAGGGCGAGCTTGCTGGCGATGCGGTGGAGGCCGTGGCGGTAGTAGAGCTTGAGCGCCGGGGCATTCTGGGAATCAACGGCCAGTGAAAGCCGCGACGCGCCCTGTGCGGCGACGGTCGCCATCGCCTCTTTGAGAAGGAGGTCGCCCAGCCCGCGCCCGCGCGCGGCCGGCGTGAGGCCGAGGTAGACCAGCTCGAGCGAATCGCCCGGCGGCATTTTCGACAGCAGCAGCACGCCGTGCGCGACGCACGCCGCGGCGCCGCTGACGTTACCGGGCACGTCCTCGCACAGCAGCACCCACAGCGCCGGGTCGAACTCCCCGCTGGCCTTGTGGCCGGCGAGGACGTCGTTCATGTCGCGCAGCCCGTTGAGCGCGGGGCAGTCGAGGCTGTGCTGGTACGTTTCGGCGATCGCCGCGATGAACCGGTCGTGGGTCTGGGCGCTGTACGCGAGCCAGCCGAAGCCTGGCGGCAGGGGGGGCGAGACGCACCTGCGGCGCGGCGCGCCCTGGAGGTAAAGCAGCTCCGCCACCCGCCGGAAGCCGCGGGACTCGTAGAGGCGTCGGGAGATTTCGTCGGCGGGGTCGATCAGCACCTGGGCGAGTTGCACGCCAGTGCCGGCGAAGTGAGTGCAGACGCGCTCGACCAGCATCTCCGCGACGGCAACGGTGTCGGCGCCGCGGCGGTGGGGCGGGTCGGAGGGGCCCACCAGCAGCAGCGTCCGGCCGGGGCTGACGATGGGGAGCACGGCCCAGGCGAGGGTGTGGTCGCCCGTCCGCTCGGCCAGCCACAGGTCCGAAAGGCTGATGCCGCGCCGGAGGGCGAACTGCATGAAGTCGACGACCTGCGCGTCGTCGGCGGGGTGGCCGTGGGCGCCCAGCACCACCCGCAGCCCGATGCTGATCTCCTCCCGGTCGGCCGGGCGGCAGACCACCGTCGCCGACGCCGCCGGCTCCGGCGCCGCGGGGGGTGTGCCGTCCGGCGTGGGAGACGCGTGGGCGCCCGCTGCTTTCCGGTAGAAATTTGACAGGGGGCCCATCGATTTCAACAATAACGTGTCTGTCTGGAAGGGCAAAAAGGAAATGCTGAAGGATGAATGCTGAACGCTGAATAAACGGGAACTGGGGTCATGTTTGATCCGATTCAGCATTCCTCATTCAGCATTCAGCATTTCCCTCCCCCGCTCCCCCCGGAGGTTCACACCATGCGATCCGTACGACCCGCGCGACCCGCCCTGGCGATTGCCTCGCTCGTCTGCCTGTTCATCGCCTCCGCCCCTGCCGTCAGTCGCGCCGGCGACTACCCCGAGCCCAGCCCGTACCCCATCTCGTGGGAGCTGAAGTTCGACCACAGCAAGCCGAAGCGCATCGTCGTGACGATTCCCGGCCAGGGCCCGCGGGCGTTCTGGTACGTCACCTACACCGTCACCAACGACACTCAGGACGACCAGACGTTCCTGCCGGTGTTCGAGATGCTGACCAGGGACGGCAAGATCATCCCTAGCGACAAGGGCGTGCCGTTCCAAGTGTTCGACGCCATCAAGCGCAAGGAGAACAACCGCTACCTGCTCCCCAGCACCAAGATCGGCGGCGTGCTGCGCGTAGGCGAGGACCAAGCCCGCGACGGCGTGGCGATCTGGCCCGAGCCGGCGACCGAGATGGGCTCGTTCTCCATCTTCGTAACCGGCCTGAGCGGCGAGACGGTGACCATGAAGATGGTCGACGGCAAGCCGGTGAAAATTAAGCCGGAGAACATCAGCCAGGAGCTCAAAGGCGTGAAGCCCGAGGACGTGATCATCCTGCACAAGACGCTGCAATTGAACCACGTCATCTACGGCGACGACCGCTTCCCGGGCCTCGACGAGGTGAACGTGAAACCCGAGCAGTGGGTGATGCGGTAAGCGCCGCCGAAACACGTGGCCCCGGGCTTCTAACATTGGGTACTACCCGGAATGACCATTTCGCTGAATCCGAAACTGAGGCAGTACATCGAGGAACAGGTTCGGTCCGGCCGATTCGCCTCGCCGGAGGAGGTCGTTGAAGCGGGCCTGGCGCGGCTGATGCTCGACCCGGCTCCCGACGAGCTGGACGACGAGGATCTGGCCGCGATCGAGGAGTCGGAACGGCAGATCGACCGAGCCGAAGACCGGCCTTGGGCGGACGTGTCCGCGGAGCTTCGGAAGAAGTACTTGGGCAAATAGCTCGCGCCGATGCCCGACACCTACGAAGTCCGCATCACACCCCGCGCGTCAGCCGACCTGGAGGCGATCTTCGGGTACATTCAAGGCCACTCGCCGCAGAATGCGGCGGCCATGATCAGTAAGCTTCTGGACGCAATTGACGGTCTGGACATCCTGCCCCGCCGTTTCAATGTTCCGCGTGTGGGATTTGTCAGAGGCCGGCAGATACGCTCGATGCCTGTTCCGCCGTACCTGGTCCGTTACCGGATTGACGAGAAGCGAAAGGCGGTGTTCATCCTCCGCGTCCGCCACGGCGCGCGCCGGCGTCCATGACGATCGCGGGATCCGTTATGCGGATGATGCGGCGACGGACCTTAAGTGCGTAGGAGGTGTGGGACCGCCTTGCGTTCGGAGGCGATTTCGGATACTTTTCCCGGCCCCGCCGAACTCGGCGGGGTCTTTTTTCGTTTAACAGTAGAAGTAGTCTCCGGTTACGCATTACGGATTACGCATTACGGTGAATCATGGCACATAAGAAGGGACAAGGGTCCACCAAGAACGGCCGCGACAGCAACGCTCAATACCGCGGGGTGAAGGCCTACGGCGGCCAGGCGGTGACGGCCGGATCGATCATCATCCGCCAGTGCGGCACCAAGTTCATGCCCGGCTTCAACGTCGGCCAGGGCACGGATTACACCCTGTTCGCCCTGAAAGACGGCAAGGTGGAATTCCAGGGCCGCAAGGTCCACGTCCGCGCCGACGGCGCGGCCGCGACGGCGTAAGGACTGTCAGAAGCGACGAAGGCACGAAGCGACGGAGCGACGAAGGGCGCCATATTTCGGCCCCTTCGTCGCTCCGTCGCTTTCCCCCTTCGTCGCTAGAATTGAACCCATGTTCGTCGACGAAGCCAACATCCACGTCAAAGCCGGCGACGGCGGCAACGGGTGCGTCTCGTTCCGGCGGGAGAAGTACATCCCCAAGGGCGGCCCCGACGGCGGCGACGGGGGCGACGGCGGCAGCGTCGTCTTCGAGTCGGCGCCCGACAAGGACACCCTCCTCGACTTCGCCGGCAAGCACCACTGGAAGGCCCGCAACGGCCAGGGCGGCATGGGCAAAAAGATGGCCGGCGAGAGCGGCGCCGACCTGCTCATCAAGGTCCCCCCCGGCACGCTCATCTTCGACGCCGACCACGCCGTCCTCATCGCCGACCTCGACACCGTTGCAAAGAAAGTCGTCATCGCCCGCGGCGGCAGGGGCGGCCGCGGCAACTGGCACTTCAAGGGCCCGACCAATCAGACCCCGCGCTACGCCGAGCCCGGCACCGAGGGCCAGGAGCGCAACTTGCGCCTCGAGCTCAAGCTCATCGCCGACGTCGGCCTCGTCGGCATGCCCAACGCCGGCAAGAGCACGCTGCTGTGCTCGGTCTCCGCGGCCCGGCCCAAGGTCGCCGACTACCCGTTCACCACGCTCGACCCGCAGCTCGGCATCGTCGAGCTGGGCCTCGACCGGCGCATCGTCGTCGCCGACATCCCCGGCCTGATCGAAGGCGCCCAGCACGGCGCCGGCCTGGGCCACAACTTCCTCCGCCACATCGAGCGCACCAAGGTGATCGTCCACCTGCTCGACCTGTTCCCCATGGACGGCTCCGACCCCGCGCAGAACTACCGCACCATCCGCCGCGAGCTGGAGGCCTTCAGTCCCACGCTGGCGAACAAGCGCGAGCTGATCGCCGCCAATAAGATGGACCTGGCGGTCGACGACGACGCGCTGGAAAAACTGCGGCGCGAGCTGGCCGGCAAAGAAATCTTCCCCATCTCCGGCGTCAGCCGGCAGGGCCTGGAGCCGCTGCTGGAAAAGCTCTGGCAGATCCTCGCCGAGTACAAAGCCAGCCAGCCGCACGGCGCCAGCAAGTCCGTACTCAGCGCGTCCGACGAGCCGATCGCGACCGTCCCCGGCGCGGAGTGACGTACGTCCCTCGGACGCGTCCGGGTCACCTCCCCTAATTGCGCACCCCTCGCCCCGCGCACCCGCGCCGGTACAATCCGGCGATGTCCCTGCCCTCGTCCCTCCAAGTCGCGCTCAAGGAATGGGCCACCGTCTGCCGCGCGCTGGAGACGGGGCGGCAGATCGTTCTGTTGCGCAAGGGCGGCATCCTGGAAGCCATCGGCGGGTTCGAGCTGGAACACCCCCAGTTCCTGCTGTTTCCGACTTACCTCCACCAGAACCTGGCCATGCTCAAGCCCGACGCCCACGCCGGCTTCGAGCCGCACACCGCCGAGCCCGACCGCATCACGCTTTCCGCCGCTGGCGTCGTGACCGACATCGTGCGCTTAAGCTCGCGCGCCCAGATGGACGTGCTGGACGACGAGCACGTCTGGACGCCGCCGCTGATCGACATGCGCTTCAACTACCGGCCCGCCAACCCGCTGTACCTGCTGCTCGTGCGCGCGTATCGATTGCCGCAGCCGGTGACGGTGGAGAACACGCCGGAGTACGCCGGGTGCAAGAGCTGGGTGCCGCTGGAGCGGGCGATGGAGACAGCGGGGGCGACGCCGGTGTTGGATGATGCCGGCTACGAGTCGCGCCGGCGGCGGATCCTCGAAACGCTCGCCGCGGCGGCCAAGGCCGCCCGCTAAACGGCGGACCAGGGGAGCCGCGTGGTTTTCCGGATATCATCTGCGCGCGATGAACGTTCTGACCCGCTGCCGAATGGCACGCCCGTTCCTGGGCCTTCTCTTGTTGCTTTCACGTCCGTCCAAGGCCGCGGAGTTTCGCGTAGCGACCTTCGAAGCCGACATCACCGTCCCCGTCGGCCACGCCTGCATGGGCGGCGGGATTGCCGACGCGAAAGTGGTCCTCGACCCGCTGTACGCGAAGGGGTTCGTGTTCCTGGGCGCTGGCGACCCGGTTGTCGTCGTCGCGCTCGACTGGTGCCAGGCGAACAACCGGTCCTACGACCGATGGCGCGAGGCGCTCGCCGAGGCGGCCGGCACGGTTCCCGCGCGCGTGATGCTGGCCACGGTGCACCAGCACGACGCGCCCATCGCTGACCTCCGCGCCCAGGAGTTACTCGACGAAGTCGGTTTGAAGGGCTCGATCTGCGATCCGGCCTTCCACGAGCAGGCCGTACGCAAGACCGCGGCGGCGCTGCGAGCGGCGCTCGCCTCCCCGCGCCGCGTCACGCACGTCGGCGTCGGGCAGGCCGTCGTCGAGCGCGTCGCGTCCAACCGGCGAATCGCCGCCGACGCGTTCGTCCACTGGGACCGCACGAGCAGCGACACCCGCTTCGACGCGGCCGCGGAGGGCGAGGCCGACCACTTCCTCAAGACCATCAGTCTGTGGGACGGGGACCAGCCGGTGCTGGCGTGGAGCTGTTACGCGGTGCACCCGATGAGCTACTACAGCCGGGGCGAGGTGTCCGCTGACTTTGTCGGCATGGCGCGGGCCCGGCGGCAGGTGGACGACCGAACCGTGTTCCAAGTTTACTTCACCGGCTGCGCCGGCGACACGACCGCCGGCAAGTACAACGACGGCCGGCCCGGAGACCGCGCGGCGCTGGCCGAGCGCATGTACCGCGCGACGGACGCCGCTTGGAAGGCGACGCGGCGTCAGCCCCTGACCGGATCGGAATTCCGCTCGGCGGAGCTGCGCCTCTCGGTGCGCGACACCGGAGACTTCGCCGAGGCGGCGCAGCGCAAGACGATGGCCGACCCCGCGGCGCCGCGGTGGAAGCGCAACTGCGCCGCGCTGGGCCTCGCGTGGCGCGAACGCGGGGATAAACCCATCGACGTCCCCTGCCTCGACCTCGGCCCCGGCGTCGCCCAGTTCGCCGTGATGCCCGCCGAGACGTTCGTCGGCTACCAGCTCCTCGCGCAAAGCCGCCGCCCCGATTCGTTCGTCGTCGTCGCCGGCTTCGGCGACGGCGCCCCCGGCTACCTGCCGACCGCCGAGTGCTGGGCCGAGGGCTACGCCGATTCCTACTGCTGGACGACCGCCGACGCCGCGCCGCGGATGGCCGCCGCGTTGACCGCGGCGCTCGGCCCGCAGCGGCCAAAAGGGCTCGTCCGCGAGACGCGGCTCGACGTCGTCAAGCGCGAGCTCTCCCCGGACTTCTGCTGGTTCCACCCGCGCTGCGCCGCCATCCCCGGCGCCGCGCCGGGCGGCAAGCCGGCCGTCGTGCTGACGCTGCAAAAGCACCTGAAAGTGTCCGACCACTACTCCGGCCTCTACGTCATGCGCACCGACGACTCGGGCGCCACCTGGTCCGGCCCGACGCAGGTTCCCGAGCTGGACTGGGTCAAAGAGCCCGACGGCTCCACCCGCGCCGTCTGCGACGTCACCCCCGGCTGGCACGCGCCGACGAAACGCCTGCTCGCGCTCGGCGCGCAGGTCTGGTACGACGCGAAGGGCCGACAGCTCGACGATGCGTCCCCGACTGCCTACGCCGTGCTCGATCCCGCCTCCGGCAAGTGGTCGCCCTGGCGGACCCTGCGGATGCCGGACGAAAAGAAGTTCAAGATCGCACGCAACGGCTGTGGCCAATGGCTGGTCGACCCCGACGGCACGCTCCTCGTCCCCGTCTACTTCGGCCCCGACCCCAACGGCCCCACGATGGCCACCGTCGTCCGCTGCCGCTTCGACGGCGAGACGCTCACCTACGTCGAGCACGGCGACGAGCTGAAGCTAACGAGCGACGTCGGCCGCGGCTTGGCCGAGCCGTCGATCGTGCGGTTCCAGGACCGTTACTTCCTCACCGTCCGCAGCGACGCCCGCGGCTACGCCGCCTCGTCCCCCGACGGCCTCCACTTCGAAGCCGGCTTGCGCCCCTGGCTGTTCGACGACGGCACGGAACTCGGCAGCTACAACACCCAGCAGCACTGGCTCGCCAGTGACGCCGGACTCTTCCTCGCCTACACCCGCCGGGGCTTGGGCAACGACCACGTGATGCGCCACCGCGCGCCGCTGCTGATGGCGCGGGTGGATCCGAAGACGCTGCGCGTCCTGCGCGAAACCGAGCGCGTGCTGATCCCCGAGCGCGGCGCCCCGCTGGGCAACTTCGGGGCCGCGCAAATTAGCGCCGACGAGTGGTGGGTGACCGACTCGGAGTACATCATGTCCACCCGCCGCGACCCGCGCGGGGCGGACGGGAGCGTCTTCGCGGCGCGGGTGTGGTGGACGAAGGACTGACGACGTCTGCAACACGTATGCAGCGGGGCCGCTGATCGACTTGCGCCTCAGCCACCGGCGACGGACGTACACGTCGCGGATACGACAGATCTTGGTTACGCTTGCGAACCTCGCCCCCCACGCTACGAGTTGATCGTGCTCAACTTGCGGCGCGCAACTGAGGAGTCGCCATGACCGTGTCGCACGCCAGGCGGTTTGCGTTTTTGCTCCTGACGTTGATCCTCGCCTCCGCGAGTCAGGCGGGTCGAATCGAGGGGCCGGTGCAGGGGCCGCCGCTGCCGGCGGAAAAACTCTCCGACGGTCAACTCCGCGAGAAACTCATCGCCGTGGTCCCGACCCACTCGTTCGGCGAACGCGAGGCGCGTCGCCAGTACGAGGAACTTTTGACCGAGGTCGTGCGCCGGGGCGGCGCCGAGTGGGAAGCATTCCTGTCCGGCCAACTCCCGCGCGAGCGCAACGCCCGCGCGGCCCGGGAAGAGGCGTCGAGGAATGCGAACGAGAAGGCCGCGCCAGGAAGGCGCCGTTCACCTTGGAACAGGGCGTCGGAGGTTGAACTGCTTACCGCCCTGCGGCGCGTGCAGAAGGCCGCCGATCCGCTGACTGTCGTCGTCGCGCCGAAGCTCACGGGAACGATCGCGTGCGAATTCCCCGCACTGCCGCGGTTTCCCGTGGCGCTGGTGAACCGTGACCCGGAAAAGCAGGCCGTGCTACTTACGGACGGGGGCGATTACCGGAGCGGGCGCCAAGCCCGCTGGCGATTTGACGTGCGCGACGGGCACGGACGCGCTATGCCAGTTCGCGAGCGCTTCGGTGACGGCATCCTCGGCGGCATCTACACGGAAGACGCGCTCCCGTTCGGTGGCAGTTGGGACACGAAACTGGAAATGTCGTCATTCGTGCCCGCGCTCCCGCCCGGGCAATACACGGTGCGCATCCTGTACCACAACACGCTTTGCATTTCACAGACGTGGGACCTGGACGGGCTGGTGTTCAGCCAGTCCCCCCCGATCACGCTGGTCGTCGCCCCGGCGACCGTTGAACTGACTGACGCGAAGCGACGGGAAGTGCTCAAGCTACTGGGCGAAATCAACGACCGGGCATTCCTTCGAATCGTTGCCGGCACGTACGGCAATTGGGCTTACAAGATGGTGCCGCCGGAATCGGCGCAGGGCCGCATATTGAGCTCCGGCCTACCGGCCGTTCCGGTGCTGCTCTCCGCCCTGCGCGAGAAGAATCTGGCGCCTCCACGCCGCGCGATTATCTTGGCGCTTCTGTTCAGCCTCGCCGGCCAAAACGATCCGACCGAGGAGGAGGGCGTCCTTTTCTCATTCAAGAAGTTGGACGGGCCGTGGGCCATATTCGGCGCCGGCGGGGGCGGAATGGGCTTCGGCGGTACGTCGTTCGGCGGGAGCGTCATCGACCCGGAAACGCAACGCAAGTTTGCCGAGCGATGGGAGCCCTGGGACCGCTACATCCGCGTCGACCGCCACTCCGGGGCCGTGCAATGACGTGTCGCGTTACACGCCGCCGCCGGTCAGTCGCCGCCAGAAGCCGCCGCCGCCCGGCGGCTTCAGCACCGAGGCGCGATAGAGGTCGGTGTACGGAAAGACCTTTTTGGCGACCAGGGCGTCGTACACCACCCTGCGCTTTCCCCGCTTGCACGCCGAGAGCTCGTCGGCGGTCAATCCGATGCACAAGAGCAAGCCGGACTGCACGCCCTTGAAATACATCCGCTTGTAGTCGTCGAAGAAAAAGCCCGCGATCGTCGACTTTGCCGGCACCGCCGAGCGGATGCCCATCGTGTCCCCCGGCTGCAACAGGGCGTCGCAGGTGTACCGCGCCAGACGTGAAATGACGTTCGGGCCCCAGTCATTCCCGTCGCGATGGGCGACGACCAGTTCGTAGGTGCCGAGCAGGTTCCGCTTCTGCGACGGCTCCCCGAGCAGTTCGCACGTCGCCGCGACTCGCCCGGGAACGTGCTTGCGAAACGTGAGCACGTCGGCTTGGCCGCCGAGGTGGAACGGCACGGCCGCATGGAGCACGGTGTCGTCCGCGGGGCCGAGAACGGACTCGATCGCGTTCTTCCGCTCGTCCCACAACCGCCGCGATTTGCCGTCGGACATCGAAGCACTCCCCGGTGGTGGGTTCAAAACGAACGAACGAGCGCATTTCTAGCATAAGGACCGACGGACGGGTATCGATCAACTGGGAGTGCCGCGCTGCTGCGTGAATCGTCGGAAAGGATAAACGTCGACGGTGCCGGACGTTTTGAAATTGCTTTCAATCCCTTCCCGCAAGGGGAGAGGGGACAGGCCTGAGCGCTGCCGGCGCCGGTAAGATGGTCGGTGCGTCGACGGCCAGGCCATAAACCTCCAGGCCCGCGAGCAACCCTCCCCTGGCAAAGACGAAGGCCCCGCAGAGGTCTTTTTCGTCGCCGAACAGAAAGTCCCCGAGCATTTGCATGTCTTTTCCCAAAGGCGGTTGCTTGCCGTCGATCGCGAAGTCGACGCTGGCGCAGCCGCAGGGGCACCGCGAGACGACGCGCGCCCGATCGAGCTGCGGCAGGAACGTAGCCGACTCCGGACGGCCGTGCTCGAGCATCCAGAGCGTCAGCGAGCGCTCTTCCGGGGACAGGGGGCGGTCTTCGGGGATGGACGGCAAGCTTGCACCGGTTACGTTCTCATCCGCATGAACCACGCCCGCGTTCCGGAGTCGGGCAACACCAGGTGTTCCGAGTCCTTGTCGTAGCATTGCGCGTCCGCCGGCCAGGTTTTCGGCCACCATGACGGCGCAGAGTGCTCGTCCGGGAACCTCCTGCTCTTCTTGATCGTCGTCGACTGCGCCAGGGCGGACCTGAGTTCCGCCGCGAAGTCCGGAGACAGGTCGACCTCATACCAGTCGGTGCCGTCGCCGTGGAAGCCGTCGCTTTCCGTGAAGCCGTTAATGCCGGTCATGCGGCCCGCGGCGGCCCTCACGAAGTTCGTGTAGCCGGGATCGTTGTCGGGAACCGTGCCGAGCAAGCCCCAGTGCATCAGGCTGACGGTGACCGAGCGGGTCGCGTCGGCAGGCGCCACCGAGCTGCTCGAACCCCGCAGCGCGAAGGCCATGATCAGCCCCAGCAGGCGGGGTGTGAGCAGGTAAGTGATCCCGAAAACGAGCACCACCGCGAAGATGACGCGCAAGACCCGCGAAGGTCGTGACGGACTTGGGTTCTGCTGAGGATCGACGGGTGACATGGAAGGAAACTCCGGCCCTCCCCGGCCGCCACTACCGGATGCCCACAAGGCAGCGCGGCAGCTCGAATCCGCCACAGCATACGAGTGGATCGGGGCGGATCAACCGGCGGGCGGGTGCGAGATCGGCGCCCCTGACGGTGCCTGAGGTTTCAAACCGCTTCTTAACACTGACCCTGCCCCCCATCACCAATCGTGCGGGCCCGTTCAAGCCGCGCCGGCATCGTCGGCGCGCGGAGCCGGCGTCGTCACGCCGGCGTCACAAACGCCAGCGTCGGCGGGCGGTGGTCGGACAGGCCGTTCGCGGCGGCCCACGCGTCGAACGCTTCGCTTTTGAGTCCGGCCGGTTGCGGCCAGGCGGGGTCGCGGAGGAACCGCCAGACGTATTCGCGGATGAAGCCCGCGGCGCGGACGTCCGCGAGCAACTGGAGGTAGGCGTCGAGCCGGCGTTTCTCGTCCGGCTGGACCGCCCAGAACTCCGCCATCGCGTCGCGCGCGTAGCACTCCTCGTCGAAGGGCGAGTCGTGCCCGCGGGCCTCGGGGAAGTGCGTGAAGTATTCGCCGCTGCGCATCAAAGCCTTCACCCCGCCGTACGTCGTCCAGGCGGCCGCCACCGTCACGTCGCGCGCGACGGATTCGTGCAGGTTGATCGAGAACTTCGGCTGCTTGGGCCGTCGGCGGAAGGGCCAGAGGTTCATTCGGCGGACTCCTGCTGTGATGCTGTCGTCTACTGGCGCGGCACTCTGCAAGCGGGTTCAAAACCTCGCGAGCCGTCTTCCTTCTCCCTCCGGGAGAGGCTGACTACTCGACGCCTGTTGCCCAGTCCCGGAGGCGGAGGGGCGTAGTGGTCGCCGTTTACGTGGAGCAACTCGATCGCAGCGAACACGCGCGTGAGCGCTTCGGGGTCGTTTCGTTCGAGCAAGTCGACCACGTGTCGGGCGAAGTCACCCAGCACAAGGTAGAGCGGCAGGTCGTCGGCCTCTTCGGCCCACTCCCGGCGGAACGCGTCCCACTCGGCCGCGAATCCGGGAGACGCCGCCACGAGCACGTCCATCATGTCGGACTTGGTGATCACGCTTTGGAGCCCAAACTCTGTCTTAGACTAGAAGCGGTTTCAAAACCGAGGCGAGGGCGCCTCGCCCATGCTTCTTTATTCAAAAAGCACGGGCGAGGCGCCCGTGCCACGTTTTGAAACCGCTTCTTACGAACCGGGAGGCACTTCGGGTTTTGGTGCCGGGGCGTTTTTCATGGCGCGGTATTGCACGGCCTGTTTGGCCAGTGCGGCCCGGTAGGCTTCGCCGAGCTTTTGGTCGCGCTCGCGCAGGTCCGCCCAGTTGGGGGACAGCAGCACCTTGTCCACCTGCTTGCGCACCTCGTCCCCGCCGGCCAGTCCTATTTTCGCGGCGGCCGCGATGCCGCTCTTGATGAAGAGGACGAGGTTGGGCATGAGCTGTTCGTCGAGGTCGACGACGTCGATGTCGCGGCGGAGCGCGGCCAGATCGGGAAAGTACAGCGCCTCGGGCGGCACGGAGCGCGGGAGCCTGGCCTCGAGTTCGAGGTCGTAGAAGTCCTTGCCCTGCTCGCACGACGTGAAGCGGAACCAGTCGAGGTTTCCCCTGGGGACCTGGATCGCTTCGACGTTCCCGCCGGGGCGTTGCGCCGCGAACAGCAGGGTGTTTTTGCCGCCGTCGAGACGCTTCAACCTTTCGCCCGCCGCCGCCACGAAGAGGTCGACCCGGAACGAAGTCGAGGTCCTGGCCGCCTCGACCTTCTGGTTGAAGCTGACGCCGACTTCGAACCCGAGCGGCTTGGGAAGCTTCGGGTCCCAGCCGATGATCACGTACGCGCGGCTCGTGGGCACGCGCACGACGCGGTTGCCGGA
>Ga0207691_10003856_pt1 | contig 14550 bp, 13 predicted proteins | sample KBSM13metaG_FD_184327 | JGI IMG/M metagenome (GOLD analysis project Ga0207691, IMG submission 184327) | Miscanthus rhizosphere microbial communities from Kellogg Biological Station, Michigan, USA - KBS M1-3 metaG (SPAdes) (version 2) | ecosystem: Host-associated > Plants > Roots > Rhizosphere >... | reverse complement strand
GCGATCGCATTACCGTGGTGTATTAGAGCGGGATAGCAGCTTTTTGACCGCAAAGTTTATAATAGCTCGCGCTTCACTTTATGACCTCGAACTCGCGGTTCTCCAGGAGGTCTCATGTCCTGCCTGAAAGTATTGTCGTTATTGTTGGTTCTGTCACTTCAGACTTCCGCACAAGTTGTTTCTGTACCGAGCCTTGAACTAGCGAAGCCCATCGAACGCGAAATCAAGGGCGGCGAGGTACATGCTTACAACTTGACGCTGAAGATGGATGAGTATGCCCACATTGACCTGGACCAACGTGGGATTGACCTCGCTCTGTGGACCATTGATCCGACTGGCAAAAAGATTTCCGAGGTAGATGCGTTTAGAGTGGGGGAAACAGAAGCAATTGCCCTTGTCGCGGAGATGCCGGGAACTTATCGCATCGAGGTGCACACAACATTTCCAAAAGTACCGGCCGGACGATACGAAATCCGAGCACCCGAAATTAGGCCTGCGACGCAACGTGACAAAACCGCCTACCGGGCTGGCCTCTTAATGGCAGAAGCTTTTGGATTTGAAAAAAAAATGAACCCGGATGGTTGGCGCAAAGCGATTGAGAAATACGAGGCAGCCCTCCCCCTCTGGCAATCAGTAGAGGACACCGCGTGGGAGGTCAACACGCTATATCTCATTGCCGCTGCGTATTTCAACCTCTCCGATAAACAGAAAGCGTTCGATTTCGCTAACCGAGCCGTGTCGCGGGCCGAAACTGCAGTCAAAGACGCGAGCCAAGAGAAGCGCATCGGAGCCTTGAAGAATCATGCGTGGGCGCTGGACACGCTCGGTTCAGTTCATAATGAATTTGGTGATCGGAAGAAAGCAGTCGAACTGTTTAGTCAAGCCCTCTCAATCCGAAAACAGGCAAATGATCGGCCCGGTACCATTGCTACCCTCAACAGCCTTGCAATCGTGTATGAAGACATGGGCGACCCGCGGAAGGCGCTCGAGTTTCTTATTCAGATTGGTGACTTACTAAGAGATTTAGGTGATCCCGAAAAGGAATCAGATTTCCTAAACAACATGTGCGTGGTTTACGAGAACATCGGTGAGTACGCCAAGTCGATTGAGTACTGCAATCAAGCGCTTTCAATTCGACGTGAAATGGAGGATGAACCTGGTGCCGCGAATATTCTCAATAGTTTGGGCAACGCTTATGGGGATATGGGTGAGTACGAGCGTGCCCTGGAATTATACAATCAATCGCAAGTGCTTTACGCAAAGTTCGGAAGCGATTCTGGCCAGGGAATCGAGTTCAACAATCTAGGCTGGCTTTATGCGAGCCTGGGTGATTATGAAAAGGCGAACCAATTCTACAATAAGTCATTCGAAATATTTCGGAAGCTGGGTAATCAATCTCGCCAGGGTTATGCGCTCGGCAACATCGCCGCTAATTATCGGGACATCGGAGACTTTAAGAAGGCATTAGAGGTCAATCAGGAGGTGTTAAAGCTTCGCATTGCTGCAAGTGATATCGAAGGCGAAGCGGTCACTTACAACAATATAGCCACTTGTTATTCACGTCTTGGCGAGAAACAGAAAGCCATTGACTACTGTAAACGATCTATAGAAATTCATCGTAAAACAAATCCTCGACAACTTGCCTCAGCATTAAGAAACCTCGGATCCGTCTATCGCGAGTTGGGCGAAACCCAGAACGCAACCGAATCACTAAACGAGGCATTGGAGATTACCAGGCGAATAGGTGATCCGGCTGGAGAAGCCGGAACCTTATCGCTACTGGCCCAGGTAGAACGTGATCAAGGCAAATTGCTCGATGCGAAACTTCACGTTGAGGCTGCATTAGCTTCCGTTGAGTCTACACGCGTCAGCCTCAAAGATCGAAAACTAAGGACTTCGTTATTTGCCTCTGTTCGTAAGTATTACGAAGTGTACATCGATGTGCTCATGCGACTACACAAAAAGAATCCCGCTGGCGGATTTGATGCCGCAGCTCTAAAAGCAAGTGAAAACGCGCGGGCACGCTCACTGCTCGAATCCTTAAGCGAAGTGAAGGCCGAGATTGGACAGGGTATTGATCCCACATTGCTCGCACGTGAGCGAACGGTAAGACAGTTGATTTCCGACAAAGCAGAACTTCAAATTCGTCTGCTCAGTCGTAATCACACTGAAGAACAAGCGACCAGCATGGCGAAAGACCTCGACGCCCTCACCGCAGAGTACGACCAGGTACAAACACAAATTCGACAAAACAATCCCAGATATACGGCGCTAACTCAACCTGTGTCGTTGAGCCTACAGGAAATCCAGTCCCGCTTGCTCGATCCGGATACCGTACTGCTCGAATATGCGCTTGGCGAAGACCAGAGTTACGCGTTTCTCGTTTCTTCGATGTCTCTCAAGACGTTTGAACTGCCGAAGCGTGATGAGGTCGAAAAGGCGTCTCGCCGCGTTTACGATCTAGTAACCGCCTCAGAACGCGTTGTTCCAAACGAGACACTCGAACAGAGAAACACGCGACTTGCTCAGGCTGACAGCGACTATCCTGCGGCAGCTTTAGCACTGAGCCAGATGTTATTGGGTCCGCTGGTGACTGAACTAAAAAGTAAACGACTCTTACTGGTAGGCGAAGGCGTCCTGCAATACGTTCCCTTTGCGGCGTTGCCAGAACCAGACACGGAGTTTCGAGTTTCAAGTTCCGGGTTTCGAGTTCAAAACGCTAAATCTCAGAACCCAAACTCGAAACTCGAAACCCGTGACTCGAAACCCTTGATCGCCAGTCACGAAATCATCAATCTTCCTTCGGCGTCGGTACTGGGAATTCTACGAGAGGAAACGAAAAATCGGCCACGTGCGACGAAGATGGTCGCGGTATTCGCGGACCCGGTCTTTGGTCCGCAAGATCCAAGAATTAATTCCATAGGTGAGACGCGGGCTGTCGATAATTCAACATCGGAACAAGCAGGTGACGTTAAAAGGTCGGCTGAGGAATCGGGCCTCAATGGTTTTGCCAGACTGCGTTTTAGTCGAGAGGAAGCTGAGCAGATAATGCAGCTCGTCCCCCGGAACAGCAGTTTGGAAGCCGTCGATTTTGCTGCAAATAGAACGGCCGCGACGAGTGCCGACGTTAAGAATTACCGCATCGTACACTTCGCAACGCATGGGCTGATAAACAGCCGTCATGCTGATCTTTCAGGGATAGTCCTGTCGCTGGTAGACCGGGAAGGCAAACCAGAAAACGGTTTCTTGAGACTCTACGATATTTACAATATGAATCTCTCAGCTGAACTGGTGGTCCTTTCAGCGTGTCAAACGGCTCTTGGCAAGGATATCAAGGGCGAAGGCCTGGTCGGATTGACTCGCGCTTTCATGTACGCGGGGGCGTCAAGGATTGTGGCGAGCTTATGGCGAACAGAGGATCGCGCGACGGCTTTACTGATGAAGCGATTCTATCAAGCAATGTTGGGTAATGGCATGAGTCCGGCGGCTGCGTTGAGGAAAGCGCAACTGAGCATGTGGCAAGACAAGAGGTGGAGACATCCGCGGAATTGGGCAGCGTTTACAATCCAGGGTGAGTGGAAGTGAGAGTGTTACGATGGACGCACATCGAGGGGCTGACTTATTGATGGATTACACAGAAAATCAAAACTCCGTAATCTGAATCGGTCGCGTTTCCAATCCTCCTTTTCGATCGACGCAAAGAATGCCATATGCCACGGGACAAGGCCGTGGCATTTTTCATGTGTGATGTTTTGCGAGTCCGCGCCACTCTAGAACGTAATGCCTGGCATTGCACTTAAGACTTGAAGGAGAAGAAAGAATGAAACGTTCACTTACCGTCAAATTCCTCGTACTCACGCTGACGCTGCTGGTCGGAAGTTTCGCAGTAGCGGCGGTCGAACGCCCTTTTTCGGCTAACGGAAAAGGTATCGCGACTCCAATCCTTGATGGCAACGGCAACCTCATTGGCGTCAATCCAACTGGTTCTGGTAATGCAACCCATCTCGGTTTGTTCACCAACACAGGTAGAGTCATTTTCACGCCCGACGCATCCAATCCAAACATTGTTCATCCGAGCGGTGAAGGTGTTTTCACGGCAGCTAACGGCGACAAACTCAACTTCATCGTCACCGGTGGAGCTTTGGACGTAACTACCGGTATAGGAACCGGAGATTTTGAATTCACGGGCGGAACGGGTCGTTTCGCTAATGCTACTGGGCATACCTCGGCTGTCGTGGAACAGAATTTCGTTACGGGCGCCTACGAAATCACCCTCGTCGGAAATATCGATTACTAAGATCGAGTTTACAGGTCAGACTGTTTTTTTAATGGGCAGACTTAAGTGGCCTGCCCTTTTCTTTGCGTGCCGAGCATGTTCGACAGCCAGGGAGTGAAAGTCTCCTACTCAACCTGATGGAGGTGAAGAGTTAGTAAAGCGCAAGGGCGTCGTCGTGAGGCGGGGTTTGAAGCGTCGAGCAAAAGTGTGAGCTGATGAACAAGAACCGGATAAAGGGCATACGGTGTCGGGCGAGCTGGCAAGGGAATAATCATAGCGTCCTAAGTACCTTTGACTGGAACGCGACGTAGATTCTAGAATATGCAAGAATGTGCAGATGTGCATGTCTGCGGGTTCAAAAAGAGATAGCGAACATCTGCGAAGACTGCGGAAGCGAGAATGAGACAGCAACTGAGCGACTTCAAAGCGGACTTTTTCAAAGCCCTGGCCCACCCGTTAAGAATCTCTATCCTTGATGCTTTGCGGGAGCGCGAGCTGACCGTCAACGAGATCAGCCAACGGTTTGATGTCGAGCCGGCAAACGCCTCACAACAACTTGCCATATTGCGCAATCGAAATATTGTCGTGACTCGCAAAGATGGCGCGAACGTCTATTACTCTGTGAGCGACAAAAGCATATTCAAGTTGCTTGACGCAGCCAAAGAGATCTTCAACAACCACCTGGTCGGAGTGCGTAGCATGCTTGAGGAGATGCACGGAAGCCAGCCACGCAAAGCGATACGCCGTCAGCCCTCACAACGAGTTCGCTAGACAAGATGCTTGAACTCATTAGAACCGTTCACCGCTGGAAACAAACTGTCCCTGGAGGGGCGAACCAGTCGCGCAGTTTGTCTGTTAGGGACTCACCGCTTCATGGCCTAGGTTGTTTCGCGACGGTCCGCTTTCTGAAAGGCGACTGCCTAGCCGAATACTCGGGCGAAAGGATTAGTCGCAAGGAAGCAATGCGGAGGATGCAAGGATCGGACGGCACACGCATCAGTGAACTGGAGGCGGAATGCTACATCGACGGAAGTGTAAACGGGGATCAAACGCAGTATATAAACCACTCCTGCGATCCTAATGCCGATGCATTCGTTGTCGCCGGATCGTTATTAATCTTCGCATTACGTGAAATAACGTCTGGAGAAGAGATTACTGTCGACTATTTGAATTCCTTCGCACACGATCAATCGGTCTGCCAATGTCGCACGGTTCCATGTCGTCAAAGGATGGTTAATCAGAAGGTCGCGTAAACACCTGGACCTGACACCCAAACGCCACGCTCATCTGTTCTAAAACAACAGTGACATCGCTGAACAAAAAGTGGATTCCAAAATCAGTCCTGTGCTTACAAGCCGGGTACACTCGACGTGACTTCATCTCGGACTTGATTGCGGGTCTGACTGTGGGTTTAGTCGCGCTCCCTCTGGCTATGGCGTTTGGGATCGCCTCGGGCGTCACGCCACAAGCGGGCCTCTACACGGCCGTCGTCGCTGGCTTTCTCGTATCTGCTTTAGGCGGTTCGCGCCTTCAGATCGGTGGCCCTACCGGAGCGTTCGTAGTGATCGTGGCAGGAATCATCGCGGCACACGGAGTCTCTGGCCTGCTAATCGTCACCTTAATGGCCGGAGTGATCCTGATGCTCATGGCGGTGACAGGTTTGGGGACGGCGGTGAAATATATTCCTCGCCCAGTCACAATTGGCTTCACGAATGGCATTGCCGTCCTGATCGCTTCGACACAGATCAAGGACTTCCTCGGTCTCGAAACCGGAGCGATACCAAGCGAGTTCATATTGCGAATGCGTGTGCTGGTGAATAGTCTCAGCAGCGTTCACTGGCCCGCGTTACTGGTTGCCATCGGTTCGCTTCTCATCATTCTGATATTGCCCAGATTGACGAAACGCGTCCCTGGTTCAATCGTAGCGCTCGCGCTGGGTACGCTTGCTGTGGCTGCTTTTGAAATTCCCGTGGAGACTATCGGCAGTAAGTTTGGCGGTATTCCGACCGGCTTGCCACACGTTTCCCTGCCACAGTTTCGACCCGAACTGATCGTTCCTCTCCTACCCGCCGCCGTAACAGTAGCGATGCTGGCCGCCATTGAGAGTCTCCTATCTGCCGTAGTCGCCGATAGCATGAGCGGCGATAGACATAACTCCAACATGGAATTGCTCGCGCAAGGCATTGCGAACCTCGCCGTCCCTTTCGTGGGAGGTATACCAGCCACCGGTGCGATCGCGCGCACCGCCACCAACATCAGATCAGGCGCTCGCACTCCAGTCTCTGGAATGGTCCACGCTTTGACATTGCTCGTGATTTTAGTGGTGGCCGCTCCACTCGCGCGTTTTATCCCGCTGGCCACGCTGGCAGCGATTCTTTTTGTAGTGGCCTACAACATGAGTGAGTGGCGCGAAGTCAGGACAATAGTCAAACTTTCGAGAGCGGACATAATCGTATGGGTGATGACCTTCGCCCTGACTGTACTAGCCGATCTGACCGTCGCAGTCGAGATCGGAATGCTCTTCGCTGCACTGCTTTACATCTACCGGGTCTCGCAAACCACCACTGTGGTTCCGGTGACGGAGGAGTATATCGAGGACGGTCGTCCGCACGTCCTCCAGGACAAGCTGCTGCCTCCATATGTTCTGGTGCTGCGCATTCATGGTCCATTTTTGTTCGGGGCAACGGAAAAGTTGTCCGAGGCTACGTTTGATGTCGAGTCGCTGGCACCAGTGGTGATCTTGCGTCTCAGAAATATGACAGCCATCGACGCAACCGGCTTGCACGAGTTGGAGAAGCTCGCTACCCGTTTACGTGCTACGGGACGAACGCTCTTGTTGTGCGGTGCCCGCAGTCAACCTGAACAGTTCTTAAGACAGTCGCCATTCCTTCGGTATCTAGGCAAGGAAAACATGCTTCCGCACGTCGAAGCGGCACTGTCGCGCGCACGCGAAGTCTACGAAGGCCGTGGCGGTGATTACTCTATCGTCCCAACGAGATAGCGCACTGTGTGCCCTCATAGACCGACCAACCTCTGGACATTCACAATTACCGCTACTTATTATCTCGAGCATTCCCCCTTCAGTGCCTATTGATGTCTGACTTAGTGCGCTATCGGATGCTGGTGGTGCGAGGAGGAGGAACCCATGACAAAGCTGAACCTTTCAAAGATGTTCCGTTTCCTTTTTTTGGTCGCTGTGGTGATTAGTGTTGCTTCCTGTTCGCAGAAGAGTCCGTCCACTTCTGAACCGACGGCCAAACCCGCGGCGTCCGCTCCAGAAAGAAGCTCCGCCGCCGCTCGCGAACAGATCGCCAAGACATACGGCCTCGATGACTTCGGGAAAGTAGAAGCGATCAGATATACGTGGAACGCGCAGTTTCCGGGTGTGAATCTCTCGCGTGCCTGGGTCTGGGAACCCAAGACCGGCCGGGTCTCATACGAAAGCAAAGATAAAGATGGCAAACCGGTGAAGGCTAGTTACATTCGTGCACAACTAAACTCCCAACCTGACAGTGTGAAGAACGACATCGAGCCTGCTTTCGTCAACGATAACTATTGGCTGCTTTTCCCACTCCATGCTTACTGGGACAACAGCGCCGATGTTCAAGACAAAGGTTCGCAATCACTACCGATTGGTAGCGGCTCGGCTGACTTAGTCTCAGTAAAATATCCTTCGGAAGGTGGTTACACACCCGGCGACACCTGGGATCTCTATGTCGGTAAAGACAACCGCGTCGAGCAATTCGTCTATCACCGCGGCGGGCCAAAGAAACCGAGTGTCGTGACCACCACATGGGAAAGTTACAGGAAAGCTGGACCTCTCCTTATCTCGACAGATCACAACGGAACCGCGGACGGAAACACGGTGCGGATCTTTATTACTGACCTCGCGGTTAAAGTGACTGGATCCGACAACTGGATACCCGCTCAATAAACACTCGTTTCCAGTCCAATGAAGGCTGACATCGATCTTGATATTGGTGGAAAGACTTTCGCTTCTGGTTTGTTGCCGGAGTTGATTGCAGTGCTGCGGAATGCTCAGCCGGGCGCTTTGGTTGGAGTGGTTGGTGACAAAGCGTCTATCGGACCGGAATTGGAAACGTGGTGCCGATTCACTGGTAACTCGCTGTTAGAGACTACAGCCGAAAACGATCGGATTCGGTGGGTCTTCCGTTATGGCAATGAGACTGCGCTTAAAGAAAACATTCGTCCAGTTGGCTCGCGACTTTGGCTCTACACAAACTTCGACTGTAACTTGCATTGTGACTATTGTTGTGTGCGCTCTTCACCCACCGCACGGCGACGAGAATTGGGACTCGCGCGGGTGGAACAAATCGCATGTGAAGCAAGGGAACTCGGTGTGAAGGACATCTTCATCACTGGAGGCGAGCCATTTCTATTGGAAGAGATCGGCGAAATTCTCATTGCTTGCGCCTCAGCCGCTCCAACCACAGTGCTGACGAACGGAATGTTGTTTACCGGAAGACGAGCTGAAACCTTACAAGCACTACCGCGCGATCGAATCGTTTTCCAAATCAGTTTAGACAGCGCGACGCCAGATCTCCACGACTTCCATCGCGGAGCCGGAACGTGGTCGCGCACAAGAGAAGGTATCCAGCACGCGCGCGAACTCGGCTTTCGAGTTCGACTGGCAGCAACTATTTCGAACGACGCTGAGGCGGCTGAGTTTCGTCAATTTCTCGACGAAGAAAAGATTGCTGAAGAAGATCGAGTGATACGCCGGATCGCGTTGCGTGGTGTTGCGAGTGAAGGTGTTGCTGTTAGTCGAATGGATCTAGTGCCGGAAGTAACGATTACCGCTGAGGGTGTTTACTGGCATCCGGTCGGGGCGGAAGATAACGATCTGCTTGTGACGCGAGAGATTTTTCCTTTGTCCGAGTCGTTCGCCGCTGTGCGCCGCGCGTTCGATCTTGAACGTGAACACGCGAATAGGCTGGCCATGATCTTTAACTGTGCGTAAGCGTGGACAAGAGTTCTAATCGGACGAGCAGAATTAACAAGAGGAAGTCATCCTGCACATTCTGCCTTCCTGTCACACGAATGCCGGCTGCTTAAGCCGACTTCGCAAATACTTGTTTGAAGAATCCCTGTTGGGCCGCAGCTTCGCGCAAGGCACCGTAACCATCGATGTGAGGTGTTAGCCAACGTTGCAACCCTTCAGCCTCGAGTATTGGGCGATGAGCCGGGTTGTCGTAGCTCATGGCTAAGAGTGCTTCGACAAATCTCGTCTCCTGTTCACGATCAAAGCCAGGCCTCGCAGTGAACATGCAGTGATTGTAAGCAGGAGAGGACCATATCTCATGCAGGCCGCCTTCAGGTACCAGACGATCTTTGCGGACAGTATTCCAGAACGGACTGCCGATCGCACCAGCATCCGCGCGTCCGTCGAGTACAGCCCGCACCACTTCCACTTCACTCGTACCAGTATCACCGTGCTTGCCGACATCGCTGTTGAAGCGTAGCGCTCGATAGTCCCGTCCCTCGTGCAAGCCCTGCTTCTCCAAAAAGTGAATGGGAAGGATTGCGGCGTGTCCGCTGTCGCGGCTGCCAACCGCGAGAGTCCGACCTCTTAAGTCATCAAGCGTGGAGACGGGACCGCCGTTGACCGAGACGATCTTAGTCATCCAACCGAGATCGGTGTCGCGCATAGCAATAGGCCGACAAGCATGGTCGCTCCACTCATCCGATTGTAAGAAGGCGAGGTTTGTGTTCCAGGCGATATCGATCCGTGGCACAACCTCACCTGATTGGGCCAACAGGGCGAGCACTTGTGCTTCGTAGCTCTGAAACAGTACGACCTCAACTGGAAGATTCGCTTCCTCGTGAAAGTACCGTCTCATTCCTTCCCAGATCGTTACCACTTTCGGATCGTATGCAACAGCTCCAAGCCAAATTGTTTTGTTCATATTGCACCCGCGGTCCAGTCCAACCTTTGATCTTAAAAGAGCGGTATTCCCAACAAAGACTTCCCAATGAACTCACGCAGAACATCACCCGTTGGCGCCATTACAGCGCCCGCATGCGCATCACGAAACAGGCGTTCGATATTCAAATGTTTTGAGAATGCTGCGCCACCGCAAACTCGCATTGCCGTCGAGGTCACGCTGATCGCCGTATCGCCAGCGGCGGCTTTGGTTTCAAGCACCCGAAGCATCGTAGTTTCGCGTGGCGTTTCGAGGTGATCTACCAAATCTTCGATGCGTGCTGCCAGCCCGTCGGTCTCGATCTGCATCGTCGCCAACTGCGCACGCAGCGTCGGCAAGCTCTCGCCGAGACTCTGACCGAGATGTTCAAACTTCGCGTTCTTAAGATGGGAGGTAGTTCCAGCGACTGCTGCTCTGCACAACCCCAATGCGACTGCCGCTGACCCTAAATTAAAGAGAGGCATCACCACGTTTAGCATGACGGGAAAACCGTCGCCGTCCTCAGTAAGTTGAAAGTCTGATGTGACGTGGCAGGCGTCTAACACAACCGGTGCAGACGCGTTGGCGCGCAGTCCCATGCCATCCCATGTCCCAGAAACTGAAAGACCGCTCGTTCCCGCTGTCACCAGGTAGAGCGTGGAATCCGTTGGTCCCGCACCTTCAGGGGAAAGACTTGAGACAACGTAACTCTGTGCATGACCAGCGCTCGTCACCCAGGATTTCTTGGCGCTAATGTGCACGCCGTCGCCATTTCGAACGCCGCGTGAAACAGGCGCCCAGAAATGACTGCGCGAACCCGCTTCACTGAAAGCCAACGTTGATAAATGACGTCCTGCAGCAATCTCTTGGAGAATCGGGGCGACTGACTGAGTTGCGTTTTGGCGAGCTGCCGCAACGGCCGCCGTGCCGAGGATGTGCATTACATAAACCATGGCGACAGAAGCATCTGCCTCGGCGAGCGTCGCGGTTACAGCTGCGAACGAACGTGGGCCTAAACCCCCACCTCCCACATCAACTGGGAGCATTAATCCAAGTAATCCAGCCTCACCAAGTGACTGGATAGCCTCGTCAGAGAATTTTCCTGCCGTGTCGTTTTGTGCTGCGCTAGGCGCCAGAACACCATTGGCGATTTCGCGAGCTTTCATAACGGCCGATTCATGATTCATGATCGCACCTATCATTTTGAAAAGTTTGGAACGCCCGAAGATTTTCGCCGAGGATTTAAAGCCGGTCAAACAATTTCGAACCAGGGTACAGGTATACTCGCAATGACTCCAACAAGTCATACAGCGGATCGACCATGACAAACGACCTGATTTCCAAACGCGTGTGTGCGCTCGGAGTAATGGCAAAGGCACCCCTTGCGGGCGAGGTGAAGACACGCCTTGTCCCGCCTTTGACTCAGCAGGAGGCCGCCGAACTCAATGTCTGCTTTATCCGTGACATGGCAGCCAACATTGCAAGTGTCAGCGAAATCGAAAGAGCAGCGGGCTTCGTTGTCTATACGCCAATGGGCTCAGAGTCTGCCTTTGATGGAATCTTGCCCGAGAGATTCAAGTTATTGGCCCAACGCGGTATGTCTCTGGGCGAGCGACTCTACAATGCGACTGGCGATCTTTTGAGACAAGGTTACAGTGGCGTCTGTCTGATCAATTCAGATAGTCCAACTCTACCGAGATCGATCCTGACACGGGCGATTGAGTTGCTAGCGCGCGACGGTGATCGGGTCGTCCTGGGAGCGGCGGAAGACGGTGGATACTATCTGATTGGATTGAAGCAGGTGCACAGAAATCTTTTTAAAGGAATTGAGTGGAGTACTTCGGACGTCCTTACTCGCACCAAACAACGCGCCGTAGAAATCGACCTATCGGTTGAGATGTTACCGCCCTGGTATGATGTTGACGATGCAGACACTCTCAATCGACTCTGCGAAGACTTATTCTCTTCGCAAACTTTAGACGAATCATATCCCGCGCCTCACACATGTGCTTTCCTCGACTCGATAATCAAAAGGGAAGGGCCGCAACGCATTTGGCCTAAATTTTCAAACCGAATGTCGATATGAGCGAACAATCGCGTCCGACGTTTAGATCTGTAATTTCCAAGTGGACTGTAATGCTGAGCATTCTTGGTGTAGCAACACTAGTGCTCTATCGCATTGCCGTGCGCTCCAAAGGCGCTTCAGACATTGTTTGGTTTCTCAAACTCGTCCTCATTCAATTAATCATCTACTTTGCTGTCGTGTGGCTTAGCTTGCGCACCAATGACTCGCGCCAAATATTACTGCTCGGATTAATCTTCGCTGCGCTCTTTCGTATCAGCATTCTTTTCTCTCCGCCCTATCTATCCGACGACGTCTATCGTTACGTCTGGGACGGTCGAGTCCAGTCAGCAGGTATCAATCCTTATCGGTACATTCCAGCCGATGAATCACTGGCTAAGCTTCGCGACGACAAGATCTATCCAAACATCAATCGGCGCGAATATGCCCGCACGATTTATCCACCTGTAGCTGAAGGTGTGTTTCTTTTGATAACTCGGATTAGTGAGTCCGTAACATGGATGAAAGCAGCGATGGTCGGGTTTGAAGCCATCGCAGTTTGGGCGCTCATTCAGTTGCTCGTTTCATTTGGGTTCGCAAGGCAACGTGTTTTGATCTATGCCTGGCATCCACTGGTCGTGTGGGAATTCGCCGGGAGTGGACACCTGGATGCCATGGTGATTGCGTTTATTGCTTTGGCTTTACTCGCGCATCAAAAGCGCCGCGAAACTCTAACTGGGGTCCTGCTAGCGTGTGCCACGTGCGTGAAACTTTTTCCAGTGGTGTTGTTCCCGGACTTCTATAAGCGGTGGGGTTGGAAGATGCCGTTAGCATTTGTGGCGACGATAGTCGTCGCGTATTTGCCGTACCTCAGTGTTGGTCCGAAGGGTGCGCTGGGGTTTTTGGAGGGTTATGCGAACGAACGCGGAATGTTCAGCGGCGATCAGTTTTTTCTTCTCACAGTTGTGCGACAGGTAGTTAGCGCGAACGTGCCCGCTTCAGCTTATCTGGTTTTTACTGTTGCCGTACTCGGCGGGTTGTTTCTTTGGATGATGCTGGGTAAACAAAGCGATGACGTGAGCTATATTCGAAATGGGTTAATCATCGCTTCCATATTCATTCTTCTGCTCGCTCCACATTTCTCCTGGTATTTCTGTTGGCTGATACTTTTCTTGTGCTTCATTCCAGCGATTTCGGTTTTCTATCTAACCGCTGCGAGTTTCTTGCTCTATCTGACCTTGATCAACGACACACCCGATCGAGTTGTTTTGTTGAAGACGCTTATCTTTGTACCATTTCTGATTCTGGCAATATTTGGGATCTGGTTGCCCCGGAAAGGCAAAGTTCAAGTGGAGTAGGTAATGCAGTTCACGCCTTACTCTACGATACTTCTTTGTCCTCGGCGTCTGCGGTTAGGTGAGGTGGAAAACGAATACCGGCGAGGCGCAGAGAACGCCGAGGTTACGAGTGAAATGAAACTACATCACTACCTTCAGGTGGCCCATGAGTAACAACAAACCTAAGCCATTTGTCTCAGTAATCATCGCCGCCCTGAATGAAGAAGAATCAATCGCGAACGTGATCAAGTCTGTCCCGAAGGATCTGGCAGATGAAATTGTAGTCGTTGATAACGGCAGTAACGATCGAACCGCTGAGATAGCAAAAGGCGCTGGAGCTCGGGTGATTCAGGAGCCTCTTGCCGGATATGGACGAGCGTTTCGTGCGGGACTGCGCGCAATCTCGCCCGGCTGCGAGATAGTGGTTTTTCTCGATGGTGATGGTAGTGATTGTCCGGAAATGATGGACCGTCTTGTGACCCCGATTATTGAAGACAGGAGTGATTTTGTAATTGGCTCACGAACCCGGGGAAATCGCGAAGCCGGCAGCTTGATCTTTCACCAGGTTGTTGCTGGATACATGATCGGATTTCTTCTCCGGATTCTTTACGGAGCGCATTCGACTGACATGGGACCGTTTCGCGCGATTCGTCGCGAAACGTTAGACAAACTCAACCTGAGGGAAGAAACCTATGGATGGCCTTTGGAGATGCAGATGCGTGCCGCGCGCGCGCGCGTGCGCACGATGGAGGTACCTGTTGATTACCGTCGGCGCGCGGGCGGGCATTCAAAAATCGCGGGAACAATTCGCGGGACGATATTCGCGTCGACGCGCATTCTCATAACATTCGCGCGTATCGCGATACAGAAGCGTTGAGGGAGATATACAATCCCACCCTACGACGGTCGCGCGGTGGTGTTTAGAAAAACAAGAAGTGCGAACTTGCTGCA
>Ga0207691_10003855_pt1 | contig 14550 bp, 12 predicted proteins | sample KBSM13metaG_FD_184327 | JGI IMG/M metagenome (GOLD analysis project Ga0207691, IMG submission 184327) | Miscanthus rhizosphere microbial communities from Kellogg Biological Station, Michigan, USA - KBS M1-3 metaG (SPAdes) (version 2) | ecosystem: Host-associated > Plants > Roots > Rhizosphere >... | reverse complement strand
CCTGCCAATCCTGGCCATCCTGTCAAAGCCGTTTCGTAGTTCCCTGGCCGGTAGATAGCGCCGACCAATGATCGACGAATCCACCGAGGGGCTTCGCGTCAACGACAGTGTCGTCATTCCTCGTGACGAGCTCGCGACGCGCGCGTCCCGCGCTGGCGGTGCGGGCGGGCAGCACGTGAACACGTCGTCCACGCGCATCGAGCTGCTGTGGAACGTCGGCACGACGCGCGCGCTCTCGGAAGAGCAGCGCGCGCGCGTGTTGCAGAAGCTCTCGTCTCGGCTGGACAGCGAACAAACCGTTCGTGTCGTGGCGAGCGATCGGCGGAGCCAGCGTCAGAATCGCGAGAGCGCCGAAGAACGGTTGGCCGATCTCGTGCGCGCCGCGCTCGTCGTCCCGAAGAAGCGTCGGCCAACGAAGCCGAGTCGCGCGGCGAAGCAGGCGCGGCTGGATTCGAAGAAACGAACGAGCGACAAGAAGCGCCAGCGGCGCTGGCAAGGCGACTGAGCGTCGGCGTGGCTCACGGACGCATGACGGGCTGTCTGCGACATGCCCGATTGGAAAGGGGGCTCACCAATCCTGCATGAAGCAAACAGCCCGTCAACAGACGTCGGCCGTACTCCGGCGCCTAACGCACGACGCCGGTCCAGTGTGGCTCTCTCAGTGCATCGGAATCCCGATCGACACGCCGAAGCGATAGGTGACGAAGTTCGCTTCGCTCCGGATCGGATTGATGACGATGCTCCCGTCGGGCCTGTCCCTGATGCTTCCCTCGCGGAGGTACGTCGCTTCGCCGTTCCGGTGGAACGTTGCACCGAGATCGAGGAGCACCGGGGTGCGACCCAGGAACAATGGGATCATGAAGCCGCCACCACCTGTGAGCGCGAACACGACATCGTCGTGATTCGTCGTATCGAACAGATTCTCGGCGTCGTTGTTCCCGCTCAGCGATGAATGCGTGAAGAAGTAGCTCATCCCCGCCGTAGCGTTGATGTATGGACGCAGCGGCCCGGCGGGAACAGTGATCTGCGGGCCGATGCCAGCGAACGCGATGTCGTTGCTCGTGTTCACATTCACGTCGACGCGGCAGCTGAACGGACAGATGGTCGTGTTCTCACTGCCGTACTGCAGGAACCCGCCTTCGACGCGAATGCCGAACACCCGATCGCGATCGAGATTCCAGACGAATCCGCCGGTGACGCCGTACCCCTGACCGATGAAGTCATTGAAAGCGCCAATGGGCTGCGCGACGGCGAAATTGATGTCGCCGTAGGCACGCGGAAGCGTCGCGTCGGTGCGGCGGGCCGGCGTACCCTGTGCCGAGAGCGTCGATGCGATTGCGCTCGTGAGTACGAGCGCGTTGAAAATGCGAGGTGCGCGAAACATGAGACCCGTTAGGTAGAGTCGCCGCAGGAGACGCGGCTTCTGGTTTCGAAGCAATACGTCCCCGCGCATTGAACGTTTCACGATCGACGTCGGCCGTCCCTGCGCGATGATACCGCTCGATCGCGCAAAAAGTGCCCGAAGGCAAACTGCTGAACCCATCGGGCACTGCGGGCGTCACCGACCGGTCGTTCCGCTCAACTCACCACGGAATGTCCTCACCGAACGGATCACCCGGCGGCGGACGAAGTGCCGGGCTCGGCGTCGGAAGCTCGCGACGCTCGATCCAGCGTACGAAGTCGCCGGCAAGGCTCGCGAAGTGCGCGCGCTGCTCGACCGTGCCCGCGCGTGACTGGCTGCGCGCTCGCGGCAACAGCTCCGTGATCTTCAGCTCCGCCATCGCCCGGACATCCGGCGCCGCACCGCTGTCGGCGGCGAGCGAGAGCAACCGGTCGGCGACAGCACGCTGTGCGACGCGCGACAGCGCCGCCATCTTCGGCGAGGCGGGAGCGGCACGACCCCATGTTCCATCGATGAGCGCGTCGATCGTCTGCGCCAGCGTTAGGCTGCGCTCGCCGTACGCCCCCTGCTGCACGAGACGGGCAGCCCGTTCGCGTTGGAGCACGCCGTCGACGATCATCTGCGCGAGCGTGCGGGCGGCGCCGAGCTCATCGAATGCCGGTCGGGTGCGCGTTCCGAACAGCTCGACGGACCCGCTGTACGAGAACGGCCGCGGCGCGAGCAGCGTCAGGACGGTGTCGGGGATCGCGAGCTCCGCTGGCTGTAGTCCCGCGACGAGCGCGGCAAGCGCCTGTCGTTGCCGTGCGGCACTGACTGGGCGCGATGCCTGCTGGCCATCGCCCGCGAGCGCGTTGCTGTACTCGAGCCCTCCAACCGCCTTCGCCGTGGAGTTGATCGCGAAGCGGTGGAAGAAGTAGAGCGGCGCAAAACGCTCCTGCAACAGCGCCACCGGCTCGCCGGGTCGAAGATTCGCGAGTCCGAATCGGCTCATCGCCACGCGGCGTACGTCCGTCTGATGCCGAAGGAATTCCAGCTCGGTCGCGGCGTCGTCCCAGAGATTCGTGCGCGGGTCCGAGGCGAAGTCGGGACGTGCGTCGTTGTCGGAGAGAAACAGATAGCCTTTGCGCAGCCCCTCGCGCACGATGGCGTCGAGCGAGTCTCGCTCGCTTGCCGCCGGGAACGTTCCGTACGCCCAGTGCACTGCCCAGACATCATAGGGGCCCGGGCCGCGGTCATAGGCGGCGCTCAGGTCGATCTGACCGGCGGCGTTGAGCCTAACGCGCGGTGCTGGGTAGTCCATGACTGACCCGCGCTCGTACGTGCTGGCGATGTAGTTGTGCGCCATCCCGATCGTGTGGCCGATCTCGTGGGCCGTCACCTGACGGATGCGCGCGAGAATGAACGCGGTGTCCGCGGCCGCCGGCGCAGCGCCCACCAGGGCCGCGTAGATGTTGTAGTCGGTGCGATTGCGATGCGAGTCCATGTGGGCAACACCCTTGACGATCTGCCCGGTGCGTGGATCGCCCTGCGAGCCACCGAACGACCAGCCGCGTTCGTTGCGGTTCACCCACATCACCGCGTTATAGCGAGCGTCCATCGGGTCGGCGTCGGCGGGTAGCATCTCCACGCGGAACCCTCCGCGAAGTCCGGCCTGGTTGAACGCCTCCTCCCAGAACCGAGCCCCCTGCACCGTCGCGGTCCGCAACGGTTCAGGAATGCCCGGGTCGATGTAATAGATGATGGGCTTCCGGAACCCGCTGTTCGGATCGTTAGGGTTCGTGCGCTCGAGTCGGTGGCGCGAGATCCAGCGCTGCTCGAGCGAGCCCTGGATCGGTTGTGAGTAATCCTTGAATGTGATACCGAAGAATCCGACGCGAGGATCGAGCACGCGCGGCCGGTAGCCCGCGTCAGGCAACTGCACGAACGAGATGTGTTGTCGCAGAGTAAACGCGCGGCCGTCAGGCACGATGGATGAGACGGTGCCGCCGGGCCTGCCCTGTGCCGCGAACGTCAGCGCGACGTCGATCTCCGTGTTCTCGGGAAATGCTTTCGTGTAGGCCCGGTCGATGCTCGAGCGGTCGCGCGCGAGGGAGTAGTTGCCCTCGTTGCTACCCGCAAGCGTGCCACTGATGTCGAGCCAATCGCGGTACACGAAGTCGGTCGCGTCGACCAGCAGGCGACCGCCCTCGACGGCGAGCAGCGGCAGCGCCGCAACGGTACTCGCTGGAAACGACTCGGCCACGGTCTTCGCCAGGCCGGCGTCGCTCTGCGACGTACCGCGATAGCTCCAGTTCTCGAAGACCACCAGGACGTGGTCGCCGTTGCGGTCGAAGCGGGCAACCTGGTCGGGCCCGTTGGCGCCGCGGTCGATGCCGATCGGATTGGAGCCGAGCCCGGTAGATTGCAGGAAGAACGCGAGCACGCGCAACGAGTCGCGCGGGATCTCGAGAAAGAGTCGCCCCTGACGATCGTCCAGATAGATCGGGATGAGACCGTCGCGGCGCTCCATACCCGTTGTCCGCGAGGCAATGCTGGTCGCGATCGGTGCGGCCTGCCCCGATCCCCCGCCGCTGCCCGCCGGAGCGTTAGGCGGCCCGCCACTCTGGGGAGCGGCGGTCTCCGGCACGCGCGCCGGAGCAGGTGTGGGTGACGGGGTCGCGGACTTGCACCCCGCGATGATCAGCGTCGCGATGATCAGCGTCGCGACGGCCCCGAGCGAACGAGCTGCACGCATGTGGTCGGTGGGTGTCGGCCGATGAAGGGAGGGTATCGTGAGCGACGGCGAATGTCTGCCCGGTGCTGGGCGGGCGCAAGCGAGTGGTCGCGGTCAACTGGGAGTTTCCGTTAGAGCAGAACTGCTTCGACACGCATCCAGCATCGAGAGTGTGAACGGAAACACCCGGAAACACCTGAAACGGCCCGATCCGATCGCTACCTGGGCAGATCGTGGAGCGGCGCTCATCGAAAAGGGAACGGCTTCGTGAGACCGATGCGTCGCCGAAGCCGTCCCCCTTTCAATGGCGGCTCATTGCATCGTCGCCTGTGCCGTCATGCGACCGATCCGCCCGATCCGCTGTTTCCGGCCGTTTCGGCCAGCACGCTGGGTTTTGGATGGTTGTCGAAGCAGGGCTCGGGACCTTCGGTGCTGATTGCTGCTGGTGTTCCAGTATCCAGCGACCGAGATCGGCCTACCGCCTGAGCATGTCGCGCAGGACGATCAGGATCAGCACGATCGCGATGACGCTGAAGCAGATCGACGATATGCTCCAGCCGACGCCTGGTCGCGAAGCGGCGGCGACGCTGAGACCGAGCGCTCCGATCGCGATCGCGAGCGGAGACACCCAGGCAGGAATGCGAGAGCGCTCTCGGCGCGACGCCAGCCACAGCAGTGCCGCGCCAATGAGGAGAGTTGCCGCCAACGCCAGTCGCACCTGACCGCCCCCGCTCGTGAAGCCGTGTTGCGATCGCTGGCGCTAGTTCGCGTCGGCGATGATCGACAGTACGGTCGGTAGACCGCCGCCGAGCGCGTCCGTCAGCAGCAACGTGCGCACCGAGCCGCTGGCGAGCGTAAGATTACCGGAATCGACGATCACAGTACCGGACGCACCAAGCCGCGTGACGCGAACGCGGTAGGTTCCCGGCATCACCGCGGCGTAGTCAGAGGAGGCCGCGAAGACGAGGAGCGGGATGACAGGCGTCGCGGACGAGAGATCCGTTGTCGGCGCGGTCACGTACACCGAGACCGGTCCCGGAGCGGCGGCGACATGGACGATGCGGAGCGTCGCCTGGCCCGCGGGTGCCGTCGGGTTGTCGGCAATGAACAGCGCGCCGAACTGCCCGAGCCCGGGCGCCGGAATCAGGCTGAACGCGCCCTGGCTGTTGAGGTCTCGGGTGAAGTCGACGAGCGTCGTGCCGGTGTTGGTGGCCTGTGCCTGCAGACGATGTGACCCCAGCGTCACCGGGACGTAGGGTGACGCCGAACCGAAGCCGACCGCCGATGATGCCACCTGTGCGTCGACAACGAACGACAGTGACGGCGAAGTTGTGAGCGCATTCAGCAGCCGTACGCTGACACCGTCCACGGGGCCAGTGACCAGCACACCACTCGCGCGCCCATCGCAGGCGACCGACGTGGCAACAAGCAGCAGAGCGGAGACGGTCGTACGGAGTCGACGGCGCATGGGCGGGGTCCTCGCGTGGGATCGGTGGCTGCCTACGAACGCTATGGGACGAGTGCCCTCGCGTCGGTGAGCGGACTCACCGGCGCCGGACACCCAATCGCTGACCCTCCACGCTCGACCGGCCACCCCGACCAAGGCCGATCAACTGGCGATCCTCTACGCTTGTTCGTTGCCGTTGAGGGAACGCGGGTCCGCGGGCGGGACGTCCACCCGCGAAGACGTGGCCCGGCGCTCAGCCGATTTGTCCGCTGAGTCGAGCGAGTCACCGACATTTGCAACACGATGCTGTGCCGACCTGAACCGTGCAACCACCGTGCTCGCGCGATCGAGCAGCGACTCGAGTTGCATCGGGCTGAGCCCACGCCAGTCGTCCGGGTAGTGCCACAGCCGCCTAACCTCGAGATCACTCTCGAATCGCAACCAGGTCGTTCCCGGCGGAACGACCGCAGCGATCGACCGCGCCTCTTCGGCGCCATCTTCCCTAACGATCCAAACCACACCGTCGCTATCGGTGAATACCGTCTTCTCCATTCGCCCTCATCTGCACTGAAAATCCGGGTAACCGACTGCAAGTAATCCGCCAACCCGCTCGTACACCCGTCGCTTGCCCCAACGTGGACGGGCAGACTGACCGATCTTCTCGGGTTGATGACGCCGCCGAGCGACTCCGTGCGGAGATGGCGCGAGGCGATTACATCTCGCGTGATGAGCCAGAACGGCGACGACCCAGACTACGATCCCGAAGAGGATTTCCCCCTCGGTGACGGCACAGCTGAAACGGAAGCCACCGTGGTGTGTCCCTACTGCGGCGAGGAAAACGAGATCGCACTCGACCCCGGCAGCGGCGCCTCGCAGGAGTACATCGAGGACTGTCAGGTGTGCTGCCGCCCGTGGCGCGTGATGGTCGCGTACAACGAGGAGGGTGACGTGCATGTCGATGTGGAGGCCGCCGACGATGCCTGAGACTCGAGAACGCGTGAGAGAGCCTGTGATGTGGCCAGTCGACCTCGACGCGATCGCCAGCGCCCGCGAGCGCATCGCGCCGTACGTACCACCGTCTCCGCTGCGGAGCTACGGCGTGCTCGACGCCGAGGTGGGGGGCGGGATTCGGGTGATGGTGAAGCACGAGAACTTCAATCCAACGGGATCGTTCAAGGTCCGTAACGCGTTCTCGTTCATGACGGCGCTTAGCCAGGATGAGCGCCGGTACGGCATCGTCGCGGCCACGCGCGGTAACCACGGGCTCGGACTGGCGTATGCCGGCCGGACGTTCGACGTCCCGGTCACGATCTGTGTCCCGTTAGGCAACAACCCGGAGAAGAACGCTGGCATGCGCGCGCTCGGCTCGCGTCTCATCGAGGAAGGGCGCGACTACGACGAGTCGCTGGCTGTCGCCGAGCGTATCGTGCGCGACGAAGGTGCACGGCTCGCCCATTCGACGAACGACGCCCGCATCATCGCTGGCGCGGGCACCATGTCACTGGAAATGGCGGAGCAGGATCCGACGCTCGACGCCATCGTGATATCAGTGGGCGGAGGATCGCAGGCCGTCGGCGCGATGGCGGTGATGCGCGCGCTCCGCCCGAACGTCCGTGTGTACGGGGTGCAGGCGGCCGGTGCGCCCGCGACGCACGACTCGTGGCACGCGGGCGTGCCGCAGACGACCGACCGCGCGGTGACCATCGCCGACGGGCTGGCGACGCGCAGCACGTACGAGCTGACGTTCCCTGCCCTCCGCGAGGGACTCGCCGACTTCATCACGGTGACCGAGGCCGAGATCGCGAGCGCGATCCGGCTTCTGCTGCGCACCACGCACTCGCTCGTCGAAGGCGCTGGCGCGACGGGAATGGCGGGGCTGCTGGCGCTGCGCGAGCGACTCGCGGGCCAGCGCGTCGCCGTCGTGATCAGTGGCGGAAACATCGATGCGCAGACGCTGCGTCGGGTCGTGACCCAGGAGATCTGATCGCGTCGCGGTGGTCATTCCGAGCGGAGCGCCGGAGGCGCGGAGTCGAGGAATCGTTGGCGTCCCGCTAGAGAGCCTTCTACGGGGAGAGCAAGGATTCCTCATCTGCCCACGTTCCGTGGGCTCCCGGCTCCGCTCGCTCGGAATGACGGCCCTGCGTTAGTTGGCGGCGGGCGTGCCGCCTACGCCACCGCCAGCAACGCCTAACGCGACCAGACGGCAGATCTCGGGGGCGATCGCCGAGAGCGGGAGCACGAACGAGACCGCCCCGGACTCGATTGCCTCGCGCGGCATGCTGAAGAACTGCGAGCTCGCCTCGTCCTGTGCGATGACGACCCCGCCATGCCGATGAACGACCGGAACCCCGTCCGAGCCGTCGTTCCCGGTCCCCGTGAGAATGATCGCCAGCGTGCGCGATCCAAACGCCTGCGCCGCCGATGCGAACAACATGTCCACGGACGGGCGGGAGTAGTGGATCCGCGGCGATTGCACGAGCAGGAGGGTACCGTCGGCTTTGAAGACCACGTGGTGATTCGGCGGAGCGACGTGCACCGTGCCAGCCTCGAGCCGGCCTCCGTCCACTGCCCACTGGACGCGCAGCCGCGTGCGCCGCGCGAGCACATCCACGAGCAGGCTCGGACGATCCGGACTCAGATGCAGCACGAGTACCACCGGCACCGGAAACGCGCTCGGCAAGCCATCGAGCAGTGCGGCCACCGCGGACAGACCACCGGCTGACGTACCTATCACCACGACATCGAACGCTGGCGAGGCACCACCGGTCGGCGTCCGTGCATCGGCCGCTCCCGGTCGTACCCGTTGCGGGATCACAGGCTGCTCGATTCACGAGGACCCGGCGCCACGCGCCGGTACAAAGTGCCGGCGCCACGCGCCGGTACAAAGTGCCGGCGCCACGCGCCGGTACAAAGTCCTAGCGGCGAGCGCGGGACGCAGGATGCTACGATAGCGATGCGTCCGGCATTGCGCGAGAGAGAGAAAGTTCGAAGGTCGAGCCAACCCCCGGTTCGCTCTCCAGCGTGAGATCGCCCCCCATCGCGTGCGCGAGCCCGCGACTGATCGCGAGTCCGAGCCCGACGCCTTCGGACGTCGAACCGCTGCCTCGATGCACCTGCACGAACGGATCGAACACAATCGCCTGCTTCGAGTGCGGGATGCCAATACCCGTGTCGTGCACCGCGATCACGATGCGACCCTCGTCGGCGAAACACTTCACCTGCACCGTTCCGCCCGCCGGGGTGAATTTCACGGCGTTCGTCAGGAGATTCAGTAGCACCTGCCGCAGCTTGTCGGCGTCGCCCATCGCGATCAGTTCGCCGTCAGCACACTCCACCGTGGTTGCGATCGACCGCGCCGTGGCCTGCGGCGCAATGAGTTCGACCATATCCGTGACGGCGTCTCGTACCGAGAGTGGTGATACCAGCGAGGCGACGTCGCCTCGCTCGATTCGGGCCGAGTTGAGCAGCTCGTTGATGAGACCGAGCAGGTGCCGTTCGGCGCGGAGGATGCGGCGGAGGTCCTCCGCTTGCTCCCCGGTGACCGGGCCGTGCACACCCATTTCGAGCAGCTGGGCGTAGCCGCCGATCGCATTGAGCGGTGTCCGCAGCTCGTGGCTCAGTGTCGCGAGGAACTCGCTCTTCGCACGACTCGCTGCTTCAGCAGCAGAGCGCGCGGTGCGTTCAGTGAACAGCGCCCGTTCGCGCGCGTGGGCGCGATGCTCGCTCGTGACATCTTCGTGCGTCACGACGGCCATCGGTGGCTCCGGACCCTCGCACCGCGTCGCACGCAGCGCGTACCACGAGTCGGTCGCGCTGCTCTCGTATTCGGCGTCGGTGCCAACGGCGTCGGAATAGAGCGCGTCCACCGTAGACTCTTCGCCTTGCAGAACGCGCAGCACCGCGGACTGCGCCACGGCGGCGCCCGTGTGTCCATCGGCGATCGCTCGATCGCACAGGTCGAGATAGTTGGAGCCGGCACCTGCCGCGTCGAACAGCCCCGCTGGCGATTCCGCGTCTCGCCACGCCCGGTTCACGGTGACGATCGTGCCATCCGCCAAGACGACTGCGACGTGCGTCGAGAGGGCGTCGATCGCGGAACGTAGAATCGCCGCGGGAGTGCGCTCCCACACGACGCCGGCACGACGGTTGGACACGTCGCGAATGAGCCAGCGGAGCCCAGTGACGTTACCGCGAGCGTCGAGAAGCGGACTCGCGGCGACGAGTGCGCGCATCGGCTCTCCGTCTCGCGGCGTGAGCGCGACGGTCCAAGCTTCTTCCGCACCGTCCACGCGTGCGCGATACACGCGGACACGGAATGCCCGGCGATCGGCCGGCACGACGAACACCGCGAATGGCTTCCCGACGAGGTAGTCAACGGGGAGGTTCAGCAACGCGCCCGCCGTGCGATTAGCCTCGCGGATCAACCCATTCACGTCGGTGATGATGTGCCCTTCGGACGCCACCTCGAACAGCTCACGAAAGCGCTCGCGCTCCGAATCGAGCAGGTGGCGCGCGTGCTCCAGCTCGACAGCATGCCGGCGCAGTTGCGCCTGCGCTTTGGCCAATTGCTGCGTCAGGTCGGTGAGCGACGCCGCGAGTGCGGCGGACGTCGACGCAGTCGATGGCGGTGGCAGCGGCAGATCATCCGCCTGCCGTCGCGTCCGCTCATCTGCCTCGCGCGCTTCCCGCGCATCGAGCGCGTCGCGCTGTGCGTCGCTCGGCGGCCGTGCCTGCTGCTCCGGCCCCCGCATGCCGTGCGGCACCTCGACATCGGGGTGTCGGTCGTTCGCCTGGAATCGGTCAATCGCCATCTAGCCCTCGCTCACACCAGCCGTCGCGTCCGCTCGTCCGATCGTGCCTAACGCGACCAATCCGGCGTTCCGGATCACTGCGTCCACCCGTCGGTCACCCGTCGGTCACGGGCTGCGGCGACGCACCCACCGCCATCGATCGTGCGCCCGCTTCCTCCATCACGACAATCACGCCGCGGACCTCGGCGCTACCCGACCGGCGCAGCGGACTGCACGTCACCTCGCAGACCACCGGTTTTCCGCGGCGGTTGATGGCATCGAGTACCGTCACTTCGCCGTCGGACTCTCCCGTCAGACACGATCGGATCGCCTTCGCGAGCGACTGCACGGGTAGGCCGATGTCCAGCATCATGAAATGTACGCCGCGAACCTCGCTGTCTCGCATGCCCCACAGGTCGAACGCCCTCTCGTTCCAGACTTCGACGCGCAGGTCGCTATCGAGCACCGCGACACCACCGCGCAGGCTCGCCAGGATCGCATCCATGAAGTCGTTCACATCATTCAATTCGTCGCTGCGGTGGCGCAGCTCGTCATTGATGGTCGTCAGCTCCTCGTTCGTCGACTGCAACTCCTCGTTCATTGTCTCGAGCTCTTCGTTCGTCGACTGGAGCTCTTCGTTCGTGGTCTCGAGCTCCTCGACGGTGGACTGCAGTTCTTCGTTCGTGGTCTCGAGCTCTTCATTCGTGGACTGCAACTCCTCGTACGCACGCTCGAGCTCGGCGGTCGACGTCTCCAGTTCGCGGTGAAGCTGCCGGAAGGCGGTGACGTCATCGAAGCTGATGGCGACACCGAGCATGTGCGCACCGCCGGTGATCGGCGTCGCCTGGACGTCGAGCCACCGCGTCTCGCCGCCACGGAACGGCCACTCGACGTTGCGAACGACGAGCGGTTTCCGGCTCACAGACGCCTGATCGATCATCGATCGCAGGTCCGTCGGCCGGTACGAGAGCTCGAGATCCTGAAACGGTCGTCCGAAGTCGACGCTGCCGAGATTGAACAGCGATCGCGCATGGTCGTTCGCGCCGACGAGTTGCCCTTTCACGTCGACAATGATCTGCGCCAGGGGACTCGCGTCCCATGATGTCTCTCGCAAGCGAACCTCCGATGGTACCGGCTCCGAGGCCGGGCCTTGCGCGGCAACCGCCGCCAGGACGCGGTTCCGACGGTTCGGCTTGGGAACCTTCATGAAAATGCGCCGCTTGAGATCGACCGGTGCGAAGAATTCACTGTGCGACAGCAGCGTTTCCGCACGACCGAGTAACAGGTAGCCGGTGTCGCTGAGCGCGAAGTGAAACCGCGCGAGAATCGTCGCTTGCGTTGCCGCGTTGAAGTACATAAGCGTGTTGCGGCACACGAGTACGTCGATACGCGAGATCGGCGCATCCTGTACGAGATCGTTGCGACCGAAGATCACGTGGCGGCGCAGATCCTTCCGGAAACAGCGCCGGCCATCCACGCGTTCGAAGTACTTCTCGAGCAACTCAGGCGCTATCCCCTCCGTCTGCTTGGCGTCATATGTCGCGTGGCGTCCGACGGTGAGGGCGTGCTCGTCGACGTCGGTCGCATAGATCTTCACACGCGAGCGAAACGCGTCGTAGCCGAGCGCCTCGGCGAGGACCATGGCGAGCGTGTACGGCTCCTCGCCCGACGCACACCCGGCGCTCCAGACGCGAATTGGTTCACCCTCCTGCTTGGCCTCGAGGATGCGGGGCACGATGTCGGCCCCCAACGCCGTCCATGGCACCTCGTCGCGGAAAAACGCGGTCACGTTAATCAGCACCGTGTTGAAGAGGTGATCGTACTCGGCCGGATTCTCCTCGAGGAAGCGCGCGAACTCGCCGTAGTTCATCATGCCGACGGCCTGCATCCGCTTGTCGATGCGCCTCGTTAGGCTCGCCCGCTTGTAGCCGGTGAAGTCGAACCCGCGCGTGCGCTTGAGCAGATCGAGAAGCTCGTCGAAGTCGCTCGTACTCTCTGTCGTCAATGCGGTTGCGGTAGCGGGGAAAGGGCACCTTCCTGGAACGCTGGTGTGCCCATGACGTCGTCGACGTCGATACGACGAATTGAGACCGCGTGGCGCGATTCGACAAGCCCCTGTGCGGTGCCGCGGTCCGAGCGCCCCGCGCCCCTACGCCACAACCGGGTCGCCACCGCTCCGCAGCGCGTCACGAACAATCCGCGCGCGAGCTTCCATGGCGCGCGCCTGCTTTTGAAACCGCTCGCTCGACCGAACGTGCTGCCGGTCGTGAGCGCGCTTGGCCAACCGGTCCAGCAGCGCCGCGTTCTCCTCGAGCGCGCGAAGCGCGATCCACAGCGCCTCGTCGAGGCCTTTCGATTGCGCGGCCACGAGCGATTCGGCGCTGTATGCGTGTCCCGTGCGACACCGAAAACGTTCGAGCGTCCCGTCCGGTCGTTCGAATAATACGCCGTGGCACTCCGGACAGCTGAATGGCGATGGGACCGCGGTCCATTGTTCGGGGTGAAGATTTCCCGCCTCAATCTCGACCGCGTCGAGCTCATCCGCCCCATCGCTCCGCGGCTCCGGTTCATCTGCACTGGATGCCAGGACGTCCACCAACCGCACCAACTCATTCGCGACGGCCGGCACATCGCCCACGAAGTCCACGAGGACGTTTTCGATCGCGCTCTGCGGCATCCCGGCGAACATGGCGTCGTTCGGATCCTGCACCAGCGCCCTGCCCCCATGTTCCTTGATCGCCAGCAGACCAGCCGTGCCGTCGTCGAGGGAACCAGAGAGCACCACCCCCAGCACGCGCCGCCCGTGTGCGCGCGCCGCAGTGCGGAAGAGTGGATCGACGGCGGGACGGTGGCCGTTCTCGTTAGGGCCTTTCACGACGCGCATGTTGTGGCGCTTCACGAGAAGGTGATGCCCCGGTGGTGCGACGTAGATGCGGCCGTGCAGGAGCGGCTCTCTGTCCACCGCGTGCGTCGCCCTGAGGGCACCTCCTCGCGTGAGGATCTGAGGCAGGCTGCTCGTCGATTCTTCCGGAACGTGGAGCGCAACCGCCATGGCGGCAGGCAACTCCTGCGGCAACATGCTGACGAGCGCGGTGAGTGAAGACACGCCTCCCGCTGATGCTCCGATGACAATGACGTTGCAGTGTGTCATGAGCGCTTCTACCGCCAGAAATCGGCCACGACAAATCGGCAACGAGAAATCGGCCACGATTGTGAGTCTCGCCAATCCGGAATTGCCGCTGCGCGCGATCGTCCTCTTCCGGTCACGGCAAGTGTCTCGCCGTGTGCACACCAGGGCGTCTCGTAGCATCTCTCGATCACCGGTAGTCTTTTGCCGAACAATGACTTGGGCGTGCGAGTCGGCTGCGGCCCCGGGGATGCTTCAGCGACTCCTGCCGCAGCGAGAGGTGCTCATGCATTCGAAGTCCACTACGGTCCTGCTCCGGTGGGAGACAGCGCGCGCGCGACGGGCGGTGCGCCAATCTCGCGTCGGAACCGCCATGCTCACGATGTTCGTCGCGCTGACCGTGGCCGCGGCGACGGCGAACGCACAATCGCGCTACCTGCTCTCGCCGTTCGCTGCTCGCAACGCCTCGCTCGATGGAACGCCGACGCTCGTCGGCGCGGCGGTCACGATGTATGGGGGCTCGCTCGGTGGAATGGCCGGTCTGCGATTCGGAGGTGCGTACGACGTGCGATCGCTCGCCGGTTCCACGACGACGACCGACACGGAGCGCGCCTGGGGTATGGACGCGGACGCCGTGCTGTCGCCCGCGAGGTTGCCCGTCATCGGTCCGTTGCTCGGCGGCTTTCTTCCGACGGTCTTCTCCGGGATCGGAGTAGAAGGTGTTCGGCGCAGTGCCGGCACGGGTGGGCAATCCATCGTGACGAGCTACGGCGCTGGTGTAACGAGAACCATCGCGGGCCTGCTATCGATCGATACCGAAGCGCGACGACGCATCCCGGTGAGTTGGACGGGTGCGTCGAGCGACGGCTCGCAGGCGAGCGGGATCGCGAATCGGGGGTGGGAGTATCGCCTTGGCATTTCGATCGGCTTCGGCGGGCAATCGGCGCCCGACGGGGCCTTGGGAAGGAGGCCATAGGAAGGAGGCCGCCGGATGGCGGAGGGCGGAGGGCGGAGGGCGGAGGGCGGCGGGCGGAAAAAGCGTGTCATCCCGAGGAGCGCCAGCGACGAGGG
>Ga0207691_10003852_pt1 | contig 14554 bp, 18 predicted proteins | sample KBSM13metaG_FD_184327 | JGI IMG/M metagenome (GOLD analysis project Ga0207691, IMG submission 184327) | Miscanthus rhizosphere microbial communities from Kellogg Biological Station, Michigan, USA - KBS M1-3 metaG (SPAdes) (version 2) | ecosystem: Host-associated > Plants > Roots > Rhizosphere >... | reverse complement strand
GGTGCTCGGTGCCATCGAAAGCGCCATTGGATTCCTTTACCTGGCGGCTGTAGCCGTCGCGGCAGCGAAGGCAATGGCCTGGCTGCAGCGCCCCCGGGTGAGCAGTTGGCTCGAACGCGGCAGCAGCGGCATCATCGCCGCGCTCGGCCTGGGCGTACTGGCATCCAGCACCAGCTCGTAGCGGCGCGCCGGACCTCGACGGACAGGTGCAGTTCCCTATCCGGCAGAATGCCAACCCACTCAAGAGCCGAGCTGGTTATTCGTCTCCCTCCTCTGGACCTTCAGTTGGCACATTGACTCCGCGAATTTCACGAAAACGGCGGTCGGTCCTGAAGAGGACCGACCGCCGCCGAATGAAGATCAGGGTTGCATCAGGCCTTGGCCTTTCGCTTCACCCAGCCCCATACAGCCGTAGCCACCAGGAGCACCAGGCCGATGATGGCCAACCAGAGCAGGCCCTTCACGGCGAAGCCCAGGATCGAAAGAATAAGCCAAATAATAAGTAGTGTGATTATTAGTCCCATACGGAAAGCCTAAGCCACCCAGGTGGCTGTTTCCGAACGATCAGTGATCGTGGCGGAAGATGGCCACGGCTTCGCGGACCGCGTAGTAGACGATGACCATACCGGCCACGGGGTCGGCCCACCACCAACCGGCAAAGGTGTCCAGCAAGATGCCGGCCAGCACGGCGGCTGCCAGAAGACCGTCGATAAACGTCACCTTGCCCTCTGCTATGAGAACGGGATTGCCCAGCGCCTTGCCCGTGCGGGCCTTTCCGGCTGAGAGGGCGAACATGACCACTGCCGTGACAGCCGTCCAGATAATTCCGGTGGGGCTCGGCCGTGCGTGGTGCCCGGCTGCCAAGGCAAGTCCGGACTGGACGAGCAGATAGAGAGCAAGGGCAACGAACGCCCCGGCGATCAGCCTCAACGCCAACCGTTGACGCCGTTCCCCGGCTCCGGAGAGTTCCCAGATCACCACGGTGCTGGCACCGATCTCGATCAGGCTGTCCAGGCCGAAGCCGGCCAGCGCCACCGATCCGGCCGTGATGGAAGCGACGGCAAGAACTGCCACTCCGACGACGTTCCAGCCCAGCGTGATGCCCTCAAGGATGAACCCGCGACGTCTCAGGCGCGCGATCTCAGGGCGCGTCAAGATTTCAGGCAGCATCCGTGCTCTCTTTCCCGGCGCCCCCGGCGTTTCCGGCGATGGGTGCCGGCAGGCCGGCCAGCCGTTCGATGACGGCAAGCCCGGCCGGGGTGCCCGGCCAATGCCGCCGCAAAGACTCCGGGCCTGCGGAGCGGATCACGGAACGAAGAACCAAGGCCATGACGATCACGTCATCGGCATAGCCAATCAGCGGGAGGAAGTCCGGGACAAGATCCAGCGGCAAGAGCAGATATCCCAACAAAAGGAACAGCTTGATCCGGGCGCCGCGGGATACCGCCGGGTCGGCCGCCAAACGCCTCAGCACGCGCAACACATCCGGCAGCAGCCGCAACGCTTCCCGCATACCCACCGTCTCCGGATGGGACCTCGCATAGACCCACAACCCCAGCAGAAGAACCGCGTAGACAGCTACCAGCCCGGCCAGGATCCCCAGCGCCGCGTGCCACCACTGCACGGCCCCTACTCCCCGGCCTCAGGCAGGCCATGGCCTGACGGGGCATGCAGAGTCGCGTAGACCTTCTCGGCGTACTCGTCGAATACAGCGGAACACTCGCGCAGTCGCTCGTCGGCGGCCTGCGCTTCCGGCAGTTCCAGAACGTCACGGCTTTTCAGATCACGGTACCAGCGCCGCAGGCGGTCCAGGCTCTGCTCTTCCTCTTCCAGCTCCGCCAGAGTGAACTTGGCGTTTCGGGTTTCCTTGGCGATTTCGTCCTCGAACGCCCCGCAATCGCCGGTGAATTCCTTCCACTCATCCAACCTGAGCTCCTTGAATGCCGAGCGCAGGCCTTCCACTCCCGCATCGCCGCTACCCGGCGTTGGCAGGACGAGGACACTGCCGGTTCCGCGGCCGGCCAGCTCCACGACCCTAGGCACGGCCTCGGAGAAGAACGGCGTGTCTGGAACGGTCCATACCCCCGAGGCCACTGGCGCAGCACCGATCCTTCGGAGCTCCCGCCACACACCGACCCTCGTCCGTGAGGTCTCACCAGTCAACCGGACAACAAGAACCAACCAATCCATGCATCAATCATATACTGCTACAACAAGGTAAGTAACAGCTGTTACATCCTCCCTGCTCGGGAGGGCACAGAACCCGAGGACCTCGGCCGGTAGGTTCGGTCGGTCCGATGGAATCCCTTAGCCCTATCTGCCCGGTCTGAAAATACGGTAGCTCCGGGTGATTTGGGATGGGACTTTCTGTCTTGCCCGGACTGCAGGCCGCTCGCGTGGGTTCTGGATACCGACGGCGGAAACAATGCCCCCGAGGATGAGCAGCACCGCCGTCACGGTCACCACCCGGTGAAATCCGTCGAGATCAAGTTTGCCGCCCATGACGAGGCCGACCAGCGAGATGCCGATCAGACCGGCAATCCTGCTGACGGCGTTATTCGCTGCCGAGCCGATGCCGGCCTGCTGTTCCGAGATCGAACCGAGGATGGCGGCGGTGAGCGGTGCGACTGTCGCCGATAGCCCGACTGCGAACAGGAGGATCCCGGGCATCAGCTGGGTCCAGTAGTTGACCGGGATTTCCGACGCGAGCATCAGGAGGTAGCCAACTCCGGCGAGAACAGGTCCGAATGCCATGAACCACCGCGGGCCGAACCGCCCGGCCAGTGAGCCAAACCATGACGCCAGGAGGATGTTGACGAGGCTGACGGGAAGCAAGGCCAGAGCGGCCGACGTCGCCGGAAAACCGGCAACCTGCTGCAGGAAAAGCACGATGATGAACCCGCCGATCGACAGCGCGGCGTAGACGAAGGCCGTAGCCACGTTGCCTACGGCAAAGTTTCGGACGGAGAAGAGGCTGAGCGGCAGGAGCGGGTGCTTCGCGGTCTTTTCCCGCCAAATGAACCCGGCGAGGCACAGGATGCCGAGGACGAGGGGCATCAGAATGAGTGGGCTCCCCCAGCCGTAGTTGCCCTGTTCGATCAGCGCGTAGACCGGCCCCGCCAACCCGAGCACACAGAGCACGGCGCCCGGGTAGTCGATGCGCACGCCCTCCTCGCGAACATCCTTGGCCCGCAGCACGGCTAGCAAGTACAAGGTCACGGCAATGGGCAGGACGTTGATTCCGAAGATCCAACGCCAGCCCACCGAATCAACGAGCACTCCACCAAGCAGGGGTCCCGCGATGAAAGCCACGGTTGTACCAGCAGTCCACTGGCCGATTGCCTTCGCCCGGGGCGCTTCGTCGAAGTTTGATGTGATCAGAGCCAGAGAGCTGGGCACCAGCAAGGCGCCCGCCACGCCTTGAAGCGCCCTGGCCAGGACCAGCCAGTCCGCTGTGGGTGCCAGCGCACACATCACTGATGTCGCGCCAAACCCGACCAGGCCTGCCCGGAGAACGACAACCCGGCCCAACAAATCAGAGAGCGAACCGGCGACCAGGATCAGTGACCCCAGGGTGATCAGGTAGGCATCGACAACCCATTGCTGCGTTGTCAGTCCGCCGCCCAGTTCACGGGAAATGGCCGGCAGCGCTACGTTGATGACGCTGCCGTCGAGAAACGACACAAAGGACGCGAGAATCGCGATCCACAGCACGAGCCTCTGCGTACGCGCCGACGGTAGGGAACCCATCCTTCAAGCTACACCCGCCCCGGCGGTTGCCGGACTCACATATGGAAGGACGTACAGCCCGTCGCCGGAGTATATTTTTATGTCTGGTCTCTGTCCCGCCGTTGCCCTATCGTTGGGGCACCGATTACATTCGACCGGCGGAGCTCCGCATCGGAGGTACATGATGGGAATCATTTCGTCTGGTTTTCATGGAAAACGGCGCACCGGCAATCCAGCGTTACCACCCGGCCAATACGAGACGCCAAGCTTTCCCGTACTGACGGCGGGCCCTGCACCTTATATCGCCCGGGCTGACTGGGAATTCTTCATTACAACGGAGACTGGGCAGCGCCGCGCCTGGTCCTGGGATGAGCTCTTGGCACTACCGCAGGTCGACATCCGGACCGATATTCATTGCGTGACCAGCTGGTCCAAGCTGGGCACCTCGTGGCGCGGGGTGTCCCTGGACACCTTGTTCGCGGATGTGGAAACAACGTCCGAGTTCACTACGGCTCACTCCTACGGCGGCTATACGACCAATGTCCCGTTGCAGGACCTGCTGGACGGCCAGGCATGGGTGGCGTGGCAATTCGACGGTGAACCACTGGAACGGGCCCACGGTGGCCCCGCCCGCCTGCTGATACCCCACTTGTACTTTTGGAAGAGTGCGAAGTGGATCAATGGCATCGAGCTGATGCCGCACGATGTTCCCGGCTTCTGGGAATCGAACGGGTACCACATCTACGGCGACCCCTGGCGCGAGGAGCGCTACTCATGAGGCAGGACAGATGAGCACCCTGTGGCGCGTCGCCGAGGTGATCCGCGGCGTTCCTGAAACGGAATCCTCCAGAACCATCGGCCTGCGCGTGGACGGGCTGAACGGCAACCTTGCCGGCCAGCACATCGATATCCGGCTCACGGCGGACGACGGATACACGGCAGTGCGGTCCTACTCAGTAGCCACAGCCGGCATGGACGAACTCCTGGAGATCACGGTCGACGAACTGGCCAACGGGGAGGTCTCCCCCTATCTGGTCAGAGACCTGATGGTCGGGGACCAGTTGGAGATCCGGGGGCCCGTCGGCGGCTGGTTCGTCTGGCTTCCGACCGATCCAAACCCGGTTCAGCTGATCGCCGGGGGATCCGGCGTTGTCCCGCTCATGTCCATGATCCGCGCCCACGAGGCATCCGGGAATCCTTCACAGTTCCGGTTGCTGTACTCGCTGAAATCGCCCGAGGCAGGGTTCTATCGGGAGGAGCTGCTCACCTTGAACCAGGGATCTCCCAAGCTGACGGTCGACTATGTCTATACACGCAAAGTTCCGGAGGGCTGGCCAATGGCCCCGAAGCGACTCACCGCTGAAACACTGTTGGCAAGCATCCTGCCGGCGGACATGGCACCCGACATCTTCATCTGCGGTCAGACGATGTTTGTCGAAACCGTCACAGAGTGGATGGTGCAGGCGGGCTATCCGACCGCCTCGATCAAGACCGAACGCTTTGGCGGAACGGGAGGAATACGGTGACTGGCAACAACGGCTCCGCTTCCCCTGGTGCTGAGGACCCGCGCCTCGAGGACCAGGACATCGCCGGGACCGCAGGCAATCCGATACCTCATCTTGACGGGAACGCGGCAGCAGGACCCCTGTGGGAACTGTTCCGCATCGACATCATTGCAGCGATCGGTCGGTGCAAGAATTGTGGCGCTGTCAGGGTCTTCGGGGAAGCAGCGGTCTATGCCGATGCCCCGGGAATAGTTGTGCGCTGCAGTTCCTGCGGGGGCGTCCTGCTGCGTCTCGTAGAGACTCCCACTAAATATTGGCTCGATGTCAGCGGACTCAGCTACCTTCAGATCGACCGGGAGACCTAACGCGCTGCTCTGCTGTCCGCACCCCGCTGTGCTCAAGACCGCAGGGGGCGTGAAGAGGTAGTCTGCGACGATGCTGAACACCCTCAACGCTTCATCATGGGCGCCAGTGGATCTGGAACAACGACACTCGGCCGGGCGATCGCCAACCAGTGGTCAGTACCTTTCCTCTAGTTATTTGATCAACGTGTCGCCAGTGCACGGTTAGGCTTACAGTCATGGCGATCATCCATCAGGCAGAACTGCAGCCGACGAAACTTGAGCTTCTCGCAGAGTGGCTGCCCCGCCAGCCCTGGTTCACGGAACCCGGCACGGCAGCGCTGCACAAAGTTGGCGCCTACCGGTTCGACGACCCCGCCGGCGAGGTCGGCATAGAAACCATCATCGTGTCGGTGGGTAACTCCACTTTTCAAGTCCCACTCACGTACAGGGCCCAACCCTTGGCCGGCGCGGAATCCTGGTTGGTCGGAACCATGCAGCACTCGGTTCTCGGCCCGAGGTGGGTTTACGATGCCTGCGCCGATCCAATCTACGTGGCAGCGCTGGCGGCGAGCATCATGCTGGGCCGGCCGCAGGCAGAGCAATACCTCCAAAAAGGGGAAAACCTGGAACTCCTGGCCCAGACGGTCTTCGTGCGAAGCACCGGGCCGAAACTCGATTCAGTCCCTGACGTCTCTTCAGCGGCACCGCGCGCCACCGACGCCGGCACCGCCATCGAGACTGCTGACCTTCACCTGCTTGTTATCCGGCGGCTGGACCTGGATGAGCAACCGGCCGGCCCGCTCGCGCTGACCGGCACATGGGAAGGTCAGAAGGACAACGTCAAACTCGCCGCCATCAGTGATGCCTGACATTTCCGCGGGTTAGGGGCGCCCCACTCCGTCCGTGTCCCGGGGTTGGGTATTGCCTTCCTGCCGTTCAGGCTGGATCCCGTGCTGTTCCCGGAGCTCGCGCCCGCGGCGAATGTCCTCTTCTTCGCGGGCCTGGAGCTTGTCGCTCTGTTTCGTGTCCCGTGGCGGCAATTGGATGGTCTCTTCGGCCTCAATGCCGGCCTGGAGTTGGCGTCCACGCTCCATCTCGGCGTCGAACTCGGCACCGAACAGCAACGACATGTTCAGGATCCAGAGCCACAGCAGCGAGATGATGACGCCGCCGATCGCACCATAGGTCTTCTCGTAGCTATTGAAGTTGGCCACATAGAAAGCGAAGGCCAAGGACGCCAGCAGGAAGATGACCAAGGCGATAGCGGAACCCAGGCTCATCCAGCGGAACTTGGGCTGCTTTACGTTCGGCGTAGCGTAGTAGAGGATGGCGATCACCAGAATCACGAGCAACAGAATCACCGGCCACTTGAGAATGTTCCACGCCGTCAGGACGGCCCCGCCCAGGCCGATCGAGTTGCCGACAGCGTCCGCCACCGGCCCGCTCAGCACTAGCATGGCTGAAAGCACGAGGACGATCAGCACGGCGGCAATGGTGACGGCGAGCATCGTGCCCCGAAGTTTGATGAACGGCCGGCCCTCGTCAATTTCGTAGATCCGGTTCATTGCCCGGCCAAAGGCTCCGACATAACCGGAGGCGGACCAGAGGGCGGTGAGGATGCCGAGTACCAGGGTGAGGCCGGCAGCGGAGGAACTGCTGAGCTGCTCGATTGGCTGGCGGATCGCGTCAACGGTGTCACCGGGCGCGAATCCTTGAACGATCTCCATGAGAGCGGATGTGGTCTTCTTGGCGTCCCCGAAAATGCCCAGCAACGACACGAGGGCCAACAGCGCCGGGAAAATAGAAAGCACCGCGTAATAGGTCAGTGCTGCGGCGAGATCCGGGCACTGGTCCTTAGTGAATTCACGCAGGGTCTTTTTGGCGATGTACTTCCACGAGGGCTTAGTGACGTCGGCCGGGCTGTCCGGTTTACGGGAGTCGTCCGGGGCAGGTGCCGTGCGGGCCTTGGCGGTGCTGCTCTCGTCCGTTTCGGCGTCGGTCATGGATTCATTTTCTGCCTTGGTTGGGTTCTTGGCCATTGGAAATTCCTTCGTGGGGTTAAGGGAAATGGCCGGCCGCCCAGCGCATCAGCGAGGGCAGCCGGCCTTATTCAGACGCGGCCTCAGGCCTGCTGAACGTTGTCCTTGGCTTCGGCAGTCCGATCCTTGACGTCCTCCACAGCGGCGTGCCCGTCTGCCTTGAGGTGATCGGTTGCGTCCGCGGCAGTGGCCTTGACGTTCTCCACAGCTTCCTGGGCGGGCGCCTTGAGCCCTTCGGCTACCTGCTTGGCGGCGTCCGTCAGTTCCGTGGTGAGTGGCTCGGCTGCCGATTTGAGGGCATCAGCGGCTTCACGCTCCTTCTGACTGGCCGGGATCAGGGAGGAAACGAGCAGGCCGGCACCAAAGGCGATCAACCCGGCAGCCAGTGGGTTCCCCTGTGTCCTGTTCTTCAGCTGGCCCGGCGCGCCCGCAACTGCGGAGCCCGCGTCGCTCACATGCGAGCCGACGCTTCCGGTGGTGGAGTGGACGTGGTCGGCGGTATGGTCTGCGGCTCCCATGACTTTATCCTTTACTCCGAAGACGGCGTCTTTGACGTTCTCTTTGACTCTATCCGTCTGCCGCTGGACGATATGCGACGGCGTGACTTTGTCAGCGACGGCGTCCACGTTTGTGCCCAGGCGGGCACGGGTTGCTTCAATATCTGCTCGGATGACATCCGGGTTTTCGCTCATCGTGTTTCCTCGCTGAATCTTAGGAGTTGGGTTTTAGGGTGGGCGGGATTTCCTGGAGGGTTTCAGCCGTCCTCGGCATGCCCTTGATCGCGTTCAGTTCCTTGCGGCCCATGGCTGCCAGAACGGCGGCGACAACTGCCCAGATGACGGCGACAACAACGCCGGACCAGCCCAGTCCCATCACGATCCCCAGCGCCCACCAGAGCGCCAAAGACAGGAACAGGAGCACGAAATGGCCAGCGACGCCGGCGCCGGCGAGCATGCCGGTGCCTTTGCCTGCCCGGGTGGCGGACTGCTTGAGTTCGACCTTGGCCAGTTCCACTTCCTGTCGCATCAGGGTGGACATGTCCCGTGTGACCTCACCGAGGAGGTCACCCAGGGACGTCGATTCAGCCTTTGCCTGCGCGGCCGTGGGAGGCATTTCGCTGCTCATCGACGGCCACCATCAAAGGGGTCATCGCGCAGCGGATCAGCCTGCTGCAATGGCTCACCAGCCACGGACTCTGAGGACCGGCGGCCCTGCCCGGCGTCGCGGAGCGGATCGGGGGTTCCCAAATCGGAGTCCAGCGGATTCGGCGGATAGGTGTCAGCGAGGCCCGCCGTCGTGGTTTGCGGAGCGGGCATCTGTACCGGCGGCGGCGGAACCGCTACCCCGGTATCGGGGATCCGGCCAGCAGTGGACGTGCCGGTAGCGGTAGCGCCCGTCGCTTCGGGGGCGCCGGCGCTCAAGCTGCGGCTGAGACGCCCAGCCAGGACACCGGCTCCAGCCGCGAGCAGGAGGAAGGTGCCCGGGCGCTGCCGGGCAAAGGACTTTACCTCGGTCAGAAGCGAACCCGGATCCCGGCCATCGAGCCAGGACGCAACAGCGGAGGACCGCTCGGCAGCTTGGCGGACGAGGTCAGTGGCCACGCCGGGCTGGTCAGAGGCGGCAGCCATGGAATGCAGTTCGCCGGCGACGGACCGCAGACCTTCGGCGACCTTCTGCTGCTGGGTTCCTGCCTGCTCGGTGAGATCGGACTTTGCCTGGTGCAGCAGGTCCCGGGCATTGGTCTTGACCTCGGCGGCAACGTTGGCTGCCTCCGCCTTGGCCGTCCCGGCGACGTTCTGGGCAGCGTCTGCCGCGTGCCGCGTTACGTCCGCAGCTTCGTCCTTGGCCGCTTCCTGTTTGGAGTCAGCACGTCCCGTGCCTTGCGGGGGTACAACTCCAACACCGGCGTACCGGTCCGGGGAAGCTTCGGGTGCTGCCTGGGCCCATGGGTTCTGTGTCATCGTTGCTCTCTTTCAGGAATGGTCCGCTTGGGATCGTGACTAGCGCTACCGGATGAAATTAGTAAGCACGGTTACTAACTAGATACTAAGCACACTTGCTATATGTCGCGCAAGGCCTCGAACGAAAATCGGACGGTCCGCCTTCCGCCCGTCGGGTGAATCGCCGCGCGCCCTGTGGGCCGCGCGTGAAAAATAGTAAGCATACTTGCCAAAAGGGAGCCCGGCATGCATAGGGTGGGTATCCAGCGTCGGCGCTTCGTGCCGACGTCGCAGGCAGCGTGACTTTCGTTGCCACCCAATCAGGAAGGTCTTCTTCGTGATACTCGCCCGTGAGCCCAACGCCCGGGACGGTTACCGGCTTCTAACCTCAGCGGCCCGTTTAGTGCAACGCCTCCACGACGATGCCCTGGCGCCACTGGGGTTGACGCGTGCCGCCGTCATCGCGCTGGAAGCCGTGGCACCCCGCCCGATGTACCAGGAACAGCTCGCCGCAAGAGTTCATGTCCAAAGCCAAACGCTCGGCCGCGTCCTTGCCCGGCTCGAGGACGCGGGGCTGGTCACGAGGACGCGAAACCCTGAGGATCGGCGCCAATTTCAGGTTGAGATTACCGACGCCGGCCGCGCGGCACTGCAAGCGGCCTCCAGGGCTGAGCGTGCGGCCGTTCCCGCCGACTTCGACGGGTGGGAGGCACTGTCTGAGCAACTCGCCCGGTTTGTGGATTTCTTCCAGACTCCACGGCCCGGCGCCCCAGGCTCCACGGCCCGGCACCCCAGGCTCGACGTGCCCTCCCCCGCCCAAGGACGGCCTCCGGCGCCAATGAACTAGCCTCCCGCGGCTGGTTGCCTCTGGGCCTCCCCCGCCCGGCGCCCACGGCCAGTCGCCGCTTCCATTGCAGTTTGGACCGGCAAGGGGCGAGCAAGACAGAGGGCCACTGAGCCGGGTATTGCGCGTTACTATGCATGCTGATTAAATCGCCGTTACGGCCGCATTCCACGACCGGTCTACCGAAAGGAAGTACAAAGATGGGAATTCTCGCTTTTCTCATTCTCGGCCTTATCGCCGGAGCTATCGCCAAGGCGGTCCTTCCTGGCCGTCAAGGAGGCGGCTGGCTGATCACACTCGTTGTTGGCGTCGTGGGCGCAATCCTCGGAGGTTGGATCGGCTCGTTGATCTTCGGCGGAGGGCTCGCTGACTTCTTTGACCTGCGGACCTGGCTCCTCTCCATCCTCGGGGCCGTTATTGTGCTCCTGATCTATGGGGCTCTTGCCGGTCGCAGGACCAGGGCGTAGCAGCCTCGATACTCCGGGTGCAGGGTTGCCGCTGAGGACGCCCTGCGACTTCTGTCAGACGGTGCCGGGCCGGTCTTGGAACACCCCGGGAGGAAACTCCCGGCGTTTCTCGGCCCGCGCCGCCGAGTCCAACCTCATGACGTTTCACCTCATGCCGGGCGACCGCCCGCAATGCTTCGTCGAGAACAAGCTTTGAAAGCCTCCGAGCGCAGCTCCGGCGGCCGGTTCTGGCGTCGCCGTCGTTAGTAGTCGTCGCCAAAGCGGCAGAAGTCATTGCTCCGCGCGCATCCGACACCATGCGACCAGAGATGCTAAACAGCAAGGAGATAGACATGGACAACCTATTCCGCCGCACGGGCATCGACGTGCCCGAACCAGTCCGGCGCTTCCTGCAAGGCGAGACGGACACCTGGCTCAGGGTCGAAGAATACCGGGATGGAAACACCTTGGTGGTCAGAACCGATATCCCCGGCATCGACCCGGACAAGGACATCGATATCACCGTCAGCGAGGGCAACCTGAATATCGCTGCCCGGCGCACCGAGCCCCCGCACAAGGATCAACCGGGTTACCGAAGCGAAGTGCGGTACGGCGAATATTCGCGAAGCGTCCCGCTGCCCCGCGGCGCGGACCCTGACACCGTCGAGGCCAGCTACATCGACGGCGTCTTGGAAATCCGCGCCCAGATCCCGGAGCAGTCCGGACCGTCCGCCACGAAAGTCCACGTCTCCCGCGGTGGAAACCAATCACCGGAAGCACCGGAGAACTTCGTGACCTGAACGGCATTTCCGGCACTTGATCCGCCCGGCACCCACCGGCGACCGCGCGCGCTTCTGGCATGGCAAAGGAGGCGGCCGGTCTTGGTGCACCGGTGCCCGGCCTCGCCACGGCCTCCGCAGCCCCCGCCCCGGAAAATTGAGACAGAGCGGACACCACCTCATGACTATCAAGATCAACGACGCGGCGCTGCGTCATGCTCGGCAGCTCATCAAGGACTCGAGGTTTGCCCGGGATACCCGTGACGATTGGAGCGAGCACGCGCCCGACGCCGAGGCAGAAAACGCATTCATCGACAAGCACGGGTACAAGGAGTACGGCACGTGGCATCTGGGCGAAGACGCCGAGAAGACGCACGACACGAAGGGGCGCTACAGCTTTCCCTTCGGTGATTTCCGCCGGCTGCATCGCTGCGCGATTCTCGCCATCCAGAGCCGGGCCGCCCAGAATAACTACGATGACATCGCCGCCGCAGCGAAGTCCCTGCTCGACGAACTGGACCAAGACTAGACCTGGTCCAGTTCACCATACTCTCTCCGCCATCGCCTCGCGCAAGGACCCCACCTGGACGGCCTGGAATGACCGCCACGGGTGTCCTCACCGGGCCGTCTCTTGGGCGCCGGGCCTCCCCGTGTGCCTTCCGGCGGAGCCCCGCCGCCGGGAACCCAACTATTCATAAGGGGGCTTCCTAATCTAACCGGGCTCGTGATATAACACGGAAAACGGCGCAGGAGAACTCCCTGCGCAACGGGACCGGTCCCAGCTCCTAATCGGATGGCGGCGCATTCCATTGGACATTTCCCACCGGCTCCAAGCCGGACTGGCGGTGGCGACAACGTTCATCCCCAGTCTGCGCTCCCTTGCGGCTTCAGGCCGCTGCTCGCAAAGGTCTCGCGCTGGACCCTGACCGTGCCAGAACTGCGGATCGGCCTCGGAAGTTTTCAGCTGAGCGCGCTGCCGACTGATCATCGCCCGCTCCCGTACTTCGCATGGCCGCGGACGCTTCCCAAGCACCGGACAGCACCAAAGCGTCCTGTCCGGTACCGGTCGGGCGGTCTCTCAAGGGCTCCTGACCGGACCTACTATTCAACCGAAGAGATCCAAGGAGACGTCATGCTCACCACTGAACAAATTGACCGTCTGCTCAGCCAAGGCGCAAATGTCCTGTCGGGAGACGGAGAAAAGATCGGCTCCATCGGCCAGGTCTTCGTGGACAACGAAGCCGGCCAGCCCAGCTGGGTAACCGTCCGTACGGGCCTGTTCGGGATGTCCGAATCATTTGTTCCCCTCGAGGGTGCTCGGCTGGAGGGCAATGACATCGTCGTCCCGTACAACAAAAATCAGGTCAAGGACGCGCCAAGGATCGACGCCGATCGGCCTCTGGAGCCTGCCGAGGAAGACCGGCTCTACCAGCATTACCGGATGGACAGCGGACGCACCTACACGGACGCGGATACAGCTGACGCAGCATCCGCCACACGACAGGACGCCTCCGGAACCGAGCGCGCCGAGACCCGCGACGCCACGGGCACAGCCGGATACGCCGCAACGCCACCCACGACACGACAGGACACCACCGGAACCGACCGCGCCCAAATCCGCGACGCCACTGATACCGACCGCGCCGAAACCCGCGACGCCACGGGCACAGCCGGATACGGCACAGCGACACCCACCACCGACGCCGCAACGCCACCCACGACACGGCAGGACACCACCGGAATCGACCGCGCCGAAACCCGCGACGCCACGGGCCGGGGGCGCCTGCGCAAATACGTCACGACGGAAACCGTCACCAGGACGGTGCCAGTGCAACGCGAAGAGGTTCGAATCGAGCGGGAACCGATTGCCGAGGAGGACCGCGACGAGGTCTCGAACCGTCCGGCCAGCGACGACGAGGTAATCCTTCACGAAGAGCGAGTCATAGTGACCAAGGAGACCGTCCCGGTTGAACGGGTCCGCATCGTTACTGAAACGGTCGCAGATGAAGTCACCATCCGTGAGAAGGTCCACAAGGAACACTTTGACGGCGAAAGCAGCGAGGGATCCGAGGGCTCCGAGGGCACCGACGCCAGCCGCGGCTGAACATGCGGATTGTTTAGATGCCCGGGGCAAGGGCTGCGACCCATAGCCCCGGGCATCTTGTTGTCGGAACGGGGGTGGGAGCGATTGGTTGCCCCCGGCCACACCCCTCGGCGGCGGGGTCACCGGGATCCCCTGCCCACCGGTACGGCTATGGCCTCTCGCCTGCGGCAGTGCCAGTATGTTGGGAATCAGGCTGAACCACGGAGCCTGGCTCCGGGCGGAAAGGACTCGAGGTCATGACCTACATCAACAACTTCGACGATGTGGGGCGCGGCGACGTCGCCGTGGCAGGCGGCAAGGGCGTCGGTCTGGGCGGCCTCAGCCAGGGAGGACTGCCGGTCCCGCCGGGGTTCGTGCTGAACACCGCAGCCTACGCGGATTATGTGGCTGCCAACCATCTCGAGGCCGGCATCCATGAACTGGCTGTACTGTCGCCGCACGCGGCACCACAGGACTACGAGGAAGCCTCGAAACGGATCCGCGCCCTTTTCACCGGCGGCACCATGCCACACGCCATCGCGGCGGAACTCGGCGGCGCCTACGGGAGGCTAGGCGACGCAGACACAGCCGTGGCGGTGCGCTCCTCCGCCACGGCCGAGGACCTCGCCTCAGCCAGCTTCGCCGGGCAACAGGAAACCTACCTCAACGTCCGGGGGACGGAGGCTGTGGCCGCGGCCGTGATTGAGTGCTGGGCCTCCCTGTGGACAGCGCGTGCCATGGCCTACCGCGCCCGTGAAGGCATCGACCCGGACACGGTGCGCCTCGCCGTCGTGGTCCAGCAGATGGTCGACGCCGAGGCGGCGGGGGTGATGTTCACCGCCAAT
>Ga0207691_10003849_pt1 | contig 14561 bp, 10 predicted proteins | sample KBSM13metaG_FD_184327 | JGI IMG/M metagenome (GOLD analysis project Ga0207691, IMG submission 184327) | Miscanthus rhizosphere microbial communities from Kellogg Biological Station, Michigan, USA - KBS M1-3 metaG (SPAdes) (version 2) | ecosystem: Host-associated > Plants > Roots > Rhizosphere >... | reverse complement strand
TCGCTCGGGCTTGCCCACATGTTCGAAAGCGCGCGCGAGATACCAGGCGAAATAACACGTCGGCGCATACATGCCGGGCGGCGCGTCGATGCCGCGATCAGGCACGGTGACCCGCTCGAGAATTTGCGGTGCTTCTTCGCGCGTGGCGATGTCGTAGAGCACCGCGAAAACATTCATGTGCTGACTGAAGACCTCGTGGTCACCGTCGTCGGCAAACAAGCCCTTGTCGGCCACCCAGCAGTGCTTGCGGATCGCGGCGCGTGCCCGATCCGCCTTCGCGCTGAACTCAGCGGCGAGCGCCGCATCACCGTGTGCGAGTTCCAGGGCTGCCCCCTGGCGCAGCGCACCCACCCACATCGCCGTCATGAGGCAACTGCCGTTCTGGCTTCCCCACGAAGGAAACCGGTCGCGGTCGTCCCACTTCTGACCGGACCAGTCGATGAAATTCCACTGGGGATTCTTGCTGAGCAACCCTTGCGGGTTGAGCAGAGGCTCGAACCAGTGGAGCGCACGCCGCATGCGCGGCAGGTGTTTCACGAGAAATGCTGTATCGGGTTGTTCGAGCGCCCAATCCGAGAGCATGCCCACCCACGCCAATGAAAATGTGGCGATCACATTGGGCAGGCGCGATGGATAAGCGCCTTGCACGAGACCGCCGTCGACATCGGATTCCGCAAACGCATCGATGGCTTGGCGCGCGAGCCGTGCGTCGCCCGACACCGCGTAGGTGATCAGTATCTCGAGGCGTGTGTCACCCGTGTACTGAAGCTGTTCCCAATATGAGCTGTCCATGAACGTTTCGTGCGCATCGACGCGCATCGTGCGCCAGCCGATCTCCCAGATGCGGTTGAGCTGCGCATCGCTGCTCACGAAATTCGCGACCTGCTCGAACGGGTAACCGGATTCATGGAGTTGCAGCGCCCGCAGCGTGAGCGGCTCTTCTGCGGTAACTACCTCGATCTCGAGAAAACGAAACGTGCGCCACCAGAGCGGTGCAAATTCGCGTGCGCCCCCATCCGCGATGAAGGTGTCGTGGAAACCGCGCAGCTGCCGGTCGGCGATCACATTGCGATCGCCCTTGCGGCCGTTCGCATCGTAGAGCGCCTCGCCGTACTGGAGGTTGATGGTCGCGCCCGCACCGCCCTGCACTTCGAGCGATGGATAGGCAGAGATCATGACGTCGCGCTGGATGAGTAGTTTGGCGCGGGTGTTGGCGGGGATCACCACCGGCCGTGCGGGGAACTGTTCCCCACCTTCGAGGGAGCTGCGCACGACCTTGCCCGGCGCGGCCGCGGCGAACAGCTGCGGCGGAAACGGATCCGCGATCAGCGTGCGGGCCGCCGCTGCAGGCGTTGGCACCGCGTCCTGCCAATGCTCGTCATTGATCTTGCGCGCGTCGATGACTTCGGGCGCGCTCGCCACGTAGTACTGCCAGCTGATCTGGTCCTTGGGATTGATCGCGGTTCGACTCTCGTCGATGCGGACACGCCAGCCCGGCGCACTCGTGGAGATCGGATCGCCGATCAGGCGAAATCCCGTCGCCACGATCTGTTGCGACGCCGGCGCGAACTCCCCGAAATTCCAGACCACCGCGGTGATCACGTTCTCGCCGCGCTTGAGCTGCGGCGCAAGATCCACCGATCGCTGCCGCCAGCTCTTCACCGTGCCAGTCGACGGACCGTCAGCCACGCGCTGGCCGTTCACATACAGGATGAAGCGGTTGTCGGCCGTCACGCTGACCGGCAAGTTCGCCGGTACACGATCGAGCTGCAGCTCGCGACTGAACTGCAGCACGATGGGCGTGCGCGCACCCGCGTCCGGATGCGTGATCCATCCGGTATCGGGCGCTGCGGCGCCGGGAGCCGGTGCACCCGCGACCAGGACCGCCGCACAGAACGAAACCACTTGCAGGCGCATGAATCGGAGCTTAGAAGCTAGCGCGGCGCCTGCGCCAGCCACTCCACCAGGATGTTCATGTTGCGCAAGTATTCCTGGGTGGAGATCGCGACGGTTTTTGCCGTGTCCGTGTATGGCGAAGTGTCAGTCTCATCACCGACATGGGTCATCGCGAAGTCACCCTGCACTTCGGCCTTGGTCGAAGGGCCATGGTACGGATGACTGGTTTGCGCCAGCGGCGCTGGCCAGAAGCCCGTCTTGTTCAGGGCCGAGAGGGAGCCGCGTGCCTGGCCGGCGAGATCCTTGTCCGCGGGCGGCGCATAGCGGTCCGCAAAAAAACGCGGTAGTTCGACGATGCCGGCGCCGGGCGCGAGCGGAGAATTCTTCGCCAGCGCCTGCACATCCGCCTTCACCGCTTCCTCGTAATGCTTGCGCAGCCTGACCGTGTCGATCTTGCGCGTCTGGCCGTAGTGCCCGATCGGGCGTTCCGGGCTGTAGTCGATGTAGTACTCGCCGTTGACGATGTTGGAGCCGCGCCGGTGCACGTACATCGGGCGATTGGTCTCGAGCTCGATGTAGGTGGGATGCGTTCTTCCGCCCGCATCGGGTTTCGCGAGCTTCACCTTGTCGAGCCAGTCGATACCTTCGGGAACGCGTGCAAGATATCGCGTGTCGCCCGTGAGGTCGTAGAAGGTGATCAGGTGTTCGAGGTTGCTGGCCGTGGTGTGAGTCGCGAGCGCGCGTGGCTCATACGTCCGGGCCGCGGCCGGCTTGAGGTCCGTGGTGTACTGCAATGCCCAGCCCGGATTCGGCGCGCCCTGCTGCGAAAGCAGGAAGAAATTCATGCCGCGCAGGATGGGATCGAGCAGCCGCTGATCGCCGAGCACCTGGTAGCACTGGATCAGGAACGAGACGTTTTCCCAGGCCACGTCGTCGTTGAAGGTGTAGTACGACGAGTAATCCGCCAGCCCGTGCTTGGAGAACTCGTGGCTGAGCGGAAAACGTTGCGGCCATGCGCCGATGGGATACTGGCTGTCGAGCACGAACTGGATGGCGCGATCGACGGGCGCCTTGTAGCGCGCATCGAGCTTCTCCACGTAGAGCCGCAGGAGGAACGTGGCCGCGTCCGTCGTGACCTGATCATCGAAGGTGGCGTTGCCGTAGTAGTGCTGGAATTCCTCGAGGCGCCAGGCGTTCTTGCCCACCGTGGCATACCAGTCGCGCAAGGAACGGTCGCCCGCGAAGTCGACCACGTAGTTCCAGCCGCCACTCGGATGCTGCCCCCAGATCAATGCCGCGCCGACCTGCTCCGCGGCGCGGTAGTAGTACTCATCGCCGGTCGCGTGATACGCGTCCAGGAACACGTGACCCATGCTCGACGTGCCCGGCGGCTGCAGCCAGATCATCGTCTCGCGCGCTTCCATCTCGCCCCAGCGGCGCGACATGTCGGGTAGATAGTTCCAGAGGTAACCGCCGCGGTAGGCAACCTTGTCGACCATGAACTGCGTCGCGCGTTTCATGCCGGCCTCGACGTCTTTGCGGGCCGGCTGCGCCTCCGCGCCGACCGGCGGCGCTGCGACGATGCAGGATGCCGCGAACAAGCACAGACCGGCACGCCAACCCGCGCGCGCCGCAGAGATTGCAGTCATGATCGAACCCCTCGGAACCTTGATGAGCAGCAGGTCGGGAGTATTGGCGATTCCGGCCGGGCAGTCACCCAAATGAAGTTTTTTTCACGCGCAAGCAGGCCGAACAGCGCGCGTTCCAAATGTCCCGTGACAACACTTGTCCACTCGATAATTGTCCTTCCGGGAAGCAGGAGCGACAACGCGGGACATCGGCGCGCGACATTCCGGCGGCGCGCGAGAAGTTAGACCGGGCTGCCGCGATTCTTCAGGAGAGTCTGACGCGCGTCAGTTCCTCGAGCCTGGCGATGAGCCTGTCCTGAAAGCCCGCATCGAGCGCGTCCGCCGCGGGCTTCCGCTGTTTGCGGTGATGCCAATACGCGCCACTGGCTTTCGCGGCGGGCTCGTCGCTGACGGCGAGCCAGGTCTGCGTGAGATGCCCTTCTTCGAGATCATCGGGCGCGCCAGAGCCACCCATCCTCGTCGGCACCCAACCGGGATCGACCGCGTTGCACAGCGTTTTCGGCCATCGCCTGGCGAGCGCGATCGCGAGTGCGGTGATGAACAACTTGCTGTCCGAGTAGGCCTGGTTCGTATCCCAGCGTCTCTCGACCCAATCGATGTCGCGCAGTGTTGCCTCACCGCCGTAATGCATGCTGCTGCTGAGATAGACGAGACGATCCGGACGCTCGATGAGTTGCGTGAGCATGTACGGCGCCAGGACATTCACCGCGAGGACCTTCGCGTGCCCGTCGGGCGTCGGACCGCGGTTCGGCTCACGATAGATGCCGGCGTTGTGAATCACGGCGTCCATGCGCCCGATCCTGTTCACCTGCTCCGCCAGCGCGCGCGTCTCCGCAGCGCTCGCGAGATCGCCGATGGCCACGCCCGCGGCCCGCGGCGCCAGCTCCGCGAGCGCTGATGCCCGCTGCTTTGAACGTGCATGCAGGACGACCTGGTGCCCTTCGTCGATCAGCGTTTGCGCCGCGTCGCGGCCCAGGCCGTCGGTGGAACCGGTGATGAACACGCGCATGCGACGATCCCCTCCTTGCGCCAGTGGCGCGAGAAATGTTGCCAGCGGCAACGCGGCGAGACTTAGAACGCGACGTCGGGACAATGATTGAGTCATTAGCGGCTCCTCGAATCAATCAGACGGCAGGAAATACTGACCGCCGAAGTCCGGTAAAGGTTCGCATTGCATTTCCATCGGTGTCGTCGCATAGAATCGTGCGTCGGTGAGCGGATGAGTGGGGGCTCCCTGCTGCCAGACATGATCGATGGATTGATCAACTCAGGGGGAAACCTATGTCACTTCGCAGACCTTCCGCTGCGAAATGGCGCAGTGGCCTCGCGCTTTGCGCGTTGCTCCTCGCGTCCATTTCCGCTCCTTCCCACGCCCAGCTCCCGACCGCGCAGACTGTCGCCGGCGGCATCCGTGTCGGCTGGAATCTCGGCAATACGCTCGAAGCCCAATGCGGTGAAACCGCGTGGGGCAATCCCGCGACCACCCAGGCACTGATCAACAGCGTGAAGGCGGCCGGCTTCAATGCCATCCGCATTCCCGCGGCGTGGAATTGTCACGTGAATCCGGCGGGCTCGACGACCATCGACTCGGCCTGGATGGCGCGCGTGAAGACCGTGGTCGATTACGCCTACAACCAGAACATGTACGTCATCCTGAACATTCACTGGGATGGCGGCTGGCTACAGGACCATCCGACGTTCGACTTCCAGACGGCTAACAACGCGAAGCAGCGCGCGTTCTGGACGCAGATCGCGAATGCGTTCGCGAGCTACAACGAACGTCTGATGTTCGCGGGAACCAATGAGGTACACGCCGACTACGGCACGCCGACGTCCGAGCACATCACGGTGCAGCAGTCGTACAACCAGAGCTTCGTGTCGGCAGTGCGCGCCACCGGTGGCAACAATGCTTCGCGGACGCTCGTCGTTCAGACCTACAACACGAACGCCTGGCACGGACTCAACTACTTCTCGCTGCCGACGGACACGATCGCCAGCCGGCTGATCGTCGAGTTCCACCACTACGATCCCTACGACTACACGATCAACCCGAACGGGCCCTGCCTCGCCTGGGGCGCGCAGTTCACGCAGTACAGCCAGTGTTCCTGGGCACAGGAGAACTATCACACCGACTTGTTCGCGCAGATCCGCACAAAATGGATAGCGGCAGGGATCCCAGTGATCATGGGCGAATACGGCGTCGCGCGCCGCTCGAGCCAGAACGACGCTTCGCGCCAGTACTACCTCGAGTTCGTCAACCGCACGGCCACCACCAACGGCATCAAGACGTTCTACTGGGACAACGGCGCGCAATCAGGCGCGAGCGACGTGTTCGCACTGTTCGATCGCAACAGCGGCGCGATCGTCGATGCGAACGGCCTCAACGCCATCATGCGTGGCGTCGGCGGCGGCAACAGTACCTTTGCGCTCGCGGTCACGAAGAGCGGTACCGGCAGCGGCACGGTGACTTCATCACCATCGGGCATCAGCTGCGGCTCGACCTGCAACGCGAGCTACAACAGCGGGACATCCGTAACCCTCACGGCAGCGGCCGCCAGCGGGTCGACGTTCGGCAGTTGGGGTGGCGCCTGCAGCGGCACGGCCACGGCATGCACGGTGTCGATGACCGCGGCGCGCAACGTGACCGCCACGTTCAACAGCTCGAGCGCGAGCTTCACGCTCAGTGTCACGAAAGCGGGCAGCGGCACGGGCACGGTGACGTCCGCACCGTCGGGCATCAACTGCGGCAGCACGTGCAGCGCCAGCTACTCGAGCGGCACGTCGGTGACGCTCACGGCAGCAGCGGGCAGCGGCGCTAGCTTCGCGGGCTGGAGTGGTGCCTGTTCGGGCACGGGCACTTGCACGGTGTCGATGACCCAGGCTCGTTCGGCGACGGCGACGTTCAACACGGCGTCGACGTTCGCGCTCGGCGTCACGCGCGCGGGTACCGGCAGCGGTACGGTCACGTCCAACCCGGGCGGCATCAACTGCGGCACTTCCTGCACGGCTAACTACGCGAGCGGCACATCCGTGACGCTGACCGCAGCCGCGGCCGGCGGCTCGACGTTCGCCGGCTGGAGTGGCTCGTGCAGCGGCACCGGCAGTTGCGTGTTGTCGATGACGGCCTCGCGCTCGGTGACCGCCACTTTCAACACCAGCGGCGGAACCGGCGGCACCTGCGCCAACCCGGTCACGTTCACGAATCAGTCGGGCAACTTCAACACCACGGGCGCGGTCTGCTATCGGACCAACCTGAACATCCAGGGATGGGGTTGTTCGAACTTCGACGGACGGACCCTCACCGTTGGTGGCGTCGCCCGTTCGTGTGGGCAGTTGCCACTGACGAAGGCGGCCGACGGTTACTACTACTTCGCGGTCACCGCGGGTCAATACCCGTGGGCGAGTCTGTACGCCTGGTAAGGCTTTCGCCGCATCGATGATTGCGCTCTGGCCCGCGTGCCCACGCGGGCCAGAGCTGCCGCGGTGCCTGCGCGCCGACGGCTAACAACCGGTATTGCGATTCCTCGATAGCTGGCGCGCATGCCCAAGAGGAATACTGCGCTGCATGCGCATCACCAAGATGAAGCGGGTCGCCTTGGCTCTGGCGCTCGCACTCACCACGGCTTTCGAGCCGCCGGCCCTGGCGGCGGAGACTGAAGCCGCCGACTCTCCGTGGCATTCACGGCTGCCGTTCCTCGCCGAAGAAGCGCGCAAACGCGGCCACGAACTGCCGCTACCGTTTGGCGCGGCCCTGGTCGTCACCGCGCTCGACGGCCGCAAGATCGAAGTCACCGACACCCGCATCGCGCTCGACGACAATCCGGGACAGTCGATCAGCAACTTCGTCGACCTCGGATCCACCAGCGAGGTCTTCAACGCCAACCTCAAGTTCGATGCCTGGGTGTTGCCCTTTCTGAATGTGTACGCGCTCGTCGGCTACGTGCACAACACTTCGCTCACGCATGCGCAGGTGACCGTGCTCCCGGGCGGCGCCGGCTCCGAAACGGACATCGAAACCGAGCTCGACGGGCTGGTGGGCGGTGTCGGCCTGACACTGGCCGGCGGATATCGGCAACTCTTCGTGGTCGCCGACTACAACTACAACAAGGCGGACTTGGGCTTCGACGAGAAATTCACTGCGTCGATTGCCAGCCTGCGCACGGGCTGGATGGGAAAGTTGCAAGGGCATTCGACTCAGCTCTGGGTGGGCGTCGGCAACTGGGACACCGCGGCGACAGCCAAAGGGCACGGTGAGCTTGCGGACGGTACGCTGTTGACTTTCGAGGCAGATCAGCAACCGAAGACGAACTGGATGTATGACATCGGCGTCAATTTCGAAGTGAACAAGCGTTTTCAGCTCGTCGTCGACGTCGGCGCCGACTTCGACGGCGGCTATCTATTCGTCATTGCGCCGACGTTTCGATTTCCGCAGTAGGCAGCTACACCAACCGTGCGGCAGCTTCCGTGCATGCCCCCACCCACTCGCGCAACGAGCCATCCTCGTTGCGGATGGGCGTGGCGCGGATCACGACCTGGCGATACTGCCCGCTCGGCGCGTGCCAGAGCCTGGCTGTGTGTTCATAGCGCTGGGTCGCGAAAAAGGCGTCGGACCAGGACGCCTGGACCTCGCCGCGATCGTCCGGATGAAACGCGTCGATCCAGCCGTGCCCGGCATGCGCATCCCAGGTCTGTCCGGTGTAGTTTTCCCACGCTGGCTGAAGCACCGCGAATGCCCCGTCGCCGCGCGCCTGCCACGGCACGTCAGTCAGCAATTGCGTGAGCGTCCGTAACCGTTCTTCACGCCGCCGCTGTTCCTCGTCGTGGGTCTTGCGCTCGATCAGGTCGGCAGCCAGCCGCGCCAGGATATCGAGCAAGCGCAGGTCGCGCTCCGACGGCACGTGCGGATTCTTCCAATGCGTGGTGATCATTCCGACGAGCTCGCCGCGCCGTGACAGCAACGGAGTGGTTTGCGCAGCGCGGATACCCGCCATCAGCAGCTGCTTCTGATCGGCCGTGCCCGCCATGAACGCGGTGTTCTCCACGTCCGCGGCGATGACGCGCTCCCGCCTGACGATGGCTACGCCACAGGTGCACGAAGAATCGGCTCGCACCCACGCCCAGAATTTCGCCGCTTCTTCGCTGAAGCCATAATGACCAATGAGTTTGAGCTCACCCTTGGCGCCGAGATGCGGGAAGTATTGCTGCATGCTCGCGAAGTCGGATCGCATGAGCGTTTTCGCAACCCCCACGAGCTTGCTGTATAGCGCGTCGACGTCCACTTCATGCGCCATCTCGATGCTCAGTGCTTGCAGCAGCTGTGTCGCATTGAGCTCCTCCGCCAACTGCGCATTGGTGCGCGCACGTTGAATCGCAAACGCAAGCTGGCGCGCGATAACGAGGCTTACGGCCACGTCGTCTCTCGTAAAGGTGTGCGGCTCTCTGAAATAGGCCATGAACTTGCCGATCAACCTGCCATCCGACACCAGCGGAATGAAAGCCGCGGAGCGGATGTTCTCGGCGAGTACGGTTGCCTTGAGCGCTTCACCCAGATCCGATGCCACGATATCCGCGATGGCGATGGGTTCCGGGTCGGCCTCGTCGATCTTCCAGGGCGAGTGTCCGGCAACCGCCGAGCGATAGGCATCGGAGAGGCCGCGCGATGCGGCAAATTGCATGAAGCCCGCCGAGTCGAACAGCAGGATGGCCGAACGATCGCAGTCGAGCGCCGATTCGATCGCGTCCATGGCCGCGGAATGGATCTCGTCGACCGAATTGGCGCGATGCAACTGCTCGCTCAGAAGATAGAAAGCGTCGCGATGGCGGTTGGCGACAGCGAGGTCGCTCAGCACGGACGGTTGCAGTCGGCCGCCGTGTCGTTGAGCGGAGCTGGCGGCGGAGTCTTTGAGCGACAGCGAGGCATTCATCTAGATCGTCTTCCCTTGCATGTCCGTACATGCTCCCACCCACTCGCGCAACGAGCCGTCCTCGTTACGAATAGGCGTAGCGCGAATCACAACGTGCCGAAACTGGCTGCTGCGCGCGTGCCAGAGCCGCGCGCGATGTTCGTAGGGCTGCGCTGCAAAACACGCCGCGGCCCAGGACTCCTGGACTTCACCGCGATCATCCGCGTGGATGGCTTCGAACCAGCCGTGCCCGGCATGCGCGTCCCAGGTCTGTCCCGTGTAGTTCTCCCAGGCCGGCTGAAGCTGGGCAAACGCGCCATCGGGACGGGCCTGCCACGGAACGTCCGTCAGCAACTGTGTGAGCGTGCGCAGGCGTTCCTCGCGCCGGCGCAATTCTTCGTCCTGCGTCTTGCGCTCGATGAGGTCGGCCGCCAGTCGCGCGAGGATATCGAGCAGTCGCAGATCACGCTCGGAAGGCTCGTGTATTTCATTCCAATGCGTCGAGATCATGCCGACGAGCTCGCCTCCACGCGAGAGCAACGGCGTTGACTGAACGGCGCGAATGCCAGTTTGCAGGTAACTCGCGAGGTCCGCGGTACCCGCGAGATAGGGAGCCTGCTCCACGTCGGGCGCTATGACGCGCTGACGAGTCGTAAATGCCTTGCCACAGGTGCAGGCGGAATCAGCGCGCACCCAGGTCCAGAACTTCGCGGCCTCCGCGTTGAAGCCGCGAAACCCCAGCAGCTTCAATTCCCCGTGCGCGCCGAGATGCGGATAGTACTGCTGCATGCTCGCGAAATCGGAACGCATGATGGTCTTCGCGACATCGAGAATCTTTTCGTACAGCGCCTCGACATCCACTTCGTGCGCGAGCTCGACGCTCAGCGACTGCAGGAGCCTGGTCGCAGCCAGTTCGTCGGCGAGTGCGGCGTCTCGATCCTGCAATTGACGTTGGGTGCGGTTGCGCTGGATTGAGAACGCGAGCTGACGCGCGATCGCCAGGCTCACCGAAAGATCGTCCTTGGTGAAAGCGCAGGGGTCGCGGAAGTACGCCATGAACTTGCCAATGAGCGCCCCATCGGACACCAGAGGAACGAACGCCGCGGCGCGAATGCCTTCGCCCAGGATAGTGGACTTCAGCTTTTCATCGAGCCCGGCATTCTGCACATCGGGAATGTCGATCGGCACTGCATCCGCTTCTTCGGGCTTCCACGGTGTGTGTCCGGTTACAGCCACGCGATATTCGATGGACAAACCATGCGACGCGACGAATTGCATGATGCCGTCGCCGTCGAACAGCAGGATGGCGGAGCGATCGCACCCGAGCGCGGATTCGATGGCGTCCATCGCCGCGTCGTAGATCTCCTGGAAGGTGTTCGCGCGATGGAGCTGTTCGCTGAGTAGATAGAGCGCGTCGCGTTGCCGGTTGGCCACTGCGAGCTCGCTCAATGGAAGCTGATGTGGACGCCGCGTGCTGGGCGGCGCACCCAATTCCGAATCGACTACACAGCGCGGGACACTCATGAGCACCTTCCGCCGTGAACTGGCGTCTTTCGGCGAAGCTTAGCTGTGCGCGCCAGTCTTGTTTGACAGCGGCGGTCCTACAGTTTGTAGGAATAGTCCGATGCACCGGGGTGCCGCCGGCATCGGTACGCATCGCTCCGCGCTTTCGAAGGGCGCTGAGACCTGCGTAGACGGTCAGCGTTTCGCGATCAGCGTCGACAGCAATGCACCGCCGACCAGCGCCGCCACCACCATCGAGCCTGGACTCTTGCGGAAGTGACTGCGCCAGTCCGTAACTTCCTTGACCCGGGTCTCGAGCTCTTCCAGGTTCGACTTGAGGTCTTCGCGCGTCCGATCGATGACGGTCGCTATCTGGTCAGTTGTTTCGCCCATTCGACATTCTCCTTGACGCTCGCAGTGGTTTTGGGGGCTGCACGCACAGCCTTGAACCTCTTCAATCCCAGGCCCCAGCACAACGCGGCGATCACACCGACGCCCGCCCCGACTATCAAGGCAGCTTCCCATGCAGGCAAAAAGACGCTCAGCGCATACACGATCGCCAGCAGCACGAACAATGCGCTGAACACCAGCAGTAGCGCCCCCACGCCGAGCAGGATGGATGCGAGGCCTAACTTTTCGAGCTCTTCGGTGACCTCGGTTTTCGCGAGGCGAACTTCGGACCGGATGATGTCCTGGACGTTGCCCACGATGTCGTGCAGCACCGTGGAGATCGAGCGGTCCACGTTTGCCATACGACCGTCCTCGCCTTCAATTGCGGGTGAATGATCGCCCGATCACAAAGCCCAATGCCGCGGCGGCCAGCAGGACGGCCCCCGGGTGCTTTTTGACGAGCTGCTGAGCGTCTTCAATCATTCCCTCGAGATCCTGGTCGCGCACGTACTCGGCCGCGTTTTCCATGGCGTCCGAGGCGGCCTCCGCGGCACTAGCTACCTTGGCGCCGCCAGGCAAAGACTCCACTCTCTCGCGCAGTGCGTCGGCTGCGGAATCGATACCACTGGCTATGGATTCCTTGTTGGGCGTTTGCATGAGCAACTCCGGTGGCGAATTGTGCTTACCAGCAAACCACGGCCCGCCGGATCGTGCCATTGCCCGAACGCTCCTCTGCGCGTCGGAGTTACCCTGCCGGCTGCCGGACGCAGCGCGCAGGCATGCAGAGCTCGAACTACATAGAATTGCTGCTTCGAGCGGAACCGGGACGGCATTGCAGGCCGGCGTTTGGCGCCCAAGTACCGGGCAACAGCTGGATGCTGTCGCCCGGTGCTCTGAGAATTCGTCAGAAAGTGCCGCTGGACGTCGTGCTCGAGCCCCCGCTGGTGGACGTCACCGACCACCGGTCTCCGCTAGTCGGATGCGTGCCTCCGCCCGGACTCATCTGCGCGGCGAATGTACGTCCGGTGCCGGCCGGGAGCGTCTGCCCCGCGACAAGCGTGAACGTGTACACCACCTGCGTCGACGTGGTGCTCACGGACTGCGCGATCGTGCTGCCGCCGATGGTGTTGTACTGCCCGCTCGACGCCAGTGAAGCGGGATTGCGCGCGATGGTCAATGTGACCGTGAGTGCGGTCAGCGTCGCAGTATTGCTGAGCCTCACCTGCTCCTCGGCGAACCACGGACTGTTGCTGGCCACGGCGCCGGCGGCCGTGACGACGCCACCGGTCTGTCCGCTCGCGATCGTCAGCGCGACTACGGCCGTGCGCGTGGTGAACCCGGTGGCCGCGGCCGAGATCGTCGCATTGGCAGAGCCGAGTGTCGCAGACGCGCCAGCCGTGAACGTCACCACCGTCGAGTTGCCGGTGGTGGACACCGGGCTCGCCGATGCGGTGACGCCGCTTGGCAGGCCCGATACCGTGAATGCGACCGACCCCGTGAAGCCGCCGGTGCGCGTGAGGGTGCATGTGACGGCACCGCTGGCGCTGCGATTCACAGTCAGGCTTGCCGGACACGCAAACGTGTAGTTAGGTTGCGTCACCGTCGTCACGGTGAACGTCGCCGAGTTGCTGGATACACCGTTCACCGTCGCGGTGACGCCATAGGCGCCGGCTGAAAGCGAAGGCACGGTCACCGTGATCTGCGACGCACTCCACGCGGTCACCGTGGCGGCGGTGGTGTTGAAACGCACGACGCTCGTGCCCTGCGTGGTTCCGAAGTTGCTGCCCGCAATGGTGATCGACGAACCTGCGACACCAGAGGTCGGCGAGACGCTGGAAATCGCTGGCACATTGCCCGGCTGCTGATCCAGTGGGAACTGGATGGTCTGCAGCAGCGTGAGCTTCGTCTGGTTGACGATGCCGTTGAAGCTGTCGTTGAACAGCCCGTAGCGGTCATTGCCGTTCATCGCCCAGTACGCGTGGCTCATCGCGGGCTTGCCCTGCAGATACTGCACGGTGGATGAGAACCACTGGCCCTGGGAGCCGGGCGTCGTGCTCTGGATGTCGGCATTGCTGTTCAGTGTGCCGAACTCTCCGACGAAAATCGGTCCGGTGTTGTTGTTGTGGATGAAGCCCCAGTTCTGATCCTTGACGGCATTGAGCGATGCAGGCGTTGCGCTACCGTTGAACCAGGGCTGGTTGGCTTCAGTCGGGCCGTAATCATGTGCCGAGTACACCACGCGGTTGCCGACATTGAGCGTCACCTGCCGGTTCGCGACGCCGCGTAGCATGCCGCCCCACCAGGTGAATGAATTGTTGTAGTGATCGTTACCCTCGACCACGATCAGAAGATTCGGGTTGATCGCGAGGATAGCGTTGCCGGCGCGCGTCGCAGCAGCGTGCCAATCGTTCGCGGAACTGCAGCCGGCCGGGTCTCCGCCCCAGCAGGCGCTGGCGTGCGGCTCATTGCGCAAGTCCATCGCCACGACGGTGGTGTTGCCCAGGTAACGCGTCGTGAGCGCGCGCCAATTGGCGAGCCACGTGGACTCAGGGAATTCGCTCGTGAACCAGAGGCCGTTTTCCTGCGCCGAATTGCCGGCATTCGAGCGATGGTTGTCGAGCATCACGCGCAGTCCGATCTGGCCGCAGTAGGCGATGATCTTGTCGAGCACGTCGAGGGCCGTGGCATTTGCCGCAATGTCGGTGTTGATGCCGTTGCGGTTGATGTTCATCGTACCGAGCACCGGATTCTGCGAGAGCATCTGGTCCGAGTACGGTATGCGCACGGTGTTGAAGCCCGAGCTTTTGATGCGGTCGAGGATGGCCTTGTAGTCAGCGATCCACAGGCCGTGCGCCACGAAGGTCGTGGTTTCGAAGCCGTACCAGTTGATCGCGGCGATGCGCACCGGTTGGTTGTTGGCGTCGAGGATCTGATTGCCACTGGTGTGCCAGTAGCCGGTCCCCGCGGCACGCGCGCCTGCGCCAAGCGCCAAGGTGCCTAACAAGAACAGCAGCGTGAGCCAAAACTTCCCATGGGTGCGGCGCGCCGCGACCCGAACCAGTCCATTGGTCATAGAGCCTCCAGCGAGCCAAGGTGGAAGGTGCCCGCGTGAGTGGAAGCTGAGCCGGAATTCGTGCCGCGTCAATACAGGGAACTAACAACCGCAGCGCCACATCGATGTCGCGGCAAGTCATGCCGCTGTCTTGGCCGGGACATCCGC
>Ga0207691_10003846_pt1 | contig 14566 bp, 17 predicted proteins | sample KBSM13metaG_FD_184327 | JGI IMG/M metagenome (GOLD analysis project Ga0207691, IMG submission 184327) | Miscanthus rhizosphere microbial communities from Kellogg Biological Station, Michigan, USA - KBS M1-3 metaG (SPAdes) (version 2) | ecosystem: Host-associated > Plants > Roots > Rhizosphere >... | reverse complement strand
CTGCTGCCGGCGCTGGAGCGCGGCCCGGCGGTCGGTCTGCAGCCGCTTGACCAGCGGCAGCAGCTTGACGAACTGGTCGTCCGTGAGGTCGAGGCTCTCCTGGAGATTGCTCACGATGTAGGCGTCGATCATCTTGAAGGCTTCGTCCCGGGGACGTTCGGGTCCCGCGCCCAGGAGGGAGGCCGCCAAAAGGGCGCCGTAGAAGCCCATCACAAGGTCCTCCCCGCCGCCAGCTGCGCGCGCAACGCGTCCGCCAGCTCTCCGCTCTCCTCGTCGCTCAGGCCCCCGACGCATTCGGAGACGTCGGAGCAGAAGGCGGCCGGCGTCGCCGCCGCCACCGTCGGGGCGACCACGAGCTCGAGGATCGGCAGCGCGGGATCCTCGTCATTCGGCGGAAGCGGCGACCAGGCCGGCAGGGACGCGGCGGGAGTCGCTCGCGGCGGAACGGGCGCCTTCCCCGGTCCGATCACGACGACCGCGATGAGCGCCGCTCCCGCCGCCGCCGCCGCCGCCCAGAGCGGCCGCCGCGACCGGGCCGCCGGCGCCTCGACCAACGATTGCGCGACGCGGCGGCGCATCACGTCCCAGTAGGAGGGGATGGGCTCGGGCACCGTGGCCGCGGCCGTCCAGCCCAGCGCCGTCCGCGCCTCGTCGACACGCGCGCGACAGGACGCGCAGGCCGCGACATGCCGCTCGGCCTTGTCTCCGGCCGCGCCCTCGACCATGTCCATGAGCACGTCGTCCGACAGATGCGTCCACATCATGACTCTCCCGTCTTCTTCGCGTCTGGCGCGAGGCGCCGGCCCGCCGGAGCCGTGCCCGCCATCGCCTTGCGGAGGTTGCCGAGGGCGTGGAACAGGTTCGCCTTCACCGTGCCCACGGTCGACCCGAGGATCGCGGCCACCTCTTCGTGCGTGAGGTCGTTGTACACCTTCAGGATCAGCGTCGCCCGCTGCTTCTCGGGCAGGCGGCTCACCGCCTCGCGCACCTGCTGCGACCGCTCGTCGTCCTCCATGCGGTCGTCCACGCGCGGACCCGCGTCGACGACGTCGTCCTTGAGCTCCTCGCTCGGACGATGGCGGGAAGCGCGGAAATTCAGGCAGGTATTCACGGCGATCCGGTACAGCCAGGTCGGGAACGCGCTGTCGCCGCGGAAGCGCCCGATGGCCCGGTAGGCCTTCAGGAACACGTCCTGGGCCAGGTCGCTCGCGTCGTGGTGGTTGTTCACGTAGCGGTAGCAGAGGCGGTACACGTCGCGCTGATAGCGCTCGACGAGGACGTCGAAGGCCTCGCGCTCGCCGCGCTGGCAGGCTTCGATCGCGAGCCGATCTTCTTCGCGCGGCCGGAAGCGGCTCACGCGGCCGGCTTCGTCGTTGGCCAAGATTGGGAAGGGAGCAGCGACCGAAGTCACTGTGGCACTGCCCTTCCCGCCCTGTCAACGCTCATGGCAGTCCTCCCCCTCCTCTGTCATGGGATTAGACCGTCCGGCGCGGAAAAGGTTGAGGCCTGCTCGAGCCGTATGTCCTTGATGATGAACGGCCCACCCGACTGGAGACGCAGGGTGGTGGCCTCGCGCGAGGTGACCGTGAAGCGGCCGACGAGGCCGGCCGGGGATAGAGAGAGAGGGGTGACCCCGAGGGGGCCCTTGTCCGATCCCCAGACGAGCACGGGCGGCGGCAAGGCCGAGGGCACGGCCTCCCCGCCGATCGCGATCGCGTAGTCGCCAGGAGGAAGCCGGAGGCGGCTCCCGATCACCGCTCCCACGGGAGCGCGATGCGGCTCGAACGAGGGACCCCAGGAGAGCGCGTCGGCGGCCCAAACCGCGGGCGCCTTCTTCAGCGGCCTCCATCCGGGAACGGCCAGGGCGGGACGGCCGACGACTCGCACCGCATCCCGTCCCTCGGTGCGCGCGGTCGAAAGGCGCGACGCGATCCCCGCTGCCACCACCAGGCCGAGACCGGCGGCCGCCAGGCCCGCGGGCGTGGCGCCTCTGCCCTTCCGCCATGCCGCCACCGCCGCCGCCAGCGCGATCACCCACACCACCGTCAGCCTCGCGCGATCCGCCTCCGATTCGTCGAGGACGAAGCCGGGCAGGAGACGCGTCCATTCCTCCGCTCCCGACGCGGCGCGCCAGAGGGGCGCCGTCCCGTCGCGATCACGATGGACGAGCGCGCGGTCCCAGGTCCCGATCGCACCCGTCCAGAGGCCCCAGGCCACGAGCAGCGCCGCTCCCGCGCGCAGGCCCAGCCGCATTCGCGCCCCCACCGCGAGGGCCAGGGCGGGGACGACGGGCACGAGGAAACGCGCGGGCGGGTTGAACCCGCCGCGCCACATGGGCCACGCGCCCGCGACCGAGACCACGGAGAGTACGAGCACGGCCGTGATGACGGCGAGACGCCGGGACTGGCGCCACAGCGCGATCATTCCCGGCACGGCGAGCGCGAACACCGGCGCATAGACGAGGAGGCCGAACTCCTGGTCGAACAGGAGTCCCGGCAATCCCGTGGGAAGCCCGGCCAGCGACAGCTCGGGCCGGCGCCCGTAGACGCGGCGCGGATCGAAGAAGCCGTACAGGTGGAAATGGAACAGCGCGAGCGCGGCCGCCGACGCCGCGGACGGAGCCAGCCATGCGATGACGGCACGGCGCGCGGGACGCGCGGCCAGCGCGAACGCGAGGAGGGCCGCGGCGAGGATCGCGTACCGGACGTTGAGCCAGGGAAGGAAAGCGATGGCGGTGCCGGTGAGGAGCGCGGTCCGCGTCGATACGGCCGGCCGCGCCTGTCGCAGGGCGAGGGTCACGATCAACGCGGCGGGGATCTCGGTGAACACCAGCCCGGCGTAGTGCACGAGAGGCGGGCTGAGGGCCACGATCCAGGCCACCCCCTCCGCGCCTTCGCCCAGCGACGCGCGCAACAGCGTGCGCACCTCGAACGCGAGCCAGACGCCGAGAAGGGCCATCAGGAACGACGCGCCCGCGTAGGACGCGGCCGCGTACGCGGGAAGCACGAGGAGGGACAGGCCGACGGCATGGAGCGAATAGATCGCTCCGTCCCGACCGCGGACGCGGTAGTGCGGCGCGAGCGGCTCGGGATGGAAATCGCGATACCGCCCCTCCGCGTAATCCTGCTCGAGCGAGAGGTCGTGGTCGTGGAGAAGGCTGTCCGCGACCATCAGGTAGTGCGGCTCGTCGCCTTGCGGTCCGACCTGGGCCTGAACGCGTGCCGCGGCCAGGCCGTAGACGAGCGCGACCACGGGCAGGAAGGCGGCGGGGGCCCAGCGCGGCGGCGCGGCGGCGAGGGCGAGAACGGCGCCCGCGATCCACAACACGGCGATGGGCGGTCCGGCCAGGGGTGCGATTCCCGGCAGGCGGGCGCCCAGGATCACGAGCAGCACGAGGGGCGCAGCCCCTAGCCACCATCGACCCGCGCCGCGTCCCGCGATCAGGGCCAGGACCGCCATCGCGACGATCAGCACGAGGCCAGGAACCAGTCGCGGAAGACCCAGAAGGTATCCGCCCGGGCTCGAAGCGGCACCGCCGGCCGCGATCGCCAGAGCGAGCGCGCCCGCCGCCCAACCCGCGATCTCCGGGACAAGCGCGCGCATCGCGGCGCCGATTCTAGGCCGGGGCCCTCGCCAGTGTTGATTTCGGGCGGCAGAAGGCCGATAGTGCCCTGGGAGGCTTTCATGAACCGCATCGCGGCCGTCTCGCTGCTGGTTCTCGCACCGTCGCTCGCCGGCGCCGACTCTGTCTTCCTGAAGAGTGGCGGCGAGATCAAGGGCGAGGTGGTCGAGCAACGCGCGGATGCCGTCGTCATGGAGGTCGGTCCCGGCCGTGTCACCGTGCCCATGAAGAACGTGGCCCGCATCGTCTCCAGCACGACCGACCTCGGCGTCTACCACGCGCGGGCGGCGGCCCTGGCCCGGGGCGACGTCGCGGGCTGGCTGAGCCTGGCCGCCTGGGCGCAGCGGCGCAACCTCGCCACCCAGGCCCGGGAAGCGTACGAACACGTCCTCGACGTCGATCCCATGAACGCGGACGCGAACCTGGCCCTGGGCCACGTGCGCATGGCCGATGGCTGGCTCAGCGGCGCGGAAGCGAACCGGGCGCGTGGCCTCGTCGAGTTCGAAGGGACGTGGATGACGCCCCAGGAACGCCAGATGCGCTTCGAGGAACGCGCGGCGGCCGACCAGGAGCGCATGGCCGCGCGAGAAGGCGAGGCGCGCGCGCGGGAGGCAGAGGCTCGGGCGCGCGAGGCCTCGGCGCGCGCGGACGCGGCCGAGGCGGATGCGCGGCAGGTGGGCACGCAGCAGAGCGACGGAATTCCGCTGGGCTGGGGTTATGGGGCTGGGTATGCCCCGTTCGTCCCGGGCCCCTACAATCCGTTCCCGAACGTTCCGCCACGACCGCGGCCGCGAATGGGCCACGGGAACGGGAATGGAAACGGGAATGGCCACCGTCCGCCGCCCACGACGACGCCACACGTCGATCGACGCGAGCCTCCCCCCACGCCTTCCCGCCCGCCCACACGGAACGGGGGCTTGCCGGCTTCCTAGCCGCGACTGTATTGACTTTCGCCTGATCTTCGCCTAGTATTCGGGTCGGGAGGTCGGCATGCACCTGACCCGGCGCCAGAAGGAGATCCTCGACTACCTCGGCGGCTACATCGGCGAGCACGGCTACGCCCCCACCATCGAGGAAATCGGCCACCACTTCGGGCTGAGCTCGCTGGCCACCGTCCACAAGCACCTCACGAACCTGCAGGAGAAGGGCCTCGTCAAGCGGGCCTGGAACCGGAGCCGCGCGCTCGAGCTGGTGCCGTCGCAGGTGACGGTACGCGCGGTCGAGGTGCCTCTCCTCGGGCGCGTCGCGGCCGGCACCCCCATCGAAGCCATCGAGTCCACGGAGACGATCTTCGTCCCCGAGGACATGCTCGGGCGGGGACGCACCTACGTCCTGCAGGTCAAGGGCGAGTCGATGATCGAAGAGCAGATCCGCGACGGCGACTACGTGATCGTCGAGGACCGCCAGACCGCGCGCGACGGGGAGATGGTGATCGCGCTCCTCGGCGGCGAGAACGCCACCCTCAAGAAGTTCTATCGCGAGAGCGGCGGCACCATCCGCCTCCAGCCCGCCAACAGCGCGATGAAGCCGATCTACGTGGACGAAGAGGACGTGCGCGTGCGCGGCGTCGTCATCGGCGTCCTGCGGAAGTACTGAGGGCGGGATAGACTGGCGGCGTGAACGACGAAAAAAAGGCCGTCAATTTCACGATAGTTCCGGACGAAGACCACACGACGCCGCGGGTCTACAGCAACTTCTGCTCGATCCAGAACTCGCCCTTCGACTTCACCCTCACGTTCTGCGAGATGCTGCCGATCGGCGAGCGCGAGATCCAGGAGGCGCAGTCCACCCACCTGGTGCGGGCGCCCGTCCGCGCGCGCATGGTCGTTCCCGTCCAGATGATCCCGGGCCTGATCGCGGCTCTCCAGGAGAACTTCCGGCTCTACCAGGAGTCCTTCGGGCCGCCGAAAGGGCCGTTGCACTGAGCCTCGGCACGGACCTCGTTGGGCGCCGCCTCTGCCTACACTGAAGATGTGAAGGCGAAAGAGCGGACACGCCGGATCCTCCACGTCGACCTCGACCCGTTCCTGGTCTCGGTCGAGCGGAGCCTCGATCCGACGCTGCGCGGCCGCCCGGTGATCGTGGGCGCACTGCCCGACGGCTCCGGGGTCGTCGCCGCCGCCTCCTCGGAAGCGCGGGCTCTCGGTGTCCGCGCGGGCCAGCCCATCGCCGCCGCCCGCCGGGCCTGTCCGCAGGGCGTCTTCCGGCCCGGCGACCTCGAGACCTACGCGCGCTACAGCGAAGACGTCACCGCCATCCTGCAGGCGGCCAGCCGGCGCGTCGAGCGCCCGTCCGCGGACGAGGCCTACGTCGATCTCACTCCGGAGGGCTCGGACGGCCCGTCGCCCGTCGGCGCCGCCGAAGCGATCAAGGACGACATCCAGCGCCGGCTCGGCCTCGACGCGTCGCTGGGGCTGGCCTCGTCCCGGCTCGCCGCCCGCGTGGCTTCGTCCTGGGCGCGCCCGCGCGGCCTGCTCGTGGTCCTTCCGGGATACGAGGCTTCGTTCCTCGCGCGCCAGCCCCTCCATTTCCTGCCCGACCTTCCCCCCCACCTCGAGACCGCGCTCGAGAAGGCGGGGCTGCAGACGCTCGGCGACGTGCACTCCGCCGACCCCGTCGCGCTGGAGGCTCTCGTGGGGACGCCGGTCGCCGAGCGTCTCCAGCAGGCGGCGCGCGGCGAAGGAGAAGAGCCGGTCGCACTGACGGCGCCGCCGTCGGCCATCCAGGAAGAGGCCATCCTCCGCGACCGCCGCACGGATCGCGAGGGCCTGGAAGCGATCCTCGACGGCCTCGCCTCCCGGGCCTGCCGCCGGCTGCGCCCGTTCGGCCTCGGCGCGGGCGCCATCACCGTCGAGGTGCGACGCCTCGACGGCCCGGTGCGCCGCACGGAAACGGTCGAGCCGGAAGTGCGGGACGAAGAGACGGCCCGCGCCGTCGTCACCGGCCTGGCCGCGCCCATCCTCGAGCCCGTCGCGGGTGTGCGCGCGCTGGTCGTGCGCCTGGCCCGCCTCCAGCGTCCGCGCCCACAGTCGATGCTCTTCCCGCTGCCGCCGGGACTCGCCCGCCCCGGCTGACACGCGCAGGCTAGAATCGGCCGTGGCCTCCCGTCGCGCCCTCCTCGCGGAGCGCGCCAACAAGATCCTCGACATCCTGGAGCAGGCGCATCCGGAGGCGACCTGCGCCCTGCACTACAAGAACCCGTACGAGCTGGTCATGGCGACGATCCTCTCCGCGCAGTGCACGGACGAGCGGGTCAACATGGTGACCCCCACCCTGTTCGCGCGCTACCCCACCCCGAAGGCGCTCGCGGGCGCGCGCCCGGAAGACGTGGAGGAGATCATCCGCTCGACCGGTTTCTATCGGGCCAAGACGAAGAGCCTGCTCGGCAACGCGCGCGCCCTCGTGGCCGACCACGGAGGCGAGGTGCCGCGCTCGATGGAGGCGATGGTCAAGCTGCCCGGCGTGGGCCGCAAGACGGCGAGCGTCGTGCTCGGGCACGTGTACGACATCGCGGAGGGGATCGCGGTGGACACGCACGTCCTGCGCGTCTCGAACCGGCTCGGAATCGCCCGCGGCGACGACCCCATCGAGGTCGAGCGGCAGCTCATGGCCATCATTCCCAGGGAGCGGTGGACGCGCACGACCGACCTCATCATCTTCCACGGCCGGAAGATCTGCGACGCGCGGCGGCCTCTCTGCGGCCAGTGCCCCGTCTTCGCCCTCTGCCGCTGGCCGTCCCGCCAGGCCTTCGCCCTGGGCAAGCCCCCGAAGGCCAAGGGCGCGCCCGGAAGCGCCGCCCGCCGTCGCGCGAAGGCCCGCCGTCCCGCCGCCCGTCGTTGAAGGTCTAACCCCCGCTGCAGCCAGAGGATATGCCTTGACACGCCCCCGGCGCCTCACGTAGGATTGGGGTTTGCGAGTTGGGGCGCAGCGGCGCCTCTTGGGAGCATCATGCCGACCTACATTCCGAAGGTGGACGAGCGCGACCGCGAGTGGTTCGTGATCGACGCCAAAGACAAGGTGCTGGGAAAGCTGGCCACGCGGGCCGCTTCCATCCTCACGGGAAAGCACAAGCCCACGTTCACGCCGTTCCTCGACACCGGTGATCACGTCATCGTGATCAACGCCGCGAAGGTCCATCTCACCGGCCGCAAGGAGACGGACAAGATGTACCGGCACCACACGCTCTACCTCGGCGGACTGAAGTCCACGGCGGCGGGAGACGTGCGGAAGAAGCATCCCACGCGGATCATCGAAGAGGCCGTGCGCGGGATGCTGCCGAAGACCAAGCTCGGCCGCGCGATGTTCCACAAGCTGAAGGTCTACGCGGGTGACGTGCATCCGCACCAGGCCCAGAAGCCCAAGTCCGTGACGCTGAAGTAAGGAGAGAGTTTGAGCACACCCATCGAGTACTACGCGACCGGGAAGCGGAAGACGGCCATCGCGCGCGTGCGCCTGCGGGCGGGCACGGGCGAGGTCCACCTCAACGACAAGGCTCTCGACGACTACTTCGGCGGGCACGAAGCGCTGAAGATGGTGACGAAGCAGCCCTTCGCCATCACGGAGACGACCGAGAAGTTCGACGTGCTGGCCATCGTCACCGGCGGCGGGCCGGCCGCCCAGGCGGGCGCCATCCGCCACGGCATCTCGCGCGCGCTGTGCGAGTTCAACCTCGAGCTGCGCAAGCGCCTCAAGAAGGCGGGATTCCTCACCAGGGACGCCCGCATCAAGGAGCGCAAGAAGTACGGACAGAAGGGCGCCCGGCGCCGCTTCCAGTTCAGCAAGCGTTAATTTCTTCTAATTTCGAGCCTCCGCGAGGAGGCCGGCAAGCCGGCGGGTCCGGTCCCGGATCCGCGGCTGACCAGGAGGACGGTTTGGCGACGACGGTGACTCAGACGCAAGGCGCGGGTGGGGCCCCCACGGTCTCCATGAAGGAGCTGCTGGAGGCGGGCGTCCACTTCGGCCACCAGACGAAGCGCTGGAACCCGAAGATGAAGGACTTCATCTTCGGTGAGCGCAACGGCATCTACATCATCGACCTGCAGAAGACGCACCGCCTGCTCCAGGACGCGCTGCAGTACGCGCAGGACCTCGCCGCCCAGGGCCGCACGATCCTCTTCGTCGGCACCAAGCGGCAGGCGCAGGAAGCGGTGGCGGAAGAGGCGCAGCGCGCGGGCATGCCCTACGTGAACGAGCGCTGGCTGGGCGGGCTGCTCACGAACTTCGTCACCATCCGCAAGAGCCTGGACCGGCTGCGCGAGCTGGAGTCCATGTCCACGGACGGCCGGCACGAACGGCTGACCAAGAAGGAAGTGGCCCAGCTCGAGAAGGAACGGATCAAGATCGAGAAGAACCTGAAGGGCATCAAGGGCATGAAGAACGTGCCCGATGCCATCTTCGTGATCGACACCCGCAAGGAGTCGATCGCGGTCCAGGAAGCGCGGAAGCTCAAGATCCCCGTCATCGGCATCGTGGACACGAACTGCGATCCGGACGAGGTCGACCACGTGATCCCGGGCAACGACGACGCCCTGCGCGCGATCAAGCTCTTCGCCGGCCGCATCGCGGACGCGGTGCTGGCCGGGCGCGGCATCCGCGAGTCGCGGGCGGCGGAAGCCGCTCCCGACAAGGGCGCGGACAAGGGTGAAGACGACGCGACGCGCCGCCGGCCCAAGACGCGGCCGATGGCCACGCCGGTCCCGATGGCATAACGCGGGAGCCCGCGGGTCAGACGTCCAGGGGGCCGCTGCGCCGCGGCCCCCTGATCATTTAGGAAGAAACGGAAGAAAATATGGCGGAAATAACCGCAGAGATGGTGCGCAAGCTCCGCGAGGAGACGGGCGCGGGCATGATGGACTGCAAGAGCGCGCTGGTCGAAGCGGCCGGCGACGTCGAGAAGTCCAGGGAGATCCTCCGGAAGAAGGGTCTGGCCAGCGCCGCCAAGAAGGCGGGCCGCGCCACCAGCGAAGGGATCGTCGGGCACTACATCCATCCCGGGGCCAAGATCGGCGTGCTCGTGGAAGTGAACTGCGAGACCGACTTCGTGGCCAAGACGCCCGACTTCCAGACCCTGGTCAAGGAGATCGCGATGCACATCGCGGCCTCGAATCCCCTCTACGTGGCCAAGGAAGAGGTCCCCGGCAACGTGCTCGACAAGGAGCGCGAGATCTACAAGGCCCAGGCCGCGGCCGCGGGCAAGCCCGCGAACGTGCAGGAGAAGATCGCGGAGGGCAAGCTCAAGCAGTACTTCTCCGAGGTGTGCCTGCTCGAGCAGCCTTTCATCCGCGAGAACGACAAGACGGTCGGGCAGCTGATCCAGGAGAAGATCGCGCTCATCAAGGAGAACATCGTGGTGCGCCGGTTCGCCCGCTTCAAGGTCGGCGACGAGGCCCGCACGGAGACGGTGACGGCGGCCACGCCGGCTCCGGCCCCCGTCGGCTAGAGGCGCGCGGGACGGGTATCATAGCGGCCGTGGATGAAGCTCCCCGGCCGCTCCGCGTCCCCACCGATCGCATCGAGGCGCTCGTCCGGGTCGGCGACCAGCTCATCGTCGGCCGCCTGCACGCCGAGCCCGGCAAGCGCCTCAAGGACGAGATGAACCACAGCAGCACGCGGTTCATCGCCATCACCGACGCCCGGGTGTACGACGCGACCGGCCGCGAGCTCCTCTACCAGACCGACGTCGTGCTGGTGGCCAACGGCCACATCGTCAGCGTGACCCCGCTGAAGTCGGTCACGAGCGGCCAGGCTCCGTGGAGCGAAGAGCCCCCGGCCTAGCCGCGGCCGCGGACGGCCGGGCTCAGCCCTTCTTCCCCGCGACGAGAGCGGCCAGCGCCTGGTGGCTGGTGCGCAAGCTGTCGAGAGGGCTCCCCGCGCTGTAGTCCTGCTCGACGTAGTAGTACTTCACGCCCGCCCGGGCCGCCGCGGGCAGGAAGGCCGCGAAGTTCACCTCGCCGCGGCCGGTCTCCTTGAACGCCTCGTGCGGCACCTTGCCCTCGTCGTATTGCACGGGTGTGCCCTTCGCCTTGTCCTTGAGGTGCACGAGGGGCACGCGGCCGGCGTAGGTCTGGACCATCTTCACGGGATCGACCCCGGCGATGCTGGACCAGAACGTGTCGAGCTCGAGACCGAGAGCTTCCTTCGGCGTCTCCTTCAGCAGCAGCTCGATCGGCCGCACCCCGTCGATCATTTCGTACTCGAAGGCGTGCGGATGGTAGGCGAGGCCGAGCCCGGCCTTTCGGCACGCTTCTCCCGCCTTGGCGAGCCTCGCGGCCAGGTCCTTGTACACGTCGAGCCCGCCGCGCTCGGCCTTCATGAGGTAGACGATGACGAGGTACTCGAGACCTTGCGCCTTGGCCTCGTCGATGGCCTGGTTCCAGGTGTAGCTCTCGGGCAGCATCTCTCCTGCGCCCGTCCAGGCCTTGCGGTTGCCCGTGACGAGGTACGTGGGCGCGTACGCGCTCGCCTGCTTCAGGCCCGCCGCCTTCAAGGCCGGACCGAGCGCGGGCACGAGTCCGGTCTCGACGTAGCGGTAGCCGAGGTCCGCGATGGCCTTCAACGTGCCCGCCGCGTCCGCCTGCATCTGATCGCGGACGGTGTAGAGGGCGACACCGAGATGGTCGAGCACGCCGCTCTCCGCCGCCCGGACCGCGGACGCGCGCAGAAGGCCGGGCGTCATCAGCCCCGCCGTGGCCACCGCCGAAGACTTCAGGAACGACCGGCGCGAGAGGTTCTGCATGGGCGCACGTTAACACGACGTCGCGCCGCCGGGCCGGGCGCGTGCGACGGATCGCCCAGGCAGAGTAACATCCAGGGTCAGGGAAACGGAGACATCCATCATGGCCGCCAGCAGGAAGCCCGCCTTCAAACGAATCCTCCTCAAGCTCTCCGGCGAGGCGCTGCTGGGCGAGAAGCCGTTCGGGATCGACCGCTCCTTCACCGACTACCTGGCCACCGAGATCAAGGGCGTCCACGCCCTGGGCACCCAGGTGGGGGCGGTCGTGGGCGGAGGGAACTTCTTCCGCGGCGTATCCGACGCCGCCGCGGGCATGGACCGCGCCTCCGCCGACCACATGGGGATGCTGGCCACCGTGATCAACGCCATCGCGCTGCAGGACGCGCTGGAGCGGGCGGGCGTCATCACGCGCGTCCTCTCCGCCATCGAGATGCGCGAGGTGGCGGAGCCGTTCATCCGGCGCCGCGCCATCCGCCACTTCGAGAAGGGGCGCGTGGTCATCTTCGCGGGGGGCACCGGCAACCCCTACTTCTCCACGGACACCGCGGCCGCCCTGCGCGCCATGGAGATCAAGGCCCAGGTGCTCTTCAAGGGCACCAAGGTCGACGGCATCTACGACGCGGACCCGCTCAAGAACCCGGGAGCCCTGAAGTTCGACAGCCTCACCTACCTCGACGTCCTGAAGAAGGACCTCAAGGTCATGGACGCCACCGCCATCTCGCTCTGCAAGGACAACAAGCTGCCCATCGTCGTCTACAACCTCCGGCAGAAGGGCATGCTCAAGCGGATCGTCCGCGGCGAGAAGGTCGGCACCATGGTCAAGGAGTAGCGCGATATGGCCATCAGCAACCTCATCTCCGACGCCAAGACACGGATGCACAGCTCGGTGGAGACCGTCCGCAAGGAGCTGGCCTCGATGCGCACCGGCCGCGCCTCCCTCTCCATGCTGGACAACGTGCGCGTGGACTACTACGGCACGCCCACGCCCTTGAACCAGGTAGGCAACCTGTCCACGCCCGACCCCACCCTCATCCAGGTCCAGCCCTGGGACGCGAAGCTCCTGGGCGCGATCGAGAAGGCGATACGGCAGTCCGACCTCGACCTCAACCCCCAGAACGACGGCAAGATCATCCGCATCCCGATCCCCCAGCTCAACGAGGAGCGCCGCAAGCTGCTGGTCAAGAACGCGCACAAGCACGCGGAAGAGGGCCGGGTGGCCATCCGCAACGTGCGCCGCGACGTCAACGATCACCTGAAGAAGCTGCTGAAGGACCACGAGGTGAGCGAGGACGACGAGAAGCGCGCGGTGGCCGACGTGCAGAAGATGACGGACCAGCACATCGCCGATATCGACGGCATCGTGAAGAAGAAGGAAGCCGAGATCATGGCCGTGTGACTTATCAAGTCAGGGGGGGCACTCACGCGTCACCCCGACGGGCGTTCACGACCCCCCCTGAAACCCCCCTCGCGAGATCGCCGCCGCTGCGCGACGCCGCCTCGCTCTGCGGTCGGTCCCGATCGGGCCGCATCGGGCGCATATAATCGTTCCGTGCCCGTCACCCATCTCGAATGCACGCGCTGCAACCAGCGCTACGAACCGGGGCAGGTCCTGACCGTCTGCACGGTGGACGGCGCTCCCCTGTTCGCCCGCTACGACCTCGAGCGCGCGGCCAAGAACATGCGGCCGGGCCACCTGGCCCTGCGCGAGCCCACCCTCTGGCGCTACGACGACGTCCTGCCCGTCGACAGCCCCGACCACCGCGTGAGCCTGGGCGAGGGTTTCACGCCCCTCCTCACCGCGCGCCGGCTGGGGAGCCTGATCGGTCTCCCGCGCCTCTACATCAAGGACGAGTCGGGCGAGCCCACGGGCTCCTTCAAGGCGCGCGGCCTCTCCCTGGCCGTGTCCATGGCCAAGGCACTGGGGGCGACGGACGTGTGCCTGCCCTCCGCCGGCAACGCGGGCAGCGCCCTCGCCGCCTACGCGGCCAAGGGGGGGCTCAAGGCCCACGTGTTCGTGCCCAAGGACATCGCGCAGCTCTTCCTCATGGAGACGCGCGCGTATGGGGCCGAGGTGGAGACGGTGGACGGGCTCATCACCGACGCCGGGAAGATCTGCGCGGAGCGGGCGAAGGAGAACGGCTGGTACGAGTGCGCCACCCTCAAGGAGCCCTACCGGGTCGAGGGCAAGAAGACGATGGGGTACGAGCTGGCGGAGCAGATGGGCTGGAAGCTGCCCGACGCCATCCTCTACCCCACCGGCGGCGGCACCGGCCTCATCGGCATGTGGAAGGCCTTCGGCGAGATGGCGGCCATGGGCTTCGTGGGCCCGGGCCGGCCCCGCATGTACGCCGTGCAGGCCGACGGCTGCGCGCCCATCGTGAAGGCCTTCGCCGAGGGCCGCGAGGACGCTCCCATGTGGGAGGACGCGCACACGCTGGCCTACGGCATCCGCGTGCCGAAGGCGCTGGGGGACTTCCTGATCCTGCGCGCCCTGCGCGAGAGCCACGGCGCGGGGGTCACCGTGTCCGATCCCGAGATCATCCAGGGGGTCAAGGACGCCTGCGCGCACGAGGGCCTGTTCATGGCTCCCGAGGGAGGCGCCTGCGTGGCCGCGCTGCGCAAGCTCAAGGCCTCCGGGCACGTCAACGCCGACGACACCGTGGTCCTCTTCAACACGGGCACGGGCTTCAAGTACGTGGAGGCCATGGCCCCCCTGTGGTGAGCGCGCCCGGGCCGGGGGCGCGCCGGCTGCACCGCGACGACCCGTACCTCCTGGAGTTCGACGCGCAGGTCGTGGCCCGCCGCCAGCACCAGGGCCGCCCGGCCGTGGTCCTGGACCGGACGGCGTTCTACGCGGAGAGCGGCGGCCAGCCCTGGGACACCGGCGAGCTCAGCGAGGGCGGGCGCCGCTGGCGCGTGGGCGCGGTGGTGGAGTCCGCGGCCGGCATCCTGCACGCTCTTCCACGAGCGCACGTTGTGGATGCGCATCGTTTCCGGCTGCATGGTGAGGGTCATGCGCGCCTCGTTCGTGGGCGAGATGAGCACCGCCACGAAAGCGGGCTCGTTGCGCGGGACGACCGAGATGTAGAGGAAGGCGGCGAGCAGCACGGAGGCGACGCCGCCGGCCATGAGGCCGAAGCTGCGCCAGAAGCCCACGCTCGACCAGGCGCTGCGCGACGCGCTCGCGCCGATGCGCGACTCGATGGCCTTCC
>Ga0207691_10003844_pt1 | contig 14570 bp, 11 predicted proteins | sample KBSM13metaG_FD_184327 | JGI IMG/M metagenome (GOLD analysis project Ga0207691, IMG submission 184327) | Miscanthus rhizosphere microbial communities from Kellogg Biological Station, Michigan, USA - KBS M1-3 metaG (SPAdes) (version 2) | ecosystem: Host-associated > Plants > Roots > Rhizosphere >... | reverse complement strand
ACGTCGGCATCCCCGCGCACGAGCTCGGCCACCGGGTCGGTGGGGTAGAGCGGATTCTTCCAGAACGTCTTGTCGTTCCAGATGTCCTCGCAGATGGTGACGGCGACGCGCCGTCCGCGGAGCCGCAGCGTCAGACCGCGGTCGCCGGGCTCGACGTAGCGTCCCTCATCGAAGACGTCGTAGGTCGGCAGGAGGCGCTTCCGATAGATCGCGACGCGCCGGCCGTCGCGGGCGGCGACGGCGGTGTTGAATACGCGCCGTCCGCGGGCCCCGCGATTTCCCCAGAGCGCTCCGAAGATCCACAGCGCCGAGCCCGAAGCCCGAGCGAGACGTTCGGTCGTCCGTTCGCTCGCGGCCACGAAGGCCGGGCGTTCGACGAGATCCCGCGGCGGATACCCGCAGACGGCGAGCTCGGGAAAGAGGACGAGGTGCGCACCCTCGCTTTCGGCCCGCCGGCCGAGCTCCAGGATCTTCGCGGCGTTCCCCTCGAAGTCCCCCACGGTCGTGTCGATTTGCGCGACCGCGACGCGAAGGCGGGGCGGTGAGTCAGTCACCGATCAGCGCGCAGCCGGATAGCCGGTCCGCCGGCGTGGGCGCCTCGGCGTTCCGGGCCGTCCAGAAGAGCAGCAGGCCGCCCGTCGCCGCGGTCGCGAGGGTTCCGAGCCAGCGCCGGAACGCGGCCGCCGCCGGGACTCCCGGTGTTCCCGTCTCGGGCCGCGCCGAAAGGTCCGCGAGAGCCATGCCGATGGTCCGTCCGAACGCCACGATCGGAACGATCGTCGCGAAGGCCGAGAGGTAGAGCACGAACGCACCGATCCAGAGCAGACCCGAGGGACCGGGGCTGGCTCCCGTCCTCAGGCGCGCGGCGAGGATCGCGAGCGCCGTCAGCAGCAGGACGGCCGCCCCGTCGGCGGCCGCGGCCGAGAAGCGCGCCGCTAGCGGCGCCGCCGCTCCGCCTTCCGCGACGGCGACGTCGACCTCATGCCGCGAGACCTCGGAGGACGGCGTGGCGTCGGCTCCCACGGGCCCATGGATCGGAAAGTCTTCCAGCATTCGGCCCTCGGTCACGATCCCGCTAAGGCCGCTGCTGGATGTGGCGCACGTAGATGCGGCCCATCAGGTCGAGGTCGCCCTTCACGTATCGCTCGGCGAACTTTTTGTGACGAGCGGTTTCGGCGTCGTTGGGATCGATCGCGATGACCTCGCCGAAGCTCTCGACGGCCTTGGGGAAGAGGCCGTTCTGGAGCTGGGCGATGCCCTGGTTGTAGTAGCAGCGGAGGAGATACGACCGCGCGTCCTGGTGGGACCGGTCCGACTGGTAGATCCGCCAGAGAATCGGGATCGCCGTGTCGAACTCTCCTTCGTTGTAGAGCTTGACGGCGGGCGTCAGCTCCGCGACCTTCGCGGACGCTTCTCCCATCTCGGAGGTAAAGGACGGATCGTTCTGGTAAGCCGGAGCCGCCACGGCGAAGGCCTTCAGCGCGTCGATGTACCGCTTCTCGCCGAGCGCTTTCTCGGCGACCTCCCGCTGTGCGATCGACGCCGCCGGCGGTCCCGAGCCTTCGACCGGCGCCTCTCCCGGGGCTCCTTCCGCCGGAGCCTCGCCGCCGGCCTCGGCGCCGCCGCCCTCGGGCTTGCGCGTGAGGGACGTCAGGAGCTTCTGTGCGCGGGCGTAGTCGGGGTGCTGCGGACCGATGCGCTTCAGCTCCGCGATCGTCTCGGGAATCTTTCCGTCGCGGAAGAGCTCGGTCGCTTTCTCGAGAGACGGGCCTCCGGCAGCCGCCGTCTGCGGAGGCGCGCCGGCTCCTCCCCGGAGCAGGAAGTACGCGCCCACGGCGATCGCCAGGACCAGGGCGCCTCCCAGGGCGAGCACGAAACGCTTGTCGAAACCCTTGCGAGGCGCGGACGGTTTCGCGGCGCGCTCGTGCGCGATCCGCTCCTCTTGCGGCTCCGGCTCCGGCTCGAGCTCCAGGTCGGACGCCGACGAAGCCACGGCCATCTCCTCGGCGAGGATGTCCGAGGCGGGAGTCTTGCGGGAGAGGTCGAGACCGGCGGAAGGACGCGCGAGCTCCTGCTCGATCCGGTCGATGTAGGAGCGGGCCGTGGCGTCGGTCTCGTCCAGCGCGAGCACCTGGAGGAACGCCTCTCGAGCCGCCGTGAAGTCGCCCGCCTCGAACTTTTCGCGGCCCTGGCGGAGGCTCTCGGCGACGCGCCTGTTGCCTTCCGCCATCTCCTGGCGCGCTTTTTCGATGCGGCCGACCGCTTCGGAATTGTTGATGTCGATCAGAAAGATGCGCGACCAGATCTCGATGGCCTGCTGCCGGTTCCCGCCGCGGGCGGCCTCGTCGCCGCGGCCGAGCAGCCCTTCGATCTCCTGCTGCGGAGACGGCGGCTCGGGCGCGCCCGCGGCGGCCGCGTTGTCGTCGGCTCCCATGCTGAACGCCGCGGGGTAGCCGTCCGGTCCGGACACCGGGGCTTCCTCGCCGGGCGCGGGCCCCCACATGTCCGGCGGGCTCCCGGCCTCGAGAATCGAAGAGGGCTCGGCCGGGGTCTGGAATTCCTGGAGCGCGAGAGGCCCCGTGGAGGGATGGCGCGCGCCGAAGTCCGGCGGCGGTGGAACGGCAGGACTCTCGAACGAGTCGTCGAGTGAAAGGGAATCGAGGCTCAGATCGCCGAGACCGCCCGACGCCGGTGGGGCCGGCTCCGACATTCCCAAAGGCATCGGGTCCTCGCCGGTCGGGAGCGAGAGGCCGGGATTCGTGTCCTCTCCGACCTCCTGAGCCGCGCGAGCCTGGGCCGCCTGGCTCGCGAGAAGCTCGTCGAGCTCGGCGATGGCCGGGTGGTCCGGATCCATCGAGCGCATCCGCTCGACCGCGGCCCGAGCCTCGGCCGGACGGTTCCCGTCGAGAGCCATCATCGCGCGCTGCCGCGAGCTCTCCATCTGCGGACCGGAATCCCTCCGCTGCCGCGCTTTCTCCAGGATGGCCTGCGCGTCGCGGTTCCCGGGCAGCGCCTGCAGGACCTGCCCGGCGGCGGCCATCGCGGCGTCGAACTGCCGCGAGTTCAGGCTTTCGGCGGCCCCGACGAGCAGCTTGTCGACCTCGACCGAGGCCACGCGCTCCTGCCGGGTCGGGGTCGCGGCCACCAGGGCCTCGAGATCGGCGACGTCGACGGCAGCGGCCGGGTTCTTGGCCTTGTCCATCAACTGCCGTGCCGGCGCGAACCGGGGGTCCATCTTCAGGATGAAGTCGCACCCGATCACGCAGTCGTCGGTCTTGCCTTCCTTGAACAGATTCAGCGTGTGCCGGAAGGTCGACAGGATCTTGTCCCGAACCTCCTTGGGGAGGGACGGGTTGCCGGGGTAGCCGGTCGGGGCAGCCGCGCTCATGCGCCGCTCCCCGAGGGCGCCGGGATGGGAAGCATTGTCGTTGTCACGTTGCCCGAGATTATAAACTGCCCGGTCAGGAACTTAGACATGCGGACCATCATCGAGTGCGTTCCGAACATCTCGGAGGGCCGGGACGCGGCCTCCATCGAAGCGATCGCGTCGGCAGTGCGCGCGACGGCGGGCGTGAGGCTGCTCGACGTGTCCTCCGACACGTCGCACCACCGGAGCGTGCTGACCTTCGTCGGAGACGCCGCCGCGCTGCGTGCCGCGGTCCTCGCGCTCTTCGACGCCGCCCTCGCGCGGATCGACCTCCGCACGCATCGCGGCGAGCATCCCCGGATGGGCGCCGTCGACGTCGTTCCATTCATCCCGATCCGGGGAGCGACGACGGAGGACTGCGTTGCGCTCTCGCGGGACGTAGGCGGCGCCATCGCCGAGCGCTTCGGCGTTCCGGTGTACCTCTACGAGGACGCGGCCAGCGCCGAGCACCGCCGCAACCTGGCCGAGGTCCGCAAGGGACAGTTCGAAGGTTTCGCCGAGAAAATGAAGGATCCTCGCTGGGGGCCGGACTTCGGCCCGGCGGCGCCGCACCTCTCGGCCGGCGCGGTCGCGGTGGGGGCCCGACCTTTCCTGATCGCCTACAACATCAATCTGAATACGAAGGATCTCGCGATCGCCGACCGGATCGCGAAGTCCATCCGCCACGTTTCGGGCGGCTTCCGCTACGTGAAAGCGATGGGCGTGGAGCTCGCCGACCGCGGGATCGTCCAGGTCTCGATCAATATGACGAACTTCCGAAAGACGCCCCTCCACCGGGTGTTCGAGTGCGTCCGCTCGGAGGCGGCCCGCTATGGCGTCGAGATCGTGGGGTCGGAGATCGTGGGGCTCACGCCGGCGGATGCGCTCTTCGCGGCGGCGGAGCACTATCTGAGATTGGAGAGATTCTCAGCGGATCAGGTACTGGAGACGAAACTGCTGGAAGAGAGTTGAGAGTCGAGAGTTGAGCGTACGGGGGGAGCCTTAACGCTTAACTCGTCCCTGAAGCGCGCTGATCGTCTTCCTCGGACTCCGGCATCTCCACGACGGGACTCTTCAGCGCCGCGTCCAGCGCCCGGGCGAACTCGATGTGGAGGGCGTGGCCGGCCTTGCGGGCGTGGATGTGGCCTGTCAGCGGCCGCCCCAGCAGGGCGAGGTCTCCGATCAGGTCCATGACCTTGTGGCGGACGAACTCGTCGCGGAAGCGGAGCGGTCCGGAGATGATCCCGGTGTCATCGAGCACGACGGCGTTGTGCAGGCTGCCGCCGCGGGCGAGTCCCCGGGCGCGCATGGCTTCGACTTCCCGCGCGAAGCCGAACGTGCGGGCCGGGGCGATGCGCGAGGCGAATTCTTCGGCCTTGAGCGTGAACGTCAGCTCCTGCCGTCCCACGATCGGGTGCGGAAAATCGATCTCGTAGGTGATGGTCAGGTTGGCGCCGTCGGGCACGTATTCGACGCGGCGGTCCTCCCGAACGACCTCGACGGACCGGGCCAGCGAGAGAGGCTTCGCCAGGGCGTTCTGGCGCTCGAAACCGGCGGCGTGAAACAGGCGCACGAAGGGGAGAGCCGAGCCATCGAGGATGGGCACCTCGGGGCCTTCGATCTCGATGAGGCAGTTGTCCAGGCCGACCCCGGCGGCCGCGGACAGCGCGTGCTCGACCGTGCCGATCGACACCTCCCCGCGCTTGAGGGTGGTCGCCAGGTCGAAGCTCGACGCCGAGTCCAGGCGGGCCGGAATGGGGTGATCGGGGTGCTCCCGGCGGAGGAAAACGAGGCCGTAGTCCGGCGGCGCGGGGTGGAAATGCGCACGCACCGGGTGACCCGAATGGAGGCCCACGCCGTCGATGGAGACTGTGGTTTTGAGCGTCGTCTGCTGGCGCATGCCTCTGTCTACGGTGTTCGCTCGCTCGCAGTAATGATGCCAGCTCTGGCGGTCTCGGGTGGTTTCGCGCCAGTGCCGAAGTATCCCTTTATTCCTGAGAAGCTTAGCACATTGGAGCCGCAAACGGCTCAAGTCGCATCATGCCACAGGTCTCTCGCGGTGTCTCCTTCCCGCGACAGAGAGGCCGCCGGGGAGGCCTTGCTAGACTCGCCGCCGGACCTGCCATGAAGCCTCAAAACGTCCCTCGCAAGCCCCAAACCGTGAAGCCCGTAGCGGCCAACCGGAAGGCTTTTCACGAGTATTTCATCGACGATCGGATGGAGGTCGGCCTCGTCCTGACCGGAACCGAGGTGAAGTCGCTCCGCGAGGGCCGCGCGCAGCTCAAGGATTCCTACGTCCAGTTCCGGGACGGCGAAGCATTTCTGGTCTCGGCGCACATCTCCCCGTACGCCTCCGGCTCATGGACGAACCACCTTCCCGAACGCGACCGAAAGCTCCTCCTTCACCGCCGTGAGCTCGATCGCTGGGCGGGCGCCGTCGCGACGCGGGGCGTCACGTGCGTGCCCCTCTCGCTGTACTTCAAGGGCTCCCGTGTCAAGGCCGAGATCGCTCTCGTCAAGGGCAAGAAGCTCCACGACAAGCGGGACTCCATCCGCAACCGGGAGCTCCGTCGTGAAGCGGACCGCGAGATGAGGCGCCGGTGACTTCGGATGTGAGCGGAGCGTCGGCGACCGCGGCGATCCGCGAATATCGCGCCGACGATCTCGAGGCTGCCTACCGGCTGGACCAGTCATGCTTCGAGGAGGGAATCTCCTACACCCGCGGGCAGATCCGCGCCTTCCTGGCCCGCGAGGGGGCGATCGCGCTCGTCGTCGATTCGGACGAATCCCACGGATCCGTCGGCGAGGGACTCGACGCTTTCGCCATCGGCCACGTCGCCGGCCGGCGAGGGCACGTCGTGACCATCGACATCGCCGCTGCGGCGCGCCGGCGCGGCCTCGGGCGCCGCGTCTTCGACGAGCTTCTCGGACGCATGGCCCGCGCCGGCGCCCGCGACGTGCGTCTCGAGGTCGACACGCGCAACGCGAACGCCCTCCGTTTTTACGAAAGGATGGGGTTCAAGGCGACGCGGAAGCTCCCGGACTATTACGGGTGGGGGCTGGACGGGATCCGGATGACCAGGAAGTTGTAGGAGAGTTGAAGGTTGAAAGTTGAAACCGGGTCGCCCCCTTCCACCTTTAACCTCCAACCCTCAACTTTCTAGGACCGGCAGTACGAGGGCGTCCAGCTCTCCGCGACGACTTCGGGCGGCATCGTGCCGTAGTCGAAGGCCCGGGCTTCGCGCACCATCTGGTCGATGTTGAAGAGGTGCTTCGCTTCGGGCAGGTCCCGGTAGAAGCCGCGGAACATCGGGCCGACCATCCCGCGGGCCGCGTGGATGCCGACGGAACCGATGAAGTTGCGCCGCTGGCCGACGTGGGCCATCTCGTCGGTCATGATCTCGCGGAGGAGCGCCCGGACCCGGTCGCGCGCCTCAGGCTCGTCGACCAGGATCTCGTCGAGGACGGCGTCGATGTGCAGGTAGAGCGTCAGCCCCATCAGCTCGCTGACGAAGGCCGGGGGATTCATCAGGACGCCCGGAAACCGGGAGAAAACGGCGTACATGCGGCGCATGCCGTCGCCCGGCGGGACCCATACGACGCGATCGAGGTGGAAGGTCCGGAACATCTCGTGGAAAAGCCGGACGTGGCTGAACTCCTCGCAGAGGTGGTACCGGCTGATGCGCTGGGTCGTCCGGGTCGCCAGGGTGATCGAGGGCGTGGCGTCCCAGGCGCAGGAGATCCCCGCCCACTCGTGCCGGGCGAACTTGTACAGGAACGTCAGCAGGAGGGTGATTCGGTCGAACTTCGTCGGATCTTCCTGCAGCTTCACGTAGTTACGGTAGAACCGCTCGGGGTCGGGAAGGGGCCGGCGCGAGCGGACGGGGTTGGCCTGAAACTCGGCCAGGATCTCCGCTTTGCGGGTCAGACTCTTCTCGCTCTCGACGATCTCGCCGTCCCGGCGGCGCGTAAACGCCCAGTAGGATTCGAAGTTCTCGTCCCGCTGCTCCGGGGTGGCCGGGCTGAAGATCGAGCGCAGGCGCTCGGGGGCCGTGGTCGATGCAATGGCTTCCATGCCCGGAATCCTACCCGATGTCGGTTCCGGAGTGATCGCGGCCTGGGGGCCTCAGTGCGCCCGGGCGGTCGTCGACCGGCCTTCTCGCAGGAAGGTCTCGAAGGCCTCGGCGGGCAGCGGGCGCGAGAAGAGGAACCCCTGGAGCTGGTCGCAGTCGCGGTCCTTGAGAAACGCGAGCTGCTCTTCGGTCTCCACGCCTTCGGCGATGACGATGAGCTCGAGGCTGCGGCCCATCGCGATGACCGCCATCGCGATCGCGGCGTCGTCCTTGTCTCCGGGCAGATCCCGCACGAACGACTGATCGAGCTTGATGCGATCGATGGGGAAGCGCTTGAGGTAGTTGAGCGACGAGTACCCGGTGCCGAAGTCGTCCATCGAGATGCGGACGCCCTGCTTTTTCAGGCCCCGCAGCGTGTTGATCGATTGCTCGGCGTTCTGCATGGCGTTGGACTCGGTGATCTCGAGGTCGAGCTTGTCGGGCTCGAGGCCGGTCTCGGCGAGGGCGCTCGTGACCTGGCTGACGAGATCGGCCTGCTGGAACTGGCGGCTCGAGAGGTTCACGGAGACCGTGAGCCCCACGTAACCCTTCTCATGCCACTTCCGCGCCTGGGCGCAGGCCGTTCGCAGGACCCATTCGCCGATCGGGACGATGAGCCCGGAGAGCTCCGCGATGGGGATGAACTCGCCCGGCGGGATGAGGCCCAGCTCCGGGTGACGCCAGCGCAGGAGCGCCTCGGCCCCGAGGATCTGGGTCGTCTTGAGGTCGAAAAAGGGCTGGAAGTGGAGCTCGAGCTCGTCGTTCGCGACCGCCTGGCGCAGGCGGCTCTCGAGGGAGAGACGCTCGACGGCCTTGGCGTTCATCGCGGGCGTGTAGAGCTGGTAGTTGTCGCGCCCCTGCTCCTTGGCCCGGTACATCGCCGAGTCGGCGTTGCGGACGAGGGTCTCGGCATCGTGACCGTCCGACGGGTACACGGCGACGCCCATGCTCGTCGTGACGAAGAGCTCGCGCCCGTCGATCCAGAAAGGATCGTGAATCGCTTCGCAGATCTTCCGGGCGATCTTGGCCGCGTCTTCTTCGGCGGTGATGCCCGGGACGAGGAGCGTGAACTCGTCGCCGCCGAGGCGGGCGACCGTGTCGCCCTCGCGGACGTACTCCTGGATGCGTTCGGCGACCTGGCGGAGCAGCTCGTCGCCGACCGAGTGGCCCAGGGAGTCGTTGATGACCTTGAAGCGGTCGAGGTCCAGGAACAGGACGGCGAGCCTCTGGTTGTGGCGGTGCGCCTGCGCCACGGCGAGCGTCAGGCGGTCGCTGAAGAGCAGCCGGTTCGGCAGGTTGGTCAGCGGATCGTGAAAGGCGAGGTGCTTGACCTGCTCCTCGGCCCGCTTGCGCTCGGTGATGTCGATCGTCGTGCCCTCGATGATCGACAAGCGCCCGTCCGGTCCCTCGATGAGGTTCTCGCTCTCCAGGACCCAGACGAGGCTTCCGTCCTTGCGCTTCAGGCAGAGCTCGTAGTTGGTCAGGGTCTGCCGCTCGAGGAGCTTCGCGAGCGCGGCCTGCCGGTCCTCCGGCTTGACGTAAAAGTCCCAGGCGGCCTGCTGGAGGACTTCCTCGCGGGAGGCGTATCCGAAGATGCGCGCGAACGACTCGTTGCAGTCGAGGATCCGGCCCTCGAGCGTCGAGCGGTACACCCCGGCGAGGTTGCGCTCGAAGAGGGTGCGGTACCGCTGTTCCGAGAGACGCAGGGCTTCTTCGATCTGGCGGCGGCCGCTGACGTCGGTGACCGTGCCGATGCAGAGGTCCGACTGCCCGGCCGCGCCCGGAACGAGCGTCGCAGAGTGGTGCCAGTGGAGGATCGAGCCGTCCCTCTTGACGGCCCGATACTCCTCGAAGAACGGTTCGCCGGATTCGAAGTGGCGGGCGATCGACGCCGCGACGCGCGGCTGATCTTCCGCGTGGATCGTCTTCTGCCAGGCCTCGAGGGTCCGGGGGAACTCGCCGCTCGCGAAGCCCAGGATCCGGTCCACGTCTCCGTGCCAGTGCATCCGGTTGCTCGCGCGATCGAACTCGTGGATCAGGTCCGTCGACATGAGGGCCGCGCGCCGGAACCGCTCCTCCGAATTCCGGAGGGCCTCCTCGGTGCGGGCGCGCTCGCGGCGGATCTGCGCCTCTCGCAGCTCGCGCTCGAGGATCGGGCAGAGCCGCACGAGGCTCGCCCGCGGGATGCAGTGCTGCGCGCCGGCCTTCATCGCGCGGACGGCCGTTTCCTCGCCGAGTGTTTCCGAGACGATCAGAAACGGCACGTCGATCGCGCGCTCCTTCAAGAGCGCGAGCGCGTCGAAAGCTTCGAGCGACGCGACGGAAATTTCCGAGAGCACGACGTCCCAGGATCCGCCGGCGAGCGCGGCTTCGAACGCGGCGCGCGTCGCCACGCGCTCGAGCATCGGCTCGAAGCCGCCGCGACGCAGCTCCTCAAAGAGGAGCCCGGCGTTGGACGCAGAGTCGTCCACCACGAGAGCCCGCACGGGAACGCTCATTGATCGGTTCGGTAATTATAGGGACGCCAGAGCTTTACGTCTCCTGTCCTTCGTCACCTTCGGTACGGGAAAAAGGACAGGTCCCGTCCGTCGGGACACTTCGTCGGAAGACTAGGGCCGCGAGGCCCTCAGGATGGACAGCGCGACGCTCTCGACGCCGTTCAGAACGAACTGGACGCCGATCACCGCGGTGATCAAACCCATGATTTTGGAGATGATGCGTTGTCCCGTCTCGCCGATGCGGCTGACGATCCACGGCGCCGCGAGCAGCATCACGAGCGTCAGGAAGATGTTGGCCGCGATCGCGATCGCGAGCGCCGTCCTGTGACCGCCGTCACGTGCCTGGCCGACGAGGACCATGACCGTCGAGATGGCCCCCGGCCCGGCGATCAGCGGCATGCCGATCGGGACGATCGAGGGATCGCGGGTTGCGACGACGTCCGCACGCTCCGAGCGGTGGTCGTCTTCGGACTGCAGGGTCGAGAGTCCCATGATCGTGAAGAGGATTCCGCCTGCGATCTGGAACGCGGGCAGCGTGATCCCGAAGACGGAGAAGATCGCGCCCCCGGTCGCCGCGAACAGGGCGAGGATGAGGGCCGCCGCGAGGGAGGCGCGGAACGCCATCCGACGGCGCTCTTTCGGAGAGCGTCCCGCCGTCATGGACACGAAAATCGGCGCCGCTTCGATCGGATTGATCACCGAGAAGAGCGACGAGAACGCGAGCACGACGAACTTGGCGTCGGACGAGGAAAACATGGGGATCTCGGCCGATTCTAGACTGGCTCGGCCCGACCGTGATTTTCGGCGCCCCGCGCCGTTATCCCCTCGGGAGGATCCATGGCGGAAATTTCCCCGACCCCCGAACGTTTAGAATCAGCCCTCCTCATGGACGCCATTCGAATCCGCGGAGCCCGGCAGCACAACCTCCAGAACGTCTCGCTGGACCTCCCGCGCAACAAGCTCATCGTCATCACCGGCGTGTCCGGCTCGGGGAAGTCCTCCCTCGCGTTCGACACGATCTTCGCCGAGGGCCAGAGGCGCTACGTGGAGTCCCTCTCGGCCTACGCCCGGCAGTTCCTGGAACAGATGGAGAAGCCGGACCTCGACTCGATCGAGGGCCTCTCGCCGGCCATTTCGATCGAGCAGCGGACGACGTCGCGGAATCCCCGGTCGACCGTCGGCACGGTGACCGAGATCTACGACTATCTCCGGCTGCTGTACGCCTCGATCGGGCAACCCCACTGCCCGAAGTGCGGCCGGCCCATCCAGGCCCAGACCGTCCAGGAGATGGTCGACCGGGCGCTGCGGTTGCCGCCCGGCACGAAGTTCATGGTGCTCGCCCCCTACGTGTCCGGCAAGAAGGGCGAATACAAGAAACAGATGGCCGAGATGGTCAAGGAGGGCTTCCTGCGCGCCCGGGTCGACGGGAAGTTCGTCGACCTCGACGATCCTCCGGAGCTCGACAAGCAGAAGAAGCACACGATCGAGATCGTCGTGGACCGCCTCGTCTCCAAGCCCGGCGAGGACGAGGAGTACCGCAAGCGCCTCGCGGACTCGATCGAGACGGCGACGCGCGTCTCGGGGGGGCTGATCGTCCTGTCCGTCGCCGACGGGCCGGAGGAGATCCTCTCGGCGAATTACGCCTGTCCGGACTGCGGCACGTCGCTCACGGAAGTCACGCCGCGCCTGTTCTCGTTCAACTCCCCCTACGGCGCGTGCACCTCCTGCTCGGGCCTGGGCACGAACCTCAAGGCGGACCCGGAGCGTCTCGTGCAGGACCCATCGAAATCGATCGAGGGCGGTGCGATCGCGATCCTCAAGCCCGGCTCGACGAACTGGCGCTCGCGGCAGATGGCAACCCTCGCGAAGCACTACAAGTTCAAGCTGACCGAGCCTTTCGGAAAGCTCTCGAAGGCGGCCCAGAAAGTCATCCTCTATGGCTCGGGCGAGGACGAGATCAAGTTCTCCTACGTGGCCGAGAAGGGCGAGTACCACTGGCGCTCGTCCTTCGAGGGCCTCGTCCCCATGATCGAGCGCCGTTACAAGGAGAGCGAGAACCCCGAGCACCGCGCGGAGCTCGAGGCGTACATGTCGGCCGAGCCGTGCCCGGCGTGTCAGGGCCGGCGCTTGAAGCCCGAGGCGCTGGCGGTCCGCGTCGGCGGACGCCCCATCGACGAGGTGGCCTCGGAGACCATCACCGACGTGATCGCGTTCTTCGAGGACCTCGCCCTCAAGCCCCGCGAGCGGGAGATCGCCGGCAAGATCCTGAAGGAGATCCGCGACCGGCTGCGCTTTCTCGACAACGTCGGCATCGGATATCTCAATCTCTCCCGGGGCGCGGCGTCGCTCTCGGGCGGCGAGTCCCAGCGCATCCGCCTCGCGACGCAGATCGGCTCGAAGCTCATGGGTGTTCTCTACGTGCTCGACGAGCCGTCCATCGGCCTCCACCAGCGCGACAACCGCAAGCTCATCGACACGCTCCAGTCGATGCGGGACCTCGGCAACACCGTCATCGTGGTGGAGCACGACGAGGAAACGATTCGGTCGGCCGACTGGGTCGTCGACCTCGGCCCGGGGGCGGGTCTCCACGGCGGCCGCATCGTGGGGGAGGGCCCTCCCGAGGAGCTGGACCGGTTTCCGGGCTCGCTGACGGCGAAATACCTCTCGGGCGAGCTTTCGATCCCGATTCCCGAGCGCCGCCGGCCCGGATCCGGCAAGGGCATCGTCGTCCGCGGCGCTCGCGAGCACAACCTCCGGGACATCGACGTGCGTTTCCCGCTCGGGGTGATGACGGCGGTCACGGGAGTCTCGGGCTCGGGGAAGTCGACGCTCGTCAACGACATCCTTTATCGGGCGCTGGCGCGCGCTCATCACGGCGCGTCCGAGAAGCCGGGGGCGCACGCCAAGATCGAGGGCATCTGGGAGATCGACAAGGTCATCGCGATCGACCAGGCGCCGATCGGGCGGACTCCCCGCTCGAACCCCGCGACCTACACGAACGTGTTCAATCCGATCCGCGAGTTGATGTCGCGCACGCCCGAGGCGCGGGCGCGCGGGTATCAGCCGGGACGCTTCTCCTTCAACGTCAAGGGCGGGCGGTGCGAGGCCTGCTCGGGCGACGGGCAGATCAAGATCGAGATGCACTTTCTGCCCGACATCTACGTCACCTGCGACGTCTGCGGCGGCCGCCGCTACAACCGCGAGACGCTCCAGGTCCACTACAAGGGCAAGTCGATCGCCGACATCCTCGCGTTCACCGCCGAGCAGGCTCTCGAGCTCTTCGAGAACATCCCCGCGGTTGCGAACATCTGCCGGACGCTGGTCGAAGTGGGTCTGGGCTACATCCAGCTCGGCCAGTCCTCGACGACTCTGTCCGGCGGAGAAGCGCAGCGCGTCAAGCTCGCGAAAGAGCTCGCCCGGAGGTCCACGGGGCGGACGCTGTACCTCCTCGACGAGCCGACGACCGGCCTCCACTTCGACGACATCCAGAAGCTGCTCGGAGTCCTGCGGTCTCTGACCGAGAAAGGCAACACCGTGATCGTCATCGAGCACAACCTCGAGGTCATCCGCACGGCCGACTGGGTCATCGACCTGGGGCCCGAGGGCGGCGAGGGCGGCGGCCGGATCATCGCGGAGGGAACGCCGGAGGACGTCGCCGGCGTCCGCGCCTCCTACACCGGCCAGTTCCTGCGGCGGGCTCTCAAGGCCGTGCGCGAACGGGTGCGGGGATGAAGCGCGCGCTCGCGCTCGCCGCGGCCATCCTCGTCGGAGCGGCGGCAGGGGGTGCGCAAACCCCGGCTCCGGCGGCGCCGACGCCGCGGGCGGCGCGGACTCCGAAGGCGAAGGCGACCGCGAAGCCCCCGCTCGACTTCTCCGGCGTCTGGGTGCTCGACTCCGAGGCCAGCAGCGGCGTTGCGCCGCAGATGCAAAACGCCGTGCTGCAGGTCAAGCAGAACGGCAACCGCATCTGGATCGAGCAGATCGAGACGCCCCAGCGGAACATCCTCTCCGAGCAGATCGTCGTCGACGGAAAGAAATACGAGAAGTCCCTGGGCCACGGGATGAAGGGAACTCTCGAGGCCGAATGGGGCAAGGACAGAGCCTCGCTCTGGCTCCAGGCCATCGCCGGCCCGGAAGGGGATCCTTCCTCGGCGGTGCAGCGCGGGATCTGGAAGCTTCAGGACGGCGGCAAGGTGTGGACCCGCCAGACGAGGACGCTCCAGCCGGACGGGGCGCGGGAGACGTTTCTGGTGTTTCGAAAGAGAGAAGCGGAGAAGAAATAGTTGAGAGTTGAGAGGTCAGCGGGAACGTACACTCAACACTCAACACTCAACACTCTTCACTTCATCGCCAGCGCCGCGGGGTTGTACGGATCCAGCGCCAGCGCGCGATCCCGGGCGACCCGGGCGGCAGGCAGGTCGCCCCGCCGGTGCTCGACTTCGGCGAGACCCACGAGCCCGGCGACGTTATCGGGCTCGAGGCTGACGGCGAGCGCGTACGCGGCTCTCGCGCCCTCGACATCGCCGATCGCGAAAAGCGCGGCGCCCGCGTCCC
>Ga0207691_10003840_pt1 | contig 14579 bp, 11 predicted proteins | sample KBSM13metaG_FD_184327 | JGI IMG/M metagenome (GOLD analysis project Ga0207691, IMG submission 184327) | Miscanthus rhizosphere microbial communities from Kellogg Biological Station, Michigan, USA - KBS M1-3 metaG (SPAdes) (version 2) | ecosystem: Host-associated > Plants > Roots > Rhizosphere >... | reverse complement strand
ATCCGCGGCTCGCCTCGTACGGCTCCAGCAATTTCCAGGTGGCGATCACCCAGCTCGCGCAGACGACGCTGCGCAGCGTGATCGGGCGGATGGAGCTCGACCGCACGTTCGAGGAGCGCGACCACATCAACGGCCTCGTCGTCGCGGCACTCGACCAGGCTGCCGGGAACTGGGGCGTCAAGGTGCTGCGCTACGAGATCAAGGACCTGACGCCGCCGAAGGAGATCCTGCACGCGATGCAGGCGCAGATCACGGCCGAGCGCGAGAAGCGCGCGGTCATCGCGACGTCCGAAGGCAAGCAGCAGGAGCAGATCAACCTCGCCAATGGAGCGCGCGCGGCGGCCATCGCGAAATCCGAAGGTGAGAAGCAGGCCGAGATCAACCAGGCGCAGGGTCACGCCTCCGCGCTCCTGGCGATCGCCGAGGCGAATGCAAAAGCGATCCGGCAAGTGGCCGAATCAATCGAAGCGCCGGGCGGCCTGCAGGCGGTGAACTTGAAGGTCGCCGAGCAGTACGTCGCGGCTTTCGCCAACATCGCGAAGACCAACAATACGGTGATCGTGCCGGCGAACCTCTCCGATCTCGCCGGGCTCGTCACGTCGGCGATGACGGTGTTCAAGGCGCAGGCGAAGTGACGCGGGCGGCGGCGCCATCGATGCCAACTTCTCGAAGAGGTGCGGCATGGAGCTAGCGGGCTCGACGTTCATCGTCACCGGCGGCGCGTCGGGCCTGGGCGCGGCCACGGCAAGGATGATCGCCGCCGGCGGCGGCAATGCCGTCATCGCGGATCTCAAGGATGCCGAGGGTCAGGCGCTGGCGCAGGATCTCGCCGGCCACGCGCGCTTCGTGCGCACCGACGTCGCCGACGAAGCGAGCGGCAAGGCGGCGGTTGCCGCGGCGGTCGATGGGTTTGGCGGGTTGCAGGGGCTCGTCAATTGCGCCGGCATCGTCCATGGCGAAAAAGTCGTCGGCAAGGACGGGCCGCATTCGCTGGCCGGGTTCGCGCGCGCGATCGGCATCAACCTCGTCGGGACGTTCAACATGGTGCGGCTTGCCGCCGCTGCAATGACGGCGAACGCGCCGAACGCGGAAGGCGAACGTGGCGTCATCGTCAACACGGCGTCGGTCGCCGCGTTCGACGGGCAGATCGGACAGGCCGCCTACAGCGCGTCGAAGGCCGGTGTCGCGGGGATGACGCTGCCGCTCGCGCGCGAGCTCGCGCGGCACGGCATCCGCGTGATGACGATCGCTCCCGGAATTTTCGAGACGCCGATGATGGGGCAGGTCCCGAAGGAAATCGCGGAGTCGCTGGGAAAGATGGTGCCGTTCCCGCCGCGCCTCGGGCGACCCGACGAATTCGCGACGCTCGTGCGCGAGATCGTGCAGAACGTCATGCTGAACGGTGAAGTGATCCGCCTCGACGGCGCAATCCGGATGGCGCCGAAGTAACGCCAGCGCAGTGTCCGCGCAGCGCTGTTGGCCGACTGGGCGGGGGTTAGCCGGCCACCGGCAGCGTCACCCGCGCCACCGTGCCACCCGCGTCGCGCGACAGGAGGTCGAACGTTCCTCCATGGAGCCGCGCGATGCGGTCGACGATGGCGAGCCCCAGTCCCGCACCGGCCACGCCCGCCGCGTTCGTGCGCGCGGCCGAAGCGCGCGTGAAAGGCTGTTTCAGCCGCTCGACGTCGTCCGGGGCGATGCCCGGACCGCGGTCGGCGACGTCGAGCACGATGTTGCCGTCGTCGCGGCGCGTGGTGACTTCCACGGGCGGCGCGCCATACGCGATCGCATTGTCGATCAAGTTCGTGACCAGTCGCGAGAACGCGGTCGGCCGCAGTCCCGTGGCCGGGATCGTGCCAGGCGCGAAACGCACGTCCTTGCCGGAGCGCGCGTAGCGCTCGACGCAGGTGGCGACGATGGCATTGGCATCGGACGCCTCCCGCGCCGCATCCTCGTCGGTCCGCGCGAATTCCAGGAACTGCCCGATGATCCGGTCCATTTCCTCGATGTCGTCGACCATGCCGGCGAGCGTCGCCTCGTCGCGCGTGTTCATCTCGATGCCGAGCCGCAGCCGCGCGAGCGGCGTGCGCAGATCGTGCGAGACGCCCGCGAGCAAGAGTGCGCGATCCTGCTCCAGCTGGCGCAGATTGGCGGCCATCCGGTTGACGCCGCGATTGAGCGTGACGATTTCCGAAGGGCCATGCTCGGGCAGCGGCGGCGGCATCTCGCCGCGGCCGACACGCTCGACCGTCGCCGTCAAGTCGCGCAGCGGGCGCGCGAGATAGCGCGCGAAGACGAACGCGGCTGCCAGCAGCACGGCCGCGAGCATCATGCTCCACAGCGCAGCGCGCGACGGATGGTCCTCGTCCTGGGGACGCCGCAGAGGAAAGCCCACCCAATAGCCGGTGCCCGCCGCTTCCACGCGGACGAGCAGGAGGCCGCGGCCCGGAACCACGCGCACCTCGGTGCCTTCGCCCATCGCTTCGCGCAGGCGTGCTTCCAGCGGTTCGAGCGCCTCCGGCACGTGCATTCCGCCGATGGTGGGCCGCTCGCTTTCGGGCACGATGCGCACGCCGTATTCGCGGCCGATGCGCCCGATGGATTCGCGCCGCTCGGGCGTGTCGTTCGCCTCGAGCGCCGCGCGGACCGCTTGCAGCTGGACGATCTTGGTGTCGCTGAATTGCCGTACGAGGAGCGTGATCCGGTCCTGGCGGAAGAACAGGATCGTCGCGAGCAACGCCACCGCGACCACCGTGAGGAGAAGCAGCGCGAGACGGCCGAACAGCGAGCGCGGCAAGAGCTTCAATCAGGCCACGCTCGCGGGGCCGGGGCTCCCGTCGTTGTCGTCCGCATCCGCGGCGTCGGGCACGAAGACGTAGCCTAATCCCCAGACGGTCTGGATGTATCGCGGATTCGCGGGGTCGGGCTCGATCAGCTTGCGCAGCCGCGAGACCTGGACGTCGATCGCGCGGTCGAACACGTCGTGGTCGCGCCCGCGGGCGAGCAACGTCAGCTTTTCGCGCGCGAGCGGTTGCCGCGGGTGCTGCGCGAAAACCTTGATGAGCGAGAACTCGGCGGTCGTGAGATGAATGGTCGAATCGGCGTTGGCGAGGGTGCGCGCCGCGAGATCCAGCGTGAACGGGCCGAACGCCATCTTGCCGTCCGCTTCGGGAGCGCCCGGCGCGAGCCGCTGCGTGTGCCGGCGCAGCACGGCATGGATGCGCGCGACGAGCTCGCGCGGATTGAAGGGCTTCGGCAGATAGTCGTCGGCCCCCATCTCGAGCCCGACGATGCGATCCACGTCCTCGCCTTTCGCGGTGAGCATCACGATGGGCACGTTTTCGCCGGCGGCGCGCAGCCGGCGGCACACGGCGAGCCCGTCTTCGCCGGGAAGCATGAGGTCGAGCACCACGAGATGCGGCGGGTCGCGCTGGAGCTTGCGGTCGAGATCGCGCGAGTCGGGGAGTGTCGTCACCTGGAAGCCCTGTTCGGTCAGGTAGCGCGACAGGAGATCGCGCAGACGAACATCGTCGTCGACCACGAGAATCTTCGGTGCGGGTGCTTTTGCGGCCATGGCTGGAGCGTAGCGGCCCGGAGGGCTTCGCGAGCGGCAAGTTGTAACCGATTGTAACGCCCGTGGCAGTCTGCAACGTCCGGTTGCAATTCGATTGCCCAGCGGCCGAACGAGCGCAGATAATCGGGTCGAAGTCATTAGGAGCCGCAGAATCGCTGAGGCGCCAATTCACCGAAAGGACACGATATGACGTTCAACCGCACTTTCCGCACGATCGCGGGAGTTGCCGCCGTCGCCGTCGCAACGGCATTTGGCGCCGGAGTCGCGTTTGCTCAACCCCACGGCCATCACGGCCACGGCGGCGCCGGAGACGACGTAATGATCGGGCAACTCATCGCCCACGCCAAGGACAAGCTTAGCCTCAACACGATGCAGCAACAGCAGTTCGACACGGCTGTCGCGCACTCCAAGACGGCATGGCAATCCGGCCGTTCGCTGCACGACAACGTCAAGGCCACCCTGCAGGCGGAGCTCGCGAAGCCTGAGCCGGACTTGGCCGCCGTCGCTGCTGCCATGGATGCCGCGGCGGACCAGGCCCGCGTCCAACGCACCGCCATCCGCGCCGAGTGGCTGAAGCTCTACGCGACGTTCACCCCTGACCAGAAAGCGGTGGTGCGCGATCTCCTGAAGCAACGAGTGGCGCGCATGGAGTCGTTCCACGAAAAGATGCGCGAGCACATGCGTGAGAAGGCCGCCGCCAGGACGAGCTGACAAGAGCTTCGTACCGCACTCTTTCCCGTTAGCGTTCGACGAGGGCCCGGCCAAGCGCCGGGCCCTTTCTTTGCGCGTCAAGGAGCGACTCGAAGGTTCCCCCTGTCCTCCGCTCTTCGCAGATCAGCCCCCTTCCGCGCATTCGCTCCAGCGTCGTTGCAGGGAACGATCGCGCGCTCGGCGGCCTCCTTCAGCGCCGCCGCAACGACCGGCTTCACCAACAGCTCCACGCGGGCAGCACGAACCTCCGCCTGTGCCGCGGCGCTCGTGTCGCCCGACACGACGATGGCGGGAATATCGGCACCGAGGCTCTCGCGCAGCTGCGCGATCGCGTCGATCCCGGATTTGCCGTCGGTGAGGCGAAGGTCGGCCACAATCAGATCCACGTTGCCGATATCGGCCGTGTCGCCTTCCACGAGGCTGGCGATCGTCGTCATGGCGTCGGAGCCGCCGGTGGCTACCGCATTCCAGGAAGCGAACAGCGCCTCCATCGCGGCGACGACCGCCGGATCGTCGTCGATCACGACAATCCGGCGTCCCGAGAGCGTGAGCGAGGATGCAGGATCGAACGCTGGTGCCATGCGCCGGCAACGACCCGCGTCGTCGAGCGGTCCTGCGCGCGGCACGGTGACGGAGAAGCGCGACCCCCGTCCGGGGGTCGAGGCAAGCTCGACCGAATGTCCGCAGAGCGTCGCGAGCTTGCGGACGATCGCAAGCCCGAGCCCGAGGCCCCGCCCTCCGGCATGATTGCGTCGGGCGACGGCGAGCTGCACGAACTCGTCGAAGACACGCGTGGCGTCGCTCTCGGCGATGCCGACGCCCGTATCGACGACGTCGATGCGAACGGCCCGCCCACGCCGTCGCGCACCGAGCACGATGCCGCCCGCCGGCGTGTAGCGCACGGCATTAGCAAGGAGATTGCGCAGCACGCGCTCGAGCAGCACCGGGTCGGTCGCGACCGCCAATCGCGTCGGCACAACGGCGAGCGTGAGCCCCGCGGCCAGCGCTTGCGGCGCGAAGTCGGCCGTGAGCCGCGTGAAGAGCGGTTGCAAGGCAATGGCCGCCGGTGCGGGTCGCAGCGCGCCGGCTTCGAGCTGCGACAGGTCGAGGAGCTCGGCGAAGAGATGCTCGAGCGCTTCCACCGAAGCGCGGATGCTCGCAACAAGGGGAGTGACTCCCGGGTCGCGCACCCTCGCCGCGAGTGCTGCAGCGAAAAGTCCCATTGCGTGCAGCGGTTGACGCAAGTCGTGGCTCGCCGCGGCAAGGAACTGGCTCTTCGCGAGGCTCGCAGTCTCGGCGACGGCGCGCGCCGCGAGCGCTGCCTCGGTCTGCGCCTTGAGCTCGCGAATCAGGTCCACGTTTTCGTGGCGCATCATGAGTGACTCGGTGATGACGCCGTTGACCTGGCGTCCGAAGGCAAGGACGAAAATCAGCACGACGCCCAGCACGCCGGCAGTGAACAGATGCACCTGGTCGCCCTCGATCGCCACCCGCGCGATCAGCGGCACGAGGACCGCCAGCACAAAGCCATAAAACGCCGGCTTGTACACAGCGGTGCGGGACAGGCCGCCGAGGATCACGCCGAACTGGCAGACGATGAAGAGCGCCTGATAGGCAGGCGGCGCGGGAAACATCGCGACGGCGGCAACACCCCAGAGCGCGCCCGCGAGCGTGGCGCCCACCACCCAGTACGCGCCCCAGCGTGCGGCATCGCCAATCGGCGGATCGGCGCGCCGGTATGCGCGCGCCAGCACCCCGCGCCAGGCCTGGTTGGCGAGGATCGCAATGAGCCACGCGGCCATCACCCACGACGCCTCCTGCTGCCACATGACGCCGCAGAGGATGAACGCGCCGAGCAGCATCGACGCCGTCGTGCGATGCCACGACGCGTACAGCGTGGCAACCTGATCGGCTCGAGCGAGGGCAGCGAGCGGCGACATCGCGCCAGGAGGGGGATGGCTCGCTAGCGAGCGTTCGGTCTGGCGTTCGGCCTTCGCGCCGCCAGCGTGTCGACGCTGATGCCACGCCGCGCAAGCACCGCAATGGCTTCCGTGCGCGAGTGCACACGCAGTGCCTTGAGTATCGCGCTGACGTGGACCTTGACCGTCCCCTCCGACAGGGTGAGGTCGCGGCAGATGAGCTTGTTGGGCTTTCCTTGGACGAGGAGTTTGAGTACGTCGGTCTGCCGCGCCGTGAGCCCCAGCGCTCCGGAGTCGATGTGCACACCGTCGGTGTCAGGCATGCCCGGTACGTCGGTGGGCAGATAGACGCCGCCGTCCAGCACGTACCGCACGGCATCGAGGAGCCGCTCGGCATTCGCGCTCTTCGGGATGAAACCCTGCGCGCCGGCGCCGAGCGCCGCCAGCACCGTCGCCTGGTCGTGCGTCGCGGAGAGCACGGCGATGGGCACGCCGGGATAGTCGAGCTTGAGATCGGCGAGAAAATCGAGTCCCCGCGCACCGGGAAGCGCGAGATCGAGCAAAACGAGCTCGACCTCCGGCTCGTTGTCGAGCACTTCCATCGCTTCGGTGGGATCTCCCGCGGTCAAGATGGCGATTCCGGGGTCGAGCTGGGGCAGGAGCTGCACGAGAGCGTCGACGATCAGCGGATGATCGTCGATGACGAGAATCTTCATGCGCGCCTCCCCCTAACGGTTTGCATCCGCCCGCGGTCCCACGCGGCGGTCCCCGGGGAAGACATTAGCGCCAACGCATCGGCGCTCGCACCTGTAGGAAACTACACTACCCGAGTTCCTGCACGGCGCTGGGTCGCAGTTCCGCGCCGGACGTGTGGCTCTGCCGCGCGCTGCGCGCCATCGCGAGGCTCCATGCATCCGGGTTCCCGGCCGGCGCGATGGCCCACTGTCGCCGCCATTGCTCGAACATGACGATTCCCCAGAGGAGCCGCCAATGGTCGGCGGTTCCGCGCACGTGCTCGCGCCAGCATGCGCGCACCCGTGCGCTGTCGAAGAATCCGCTCTCCCGCATGCGACGCTCGTCGAGGAGCTCGTCCGCCCATTCCCTGAGCGGACCGGACAACCAGAGAGCGATCGGGCTCGAGAATCCCGACTTCGGCCGGTCGACGAGCGCACGCGGCACGTAGCGATACAGCAAACGGCGCAGCAGGCGCTTGTTCTCGCGCCGGCGTCCGTACTTGAGCGTCGGCGGCAGTCGCCACGCATATTCGACGACACGGTGGTCGAGGAGCGGCACCCGCACTTCGAGGCTATGCGCCATGCTTGCCCGATCCACTTTGGTGAGAATGCCGTCGGCGAGCAACGTGAGGAAATCGAAGTAGCCCATCCTCTCCATGGCGTCCGCAACGGCTCCCGCATGCTGGGCAGCCTCCCAGCGTACCGGACGTTCCGCGGCCCCAGCCATGTTGACCGACGGCGCCAATACGGCATTTCGAGTCTCTCGGTACAGCGCATTGAAGCCGCCGGTCTCTCGCACGGCGGCAGCAATTTGCGCGACCCTGTTGAGCGGCAATCTTGGCCGCCACGCGACCGGCAGCACGCCGTGGAGAGTCGCCATCCCGGAAAGGGTCGCGAGCGCCGCATCGGCCGCCACGCGGCGCAGCGGTGCAGGCGCGTCGCCGATCGCCCTCGCCACGGCGCCGATGAAGTAGTACTTGCTGTAGCCGCCGAAGAGCTCGTCTCCGCCATCGCCCGAAAGGGCGACGGTGACCCGGCCTCGCGCGAGCGCGCTGACCAGCATCGTCGGAATCTCCGAGCGGCTCGACATCGGCTCGTCGAACCAGCGCGGCAATTCGGGAACGAGGTCGAGGGCATCGGTGTGCGAAATCCGGAGCTCGGTATGGTCTGTGCCGAGGTGATTGGCCACGGACCGGGCGTGCGCCGCCTCGTCGAAGCTCTTCTCGCCGAACCCTATCGTGAAGGTGTTGACCGGACGGCTGCTCTGCGCCTGCATCAGCGACACGACCAACGACGAATCGATGCCGCCGGACAAGAAAGCGCCGAGCGGCACATCGGCGGTCATTTGCCGATGAACAGCGTCGCGCAACAGCGCGTCGAGGCCGTCGATGGCATCCGTTTCGCCAATGTCCAGACGGTCGGCCTGCGCCGCCGCAACGATCCGCGCCGGATCCCAGTAGCTCGAAATCTCCGGCTCACCCGTCGAGCCGTACACAAGGAGCTCCCCGGCCTGCAGCTTGTGGACGTCGCGGTAGATGCTGTACGGGCCGGGGACGTGCCCCCTGCGCATGTAGGCGCGAAGGCTTTCCCGGTCGATCTCGGGCACCCAGCCGCCGTGGGCGCGCAGCGCCTTCAACTCGGAGCCGAACATGAACAGGCCGCCGAACCGCGCCCAATAGAGAGGCTTGATGCCGACCCGATCGCGCGCCAGGTAAAGCGTTCTCGTCTTCCGGTCCCAGACGGCGAAGGCGAACATGCCGTTGAGCCGCTCGAGCGCCGCCGCGACACCCCAATCGGCGCACGCCTCGACCAGGACCTCGCTGTCGGATTGGCCGCGAAACACTCGTCCCGAGGCGGTCAACTGGAGGCGCAGCTCCGCGTAGTTGTAGATCTCCCCGTTGTAGACAAGGACCAGGCGCCCGCAGGACGAGAGCATCGGCTGCCGGCCGGCCGTCGAGAGGTCGAGAATCGCCAATCGCCGGTGCGCGAGCGAAATCCCTGCGGCCGGATCGACCCACACGCCGCAGTCATCGGGCCCGCGGTGGCGCAGGGACACGGCCATCGCGGAGCCCGTCGCCGCGAGGCCCTCGGCGCGCAATGCACCGCGTGTATCGATGAATCCTGCAATGCCGCACATGCGCTCACAATGAGCCATCAAGCTTTCGAAGGCCTTGCGACAGACTTTCGATAGCCTGACCCGACACAATGGCTTTCGTGCACCATTGGCAGGCGACGTTGCAGCGGGATATCGGCCTTTGTCTACAATCTCCGGACCGGAGCGAGTCGGACGTCAAGCGTGCCTGGAGGTGATACGCGATTGAAGATCGACGGCAAATGCTGATCAAGCGCACATGGTTTGCCGGCGCGTGCGTTGCCCACGCGCTCATTGCATGGGTCCTTTCGTCGCTCGCGCCGGGCGCCCGGGCGCAGGACATCGAGCCGCGCGCCTATTCCAATGCCCCGGTCGGCGTCAATTTTCTGATCGGTGGCTATGCCTACACGCGTGGCGGGATCGCTTTCGGCGCGCAGTTGCCCATCACGAATCCCCACCTCGATACGTCGAGCGCTGTCCTTGCCTACGCGAGAGTCCTCGACCTCTGGGGAATGTCGGCGAAGTTCGACGCGATCGTGCCGTACACCTGGCTCTCGGGAACCGCCGAGTACAAGGGCGAAACGGTATCGCGAAGCGTCAACGGGTTCGCCAACGCCGCTTTCCGGCTGTCGGTCAATTTCTATGGGGCACCGGCGCTCACACTGAAGGAGTTCACGGGTTGGGAGCAGGACCTGATCGTCGGCGCCAGCCTCCGCGTGATCGCGCCGGTCGGCCAATACGACGATACCCGGCTCGTCAATATCGGCAACAATCGCTGGTCGTTCAAACCGGAGATCGGGATCTCGAAGGCGATCGGTCCCTGGACCTTCGAGGGCACCGCGGGGGCGACGTTCTATACGGACAACAACAATTTCTTCGGCGGGAAAATGCTGAGCCAGAATCCCATTTATTCGGTGCAGGCGCACGTGATCTATGGCTTCGCCTCGGGCGTCTGGACTTCGTTCGATGCCACGTACTTCACCGGCGGGCGCACCACCGTCGACGGAGTGCTGAACAGCGACCTTCAGCAGAATTGGCGGCTTGGGGCGACCCTCGCAGTGCCGGTGGATCGACGGAATTCGATCAAGTTCTACGCCAGCACCGGCGTCGCCTCGCGAACCGGCAATGACTTCGATCTCCTCGGCATCGCGTGGCAATACCGCTGGGGTGGGGGAATCTAGTCTGGACGCGCGGTGCCGTTCGGTCCCTCCGGGATGCCGGACAGCACTCGCGGGAAGCTGCGGGTCGACTCAGCCGTTCTTGCCGATCGCCGCCTGCTGCTCGGCGAGCTCCTTGCGCAACGACCGCAGCCGCGCTTCGACGACGGACGTCTGGTAGAAGTCGCCGTCACTGGCCCTCGACGCCAATTCGAACTGGCGCACTGCTTCCTTGAAGTCACCCTGCCACGCATAGAACTCGCCCTGGTGCCGGTGCTCCTGCTGTTTCTGGCCGAGGTCGGAGTACGTGCGGGCAGCGATCCGATGCAGCGGGCCATCCTGCGGAAAGCGCGCGAGCTCGGTCTCGAGGAACGTCGCGGCCTCGCGCAGGCGTCCGGCCTTGGCGAGCGCCTGCGGGTAGTCGTAGATGAGCTGCAGCTTGTTGGGATACTTCGCGAGCGCGGACTTGAATCGCGCGATCGCGGCGTCGAGTTGCCCCGACTCCATCAGCACGTGACCCGCCATTGCGTCGATCATGGGATGCGGCGGCGCCATCTTCTCGAGCGTTGCAAGCTCCTCGATCGCCTGCGGAAACTCTTCGTTGCGCAAGAGCGAGGCGACGAGGCCGTAGCGCGCCGCCACCTCGCTGTTGAATTTGCGCTCGGCGAGCGAGCCGCGGAAATACGCGACGGCTTCCTTCGGCGTTCCCGTGTAGCTTCGCAGGAGCGCGCGGACGAGCTGGAAGTCCGGCGAATCGGTCACTTGGCGATACGGCTTGCCGAAAGCGCGCGACTGCGCTTCCGCGACGCGCTCGTGCGTGACCGGGTGGCTTCGCAGATAGGACGGCGCGTCGCCGTCGCTGAAGCGGCTCGCCTTCTGCAGCCGGTCCATCAGCGTCGCCATCGCGGTGACGTCGAAGCCCGCGGCGTCGAGTCGCTGGAAACCGATGCGATCGGCTTCGTATTCGTTCTCGCGAGTGAAGTTGATCTGCGACTGGATCGCGAGCGCCTGTCCCGAGGCGATCGCCGCGGAGGCGGCCTGCCCCCCCGACGAGCCGGCGCGCGAGGCCGCGACCGCCAGCGCCAGCGTGGCGAGCATATAAAGGAACTGGTTCTTTTCCTTCGAGGCGGCGCGTGCCATGTGGCGCTGAGTGACGTGCGTGATTTCGTGCGCGAGCACCGCCGCCAGCTCGGATTCGTTTTGCGTCAGCAGGATGAGGCCCGTATTGACGCCGATGTAGCCGCCCGGCAGTGCGAACGCGTTGACCGTGGGGTCGGCCATCGCGAAGAACTGGAATTCCTGTCGGGCGTCCGGGATCGCCGCGACCAACCGGTGACCGATTTCGTTGAGATAGTCGTTGACTTCGGGGTCGTCGAGATAGCCGCCACTGGCCCGAATCTGGCGCACGACCATCTCGCCGATCTTGTGTTCCTGCGCCGGAGTGAGCGATGCCTGCGACTCCTCGCCCAGGTCGGGCAGCGATTGTGCGGGCTGCGACGGGGCAGGCGGCGATTGCGCGTACACGCTCCCCGCGTCGATCGCCACCGGGGCGAGCGGCTGCACCGCCAGCGCGACGGCCACGAGAGCGGCGACGAGCCTCCTCCGCGCGACGCGGCGCGGCGGCGGAATTTCGTTTGTGGGCGAGAGGGTCAATTGGGTCGGAGCGTGACGTTTCGCCAATGCTAAGATGCGCGCCGCCATCCGAAGTTCACGCGAAGGAGCGGTCGTGGCAGGCGCGAGAAGCAAGGCGACGGGAACCTCGGCAAAAAGACGCAGGACCTCGACGCGGCGAGCAGCGGCGACGCTCGCGCCGGCGAACCCGCATTTTACGCATTTCGACCCCGCGGGGCAGGCGCACATGGTGGACATCGCGGCAAAGGAGGTCACCCGGCGCGTCGCCCGCGCCGGCGGCCGGATCGTGATGCGCCCCGCCACCCTTGCGCTGATTCGCGCCGGAACAGCGACGAAGGGCGACGTCCTCGGCGTCGCGCGCGTCGCCGCCATCCAGGCCGCGAAGCGGACCTCGGAGCTCGTCCCGCTGTGTCACCCGCTTTCGCTTACCCGAGTCGCGGTGACGTTCGATTCGGACGTCGCGGCGAGCGCCGTCATGATCGAAGTGACCGCCGAGACGCTCGGACAGACCGGCGTCGAGATGGAGGCGCTGACGGCGGCGTCCGTTGGCCTCCTCACCATTTATGACATGTGCAAGGCGGTCGATCGCGGGATGCGCATCGAAGGCGTCCGCGTGCTGGAGAAATCGGGCGGCAAGTCGGGTCGTTTCAAGGCCGATTGACGCAGCTGCCCGCCCTCGGGCTGGGTGCGTCGTATCCGGAGACCTCGGATAGGGACGTGGGTGGCGCGAGCCGGCGGGCGCCTGAGGTATGAAGCCCGAAGGCTCGCGCCACCCATGTCCCGCGCCCCTGCAATCGGATGTCCTCGCGCGGGGGCTGCCTCCCTTGGTCCGGTGGTTGGGCCACTTGACCGAAATTCGGTCAGGGCATAGAGTCCGTCCGCATCGCACGGTCGCCGCCAGAGCGGCCTGTCGGGATGCAAGGGCCGCGGCGCCGCCGTTGCCACAGGAGGGGGCAACGTGCCGTTGCAGACTGTCGAATCCACGCGGCTCTACCGCCAGATCGCCGAGCAAATCTCGACGCTGATCGACCGCGGCGAGTTTCCTTCGGGATCGCGTCTTCCCGCCGAGCGCGAGCTCGCCGTGCTGCTCGGCGTTTCGCGCACGTCGGTGCGCGAAGCCATCATTGCGCTCGAGCTCGCGGGCCGCGTCGAGGTGCGTGTAGGGACCGGCATCTTCGTCGTCGGGGAGCGGCCGCGCCGAAAGCGCAATGGCAGCGTCGCGCCGCGCGACGACGACGGGCCGGGCCCGTTCGATCTCCTCGCGGCACGCGCGATGATCGAAGGCGAGATCGCGGCGCTCGCGGCGCGAAGCGCGCGGAAGGCGGACATTGTCGCACTGCGCGGAGCCATCGACCGGATGCGCGAGCACGCCGACGATGCCGAGAGGCGCGACGCCGCCGATCGCGAATTCCACGTGCTGATTGCCGAAATGACCCGCAACGGCGCCCTGCCGCTGGCGGTCGCGCACTTGTGGGAGCTTCGTTTCGGCGAAATCTTCGCCCGGATCGAAGCACATTTCCACACACCCGCGCTTCGCGCGAAGACGCTCGCAGACCACGAGGCCATCGTTGCCGCGCTCGAGACTCACGATCCGGAGGCAGCGCGCCAGGCGATGCATCGGCACTTGCAGCGAGTCGCCCGCGAGTTCCAGCGCCGCTGGGAGGAAAGCGGCGGCGGCAAGTCCGGCGATTCCCGAGGCTCGAAAGCGCGCGCTCCAGACAAATTGACCGGCGAGGGGGCGGGCGGTAGAGTCGCCACGCGCCGCGCCGGCGATGACGGCACCACGACATCAACCGACCCGCATCGCAACGCGGATCGAACACGGTGAGGCATTCCGCGCTGGCGCGGACCTCGCGCAACCCAGGAGGTAGTCAATGAGCATGAAATCCAGATGGACGAATACGACGCGGCGGGGCGCAATGACGGCCGGCATCGCGGTGATGGCGGCGGCGCTCGCCGGAATCGGCGCCGTTCCCGCGGCGCTGGCCCAGGGACTGCCGATGCCCAAGAGCCCGGTGACGATCAACGTCGTCGACGTCGCCGGCAATCTCGCGCTGACGCAGGACGCGATGGAGGAGTACGCGAAGAAGAACCCGAACCTCGTCGCCAAGTTCAACTTCACCAAGGCGCCGGCGCCGGAGCTCCCGGGCAAGCTGAAGGCGATGCAGGGCGCGGGCCGCAGCGACATCGATCTCGTCCTCACGGGAACCGACGTCCTTGCCGCGGGAATCGAGCAGGGCCTCCTGATCAAGCTGCTGCCCGAATATGCGTCGAAATTCCCGAACCTCATGTCCAACTACCAGCCGGCGGCGGCGAAGATGCAGGAGCTTGCCTCCGACCAGGGCATTGCCGTGGCCTTCATGCCCGCCGGCCCATTGCTCGAGTACAACCCCGACAAGGTCAAGCAGGTGCCGACGACGCCGCAGGAGCTCCTCGCGTGGTGCAAGGCCAACCCGAACCGCCTCATCTACGCGCGGCCGGCAAACTCGGGACCGGGCCGCACGTTCATCATGGGCCTGCCTTACATGTTGGGTGACTCTAATCCGAAGGATCCCGTCAAGGGCTGGGACAAGACCTGGGCCTACCTGAAGGAACTCAATTCCTGCATCGAGTATTACCCGACCGGTACCGGCGCGGTGATGAAGGAGCTGGGCGAAGGCTCGCGCGACATGACGGTGACGATGACGGGATGGGACTTGAATCCGCGCGTGCTCGGCATCGTGCCGAAGAACTACAAGGTCGCCCCGATGAAGGGCATGA
>Ga0207691_10003839_pt1 | contig 14579 bp, 13 predicted proteins | sample KBSM13metaG_FD_184327 | JGI IMG/M metagenome (GOLD analysis project Ga0207691, IMG submission 184327) | Miscanthus rhizosphere microbial communities from Kellogg Biological Station, Michigan, USA - KBS M1-3 metaG (SPAdes) (version 2) | ecosystem: Host-associated > Plants > Roots > Rhizosphere >... | reverse complement strand
GACGACGTAGATATCGAGCATCGACCAGCGGCCGACGAACTCGACGAGACGGTAAAGGCGGGTGCGCTGCTGAAGCTGCCAGCGCGAGCGCCGCTGCGCTGTTATCAGCAGTAGCATGAGGGCGACCATCTTCAAGAGCGGTACCATGATGCTGGCGAAGAAGATAATCAGCGCGAGATACCACGACCCTGACGTCCAGAAATAAACCACGCCGCTCATGATCGTGTCGGACTGCGAGCCGAAAAGCGAGCTCGTATGCATCATCGGCAGCAGGTTGGCGGGAATGTAGAGGAGCATCGCGGTGAGAAGCAGGGCCCAGCTGCGCTGTATGCTGTTTGGTTTGCGAAAATGCAGATGGTCCCCGCAGCGCGGACAACTCATCTCGTGTACGTGCGGCTGCGCTTTCGAAAGTAGTCCGCATGCGTGGCAAACGAGCATGCCGCGGCTCGCGGCGCTGGCGGCTGTCATGACGTCACGCCCGCACGGTGCGGATCGTGAACATGGCGTTGCGCATGCCGTCTGGATTCGACAGCCGCCAGGCGCGCCCACAAGTCGCGTGGATCGAAGACCGCCGCAATCGCCGCCATCACGAACATCAAAACCGCGAATGCACCGAGGGCGGCGCCCGGCACGATGCCTGCGAGATGCGCAAGCTTTACGAGCGAAACCAGCACACCGAGCATGAACACTTCGACCATGCCCCATGGCCGCACTGATTGCATGACGCGATAGACGATCGCGAAATGCGCCGGCGCCCGCCCGACGCGCAATGGCAACAATAGATAAGTGAGCGCTGCAAGTTGCAGACCCGGCATCAACATCGTCGTTGCGAAGACGAGCATGCCAACCGATTTCATGTCCTCATTCCACAGCGTTTGGACGGTCTGAAACAGCGTCGTCTCTATGAGCTGGCCCTGGATCTTCAATCCAATGAGCGGGAATGAGTTCGCGATCGCAAATAGCACAATGCCGCCGGCCGTCAGCGCTAACGTGCGCTCAAAACTGTCGGGGTGACTGCGATACAGCACGGCGTTGCAGCGAACGCAACGCACGACACCGCCGCGCGGCACCGGCACCTCGCGCTGGAGCAGATCACATTCATGGCAGGCAACAAGTGGCTCCGTCATGCCATCTTCTTTCAACCGCCGGCTCCCCGGCCATCAAGGTGCGGCTATCGGTGATTCGCGCCGAGAATGAAGAATTTCTCGTAGGTCATTAGGGCTATCTGATCGTGGTAGACGGATGCAAATGCTCCGTTCTACCCGCGTAAGGTAGTGCAGTCGCTATGACGGCGGTATTGGACTTTAGGGTAATTCTCGAGGTCCGGCGGCTTCGACCGCGGGTTGCGATCGTCGATCGAGGACCACCACAGCCAAGCCAACCGGCGCATCGGCGCGATGGACTCGGGCCGCCGGCGACCACGGGCACGGTCAACTAGCGCAGTGCGCGAAGTTAGGTCAGTCTTCGCAAGATCGCAGCGACGCAGTCGTCGCTGCGATGAAACTTCCGGACTTTCACCTCGACGAATTCAGGCCGGCAGAAACGCGGATTCTCACGCAACTCGCCCAACGACGGGTGGCTCCGGTTCACCCTCCAGCAGGCCCTTGTAGATGAAACCTGCTATCGCGGCACCAATCAATGGTGCAACCCAGAACAGCCACAGCTCGTTGATTGCCCAGCCACCGACGAAAAGAGCCGGTGCGGTACTGCGCGCGGGATTGACCGAAGTATTAGTGACTGGAATGCTGATCAGATGGATGAGTGTGAGCGCTAGACCAATCGCGAGTCCGGCAAAACCGACCGGGGCGCGCGTATGAGTCGCTCCCAAAATGACGATGAGGAACATGAACGTCATGACGATCTCGCACACGAGCGCCGACATAAGTCCGTACTTGCCCGGTGAGTGCTCGCCGTAACCGTTTGCCGCAAAGCCGCCCAGCTCGTAGCCCGCTTTTCCGCTGGCGATCAGATACAGCGCCCCGGCCGCCACGACTGCGCCTGCGACCTGCGCGATGATGTAGGGGAGCAATTGCCCTGCAGGAAACCGGCCGCCCGCCCACAAACCAACAGAGACCGCCGGATTAAAGTGACCGCCCGAAATCGGTCCTAGCGCGTAAGCACCGGTCAGAACCGTCAGCCCGAACGCCAACGACACGCCCGTGAAGCCAATACCGAATTCCGGGAATGCACTGGCGAGAACGGCGCTGCCGCAGCCGCCGAGAACAAGCCAAAAAGTACCGATGAATTCCGCCGCTAGCTTCGGAAGCATAACTGCACCTCATATTTGTGATGTTTCAAGGGTAAGCAAGTCGCAGGTCACACTGCTGCATGCCTCGACACACCTCACGCCATGAGGTGCCGTTGTAAATCTGCGAACAAATAGAGTACTGCCGGGGCGACAGGCGACTCAATTGGACTTAAGTCCAATAAATCTCCGGCAGGCAGCATGACGACCGGACGGGGTGTACCGAGGCACGCCTGCGCTTGGCGCGGACAGCGCCCGGGCGAGTTTCCTTACTTTGCGTTGCGCCCGGCCTTATGAATGTGGTCCTGGTTCCGCGACATTGCGTCCTCTTCGAATGGCCGTCGTGGAAGACTCACTTGCGCACCAGGCGCTGCAGGATGTCGATCAACTGCTGGTGCGGGCCGCTCGCTGGATCGCGAAACTTGTCTATCGGGTGTGCGTCGGTGAGCCTGCTCAGGCGCAGGAGCTCACGGAAGCGCTGCCGCCGGTCGAGCTGCAGGTCAGAAGGACGCGAGGTAAAGAACAGCCGCCGGAGCTCGCCGGGACCGAAGAGGCGGCTGACTTCCGACGCGGTCACGTAGATTAAAAACAGGACGAAGATCCATAAAGAGATGGCGGCAAAGCGGTGCCATGAGAATGTTGTAATCAGATAGGAAAAGAAATCGCCGGGCGGATTCCGCTCGATGATGGCGAAGTGCACGAAGCGTTCGAGCAGGCGCGCGAAGAACACAATAACCCAGTAGAAAGCGGTCTTGTACAGGATCGGCTGGATGAGCGGAGCCCGATCGTAGCGTCTAAGAAGCGGTATCGCGTTCGCGACGAGCACCGCTTTGCCTACAACCAGCGCGGCAATGGTAGCAAGCATAAAGGTGCTGACTGCAACGGCGTACTGGGCAACGAGAAGGTTGGTCGTAAACACGATGAAGTGGAAGCCAACAAGAAAGAACAGTGTTGGCGGCAGCGCTTCCCGCGCTTCGTGCAGGATCCGGGCGCCGATCCGGCGCGCGACGCCGGCCACTGTTCCAGGAGTCTCGACCGCGGCGCTGCTATGCGGGTGGCTGTCATCATACGGCATGGGTCTGGTCCTCATATGCGTTCTCCTGATGAGGCGGTTACGGGAAGAGTATCCTGCAATCCCCGTCATATATTCCATGGACCAAAGTCCAATGTCGGGCACCTGACGTAGGTTCTAACCTTGTTGTTACAACGATAAATTTGAGGGGAACTGCTTATGAAACGGCAACGCGGCCTCACGATTCATTTTGTCGATGGCACTTCAATGCAGTTTGAATTTCCGGCGCAGACCGAAAATGAGTACGCGGCGGTACTCAAAATGAAGGAGGTCATTAAGGACCGCCAATTGATAATCGAAGTCGATGGCGCGCTGCTGCTACTGCCTTTCGAGAATATCAAGTATTTTCACGTGTACCCGGTGCCAACCGACAAATTACCGCCCAATATCATCAAGGGTGCGAGGGCCGTCGCATAGCGTCATGTCATTGTAATGGCGACAGTTTCGGGCGGACGCGCCGGCGGTTATCCACAGATATAGCGATTGTTTTCGCGTCACCGGCGACGCGCGTCAAAACGAAGTGATTCGCGCTAGTCGCGCTCGTCATAGCGTTAGTCCTGTTTCGAATACCCATGAGTCCCATTTCCCACATGCGGAGGATTTGCATGTGCCTCAGGCATATGAAAAAAATGTAATGAAATGTGAACAATTGCGCGCTACTATAGTCGAGGCTGAAACGACAAAAATGAAGTAACAGCCTGATCTGCGGTGTCCTGCTTTGTCGAGGCGGAATCTAACCGCATGATTGCTGACCAGCGATGGGTGGCGCTTGTGACAGGGAAAGCAGCTGTATCGGATCGACGAAGTGTTTGGCTGATGCTGTCGATTTTGGTCGCCTGCATCGCGGCTGATTTGTCGTATGCGGAGGAGGTCACTGCATCGCCGAGAAAAGCGGTGCTCGTCCTTAGCGGTGAACGCAGCGATCTGCCCTCGATTCCCCCGTTCGAAAAAGCAATGCGTGAGACCCTGACGGGTCCGGACGGCGAATACGATTTATTTGTCGAACATCTCGATTCCGGACGTTTTTCGGGGCCGACGCCGGAGCAGGCGTTTGCGCGCCATCTGTATCAGCGCTATCTCGGTATGCGCATCGACGCGGTGGTCGCATTTACCGAGTCCGCGCTCGACTTTGCGCTGATGAATCGCTCGAAGCTGTTTCCGGGCGTGCCTATCGTAGCGGCGTCGATCGAAAAAAATTGGCTCGACGGCCGTACCATGCCCGCCGGTGTGCAGGTGATATCGATTACCTACGACTATCGCAGCACGGTCGAGCTGATGCGGGCGCTAAAGCCCGATCTACAGCAAATAGTAGTCGTTCACGGTACCGCCGAGTTCGACCTTCGCCGGCTCGATGACGCCCGCAATGCAATCGCAAGTTTTTCACCGAAGCTTGACTTCCGCGCTGTCGGCGCCATGCCGCTGAAAAGCTTAGAGCAGGAAGTGCGCGACCTGCCGTCCACCAGCGCGGTCCTGATTGCCTCAATGGCGAGGGATGTCCAAGGCCGCTCGTATGTCGGCAAAGACGTGGTCGCGCGGCTTGCTGCAGTGTCTCCCGTTCCTATATTCGGCACTTTCGAACGTCACCTTGTAGCGGGGGCGGTCGGCGCCGCTATCACGGACAATGCGGCGCTGGGGCGCCTCACTGCGATGGAGGTTTCGCGCGCTCTCGCGAAACAACCTTTTGAAGCTCGCCAGGTCGAGCTGGGGCCAGCGTCACTGCACGTGAACTGGCGCGCATTACAGCACTGGAACATTGCCGAGGATTTGGTTCCGCCCGGCGTAGCAATCGAATTCCGCCCGCCATCCTTGTGGACGCAGAATCGCACGCTGATCAGCGTAATTATTGGCGCGCTCTTGCTCCAGGCAATATGCATTTCGCTGCTCATATTGGAGTTAGCACGCCGGCGCGCCATTGAACGCAATCTGCAGGAGAGCGAATCGCGATTCAGGACCATGGCGGACACGGCGCCAATCATGATATCGATGGGTGGACCGGATGCGCGCCTCACATTCGTGAACAAGACTTACCTCGACTTCACCGGCCGTACGCTCGAGCAGGAAGTCGCCCAGGATTGCGGCGTCGGTGTTCACCCGGAAGACCTCAACGGTTACATGGCGTCGCACGTCGCTGCATGCGCAGAGCGGCGCGTATTTACGGCGGAATGCCGGCTGCGCAGGCACGATGGCGAATACCGCTGGGTCTATTGCAGCCGCGTGCCCCGCCACTCGTCCGACGGCACGTTCCTCGGCTACATCGGCACTTGCATCGACATAACCGAGCGCAAGGCTGCCGAGGAGCAACTGGAAAAGGAGCACGCGTTTCTGCGCCAGGTCATCGACATCAATCCGAACTTCATATTCGCTAAAGATCGCATGGGACGGTTTACCATGGCCAACAAAGCCGTTGCAGACGCGTACGGCACGACGGTCGATAAGCTGATCGGCAAGACCGATGCGGAATTCGACGACAATACTCACGAGGTGCAGCACTTTCGCCAGGTCGATCTCGAGGTAATGAACACATTGCAGGAGCGCTTCATAGCGGAAGAAAAAATTACAGACGCCGATGGCAACATCCGCTGGCTGCAGACAGTAAAACGCCCGATTGTCGAGAAGGACGGTTCGGTAAATCAGATTTTGGGTGCATCGACGGACATTACACGGCGCAAGGCGGCCGAATCCGACGCCCGGCGTAACCGCGCGGATCTTGCCCATGTCGCGAGGGTTTCAGTAATGGGCGAACTCGCGGGGTCGCTCGCGCACGAGTTGAACCAGCCGCTGACCGCCATTCTGAGCAACACCCAGGCAGCGCTGCGCTTCATGAACGCGAAGCCGATGGATGTCGTTGAGGTGCGGGAAACGCTCGAGGACGTGGTGCACGAGAGCAAGCGCGCAAGCCAGGTCATCAGCCATATGCGGGCGTTGGTCAAAAAAGGTCCACTCGAAGTGGCGCCGATCGAACTTGGCATTATCATGCGCGAAGTCGGTGAATTGATGCGCAGCGATGCCATAATGCGCGGGGTCCAGCTTGAGTTCGATATACAGCCGAACCTGCCGATGGTGCTCGGTGACAGGGTACAGTTAGAGCAGGTTATGCTGAATCTGCTGCTCAACGCCTTCGATGCCATGGCCGGCGTCCCGCATCACCAGCGTTTGGCCGTAGTGCAAGTGACGCGGGAAGGCGATGCCGCGGTGAAGATTGCGGTTCATGATCAAGGTGTCGGGTTGTCCACTGAGATGCGTGAGCGGATATTCAAGCCCTTCTTCACGACCAAGAAGGATGGCCTCGGGCTGGGCCTGTCGATTTGCCGCTCGATTATCGAGGCGCACGGTGGCTACCTGCGGGCCGACAGCAGCCGCGACGACGGCACCACGTTTTATTTTACGTTTCCGGTTGTGGGCGCCGTACAATCAACATTACAAGGGGAGGCTGCATGATGAACTCGTCGACAACCGTATATCTGATCGATGACGAGGCCGCTGTCCGTAAAGCGCTAGCCCGATTGGTTAGCGCCGCCGGCCATGGCGTGCACACATTTGACTCGGCGCGCGCCTTTCTCGAACACGTTCGCGACGATGTACGTCCCGCCTGTCTCGTCGTCGATGTGCAGATGCCCGAAGTGAGCGGATTGGAACTGCAGCGCGAATTGAAAAACGAGAATTCCATTCTGCCCATCATTTTTATCAGCGGGCGTAGCGATATTCCGACCAGCGTGCATGCCATGAAGTCCGGCGCCACGGACTTCCTGACGAAACCGGTGCATGATGACGACCTGCTGAGCGCGATCGAGCGCGCGCACTCGTATGCTGTGGAGGCGCGCAAGGAAAAGGTGGAGCGCGACACCGTGCGCGCCCGTATAGACGGGCTCACCGCACGCGAGCGCGAGGTTATGATGCGCGTAGTGACAGGCCGCCTGAACAAACAGATCGCGGGCGACCTTGGCACGGTCGAGAAAACCATCAAGGTGCATCGCGCCCGAGTCATGACCAAGATGCAGGTCCATTCCGTGGCGGCACTGGTCCGCGCCGTTGAGACGGCCGGCGTGGAACTTCCTGCAGCGCGCTAGCCCGGGCGCGCAAGCCGGGCGACGGCTCCGCCGCGCGCCCGTTAGACCAAAGGCCAATAGCGTGGACACGTGATCGGTCTTATTTTCTCTTACGCGAAGGTTACTTCGCAGCACACATTTGCGCCCCGAGAAAATATATGCCGAAAGGAGGCAAACCATTCGTCGCCATCATCGACGACGACGAATCGGTGTGTCGCGCCACGCAGCGATTGTTGCGCGCTCTCGGCATAGGCGCTGAGACGTACCTGAGCGGCCAGGATTTTCTGGTGCACCGCGCGGCAATACCATCATATCGTCCGGACTGCATAATCCTCGACGCACAAATGCCAGGACTCCATGGCCTCGAAGTGCAAAAGCGTCTCGCGCGCAGCGGCATACCCATCATTTTTATCACCGCTCACGATGACGTCGGAGTACGCGATCAGGCGCTGGCCGGGGGCGCAGTGGCTTTTTTACGCAAGCCCTTTAATGATGAGCTACTGATCAAGGCCGTCAGCACGGCGCTCGGATCCGATCCGAAAGAACTCGGAGCAGCGCGGCAGCAGATGTGATGTACCCATTGCACGGCCTATTGGACCAAAGCCCAATTGTGCCGGAACCGTCCAGATGAGAATTTCGTTGTGTGGTTAAATGAATTGCGAGCTTCACGACTGTTTCAGAGCCAGTTTGGAACAGCAGCAGTAAAGGAATAATCGTACCTACGAACGCGTTATACAGCTCTGGCGAGATGCAATCCATAAAACGACCAGTGCATTCTTTTCAGAGGGAGTTATGAAAACGCTTGAGCGCACTACGTTGGCGATAGTCACTCTGGGACTTGCCATCGTCGCATTAGTGCTATACGCGAACGTTCCGGCCAGAGCGGCGTCAGTGAATGCGGGCATGGATCTGGTTGGTCAAAAAATCACGCCGATCGAATGATCGCCAATGGTGTTCGCGTAAGTTACGCCGGCACATTTGAATTTTCATATGTTCGCGCTGTGCTCAACGCGCAGGATGGTTCAATGACCGGCACGCTGGTCAACCGCGATGGCGTATTTGCGCTGTCCGGCGCTTGCACTCCGTTGTGACAACGGAGCCCGCGAGCTTAAAAGGAAGGACATTATGATCCCAGCTATCCGGACCCCGGCTGCTATTAAGCGCACGGGCGTAGTCGCGCGCCCGTGCCGCCAGTGGTTTGCGCTCGCCGCGCTCGCTGTGCTTGCCGGCTGCAGCAAACCCGAAGTGCCGGTCGTCAAGCCGCCTGAAGTGACGGTGCTGAAAGTCGAGCCACGCAATACGCCGATCATTTACGAATACATCGCGCAGACGCAAAGTCCGAAGCAGGTCAACATCGTCGCGCGCGTGAGCGGTTTTCTCGAAAAGTGGGCGTACACCGAAGGGGAGATCGTCAAGCCGGGACAGCTGTTGTTTCAGATGGACCAGAAGCCGTTCGTCGCGGCGCTCAGCGAAGCGCAGGCCGGCTGGGAAAAAGCCAAGGCCGCGCATGACACCGCACTTGCGAACCTGAATCGGGTCAAGCCGCTCGCCGCACAGAATGCGCTGTCCAAAAAAGATCTGGACGACGCGACCGGGAACGAGCAAGCAACCTCGGCGCAACTCGCCGCGGCTAAAGCGAACGTCGACAGCGCCAAGCTCAATCTTTCGTATACGACGATCAGGTCGCCGATCGGCGGCATCTCGGCTGCGGCTCAGCAATCGGAAGGTGCGTACTTGAGCCCGACCAGCAGCATGCTGACGACCGTGTCGTCGTTGAATCCGATCTGGGTGAATTTCAGCATCTCGGAAAACGAATTGTCGGCGTTTCGCGAGCAGGTCGCTAAAGGGCTGATCCTGCCGCCGAAAGACCGCAACTTCACCATCGAAATCGTGCTCGTCGATGGCACGACGTTTCCGCAAACCGGCAAGATCACCTACATGGACCCGTCGTTCAATCCGCAGACCGGCACGTTCCTGTTGCGCGCAACGTTCAACAACCCGAAAGGCCTTTTGCGGCCGAATCAGTACGTGCGTGCGCGCATTTCAGGCGCGCAGCGCCCAAATGCCGTGCTGCTGCCGCAAAGCGCGGTGCAGCAGGGCGGCAAAGGCCATTTCGTCTGGGTCATCGACAAGGATGGCAAAGCCGAGAACCGTCCGGTGAAGCCGGGCGACTGGTATGGCGATCAGTGGTTCATCAACGAGGGCCTGCGTGCAGGCGAGCAGGTCGTCGTCGGCGGCGCAATAAAGCTGCGCGCCGGTGTGCAGGTCGCGGCAACGCCATACGTGGCGAAAGTTGCAGACACACCGCAAGTAGCGAAACCGGTTGAAGTCGCAGCAGGTAAAGATGCGCCACCGCTGCCCGGCAAGGGAGCGTCACCCCCTGACAAGACCGCGAAATCCGTATCTGATCTGCCGCCGCTGCCGAAGTCCGAAGCGGCGCCGGCGAACAAATAACCGGGGCGCTCAGGCATGTTCTCCAAGTTTTTTATCGAACGGCCCATTTTCGCAACCGTCGTTTCGCTGATTCTGTGCATCGCGGGCCTGGTCGCCATGAAAGTGCTGCCAATCGCACAGTACCCGACAATTACGCCGGTACAGGTGCAGGTAACGACGACCTACCCGGGCGCCGACGCAAAAACGGTCGGCGACTCCGTCGCCTCGCCGATCGAGGCCGAGATCAACGGCGTCGACAACATGCTCTACATGACTTCAGTCAGCTCGAACACGGGACAGGTGACCATCACGGTCTTCTTCACGCTCGATACGAACCCCGACAGTGCGCAGGTGCAGGTGCAAAACCGCGTCAATCTGGCGCTGCCGTCGCTGCCGGACGCCGTCAAGCAATTCGGTGTGTCGGTCGACAAGAAGTCGGCGAGCATTCTGATGATCGTCGCGATGTTCGACAAGGATGGCCGCTACACGCCTGAGTACGTGACCAACTACACCAACGTCTACGTGCTTGACGCTATCAAGCGCGTGAATGGCGCGGGCCAGGCCAGGATCTTCGGCGAGCCCGACCAGGCAATGCGCATCTGGATGAATCCGAACCGCATGGCCTCGATGGGCATTACGACAACGGACATAGCGACTGCGGTCTCAAACCAGAACGCACTGGTGAGCGCCGGTCAGATCAACGCTGAGCCGAACGCGGGCAACGTGAAGATGACGTTTCCCGTGGTAACGCAATCGCAGTATGTCGAACCGTCGCGATATGAGGACATCATTCTGCGCGCTAATCCGGACGGCAGCGCAATCGTGCACCTAAAGGACGTCGCGCGCGCCGAAACCGCACGCCGCCTCTACATCGACGACAACAAGTTCAATGGCAAGCCCACAACGCCGATCGTAATTTATCAGCAACCCGGTGCGAACGGGCTGACGGTGTCCGCCGATGTGCGCAAAGCGATGGAGCAGCTGAAGAAGACGCTGCCGGCCGGCATCGAGTACGCGATTGCGCTCGATACCACTGATTTCGTGCGGCTGTCGATCAAAGAAGTGATCCACACTTTGATCGAGGCAATTGTGCTGGTCGTGCTGGTGGTTTATCTCTTCCTGCAGAATTTCCGCGCCACCATCATTTGTACCGTCGCCGTTTTCGTTTCGCTGATCGGCACCTTTCTCGGCATGCTCGCGCTCGGGTTTTCAATCAACCTGTTGACCCTCTTTGGATTGGTGCTTGCGATCGGCATTGTCGTTGATGATGCAATCGTCGTGGTCGAGAACGTCGAGCGCAACATGCACGTGAACCATCTCGCGCCAAAAGCGGCGACCATCCGGGCGATGGAAGAAGTCTCTGGCCCGGTTGTTGCAATTGTGCTCGTGTTTGCGGCGGTGTTCGTGCCCGCAGCGTTTCTGCCCGGCACGACCGGTCAACTGTATAAGCAATTCGCGCTGACTATCGCTTAGTCGGTGGCGATCTCGGGCTTCGTCGCCCTGACGTTGACGCCGGCGATGTGCGGGTTTCTGCTCAAGCACACCAGCCCGCCGACCAGAGGACCGTTCGCGTGGTTTAACCGCCAGTTTGATCGCCTGACCAAAGCTTACGGCAGCACCGTACTCCTGACCATCAGGCGCATGGGCATGGCATTCATCGTGTTCGGCGTCATGATGTATGGGATCGTTCATCTCTTCAAGGTGATTCCCAGCAGCTTCGTGCCAAACGAGGATCAGGGCTATACGTTCGCGCAGATCGTGATGCCCGACGCGGCCAGCATGAAGCGCACGATCGAGACGTCTGAAAAAATCGACGAGATCTTTTCGAAGAACCCCGCGGTCGCGGATCGTACCGTAGTAAACGGCTTCAGTTTCATCGACGGCCAATACAAGCCGAACGTTGCGGCGCTCTTTGTCACCTTCCGTGATTTCGAGGAGCGCTACAAGTCGGCCGACGTGGCGAAGAAGGAAAACGTCAAGGCGATCCTGCAAGGCGTTTTTGCGGAGTCTCAGCATGTGGACAGCGGCGTCTTCATTCCGATTGCGCCGCCGGCGATTCCCGGCATCGGCACCGGCAGCGGCTTTGAATTCTGGATCCAGGACAAGCTGGGCGGCGATCCGGTGCGTCTCGACGAGATCACGCAGCAGTTCATTGCTGAAACCACCAAGGAGAAGGCGCTCGGACGCGTCGCGACGACCTATCGTGGCATTTCGCAACAGATGCGCGCCACCGTCAACCGCGCAAAAGCGGTGTTGCTCGGTGTGCCGATTCTTGACGTGAACAACGCTCTACAGGCCCAGTTCGGCTCGATCGTCGTCAGCCAGTTTACGCAGTACAGCCGCGTGTGGAACGTCGTGCTACAGGCGGATGCGCCGTATCGCGAGCGCCCGACCGATCTCACCAAGCTGTATACACGTTCGACCAACGGCAAAATGGTACCGCTGTCGGCGATTGTCGACACGGAGTACGTGAAGGGCCCGGACATCGTGCCGCATTTCAACGGGTTTCCGGCAGCGCAGTTGATCGGCGCCGCAGCCCCCGGCTTCAGCTCCGGCGACGCAATCAAGGCGATGCAGGAGATCGCCGCGCGCGTGCTGCCTGATGGTTACGGCTATGAGTGGTCAGGTATGGCGTACGAGGAGATAAAGTCGGGAAGCTCATCGACCGTCGCCTTCGCATTCGGCATATTGATTGTGTTCCTGATTCTTTCGGCGATGTATGAGTCGTGGTCATTGCCGGGCGCTGTGCTCACCGCGGTACCGTTCGGTTTGATTGGTGCGCTCGTTGCTACCTGGGGCAGGGGGCTCGAGAACGACGTCTACTTCCAGATCGGTCTCCTGGTGCTCGTCGGCCTCGCCGCCAAGAATGCGATTCTGATCGTCGAGTTTGCGATTGAGTTGCGCCAGTCCGGCAAGTCAGCGCTCGACGCTGCGGTCGAGGCGGGCGAAATGCGTCTGCGTCCGATCATCATGACTTCGCTCGCGTTTATCTTCGGGTGCGTGCCGCTCTGGATAGCGTTGGGCGCCGGCATGAACGCGCGCCATTCGCTCGGCACCGGCATCATCGGCGGCATGATCGGGGCGAGCACCCTGGCGCTCGTTTTCGTCCCGCTCTTCTTCTTCCTGTTTGACAAGCTTGCATCGCGGGGCAAAGAGGATCAGCCGCCGCCCGAGTTCGAGGGAGGCGGCACACCGGCGCTGGCCGTCCCTCACGCGAAACATGAGGATTACTGACATGCGTGCATTGCTGATCGGCCTGGCGGTCGGCGTTGCGCTAACGGGTTGCATGATGGGACCCAATTACAAGCGGCCTGAAGTCGAGACGCCGAACACGTACCGCGTTGAACTCCCTCCGGTGAACGATCTGATCAACACCACGTGGTGGCAGCAATTCAACGATCCGGTGTTGAACGAGCTCATCAAGACTGCGCTCGCCGAGAACAAGGATGTGCGAATCGCCGCTGCCCGCATCGAGGAATTCCTCGGCCGCTACGGCGTCACGCGCTCCCAGCTCTTCCCGCAAGTGGCCACGCAATTCAACGCCGGCAGCCAGCGCATCTCTAATGCAACGCAGCCGGGCCTGCGCGCTGGACAGAACAATACGTTTGATACGTACGCGCTGGATCTCGGCGTGGCCTGGGAGATTGACCTGTGGGGAAAATTTCGCCGCGCAACGGAAGCGGCGCGTGCGGATTTGCTCGCAACCGACGAGGCGCGGCAGACGGTGATCCTCTCGCTTACTACGGGCGTCGCAACTTCGTATGTGACGCTGATAGATCTCGACCGTCAACTTCTGATCGCCAGGAGCACGGCGGATGCGCGCGGCGAAAATTACCGTATCATCAAGCTGCGCTTCGAAGGTGGAGTTGCCTCGGAAGTCGATGTGAATCAGGCGCTCTCCGACTACGAATTTACGTTGTCGACCATCCCGCAGTTCGAAAAGCAGATCGCGCAGCAGGAGAACGCGTTGTCGGTTTTGCTCGGCCGCAATCCGGGTCCGATCATGCGAGCCAGTACGCTCGACCAGCTGGTACTGCCGCAAGTGCCGGCTGACCTGCCGTCTTCGCTGCTCGAGCGGCGGCCCGATCTGCGCAGTTCCGAGCAGCAGCTGATTGCCGCTAACGCACGCATCGGCGTGGCGAAGGCACAGTTCTTCCCGACCATTTCGCTGACCGCGTTCCTCGGCACTGCAAGCTCCGCGCTCGGCAATCTGTTCAGCGGTGCCGCGCGGACCTGGTCGTACGGCGCCGCGGTCACGCAGCCTATCTTCACCGGTGGCAGCCTGACAGGCCAGTTGCTGGTTGCCGAGTCGCAGCAAAAACAGGCGCTGCTTGGCTACCAGAGGTCAATCATCACGGCGTTTCAGGAGGTCAACGATTCGCTGATCGATCAGGTTAAAACCCGCGAGCAGCTTGCCGCGCAGGCGCGGCAGGTGGCATCGCTGCGCGATTACGCGCGTCTTGCGCGGCTGCGCTATGAAAACGGTTTTACCAGTTACCTTGAAGTGACCGATGCCGACACGAAGCTCTTCAACGCGGATCTGCAATACACGCAATCGCAGGGACAACTGTTTTTCGCTCTCATCAACGTCTACAAGTCGATGGGCGGGGGCTGGGTGGTAGAGGCCGAGAAGTTGACGGCCGACTCACCGTCTGCCGCGACGTACCGATCAGCGTTGCGATCTCACCGTGCGTCAGCGGTAATCCGATCGCGAGCCCCCGGTCGTCGCGACGGCCGTGCTCGTCCCCGAGTCGCACGAGGAGCCGCACTAGGCGGCTTCGGG
>Ga0207691_10003838_pt1 | contig 14581 bp, 10 predicted proteins | sample KBSM13metaG_FD_184327 | JGI IMG/M metagenome (GOLD analysis project Ga0207691, IMG submission 184327) | Miscanthus rhizosphere microbial communities from Kellogg Biological Station, Michigan, USA - KBS M1-3 metaG (SPAdes) (version 2) | ecosystem: Host-associated > Plants > Roots > Rhizosphere >... | reverse complement strand
GCCACCAGGGGCGCGCGTCCGGCAAGGACGTCGACGCGCAGATCACCGCCGCCGCCGTGACCAGCGACGACGAGGTCTCGAGCGCCCTGAAGTTCACGAACATTCACTACTACCCGGCCGCGGCCACGCTGTTCGCCGGGAAGGCCAAGGGCGGCTACCAGTACGCGGGCGAGGTCTACGACGTGCGCTTCCGCCACGTCGACGGGCTGGACAACTGCATCGGCTGCCACGATCCGCATTCGACGAAGGTGCGCTTCGACGTCTGCGCCGGCTGCCACACCGGCGTCAAGAACGTCGGCGACGCGCACCAGATCCGGATGATGTCGTCGATCGGCATCGACTACGACGGCGACGGCAACACCAGCGAGGGGATCTACGACGAGCTGATCGGCATGCGCGACAAGGTGCTGGCGGGCGTCAGCCAGTACGGCAAGGAACACGGCACGCCGATCTGCTATGCGGTCGACAAGTACCCCTACTGGTTCGTCGACGGCGACGGTGACGGCGCGTGCTCGGCCGCGGAGGCGGTGACGGACAACGCGTTCAAGAGCTGGACCGCGCGGTTGGTGCGCGCGACGTACAACGTGCAGCTGGCGTCCAAGGACCCGGGCGCCTTCGCGCACAACGCGAAGTACGTGATCGAGCTGCTCCACGACGCGGCCCAGAACCTGAACGCCGGGCTGGTGGCCAAGGTCGACATGTCGAAGGCGGTGCGCAACGACATCGGTCACTTCAACGGTGCCAGCGAGGCGGCGCGCCACTGGGACAGCGGCGAGATGGTCGACGCCACCTGTTCGGGCTGCCACGGAGGACAGGACGGCTTCCGGTTCTACGTGAAGTACGGCGTGGGTCAGGTGGTGCCCGAGACCGCCAACGGGCTCGAGTGCCAGACCTGCCACGATTCCGTCGTCGACCCGGTGACGGTGCTGGATGTCCCGTCGGTGAAGTTCCCCAGCGGCGTGGTGCGCGACGAGCCGGGCCACGACAACGTGTGCGAGACCTGCCACCGCGGCCGCGAATCGAAGGCGACCGTCGACGCGCAGATCGCGACCGGCAAGTACAAGTTCATGAACGTGCACTACCTGCCGGCGGGCGCGACCAAGCTGGGGTCGGCGGTGCACGTCGGCTACGAGTACGACGGCAAGACGTACGCGGGCCCGCTCGCGCACACGGGAGGCACGCAGTGCACGTCCTGCCACGACCCGGCCGGGAGCCATCACACCTTCCAGATCGCCGACGCCTGGGGCGGTCAGTGCAAGAGCTGCCACGCCGACGCCAACGGGGATCCGCACAACATTCGGTTGCGCCACCTGGCCGACTACGACGGCGACGGCAACACCAGCGAGCCGCTGTCGGCGGAGATCGACGGCCTGGCGGCGAAGCTGCTGGGCGCGATGCAGGGTGTCGCGGCGCTCTGCTACGACGGCAACACCTACCCGTACTTCTTCAAGGACACGAACGGCGACAAGCAGTGCGCCGCCACCGAGACCGTCTCGAGCAACGGCTTCACCGCGTTCACGCCGGCGCTGATGAAGGCGTCATTCAATTTCCAGCTGTCGCGCAAGGAGCCGGGCGCCTGGGCGCACAACTTCGACTACATGGCGCAGCTGCTCTACGACGGCATCGCCGACCTGGGCGGCAGCGTGACCGGCCTGACCCGCCCGTAATCAGCCGCCGGCTGATTGCGACGCGGAAACCGCGCCGCCAACTTCGGTTCCATCGCGGCTCAGCAGGAGGGCGGGGTGGAACCAAGTCGGCAGGAATTCGCGCGGCGGTATTCGCAGCTGAGCCCGTTCCAGCTCAAGGACGAGCTGATCAAGTGGGCGCGCGCGTTCTCGCGCGGCGACGCGGCGACGCACAAGTTTCTCGACGCGGGGCGCGGCAATCCCAACTGGGTGGCGACGACGCCGCGCGAGGCGTTCTTCCTGCTCGGTCAGTTCGCGCTGGATGAATCGAAGCGCGTCTGGGACGAGGCGGACATCGGCGGCATGCCGCACGCGCCCGGCTGCGCCGATCGCCTGCGCGCGTTCCTGTCCCGCGCCGACGGTCCGGGCGCCGTATTGCTCCGGCGCGGCCTCGACTATGGCGTGGCGAAGCTCGGCTTCGACGCCGACGCCTTCGTCCACGAGCTGACCGACGCGATCGTGGGCGACAACTATCCCGTCCCCGATCGCATGCTGGTGCACGCCGAGCAGATCGTCGCGCGTTACCTGGCCCGCGAGATGTGCGATGACCGGCCGCCACCCGGGCGCTTCGACCTGTTCGCGGTCGAGGGTGGGACGGCGGGCATGTGCTACACGTTCCGCAGCCTGATGGCGAACGGGTTCCTCCGCAAAGGGGACACCATCGCGCTCGGCACGCCGATCTTCACGCCGTACCTCGAGATCCCGGAGCTGACGGACTTCCAGTTCCACACCGTCGAGGCGCGCCAGAGCGAGATGGCGGACGGGAGGCACGCCTGGCAGTACCCGGACGCCGAGATCGCGAAGCTGGAGGACCCGCGCATCAAGGCGTTCTTCCTGGTCAACCCCGGCAACCCCGGGTCGTGCGCGATGCGCCAGCAGACGATCGATCGCATCGTCGAGCTCGTGCAGGAGAAGCGGCCCGATCTGCTGCTGCTGACCGACGACGTCTATGGGACGTTCGTGGAGGGGTTCCGGTCGCTGGCCGCCGATCTCCCGCACAACACCATCCTCGTGTACTCGTTCTCGAAGTACTTCGGCTGCACCGGGTGGCGGCTGGGCGTGGTGGCGCTGCACGAGGACAACATCATCGACCGCGCCATCGCCCGGCTGCCCGAGGACGAGCGCGCTGCGCTGCGCCGCCGCTACGGCTCGATGATGCTGGACCCCGACAAGCTGAAGTTCATCGACCGGATGGTCGCCGACAGCCGCGACGTCGCGTTGAACCACACCGCCGGGCTGTCGCTGCCGCAGCAGGCGCAGATGGCGCTGTTCTCGCTGTTCGCGCTGCTCGACGAGGACGACGCGTACAAGAAGCGCACGCGCGCGATCATCGACGAACGCTACAAGAAGCTGTTCGAGGGGCTGGGTGTTCTGCTCAAGCCCGATCCGCTGCGGGCCGGCTACTACGCGACGCTGGACATCGAGGCCTGGGGCATCGCGATGTTCGGCGAGGACTTCAAGCGCTACATCGAGACGCACCACGACCCGCTGGAGATCGTCATCCAGCTGGCGCGCAAGCACGGCACGGTGCTGCTGAGCGGCCGCGGGTTCGAGGGGCCGCCCTGGTCGGCGCGCGTGTCGCTCGCCAACCTCAGCGCCGACGAGTACCTGGATATCGGGCGCGATCTGGCCGCGATCGCGGGCAAGGCGGTCGCCGCCTGGAAGGCGGGCGGCGGTGAACCGGGGGTCGATCCCAAGAACTTGCCCAAGAAACCGTGAAAGGAAGCTCCATCATGCGCATTCGTACCCTGTTGCTTTCCGCGATCCTGGTGGCCGCGCCGGCGGCGTCGGCGTACGCCGCGAAGCCCGCGATCAAGATCCTGGCCACGGGTGGAACCATCGCGGGCGCGCAGGCGAGCGCGCAGTCGTACGGCTACAAGTCGGGGTCGTTCAGCGTCGACGATCTGATCGGCGCGGTCCCGCAGCTGAAGGAGATCGCGACCCTGTCGGGCGAGCAGGTGGCGAACATCGGCAGCCAGGACATGAACGATCAGATCTGGCTGAAGCTGGCCCGCCGCGTGAACGAGGTGCTGGCCGCCAAGGACGTCGCCGGCGTGGTCATCATGCACGGCACCGACACCATGGAGGAGACCGCGTTCTTTCTCGACCTGGTCGTCAAGAGCGAGAAGCCGGTGGTGATGGTCGGTTCGATGCGGCCCGCGACGGCGGTCAGCGCGGATGGTCCGGGCAACCTGTACAACGCGGTCGCGGTCGCGGCCAGCCCGGGCGCGCGCGGGCGGGGCGTGCTGGTCGCCCTGAACGACGAGGTGCACGCCGCGCGCAACGTCACCAAGACCGACACGACCAGCGTCGAGACGTTCAAGAGCATCAACCGCGGACCGGCCGCGCTGGTCCACACCGGGAAGATCGACTGGTTCGAGAAGATGGACCGGCGCAACACCACGACGTCCGAGTTCAGCGTGGAGGGGCTGACGCAGCTACCGCGCGTGGACGTCATCTACGCGCACGCCAACATGAGCCCGGATCTGATAGACGCCGCGGTCCGCAACGGCGCCAAGGGGCTGGTCATCGCCGGCGTCGGCGACGGCAACATGACCAAGGAGGCGCTGGCGGCGCTCACCCAGGCGAACAAGGCGGGCGTCGTGGTCGTCCGCAGCACGCGGCTGGCGGGCGGGCTGGTGCTGCGCAACAACGAGGTCGACGACGACAAGATGGGGTTCGCGGCGTCGGGCGAGTTCACGGCGCCCAAGGCGCGCGTACTGCTGCAGCTCGGGCTCACCAGGACCCGCGACGTGAAGCAGATCCAGCGCATGTTCAACCAGTACTGACCTTGAACCCTCGGCCTTCGACGGGGGCCGCCCCGTAGGGCAACGACGCAAACCACCGCGCGCGCGTTGTAGCGAGACGGTGACGCCGCAGATTACGGCCTGACCAGGAGGTCAGCCGTGAGCCAAGCCAAGCGACAGGTGGTCGCGTGGGCGATCGCGATCTCGATACTGCCGGCCGCGTGCGCGACGCGCGGAGGCGCCTCGGCGGGCGGCGTGCCGTTCGGCGACGTGGTTCTGACGCCGGCCCCCGACGAGGAACCGGTGAACTTCCTGCTCGCGGCGCAGGTCGCGACCGGATCGGGACCGCAGCCCGTCCCGCGGCTCGCGCCGGCCGGCGATCCGTTCCGCGACGCGCTCGCGGAGGCGTACAAGGCGTTCAAGAGCCTGGATGATGGAAAGAACGCCGACTACATCCCGGTCCTGGCCAAGGTGGATTCGAAGCTGTACGGGCTGTCCCTGGTGACGGTGCAGGGCGCCGTCTACGAGATCGGCAGCGCCCGCCACGAGTTCTCGATCCAGTCGGTGAGCAAGCCCTTCACGGTGGCGCGCGTGATCGAGAGCGCCGGAGCGGAGGCCGTCCACCATCGCATCGGCGTGAACGCCACGGGGCAGAAGTTCAATTCGATCCTGGCGATCGATCTGCTGAAGAACGTCCCGTCCAGCAAGGAGCACGTCATCCCGGCGGGCAACCCGCTGGTGAACGCGGGCGCGATCGCGACCGTCGACATGCTGCCGGTGGCGCCGGGGCTGGACAAGTGGGGGACGCTGATGGCGAACCTGGAAGCGTTCGCGGGACGCGCGCTCACCGTGAACGACGAGGTCTACCGATCGGAGACCGAGACCAACACGCACAACCAGGCGATCGTCCAGCTGCTGAAGGACTACGAGGTCATCAAGGGTGACCCGATGCAGGCGCTGGATCTTTACACGCGCGCCTGCGCGGTCAGCGTCAACGCGCGCGATCTGGCGGTGATGGGCGCGACGCTGGCGAACGGCGGCCGCAATCCGCTGACGGGGGCGCAGGTGATCGCGCCCGCGACGGCGGCGCGTGTGCTGGCGGTCGTGGCGACGGCCGGCCTCTACGAGACGACGGGCGAATGGCTGTACAAGGTCGGCGTTCCCGCCAAGAGCGGTGTGGGCGGCGGCATCGTCGCGGTCGTCCCGGGGAAGTTCGCGGTGGGCACGTTCTCGCCGCCGCTGGACGCGGCCGGGAACAGCGTGCGCAGCCAGCGCGCCATCGAGGCGATCATCCAGAAGCTGAACGGCAACGTGTTCGCGTCGCGGCCGGCGTCGCCCCCGCGGCGTGCGACCGGAGCAACCGCGCCCGCGCCGCCCGCGCCGGCGGCGCCGATCCCGGCGGTCGCGAGGGGGAACTGACATGCGCCGCCGCGTCGCCGTTGTCGCGCTCTGCTGCGCCGGCGTCCTGGTCGCGTCGGGACGGCGCGCCTCGGCAGCGGAGGATCAGGTGCTGATGACGCCGCCGCCCGCCGGCGCGCCGGTGCCGCCGGCGACCGGACCGGGCGCGACGCCGGTGTCGCCGCTCCCGAGCGCCGTCGCCGCGGCCACGAATGCGCCGGCGCCGGCGCCGGCGCCCGCGGCGAAGAAGCAGCCCGCGGGCTGGATCCCCGGGTCCGGGTTCGTCCTGCAGTCCGAGGACGCCGCGTTCAAGCTGCGCATCGGCCTGCAGGCGGCGTACAAGTTCGAGCCCGTCTACCAGGCGGGCAGCTGGCAGGAGCGCAACACGTTCTTCGTCCTGCGTCCGAGCATTTCCGGCAACTTCTTCAAGGAATGGATTCACTTCTGGACCAGCTTCGAATTCGCGGCCAACCCGCCGTACCTGCTGGATTCGTACGTCGAGATCTTCCCGTACAAGGAGTTCGGGCTGCGCATCGGCCAGCAGTTCACGCCGTTCGACCGGCACGAATATCTGGGCCCGCAGGAGATCCTGATGCCGGAGTGGGCGCCGGTCAGCGAGTACTTCTGGACGGGCCGCGACAAGGGCGTGACCGCGATGGGCGCGCTGTTCGAGAGCAAGCTGGAGTACTGGGCCGGCCTCTACTCGGGCACGCCGCTGCGCCAGTTCAACGCGCTGCCCGGCAACTACGTCGTCGAAGGACGCGTCACCTGGAGCCCGCTCGGGTCGGTCGCCAGCGTCGAGTTCCCGTACATCGTCACCGAAGGTCCGACGCCGCTGCGCATCTCGTTCACGATGCAGGGCTACTACGGCAAGGTGCAGAGCGCGATCGAGAACTTCAACCCCTCGACCTTCAGCTTCCAGAGCATGCCCAGCGGCGAGACGCGCAAGCAGGGCGCGGGCGGCGCCGATATGTGGATCTACAACGAGTGGTTCGCCTTCTACATGGAAGGGATGGTCCGGCAGACCGAGCCGCCCATGGGCGCGAAGTACACGTCGGGCGGACTGTGGATGCAGGCCAGCGGGCCGCTGATCGCGAAGACCATGGATCTCGCCGCGCGCTTCAACTACCTGAACCCCAGCACGGACCTCGCGAACGACAACTTCTATTCGATCGAGGGCCAGCTGGCGTACTACTTCATGCACACACCCAACCTGGTGCTGAAGCTGCGCTACGGGTACGGCCACCAGGACGCGGTCGACATGGCACAGCAGGGGGCGGTGACGCTGGTGCTGGCGACGCCGGGCCGGATCCAGCTGTTCACCATCCAGCTGAACCTGATGTTCTGACCGCGATCACTGGACGCGGAACGGGATCTGCACCGACGACACCGTCGCGTGGCCATCGGTGGCGTCGAACTCCGCCTCGAACGTCAGGTGATCCTCGTTGCCCACCGGGTTCTCGAAGTAGAGAAAACCCGAGATGACGCCGCCGTCGGCGAGCACGCCCTCGGGCATCCCCATGCGCAGCACCTCCAGCGACGGATGTTGCTTGCCCCAGAGCCGGTACTGCGTCTGGTAGAGGTCGTCGTCGCGGCCCAGCGGCTGGGGCCACGCCTCCAGCGCCTGGTAGACGTCCTTGAAGCGGGGCGCGACGAAGAACTTGGTCGACGCGTAGACCGGGTCCAGGCGGGGCGCGTTCTCGTCGGGCTCCATCGACAGGACCGGCACCGGGAGGTACTTGCGCCCGTTCTTCCCGACCAGCGCGAAGTCCTGATACAGGAGCCGGATCGACGATCCGCTGGAGTTCACGATGCGGACCTTCACCGGCGTCACAGACGCCGGCAGCGCGCCCGGGCGACCGACCCAGGCCTCGACGTCCGCGGAGCAGCGCACGCCGTCGACGATCCGGTAGGCGGCGCCGGGCGCGCCCGGAACGATCGTCGCCGACGGCCCGGGCACCAGCTTGCCGTGCCCGCAGCCCGCCACCAGCAAGGTTGCGACAGATGGAATCAGGATCGAGCGCATGGCCGACCTCAGCGCACCACGAGGTCGTCGCGCCGGTTCTTCGCCCGGGCCTCGTCGTCGTGGCCGGGATACCGGGGCCGCTGCGATCCGTAGCTGACCGTCGCGATGCGGTTCGCCGGGACGCCGAGGTGCATCAGGTACGACTTGGCGGCGCGCGCCCGTTCCTCGCCGAGGGCGAGGTTGTACTCGACGGTGCCCAGCTCGTCGCAGTTGCCCTCGATCGCCAGCGACGCGTTCTGCTTGCGGACCGTGTCCGCGATCCTTTGAAGCGTCGGGCGCGCTTCGTCCTTGATCAGCGACGAGTCGAAGTCGAAGTAGACGGCGAGGGCTTCCTTCTGCTTCGGCGCCTCGGCCGGCTCGGCCGGCGGCGCTTGCGTCACGGCCTTGCGCGCCGGCGCGGGCGGCGGGGCCTGGGTGACGGGATGGGCGGGGGTCTGCGCCTTCTCGTCATGTGAGCAGGCTGCGGCGGCGAACAGGGCGAACAGGGATAGTGCGGCGGTGATCGCCAGACCGGACGACGATGGTGACGACATCGGTGGCCTCCTTGATCGGGGTGCGCGACTCATGATACATGGGATCCAAACATATGGGTACCCAATCAGATGCGCAAGGCGGCGCGCGGCCCACGAAGTCCGACGACCGGGCGACCCGCGATGTCCTGGACGCGATCCGGCGCATCGTCCGGGCGCTGCGCGAATCGTCGCGGGCGGCAGAGAGCGCGGTCGGCATCGGCGCCGCCCAGCTGTTCGTCCTGCACCGGCTGGCGGCGTCGCCGGCGCTGTCGCTCAACGAGCTGGCCGCGCGCACCTTCACGCACCAGAGCTCCGTGTCGGTGGTGGTCAGCCGCCTGGTCGAACGGGGCCTGCTGACGCGCACCCGCGGCGACGGCGACGACGGCCGCCGCGTTGCGATCTCTGTGACGCCGGCTGGGCGGGCGTTGCTGGCACGGGCGCCCGCCGCCGCGCAGGAGCGCCTGGTGGCCGGGCTGGCGCTGCTGGGCGCGGGCCCGCGCCGCGAGCTCGCGGCGCTGCTCGGCCGCCTCGTCGATCTGATGGCGCTGCCCGACCGCAGCCCGCCGATGTTCTTCGAGTCGGCGCCCGCCGGGACGCGCAGGACGCGCAAGGAAACGAAGCGTCGTGCTCGGCTCGCCTGACAGCGCCGCCGCGGATCCGCATGACGAGCGGGCCCGCGTGCTCGGCCTCGTTCAGCGTTTCGGCTGGAACGCGACCTCGTTCCAGGTCCTGGAGCCTGGCTATCGCTATTTCTTCGCGGACGGCGCGGCCGGCGTGGCGTTCGTCGACACCGGCAGCGCCTGGGTGGCTGCGGGAGCGCCGCTGGCCGACGAAGCCCGCTTCGCGGACGTGACGGCGGCGTTCATGCGGGCAGCGCGCGCCGCGAATCGCCGCGCCTGCTTCTTCGCGACGGAAGATCGCTTCACCCGCCAGGTTCGGCTGCGATCGTTGCTGATCGGCGAGCAGCCCGTCTGGGAGCCCGCTCGCTGGGACGCCGCGCTGCGCAGCCGCTCCAGCTTGCGCGAGCAGCTCCGTCGCGCGCGCGCCAAGGGCGTGCGCGTCCGCGTGTCCGATGCGCGCGCGGCGGCGGCGGCGGGAACAGCGCTGCGCGACGCGATCAGCGGGTTCGTCAGGCGCTGGCAAGGCGCGCGCGAGCTGGCGCCGCTGGGTTTCCTGGCCCGCGTCGATCCGCTGGCGTTCCTGCCCGATCGCCCGGTCTTTCTCGCCGAACAGGCGGGGAGGTTGGTCGGCATCTTGTCGGTCGCGCCGATTCATGGACGGGAAGGGTGGCTGCTTCAGAACCTGCTGCGCGCGCCCGACGCCCCGAACGGCACCGCCGAGGCGCTGTTCGACGCGGCGATGCGCGACGCGGCCGCGCGCGGCCTCACCTTCGTGACCCTGGGCCTGGCACCCCTGGCCGGACCGGTGGCCCGCCCGCTGCGCGTCGCGCGCCACGCGGGCCGCCGCCTGTTCAACTTCGAGGGCCTGCGCGCGTTCAAGGCCAAGCTGGAACCCGCCCGCTGGGATCCGGTGTACCTGTCGTTTCCCGAAGACACGTCGGCCGCACGCGCGATCGTCGACGTGCTGGCGGCGTTCGCGCGCGGCAATTTCTTCCGCTTCGGGATCGAGACGCTGGCGCGTGGACCGGCGCTGCTCGTCAGCCTGCTGGCGCTGCTGCTGGTCCCGTGGACCGTCTTGCTTGCCTGCTGCGAGTGGCGTCGCTGGTTTCCGCACCCGGCCTTCAAGTGGGGATGGGTGGCGTTCGACGTCCTCGTCGCCGCCGGGTTGTTCACGCTGCGCCGGCGCTGGCGGGCCTCGCTCGCCTATCTGCTCCTGACCGCGGTCGGGGCCGACGCGGTCGCGACTGCGGCCGAGGCGATCTGGTGGAATCTCCCGCGCGCGGCCGGCGCCGTGGAAGGGGGCGTGCTCGTGGCCGCGGCGCTCGCACCCATCGTCGCGGCGCTGCTGCTCGCGGCGGCTTTGCATCGACACGCCGTCGTCGCCGTTCCCGGGCCGTTCATCGGCGGAGAGCGCGCGAGCAGCGCCTGACGCCGCCGTTCATCCCCGCACCTCGAACAGCGTCATCATGCCCGCCTCGGCGTGCTCGAGGATGTGGCAATGCATCATCCAGCGGCCGGCGTCCAGCGGCACCAGACCGATGTCGATCGTCTCCTTGGAATGCATCAGCACGGTGTCGCGGAAGAACGGCTCGTCGACGGGCGTGCCGTTGCGCGCCAGCAGCCGGAAGAACATCCCGTGCAGGTGGATCGGGTGCAGGCGGAAGCTGGCGTTGACGAAGCGCAGCCGCACCCAACCGCCGCGTTCCAGCGTCAGCATCGGCGGGCCGTGGTGCGCGTGGCCGGCGAACGCCTCGTTGTTGATCGTCCACTCGATGCCGTAGCTGCCGCCGCGGCGCGCGTCCAGACGGAATTCCTTGGTCACGGGGATCGAGAGGCCCGCGGACCACGCCGGCACGCGCGCGTGCGCCGGTGACGCGAACGCCGGAGCGGGCCGGTCGGTGGCACCGTCGATGATGATGTCGGCGAGGTGGTTGGTGCGCTCCTCGTAGAAGCGATCGATGACCGGCAGCGATCGGCTGGCCGGTCCGGCCGGCAGCGTGATGTCCAGGTCCAGGCGGTTTCCGGGCGCCAGCTCGAAGCGTCCCAGCGGGATAGGCCGCGCCAGGTAAAGCCCGTCGACGGCGATGATGCGCGCATCGAGCGCGCCGAAATCGGGCGCGTAGATGCGGCCGTTCGACGCGTTCAGCAGGCGCAAACGAATGCGTTCGCCGCCGCGCGCCTCGAGCACGCTGCTGGTTCGCCCGTTGACGGTGACGAAGTTGCCCCAGCGCCCGTCGTGCATCAGGTCGTGCATCGTGTTGAAGCGATCGAAGATCTGTCGTGTCTCGTCGAGCAGCCAGTCGTCCAGCACCCACACCACGTCGCGCGTGTACGGCGGCGGCGCGCGATCCTCGACCACCAGCACGCCGTAGAGGCCGCGCTCGACCTGCTCGCTGGAACGGACGTGCGGGTGGAACCAGAACGTGCCCGCGTCCTTGGGCGTGAACTCGTAGGTGAAGCTGCCGCCGGGCTCGACGGGCGGCTGCGTGACGTACGGGACGCCGTCCATCGCGTTGGGCACGCGCACCCCGTGCCAGTGAATCGTCGTCGGCTGGGGTAGCCGGTTCGTGAAGCGGACGCGCAGCGTCTCGCCCAGCCGGATGCGCAGCTCCGGCCCCGGCACGCTGCCGTTGTACGCCCAGACGCGCAGCTTGCCGCCGTCGATCAGCGCCAGCTCCGCCTCGCGCGCCTCGATGTCGAACGTGCGGACGGTGCCCGTCGGCGACGCGCGTTCCGGGAACGCGCCCTTCAGCTCGCGCGCCAGCCGCCCGGCCGGCGTTTCGGGCCGGCACCCGAGCCCGACCGCGACAAGGATGAGGACGAAGACAGTCGAAGCTGAACGGCCGCGCATGCGCGCGACAAATCTAGCCGATGCGCGGCTAGTTCGTGACGCCCGAGATGACGACGTCCGAGAGCATGATCGTCTTCCCGGTCGCTGCACCCGTGTTGTACGGGTAGACGCGCAGGTACAGCGTCTGGCCGGCGGCGACGGGGACGCCCAGGCTGGGGTAGCTGTAGGGGGCGACGGTGTCCTTGACGCCGCTCAACGCCGTGCCCAGCGCCGTAGGCGAGGCGAAGTCGGGCGTCAGCGCGTACACGATGTCCCAGCGCATGTTGCTGCCGCCGCCCGAGCCGGCGTTCACCGACACGGTGTCCAGCGTGAAAGAGCCCGTCGTCACCGGGACCGTGAACTCGACGTAGCGGCCGGGGTTGCGCGCCGATTCGGCCGTCCACATGCCGTCGGGGGTGTCGAAGCGCGCGGCGTTGTAGTTGACGTTCTTGTTGACCAGGCCCGTCAGCGTCGCGGCCGTCGCGCCGATCGCGCCGGTGGCGGTCGCGTCCATGACGATGGCGCTGCCCGAGAACATCGGCCACGTCGCCGTCGCCGGCGTACCCGAGATCGCGATCTTTCCGTTTCCGGTCAGCGAGATCGTTCCCGCCGTCGCGTTGATCGGCGTGTTGCCGTAATCAGGCGTGAGGCTGCTGTGCGCGACGGTCAAGGCCGCGTTGTAGGTGACCGTATCCGTGGGGCTGAAGCGGACCTTCACCACGCTGCCCACGTACGACGCGTCGGCGGCGATGGTCGCCGACGGGCCGAAGTCGGTGCCGTTGGTCGAGATCGCGTAGTTGGCGGGCGCGGTGATCGTGATCGTCCCGGTCGCGTCCTTGAACGGCGTGATCATGAACGACTTGTCGACCTTGTCGCCCGCGTACAGCCCGCCGAACGCCAGGCTGCTGCTGTCCAGCATCAGGCGCGCCGGCACCGGCTTCGCGTAGGCGGTCAGGATCCCCTGCGCATTCAGCGCGCGGACGGCTTCCTCGGCCATCAGCAGCGCGCCCAGGTTCCGTACGTGCGTCTGATCGCCCGCGATGTAGACGTACGGCAGCGAGCTCGAGGCAGCGTGTGCCTCGACCATCGTCTTGCTCCAGGCGGTGATGTCGACGACGGGCACGTCGTGCTTGGCGGCGATCGCCTTCACCGCGGCCGGGTAGTCGCCGCGCGCCGCGGTCTCGTTCGCGTACGGCACGGTGATGTTGTGCTGCCCGGCGATCGTCACGGCGGCGGGCGTCCCCTCCAGGTACTGGCGCACGAACGGCGTGAACAGGATCGGGATGCCGCCCAGATCGCGCACCTCGACGATGTAGCGTTCCAGGTAGTCGTAGTACGTGCCGGCGACGGTGCCGTTCTGGTTCTGGCTGGCGAACGTCAGGTAAAGCGGTCCGTCCGTGTCGGTCGTCTTCTTCTGATCGTTGTGGGCGAACATGATGAAGACGAACGCGGGCGTGCCGGCGGTCCGCGCGGTCATCAGGCGCAGCTTCACCTGATCCCAGCGGCCGACCTCGTTGTAGAAGCTGCGGCTGCTGCGGCCGCCGTTCGATAGTCCGTTGTCGACGGCGGCGTCGGTGGTCAGGAACTCGCCCAGCACCTGTCCCCAGCCCGCCTGGTCGGCGGCGTTCGCGGCGTAGGTCCGGGTCAGCGAATCGCCGGCCATGATGATCTTGATCGGCCCGGACGTGATCGACTTCGCGTCGACGTACGTGGCGGCGCGGGCGCGGTTCGGCTCGACCACCATGACGGTGCAGGACGCGGACTTGGTCGGGTCTGCGGTCGAGGTGGCGGTGATGGTCGCCTCGCCGCCGCTCACCGACGTCACCTGGCCCGCGGGGCTGACCGTGGCGATGTACGTGTTGCTCGACGACCAGGTGACGGTCGTCGTGGTCGTTCCGGTCACCGTGGCGGTCAAGCCGTGGTGGAGATCCGGGGTCGGGAACGCGTACGCCGATTCGCTGAGCGCGATCGCGACGGGTCCGGTTCCGGTGTCGGCCGTCCCGCCGTCATCCGTGCCGGTGCCGACGTCCACGTCCGCATCGGTGCCCATACCCGTGTCGGGACCCGCGTCGGCGCCGGTTTGCTGGTTCTTCCCGCCGCCGCAGCCCGCGAACAGGACGAGCGCGCTGGAAAGGATCCCAGCCAGCGCAGGGGAGGGGAGGCGGTTCATCATGCGGGACAGCAATGTCTTTGACGAGGTCGGGCGATCACGCGAAATGACGCAGTAATGTTGTCGCGTGCGCCGTCGAGGGCTCACCACGCAAAGTCGGCCCACCAGAGCGTGTTGAGTCCTTCGATCTATGTTCACGCAGTCCGCGCTTCTGCTAGCGTTGGCCCGTCACCGCGCGCGCGCCGGACGGAGGTTTTCGGAGCATTTTCCGGAACGCATCTTACTGACCGTCCGTTTCGTGATCCGTGCGTGTTTTCGCGGGGATTCGGAGGAGATCTCTCTCCGTCGCGTCCGGAGGGCCCCCATGGACCGATCGACCACCTGCGTCGCAGTGCTCATCGCCGCCGTCATCGTCGGCGCGTGCAACTACAAATCGGCCGGCAGCTCGTACTCCATCGGCATCTCGAGGATGATGTCAGGACCGCGGCCGTTGATCGTCCGCCAGCCGCCGTCCACGTACTTCGGCATCTCGGGAGCAGGGCCGCCACCTTCAGGCATGCCACCGTCCACCCATGCGGTGATGGTGTCGATCTGCGCCTGCGTCAGGCTCTGATCGTTCAGGTAGTGGCCGAAGCGCGGATCGGCCGACCACG
>Ga0207691_10003834_pt1 | contig 14588 bp, 12 predicted proteins | sample KBSM13metaG_FD_184327 | JGI IMG/M metagenome (GOLD analysis project Ga0207691, IMG submission 184327) | Miscanthus rhizosphere microbial communities from Kellogg Biological Station, Michigan, USA - KBS M1-3 metaG (SPAdes) (version 2) | ecosystem: Host-associated > Plants > Roots > Rhizosphere >... | reverse complement strand
AGAACCGCCAGCGCGCCGGTCGCGGCCACCGTCATCGGGCCATAGCCGCGGAACTCGGCGCCGCGCGCCATCTGACTTCGGATCGCGGTGATGTCGGCCAACGCCTTGTCCAGATCGCGCATGCCCGCCCCGGTACTAGCTTTGCAGTACAAAGTACACTGACTTGCAAACATAAGTCAAGGTCCGCCGGCAACGCTCATAAGCGATGACGGTCGGGCCGTTCTACGATGTCACTTCGCGGGTGTCGGCGGTGCGACCGCGGCGTCGGTCTGGCCGCTTTTCTCGAGCGCCTTGGCGACGAAGCCCGAGGCCTTCATCTCCTCGATGAATTCGCGCAGATAGCGCACGCTGGCCTCGCGCCCCTTGGGCGTGCCCATGGCCTGCTCGATGACCATGAAGCGGCCGGGAATCACGCGCGTCTCCGGATGGTCCTTGGCGAACAGGACGATCGGTTGCTTCACGCCGGCGGCGGCCTCGAGCCGATCCTTCAGAAACATGTCGAGCGCCTGCGGTCCGCTCTGCTCCCGCACCAACTGGGCACGCTTGAGTGCACGCGTGAGATAGAGGTCGTAGGCGCTGCCGCGCGCCACCGCGACGCGCACGCCGTCGCGGTCGACATCCTCGTTGGTCTGCAGTGGCGAATTCGACGGGACCAGATAGGCGCCCTCGATCACGACATACGGGCCGGTGAATTCGATTCCCTCCGAGCGAACGGGATCGATCGCCAGGAATGCAACGTCCCAGGCTCCAGTCTTGAGCGCGTCGAACACCTTGCCGGCGGCATCGAAGGTGACGTACTCAATTGGGACGTTGAGCCGCTTGGCCAATTCGCGTGCAAGCTCCGCCGACACGCCGCGCGGCTCGCCGCCCGCGGGGTCCTTTTGCGCAAGCACGATGTTGCCGAAGTTGATGGCGGCGCGCAGCTTGCCGTTCGGGGCAAGCTCCTTGACGACGTTGGGCGGAGCGTTTTGTGCCATGACACCGGTGACGTGAGACAGGAGACAGGAGAACGCGAGAGCGAGCGTAGCGAGTGTCTTGATCATGATATCGGGTCCTCGGCAACCCATGATGCCAGACTATCTGAGCTTGCTCGCATTGCAAGACTGCCTTCGCGATCCCTGGCATACGGCTTGTGAGGACGCTGCGCATCCATTACGACCCGGGTCCTGGCTGGAGCGCTCATGACCAATCCCGATTTTGCCGAAGCTGCCGCGCACATCACCGCCGAAAACGTCCGCGACTTGCTGATCGACCTTGTCGATATCCCGAGCGCGACCGGGAAGGAGATCGGCGTCGCGCAATATCTGGTCGAGCGCATGCGCAGGTCCGGCATGGATACCGACCTCCCGCTGGTCGACGAAAATCGGCCCAACGCGGTCGGACACCTGCGCGGACGCGGCGACGGACTCAACCTGCTGTTCACCGGCCACATGGATACATCGTATTCAGGCGATGAAGAGCACTTGGCGGGCGACGGCTTCAAGCCCAAGGCGATCTTCCGCGACGACTGGGTCTGGGGCCTTGGTGCGAGCAACATGAAAAGCGGATTGGCCTCGGCGCTGATCGCCATTGAGGCCATCATCAAGGCCGGCATCAGACTTGACGGTGACGTGTCATTCGGCGGTGTCGTGGGCGAGATCGAGAAGACTGCCATCGAGGAGTTTCAGGGCATCGCCTATTCCGGCTATGGCATCGGCACCCGTCATCTCGTCACGCACGGCGTCACCGCGGATTTTGCCTTGCTTGCCGAACCGACCGGCATGCGCATCTCGATCGCCAACATGGGTTGCATCTGGCTGCGCATCACGGTGGGCGGCACCGTTGCGCATTCTGCACTGGCCAACAAGCCGAATGTGGTCAACGCCATCACCGTCATGCACGATCTGCAGAATGATATCGCGCAATGGGCGCGCGACTACGAGGCCGCGCATGTCTATATGGGCGAGCATCCCAACGTGACGCTCGCCGCGATCCGCGGCGGCGATCCGTGGCGCCTGTCGCGCAACCCGTATGCCTGCAGCCTCTATCTCGATATCCGGACCGTCCCCGGCCAGACCGTCGACGGTGTCAAGCGTAGCCTGCGGCGTGTCCTGCGTGCCTTCGCCGACCGCACCGGTACCACCGAACCCGCGGTGCATGTCTATGTCAGCGATCCGCCGGTCGAGCTCGACGAAAATCTGCCGATCATCCAAGCGCTCGGCGCGGCGCAGGCGGCGGTCATGGGGGAAAAGGCGGCTGCGATCATTCGCCGCCCCGGCGCCGACGCCGTCCATCTCACGGCCTATGGCGTGCCGTGCGTTGCATTCGGACCCGGCGGAAGAATGCATCCCGACGCGCGCGGCGGCTCCATGCACGCGGTGGGGGAACATGTGTTGATCGACGATTGCGTCATTGCGGCGCGGATCTACCTCGCAATGGCCCTCGACCTCTGCAGCCGCAAAGCGGCATGATACCTTCTGTGGCACGCGATGTGCTTGCGGAACCGTCGCAAGCTGTGCTCGACCTCGTGAGGGATACATGACGACATACGCACTGCCCCGCCGGCCCCGGCTCGGGCTGTTCTTCGTTACGCTTCTCGCCGTTGTGCTGGCGGCGCCATCGGCGCGAACGCAGACGTATCCCAGCCGCCCCGTTACCTTCGTGGTGCCGTTCGCGCCCGGCGGGCTGTCCGACGTTCCCGCGCGCGTGCTGGCGGCCGAAATGCAGGATCGTATCGGGCAGTCCATCGTGGTCGAGAACAAGTCCGGCGCGTCGGGCGTGACCGGCGCGACCTCGGTGTGGCGCGCGGAGCCCGACGGCTACACCTTGCTCGTCAATGCGCTGGCTGACGTGCAGAACCTGCACTACATCCCGGTGCCCTATAACGCGGTCACGGACTTTGCGCTGATCGGCCAGATCACCGAGGGGCCGCCGCTGGTCCTCATCGTCAACGCCAACCTGCCTTACAAGTCGGTTGCGGAACTGGTGGCCGATGCCAAGGCCAACCCGAACAAGTTGAGCTTCGGGACGTCAGGCCCCGCGACTTCGCCGGTCATCGCGGTGACCCAGCTCAACGCGCTGGCCGGCACCAAGATTGTCGATGTGCCCTACCGCGGTTCCGGCCAGGCCGCGGTCGCGGTTGTGACCGGCGAAGTCCAGGGCGCTTTCGTGTTCTACTCCAACGCCAAGCCGCTGTCGGACGACGGCAAGGTGCGCGCGCTCGCGATCGCCAGCTCGCAACGGCTTGCGAGCTGGCCGGACATCCCGACCATGGGCGAGCTCGGCTTTCCCGGCTTCGATCATCGCGGCTTCGTCGGCCTCGCCGCGCCGGGCAAGACGCCGGCCCCGGTCATCGCCTTCCTCAACAAGCATCTCAACGACACCATCAATTCCGCCTCGTTCCGCGGACGCATGGAGCCGCTCGGCATGACCATCCCGGCCGACAACACGCCGGAGAAGTTCGCCGCCTACATGCGCACCGAAATGGCTCGTCAGGCGGAACTCGCGAAGCTCTCGGGCCACGCGCCGATGGAGCCCAAACGCTGAGCGACCCTCGGAGGCGGGGGAGCCAAGCGGCCCGGGACGATATGCGATCCGTCGATTTTGGGGTTGCGCTGGGCGTCATCGAGCTACGCAAATGAACTAGCAAACACACAACGGGAGGGAGCGATGGCAAAAATCAACCGGATCAACCCCGAGGGCATTTCGAAACCATTTTCCAACTATTCGCACGTGGTGACGGCAGAGGGGGCGCAGAAGCTCGTATTCTGTGCCGGTCAAGTGGCGGCGGATGTGGACGGCAAGGTGTTGCCGCCCGACGATTTCGATGCCCAGGCGAAGATGGTAATGGCCAACCTCACCAAGGCGCTCGCGGCCGGCGGCGCCAAGCTCTCTGACGTGACCAAGATCACCATCTATCTCTGCAATCCGCACGACGTGCCGAAGGCGCGCGGGCTCCTGCAGACTTATTTCGAAGGTCACCCGCCCGGCAGCACGCTCTGCATCCTGCGTGGGCTCGCCAATCCGAATTTTCTGCTGGAGATCGAGGCGATTGCCGCGGTGTGATTTCCCCCGGCTCGGGGGTCGTCGAAGGGCGGGTCCGGGTCGCTGTCCGGCCCGTCACATTTCACATTATCGCCCCATAACCTCCTTCTGTTGGTCGAAAGTTACCGTCAAAAAATCAGCACTGGGGTACTGTTGGGGAGTTCGGGGATGTATCTCTTGGCCGTTTTCCGAGCCATTACGACCGTCTTGATGAACCGCCGCTACCGGCCGGAACTGCACTACATGCGCGGTCCCGGGCCGAAGTGGTTCGAGCGCCACGGCAGATAGTCTGCCGCGGAGCGCAGGGTCGGCTGAAGCCATGTCGTCGGGAGACGACGACACGGCCCCGGTGAGATAGCGGGTTAACTCCAAAATAATCTTAGTCAAAGACCATGCGCATCGCGGCGCCCGGACGGACCGGGTGGGTGCGTTGGGGCTACCGCGACGGTTGGGCAATCGTCATCCGAAACAGCACAGGGCTAGACATGCGGGCACCTCTCGCCGCGAGGGCGGCTGACCGGATTTCTCGCTCCGCCATCCTGGTGGCGGGTGTGCTATGCGGCGCGCTGGTATTCTTCGTGGCGATCCCGCTCGCGTTATCCAATCCGTTTCCGACATTGAAGGAAGCAGAGTGGGTCGTTCACCGCTCATCGCTTCATATCAAAGTGCCGATGTCGGAGATGGTCGAGGCGCAGGCTCTTTTTGATCCGGTGTCGAGCATGCCGTCGCCGCAGGCCGCGCTTTGGGAGTTTGTTGCGTTGCCTGCGCATGGCTCCCTTGCCTTCCAGCCTCCGGAGGTGACGGGCGCCGAAGAGACCGGCAGCATTGGCGAGAGCGCGCTGCCGGTGCGGCAAGCCCGATCGATCATGGATGAGGTCGACGAGTATCTGTGGGAAGTCTACCGCCGGGCGCCCAGCAAGCGCGATTCGACCGGTGACTTCACCTGGAAGGATCCGGCCGCAGCCAAGCGTCTGGGCATGTCCATGCCGACCTATGTCATCGGCGGCATGCACCCTGACTTCCGCGAGCAGCTCTATCACGCCGGTCGGGCGATGGACGCCGCCGGCATTCGGTGGGCGCTGCTGAGCGCGTTCCGTGACGACTACCGTCAAAGCCTGGCCTCCGGCTTCAAGGCGGGCGCCAGCAACTCCTTGCACGGCGGCAAGGCGCGCGTCGGCGGCTATGGTCACGGCCAGGCCGTCGACGTCACCAGCGAGGACGGCCGCTCCGACGGCGCCGTGTGGCGTTGGCTCGACCGTTATGGCGCCAAGTACGGATTGCGACGTCCGATGCCGGGCGCCGACCCCGCGCATATTCAACCCGGCGGCAACTGGCACCGAACCGCCATCGCGTTGCGCGACACCCGTGTGGGGACCATGCTGGCGGAAGCCAAGACCCAGGCCAGGACGAAAGTCGTGAAAGCCTCGTGGTGATCACGCTGGCGGAGTGACCGCCAATCGGCGCTACGTGTCGCCCATTACTGCGCATCGTCGATCAGAACAGCCCATTGGAGTGGACCGCGCGTGGTTCGCAACCGGCGCGAGCCGAGAAACCGTTTGCAAGAATTGTTTGAAAGGCCCATTTTTTGCTTCGCGCAGGCGATCGCTTTCGACCGCAAGGAGTCGTCATGTCTCACCATCGTGTTCGATGGCGCCTATTCTGCTCAACTCTTTACCTTGTCGCCGCTCTGACCATCGATGCGCCCGTCGCCGTCGCCGCCAAGATCAAGATGGCGTTTCCGGGGCCGGTCACGACGTTCTCGCTGCCGTATCTGGTCGCGCAGAAGAAGGGATGGATGGACGGTCTCGAGGTCGAGGATGTCCACGTCACCGGCGACGCCAATGCCATGCGGGTGCTGCTGTCAGGGAACGCCGACATCGCATTGGTCGGCACGCTCAATGTGTTGGCGTCGATCCACGCCGGCGCCAGCATCCGCGCCGTCCACTCCTGGCAGCCGATCGGTGATTACAGTCTCGTGCTGGCAACGGGGAAGGGGAGCAAGCTCGCCGATCTCGCCGGCAAGACATTTGCGTCGTCGGGGCCGGGCGGTCTGCCGGACCAGCTTCCGCGCCTGATCATGCGCAAATACGGCATCGATGAATCGAGCGCGCGTTTCGTCCAGGTCGGCGGCCACGCTGCCCGCCTGCAGGCCGTGATCGGTGGCCGCGCTGACGCCACCCTGATCAACACCGTCACCGCGCTCAAGGGCGTGCAGGACGGCAAGGTCGCGGTGCTGACGAAACTGTCGTCGGAGTTTCCGGGTCTCGGCTATGTCTGGAACGTCGTGCGCACGGAGGCGCTGAATAAGCCGGAGCTCGCGGCCGCCTTCCAGACCATGACCGACATCGGCATCCGTGGCTCGCGCTACGTGATGGAAAATCCCGATGAGGCGGCGGCAGCCCTGCACGAGCGACTGCCCGATCTCGACCTCGCCTTCCTCAAGGCCGTGGTCCGCGACCTCAACGGCGAGAAGCTGTGGGGCGTGAATGGCGGGCTCGATCCCGCGATCGAGGAGTTCACCGCCGAGCTCAACATGAAGCTCGGCAACCTGCCGGTCGCGCCTGCGGCCAAGGATGTTCTCGAGCCGCGATTTGTCGACGCCGCGCTCAAGAAGCTCGGCCCCTATCAGGCGAAATAATCCAGCGATGAAAACACGGCCGACGTCGTCCGACGGCATGGTCGTCTACGACGATGTCAGCAAATTCTTCCCGGTGCGGATTCGGCCCGGCCAGAAGGAGCGTCCGGAATTCATGGTCGCGCTCGACCGCGTCACGGCGACCGTGCGCAAAGGCGAGCTGATCACGCTGCTGGGGCCGAGCGGCTGCGGCAAGACCACGTTGCTGCGGCTGACCGCCGGGCTCATCGCAGCCGACGAGGGCAGCATCACCATCGAAGGAACGCAGGTGACGGCCCCGCGCAAGGACGCCTGCATGGTGTTCCAGAATTTCGGCCTGTTGCCCTGGCGTACCGTGCTGGGCAACGTCGAATTCCCGCTCGAGATCGACGGCGTCGGCACCAGCGAGCGCCGTGACCTGGCGCGGCACTTCATCGAGCTGGTCGGGCTTGCCAGTTTCGCCGAGCACTATCCGCACGAATTGTCCGGCGGCATGCAGCAGCGCGTCGGCATCGCCCGCGCGCTGATGCGCAAGCCCATCCTCATTTTCATGGACGAGCCTTTCGGCGCGCTCGACGCGCAGACGCGCGAGCAGCTGCAGGAGGACTTCCTCAAGATCTGGTCGCGGACGGGCGCAACGGTGGTCTTCGTCACCCACAGCATCGACGAGGCGCTGTTCCTCTCGGATCGTATTTTCGTGTTCAACACCGCTCCCGGACGCATCCGCACCATCGTCGAGTCACCGGTGGCCGCCGAGCGCCTGGGTGGCGATGTCCGCGCACATCCCGATTTCGCAAGGTACCGGGCCGAGTTGCGGGACATGCTGAGGAGTGAGCCATGAACGCGTCGCAGGGAATGCCGCCCCGCAAATCGGTTCCGGCCCCGCAGCCGACGCTGCTGCAACGGCTGCGCGAGATCGTGACCAGCCCGAATGCCATCCGTACCGCCTCGGTCGCGGCCTTCTTCGTGATCTGGGAATATTACGGCCGGCGCATGGATCCGATCTTCATGGCGCCGCCGAGCGCGATCTTCGAAGCCGCGCTGCAACTGATCCAAAGCGGCGCGCTGAAGAAGGCGCTGATTCAAACCTTGTGGCCGTTCTCGGTCGGGATGGCGCTCACGGTGGTCGTCGGCATTGCGCTTGGGATCATCATGGCGCAATGGCGCACCCTGGAATACGTGCTGGATCCGTTCATCAACGCGCTCTATGCCATTCCGCGCATCGCGCTGGTGCCGCTGATCATCCTGTGGGCGGGCCTGGAATTCGTGGGGAAGGTCACCATCCTGGTCTCGGTCGCCATCTTCCCCATCACCGTGAACACCTTTGCGGGCATCCGCGACGTGCGCGGGTCCATGCTGGAAATCGGGCGCGCCTATGGCGCGACCGAATGGCAGATTTTCTGGAAGATCATCCTGCCGGCGGCTGTTCCCTTCATCATGGCGGGGGTTCGCCTCGCGGTCGGCTTGGCGATCATCGGCATCATTGTTGCTGAATTCTTTACCGCCATCAGCGGGCTCGGTGGCATGATCGTCGAATACGCCAACGTGTTCGCCACCGCCAAGCTGTTCGTGCCGATCATCGTCATCGCGATTGTGGGCGTGGTCCTGACCGAGCTCGTGATGTGGCTGGAGCGCCGCATGTCGCGTTGGCGCCAGCTCGAGCGCGAACGGTTTTAGCTGCTTCCGTCAGCCCGTCTTCCCCGTGCGCGACAGCAACGCAAACAGCCGGGCCGGCGTGACCGGATATTCCCCGATGCGCACGCCGAACGGGGCGAGCGCGTTCTCCACCGCCGAGATTATCGCGCCGGCCGCGGGCACGCAGCCGGATTCGCCGACGCCCTTCACGCCGAGCGGATTGAGCGGGGAGGGGTACTCGGCCAGTTTCATTTCGATCCTGGGCACCTCGGTCGCTCCCGGGATGACATAGTCGGCAAGGGTGGTCGTGATCGGTTGCGCCTCGTCGTCGTAACCCATCCATTCGAACAGGGCATTGCCGATCGCGTGCACCGCGCCGCCGGTGAGTTGTCCTTCCACGATCATCGGATTGATGACGCGGCCGCTGTCGTTGACCACGACATAACGCAGAATCTTCACCCCGCATGTCTCGATATCGACCTCCACCTCGACGGCGTGGCATCCGCCGCCATAGGTGAGCGCGTCCGGCAGGAAGCTCTGCATGCTTTCGAGCCCGGGCTCGAACTTGCCCGGCATGGAATAGCCGGGAACGCCGGCGACCGCTTCGGCGACTTCGCGCAACGTCAGCCCACTCCCCGGCGCGCCGGCGATTTCGATCCGGCCGTCTCGCAACTCGAGGTCGCTCACGCTCACCTCCAAAAGGTGGGCGGCGACCTTGAGCGCCTTGTCGCGGACCGCGACGGCCGCGAGGTGGACTGCGGAGCCGGCGGTCACGGTCTGGCGGCTGGCGAAGCCGCCCTGACCGTAGGGAATAACCGCGGTATCGCCGGCGGCGACCGCGACGCTGTCCGGCGCGACGTCGAATTGCTCGGCGCAGATCTGCGCGAGCGCGGTCTTGATGCCTTGCCCCATGGGCATCGCGCCGGTGTAGACGGAAATGCGCCCGGAGCGGCCGATCCGCACGATGCCGGATTCGAACGGGCCGCGGCCGGTTCCTTTCACGCCATTGCCCAGCCCGATGCCGAGATAGCGACCTTCGGCGCGCGCGTGAGCTTGGCGCGAGGCAAAGCCGGCGTAATCGATGGTGTCGAGCGCCATGCGCTGACAGCCGAGAAAGTCGCCGCTGTCGAGAGCGACCGGCGAGCCGGATCGGGTCTTGAGCGGCGACACATACGGCATCTTTTCCGGCGGCACGAGATTGCGGCGCCGGACTTCCGCGCGATCGAGGCCGAGTTCGTCCGCGATCCGGTCAAGCAGGCGCTCCATCGCAAATGCGCCTTCCGGGTAGCCGGCGCCGCGCACCGGCATGGTGGCGACCTTGTTGGTTTCGGCCACGCGCACGTCGAGTTGATAGGCCGGGAGCATGTAGGGGCCGGGAAGGGCGGTGGATGCGTTGTACGGCAGGTTGATGCCCTGCGGCGTGTAGGCGCCTTCGTCGTGGATCATCTCGCCGCGCACGCCCAGGAGGCGACCGTCGTTGTCGAAGGCGACGTCGAGATCCCAGTATTGGTCGCGCTCCTGGACCGCGGCGAGAAAATGCTCGCGCCGGTCCTCGATCCACTTGATCGGTCGTCGCAGGAGCAGGGACGCCGCCGCCAGAGTGACCTCTTCCGGGTACATGACAAACTTGGCGCCGAAGCCGCCGCCGACGTCGGGTGCGACCACACGCAGCTGGTTCTCGTCGAGCCGCAAAAGCGTCATCAGGAAGGCGCGCACCTCATGTGCGAGTTGTGTCGACGACCACAAAGTGAGCCGGTCCTCGTTGACGTCGTAGACCGCAATTGCTCCGCGCCCTTCGATCGAATGTGCGCCGCCGCGATGTTGCTTGAGCTTCACGCTGGCGCGGCGGGGAGCGCGCGCGAACGCGTCGGCGACGTCGCCATACGATTGCCGGAACTCAATCAGGAGATTGCTGGCGCGGGCGGAATGGACGCGCGGTGCGCCCGGAGCGAGGGCTAGCCGGCAGTCCGACACCGCGGAAAGCGGCTGGTAGTCGACGGCAACGAGCGCCGCGGCGTCCTCGGCGATGTAGCGCGTCTGCGCGATCACCACCGCCACCGCCTCGCCGACAAAGGCGACCTCGTCCTTGGCAAGGACGAGCGGCGTTATATCGGGCGGGAGTTGCGCGGTACGAAACTGGAGCGGAAGCCGCTCGTGTGCGAGCAGCGGCGCCAGATCGGCGAGCGTGAACACGGCATGCACGCCGGGGTATTGCTGCGCGGCCCTGACGTCGATGGCGCGGAGTTCGGCATGGGCATGCGGGCTGCGCACGAATGCCGCCTCGAGCATGTCGGCAAAGCGCAGATCGGCGACGAAGCGGCCGCCACCCGTGAGCAGGGGGCGATCCTCGAGCCGCTTGATGGAGTGGCCGACAAAACGGGTTGCTGTCACGGCTTACACGCGTCGCTCACCGTGGCGCCGGGCCGTCCGGCACTGCGAGCTCCGCGGCGCACGGGTTGTGGGCGAGAGGGAGCAAGTTGGTTCCGTCCCCGCAGGCGAAGAGCTGTGGGCGAAGCGTCACGACACTCATTTTGATTTTGTTTCAGGATTGCAGCCACTGTTCGAAACGCCGCTGCACCCGCGCATTGTTGTCGGCCCACCACTTGTAATCCACGACATGCGCGACCTTCTCATTGTCGGGGTGGGAGGGCAACAGCTTCGCCAAGGTGGGGTCGAGCAGATCGAGGGCCTTGGGGTTTTGCGGCGCGTAGTAGAGCAGGCGCGCAAACACCGCCTGGTATTCGGGGCGGCCGATGAAATCGAGGGCCTTCATCCCGCCCTTCGGGTTGGGTGAGCCGACCGGTACGACCCATCCCTCGGCGTGGCCGGCGTAGATTGCTTCGTTCCAGACCATCTCGTACGGGGCCTTGTGGTCGAGGATGGACTGGGTGGCGCGTCCATTGGTCATATAGATGAGGTCGACCTCGTCCTGCTCCATCAGTTGCTGCGCCTGGGAGTTGTCCGACCACCAAGTCTTGATGTGCGGCTTGATGCGGTCGAGGCTGCGAAACACCCGGTCGACATCGAGGGGATAGAAGGCGTCGTCCTTGATGCCGTCGGCCTTGGCCGCCGCTTCCATGGTCCAGAAGGCGTCGCGCCGCAGCGAGCGACGGCCCGGAAATTTCGCCACGTTCCAGAAATCCGCCCACGAGTTCGGGCGTTCCGTACCCGGCCATTTCTTCTTGCTGTAGCAGATGTTCATCGACTGGCTCGAGCAGCCGATGACGTTCTCGTGGTGAAGCTGCTGGGGATCGAGCGCCGATTTGTCGACCAGGCTCCAGTCGATCGAGCTGATCATCTTGATGCGCGCGCCGATATAGACATCCATGCCGCTCAGCCCGGCGATGTCGATCTGCTGCGCCTTGGCCTCGTGCATGGCGCGCAGCTTCGCGAACGTATAGGGCTCCTGATATTGCACCGGGATGCCGGTCTTCTTCGTGAAGGGGTCGAAAAACGCGGCAGAAATGGCCTGCTTCCAGGCGCCCCCATAGGTGAAATAGGTGACGGGCGGCTCGGCGGCCTGTTCCGTGCGCGCCGCGATGGCGACCAGCGGCGACAGCAGCACCGATCCGGCCGCGGCCTCGGCAAGCATGCGCAGAAAATCGCGTCGCCCGAGGCCGCGGGTCTGCTCCAACACGTTCCGCAGCCGCGCGCAGGCCTCGTCGGTGCTGGCATCGCGATTGCGAGGATCGAACATGGCTATCCCTGTCGTCTAGTGGCCGGATGCTGAGCGCGCCCAGCGTGCATTACTGCGCGGCCTTCTTTTGCCGACCCTTCGCGGACCGTGGGCCCATGGGTTCAGGCTGAAATGGTCCGTCGCGCATGTCGAGATAAGCCTTGAGCCCGTGCTCGCGCTGGGTCTCAAACAACTGCTCACGGAACTCATTGTGGGACGAGTGCGCGAGCGCGCCAAGGGCCCCTTCGAGCAGAAGGCCGGAATAGACCCCGGCGGCCTGCATGCCGAGCATGGTGATGGACTTGTTGAGTCGCACCGACGGCTCCGGGACCAGCGCGATGCGTTTTGCCAGCGCGCGGGTCGCGTCCATGAGCTGGTCGTGCGGGACGACCTCGTTCACCATGCCGATGCGCAAGGCCTCCTGCGCATCGAAATGATCGCCGGTGAGGCCCCAGCGGTTCGCCGCCTTCCAGCCGCACAGCGCGCCCAGCAGAAATGTCGTGTTCGAGATATGGCGAACCTCGGGCTGCGCGAACACCGCCTGGTCCGATGCAATGGTGATGTCGGCCGCGAGCTGGTACCAGAAGCCGCCACCCATGGCCCAGCCGTTGACGGCCGCGATGATCGGCTTCCCCAGCCGCCACATATGGGTCCACTGCCCGACCCGGCCGGCGTCGTTGCGCTGCCAGAACTCGATGAAGTCCGCGTGCGACTTGCCCTTCGGGTCGGAATGCCGCGTGCCGCTCTTTCCGGTCTGGCCCTGGTCGTAGCCGGCGCAGAAGGCGCGGCCGGCGCCGGTGAGGATGATGACGCGGACGGCGCGGTCGGCATCGGCCTGATCGAACGCGCGATGCAGCTCGGCTTCGAGCGCCGGCGTCAGCGCGTTCATCCGCTCCGGCCGGTTGAGCGTGATGGTCGCAATGCTCTCCTCGACGCTGTAGAGCAGCTCTTGGCCTGTCTCTTTGCTCGTCCCTTTGTTCGTCTCTTTGTTTTTCCCTTGGCTCATCCCTCGTCCTTCCACTGTTGCGGGGCTCTACTCGGCGGCATTGGCGATAACGTCAGCGGCGTCCGCCATGATGGGCTCGATGGCGATATCGACGGCGACCACGCCGCTCTTGCCGACGATGATGGGATTGAGGTCGAGGGCCCGGAACCGTCCCCTGTTCGCGATCGCGAATCGTCCAAGGGCGACCAGCAAGGCCGCGAGCGCCTCCACGTCGGCGCGGTCACGGCCGCGCGCGCCTTCGAGCAGCGGCGCGCCCTTGATGTGGTGGATCATCGCGAGGGCGCCGTCGCGCGTCAGCGGCGCCATCTCGGTCACGGTGTCATCCAGGATTTCGACGAATACGCCACCGAGGCCGAAGCAGATGGCGGGGCCGAACAGCGGGTCGTCGATGATGCCGGCATAGGCCTCCGCGACCCCCTTGATCATCGGCTGGATCAGCACGCCGCCCTCGAAACCGGCATTGCGCGCATTTCGGACGACCGCTGCATAGGCATCGCGGACCGCCTGCTCGTCCACGCAGCCCAGGCGCACGCAGCCGAGATCGCTCTTGTGCAGCAGGCCCGGGGCCTCGGCCTTGACGGCGACCGCGGTGTTGAACCGGCGCAGCAGGGCGACGGCTTCGTCCTCGGAATGCGCCAGGGCGGCATCGACCACCGGCACGCCGCTCGCGACCAAAGCCTGTCGCGCGGTCAGGAAGTCCCACCGCGACGGGTCGCCGCCGCGGCCTGACTCCAAGCGGCTGCCAGGTTGTTCGGGAGCCTCGGTGGTGGCGGCGGCGCGCATCCAATAGTCGCGCCGCAACGGCAGATGTTTCAGCGCGCCCATCGCGTTCGATATCCCCAGGAGCAGGGGAACCTGCGCGTCATGCAGCGTCTTGACGATCTCGGAATCGAGCGGCCCCCCAAGGGGCGTGTACTGATAGGCGACGACGGTGCGGCCGGATGCGCGCGCCGCATCGGCGAATGTCCGGGCAAAGCGCCGCATGGTCTCGTTGCCCGCCGGCTTGGCGGCGACGCTTGCCGCGATCACCGGCCGGGCCGGATCGGTGAGGATCGCATCGACGATTTTCGGCAACAGCTCAGGGTCGTCGTAGATGGCGCCGGTTCCGTCGATGGGATTGGTGATGCTGCCGAACTCCGGCAGCACGGACGCGATGCGCTCTTTGGTCGTTGGATGCAGCGACGCGAGGGATGCGCCCGCGTCGTGCAGCGCGTCGGCCGCGATGGCGGCACCACCGCCACTGCCGGAGATCACCACGAGCTCGCTGCCGACCGTTTTGTCGCGCGGCGCGATCGCGAACAGTTCGACCGTCTCGACGAATTCATCGTAGCGCTCGACCTGGACGATGCCGCAGCGGCGCAGGAACGCGGCAAGAATCTCAGCGTTGCCGGCGAGTGCGCCGGTATGGGACTGCACCATGATGCGGCCGGCCGCCGAGCGTCCGGCCTGAAACAACACCAGGGATTTGCGCCGCGCATTGGCTTTGGCGGCGAGCCCGATCAGCTTTTGCGGATTCTTGAGCTCCTCGACGACGGCCGCAACCACCGTGATATCGGGGTCATCGATGAAATATTCGATATAGTCCTCGACCGTTGCGCCGATCTGGTTGCCGCACGACACGAAATGACTGAAGC
>Ga0207691_10003829_pt1 | contig 14594 bp, 13 predicted proteins | sample KBSM13metaG_FD_184327 | JGI IMG/M metagenome (GOLD analysis project Ga0207691, IMG submission 184327) | Miscanthus rhizosphere microbial communities from Kellogg Biological Station, Michigan, USA - KBS M1-3 metaG (SPAdes) (version 2) | ecosystem: Host-associated > Plants > Roots > Rhizosphere >... | reverse complement strand
GCAGGCCGGCGGCCGGATTGCCGTAATGCTCGGTGATGAAGCCTCCGGCGTAAGGTTTGTTTCGGCTCACCGAATAGCCCTGGCCGCGGAGCGTCGATTCGATCGTCTCCACGACCGCAGCCACGCAACTGGTGCCATAGCGGTCGCCCAGCTCCACGTCCGCGCGCGGACGCTCGTCCTTGGAGCCCGCGGCCGAGGGCATGGAGTGACAGTCGATCAGGACGGCGGCCCCGAAATCCCTGTGCACACGCGTGAACAGCCGGCGCAGCGCCCGGTGGTAAGGCTTGTACAGCCCCTCGATGCGCCGGATCGCGTCATCGACCGGGATGCGCTGGCCGTAGATCTCCTGGGCGTCGCCCACCACGCGGGCCACGGTGCCAAGCCCACCCGCGACCCGCATCGAGCGGGTATTGGCGAAGGAGGGCAGGCGGCCCTCGAACATGCGGGGATCGAGCTCGTAGGGTTCGCGATTGACGTCCACGTAGCAGCGTGGAAAGTGCGCCCGCATGAGCGGGTACCCGCGCTCCACCACGCCCAGAGCCAGCTCGTCGACGAACGAGTCCTCGGAGCGGCGCAAGGTCGTGACCTCGAGCCGCGACGCCGTGAGAAAGGCGCGCGGGTATACGCTTCCGCTGTGGGGGGAATTGAATACGACCGGCCCACGCCACTGGGCCGGTTCGATGATCTCGAAAGGCGGATCGAGTTCGTCGTTCGTTTCGGACATGACGAAAATGGCTGGCCTCACCTGACCGGGAGCGACTGGATGCGCCCCTGATGCTTTTGTGCACCACTTATCGCTGGAAACACGATATTGTCCATGGGCGAGGGCGCAGCGCCGACCGAACGGCGCAGGGGTTCACCCGTTATTTACCCGGCATCCCGCTTATGGATCGCCGGGAAACAAGGGGCGGGGGATAGCTCACCACCCCCAGTGGGCTGGAAGATGGCGAAGATTATCCTTGCCGAGGACGACAATGACATGCGGCGCTTCCTGGTGAAGGCGCTGCAGAACGCCGGCTACGACGTGATCTCGTTCGACAACGGGCTATCCGCCTATCAGCGCCTGCGCGAGGAGCCGTTCGAGCTGCTGCTGACCGACATCGTCATGCCCGAGATGGATGGGATCGAGCTGGCGCGCCGCGCCTCCGAGCTCGACCCCGACATCAAGATCATGTTCATCACCGGCTTTGCGGCGGTGGCGCTCAACTCGGACTCGGCGGCGCCGAAGAATGCCAAGGTCCTCTCCAAGCCGGTGCATCTGCGCGAACTCGTCAGCGAGGTCGGCAAGATGCTGGCCGCCTGAGGGCCTGCGGACGCAACCAGCGGTGCTTGCCTCGCCCCGGGGGAGCCGATATGACCAAGGCCCGCCGGCGAGCGGGTTGTGCGGGCGCGTAGCTCAGCGGAAGAGCACTACCTTGACATGGTAGGGGTCACAGGTTCGATCCCTGTCGCGCCCACCAAAATTTCCCGCGAAAAGCCTTCGCGCGAGGACGCCACTAACGACCTCAGAGCTGGAGCGGCCGCCGCAAATATTGGCCGCGTGCCGGCCCGACGACCTCGCCCTGATGGTAGATCAAGGCGCCGCGCAGGAAGGTGCTCTTCACCCGACCGCTGAGCTCCTGCCCCTCGAACGGCGAATAACCCTGTTTGGATTCCGACTCGGCCGCGCGAACCACAAAGCTTTCGTGCGCGTCGACCAGCGCGATGTCGGCGTCGAACCCCGGTGCGATATCGCCCTTGTTCAGCAGGCCGAACCGCCGGGCCGGGTTCCAGGCCAGAAGTTCGGCCATGCGATTGTAGGACATGCCGCGCTTGCTGCCTTCGCTCACCACCCCCGAGAGCAGATACTCGGTGCCGCCGAATCCCGCCTTGGCGAGCCAGATATCGGTCGGGTCGTCCTTCGACCACTTCTGCTCGCTCGAACAGCAGGCGTGATCGCTGACGATCCAATCGATCTTGCGGTCGAGTACGGCCTGCCATAACGCCTCAACGTCCTCGCGCGGGCGGATCGGCGGATTGACCTTGGCATGCACCGCGCATTCGCAGTCGGTGTCCAGCAGCAAGTGTCCCACCGTGACCTCGCGCCGGAACGCGATGTGCGGAAAGACCTGCTGCATGGTCCAGGCCGCGTCCACCGCCTTGCGCGAGCTCAGGTGCAGCAGGTTGATGTTGAGGCAATCCGTTTCATTGGCGAGATAGGACGCGATCCAGATCGCCAGCCCCTCGGAGTGCGGGGGGCGGGCGGCGCTGTAGGCGTGCAGGCCGGTGAGCTTGCCCTCGCGCTCGACGATCCTGGTGTAGGCGTTGAGGATCTCCGCGAGCTCGCAGTGCAGGCTGACGCTGACGTAATCCGCAAGCTTCGGATGCTGCGTCATCAATCGCCGGGCGGAGCGCATGATGAATTCGAAATGCGCGATGTCGTAGCGTTCCTCCGGGCCGATCATGAGAAAATCGTTCTGGGCGTTCGACCGCCCATGCAATCCGTAGCCGCCATAGAACATGAAAATCTTGAACGACGTCACGCCATGATCGACGGCGAGATGCTCCATTTCGTCGATATGCTGCGCCTCGATCGGGGCGACGTGGTAGCCGTAATCGACCCAGAACCGCCCGTCGGACTGCTTGAAGACTTCGGGCATGAATGCCCGGTACGGACCGCCGCGGTTGAGATAGTATTGTCCAGTCCGGATGTAGTTGAGGCTCGACGTCACGCCGCCCATCGCCGCCGCCTTGCTCTCCGAGGCGGCGTCTTCCGCGAGGGGCTGATAGATGCCGACATGCATATGGGCATCGACGCAGCCGGGAAACGCCAGATAATTCTGGGCGTCGAAAATCTCCTTGCCTTGCTCGGCGCGGATGTTCGGGGCAATCCGATCGATCTTGCCATCCCTAACCGCGATGTCGAGGCAATCGACCGACGTCTTGTTCGGCCGCACGACGCGGGCATTCTTGATCACAAGGTCAAAAGGCTTATCCATCCCGATAGTTCCCTGCAGACGTTACTCGCGGTCGTCGCGATGACGATCGAGCCGAGCCGGGCGAAGCCGCGCCACAGCCGAGCCATATCACCGGCGGGCGTCCGTGCCCTCGCCGGCCGGCTGAATCCGTGTTTCGTAGCGCTTGCCGAGCGCCACCATCTCCGGCGTGCCGATGAGAGTGTTGAGCTGTTCGAGATCAAGCATCCTGGAGCGGAATGGCTCGGTCGTGCCCTGCTTCGCCAGCGATGCATAATACTCGCCCGCCGTCCGGCCAGCGCGCGCACGATCCCGCCGGGAAAGATCACGAGCGCGAACCCGATCGCCTCCAGCTCGGCTGCGGACAACGGCGGCGTCTTGCCGCCTTCCACCATGTTCGCCAGCAGCGGAACCCCCGCGCCCAAGCGCGAAGCGACGCGGGCCAGATCGTCGCGCGTCCTCGGCGCCTCCACGAAAAGGACGTCGGCGCCGGCAGCGCGGTAGAGTTCGGCGCGTTCGATCGCAGGTTCGACGCCTTCCACCGCCACTGCATCGGTGCGTCCGATGATCAGCGTCTCGGGCGAATGACGCGCATCGACCGCCGCGCGGATCTTGCCGCACATCTCCTGCGCCGGGATCAGAGCTTTTCCATCGAGATGGCCGCAACGTTTTGGAAAGTCCTGGTCTTCGATCTGTATGCCATGGGCTCCCATCCGCTCGAGGCAACGAACCGTGCGCGCCACGTTGAGTGCGTTGCCGTAGCCGGTGTCGGCGTCGACGATGAGATGGGCGTCGACCCGATCGCGGATCAGCGCGAGCGTATCGGCAACCTCGCTCATGCTGACCAGACCGATATCCGGCCGGCCGAGCCGGGTATAGGCGATGGCGGCGCCGGAGACATACAGCGTGCTGAAACCTGCTTGCGTGGCGATCAGCGCGGTGAACGCGTCATAGACACCGGGCGCCACCACGATCGGCTTCCGGTTCAGGCGAGAGCGCAGCGTTTCCGCATCGGCCATGGCTACATTCCGAGATAGGTGCGCTTGAGATCGGGATCGTTCTTGAGGTCTGCCGCTTTTCCCTCTAGCACGAACATGCCGTTGTCGAGGATATAGGCGCGCTCGGCCACCTCGAGGCTTTGCACCACATTCTGTTCGACCAGCAGCAGCGCTGTTCCGTCCGCGTTGATGCGCTTGATCAGGGCGAACAGCTCTTCGACCAGGAGCGGAGAGAGTCCGAGCGACGGTTCATCGAGGATCAGGAGTTTTGGCTCGGCCATCAACCCCCGGCCGATGGCCAGCATCTGCTGTTCGCCGCCGGAGAGCGTGCCCGCGCGCTGGCTCTGCCGTTCGGCGAGACGCGGAAAAATCGAGAATACCTTGGTTCGGTTGGGCTCGCGACGCGCCCGGCCCCGGCGGTAGGCGCCGAGATCGAGATTCTCGCGCACGGTCATGTTGGGGAAGATGCGCCGGCCCTCGGGCACGTGAATGAGGCCGTGCGCGACGATCGCCGCCGGCCGCTCGCGCTCGATCGCGGTATCCGCAAATCGGATGGCGCCGCTCCATGGCCGGACCAGGCCGGAGATGGCCTGGTTCAATGTCGACTTTCCAGCGCCATTGGCACCCAGCACGGCGACGATCTCGCCCTGCCGCACGGTGAGATCCACGCCCCGCAGGATTTCGGTCGTGCCGTAGCCGGCGTGCAGGCCGCTCACTGCGAGGATGGGTTCAGGCATCGGCGGTTCCCGCTGCCAGCATTCGGCCGGCCGCGCCGTGGCCGAGATAGGCCTCCACGACGCGCGGATCGCCCGCGATCGCTTGCGGCGGACCCTCCGCAATGATGCGTCCCTCGGACAAGACGAGCACATGTTCGGCAAGGCTCATGACGGCCTGCATGACATGCTCGATCATGACGATGGTGATGCCGCGGTCGCGAATGGCCCGGATCATCGGCACCATATCGCGGATCTCGGAGGGGTTGAGGCCGGCCAGCACCTCGTCCAGCAGCAACAGCCGCGGCTCGATCGCCAGCGCGCGCGCCAGCTCGAGCCGCTTGCGGCCGGCAACCGTCAGCGTCGCGGCCGGCCGGTCGAGCAGCTCGCCCAATCCCACCGCGCGCGCAACATCGCCGGCTGCGGCAAGGGCATCTGCCCGCGCCGGCCGGGACAGATGCGAGCCGACCGCGATATTCTCCCGCACGTTCAGGGTCGTGAACGGCTGCACGATCTGGAACGTGCGGGCGATGCCGCGCCGCGCCAGCCGATGCGGGGGCTCGCCCGTGATATCGACGCCATCGTAGATGACGCGGCCCGCGCTCGGCGGCGCGAAGCCCGCAATGATCGAGAACAGCGTGGTCTTGCCGGCGCCATTCGGCCCGATCAGCGCGGTGATGCATCCGGCCTGCGCCAGGAACGATGCCCGATCGAGGGCGAGCAGGCCGCCGAAGCGCTTCGATACCTGCTCGACACGCAACAGCGGCTCAACCATGGCCGCCGCCCAACGATGCAGGTGCCGCCCGCCTGAGGGACCGGAGACGGCGCTGCAGGTCGAGAAGAATGCCACTGATGCCGCGCGGCGCGAACGCGATGACCAGGATGAGGACGCTGCCATAGATGACGAGATCGAGGCCCGGTGCATCGCCGGTCATGAGCTTGGTGAGCTCTCCGAGGGTCTTGACCACCAGCGCGCCCAGGAGCGGGCCGAAGACCGTGCCGATGCCGCCGATGATGGGAGCGAGCAAAGCCTCGACCGAGATCCAGGGCCCATAGGCGATGCCTGCATCGATGAACAGGAAATACTGGGCGTAGAAGCAGCCGCCGGCCGCGGTGATCGCCGCCGAGATGGTCATCGCGAGGAGCTTGACCATTGTCGTGTTGACGCCGAGCGCCTGCGCGGCATCCTCGTTTTCGCGTAAGGCGACAAGATACGCGCCGAAGCGGCTGTCCTCGATCATCCGGATGAGCACCAGCGACAAACCGACCAGTGCAAGGATGATCCAATAGAACGGCGCGCGGCTCTGGAACTGGAACGCCTCCGGACGCAGGTCGAGCTTGATCAGCGTGCCGACGCCGGCGCCGGTGATGGGGGCGACGCTGGCGATGATCCGCAGCACTTCCGCAAAGGCGAGCGTCACCAGCGCAAAATAGGAGCCTTTCAACCCCGACCGGAAGCTCAGCGCGCCGATCACGGCCCCGACCAGGGCCCCCGCGGCGATGCCGATCAACAGGCCGAGCCACGCGTTGATACCGTACTGCACCTGCAGGATGGCGGTCGCGTAGGCGCCGGTGCCGAAGAAGGCGGCATGACCGAACGAATACTGCCCGCCATATCCGCCGAGCAGGTTCCAGCCTTGGCCGACGAGCGCGATGAGAAGCGCGACCACCAGGAAGTTGAGCACGACGTTGGACGAGGTGATCAACGGCACGGTCGCCAGCAGTGCCGTGACGATGAGGATCGGCGCGAACCCTCTCATGCCCGCTCCCCGAACAGGCCGCTCGGTCGAAACAGCAGAACCAGGATGAACATCGCGAAGATGCCGATCTGGCCGAGCGACTCACCGAGGTAGAGGCTGGACAGGCTCTCCACCACGCCGACGAACAGGCCGCCGATCAGGGCACCCGTGACCGAGCCCATGCCGCCAAGCACGACGATGGTAAAGGCGATCAGCACGAAGGCGTTTCCGGCCTGGGGATTGACGTAATAGGTGGGAATCAACAGGCAGGCTGCGATCGCGAGGCAGGCGGTGCCGAGCCCGAACGTGACCGCATAGATGTGCGCGACGTCGATGCCGACGAGCTCGGCGCCGCGTTTCTCCTTGGCCACGGCGCGAATGGCCTTGCCGGTATCGGTCCATCGCATGATGAGCCAGAGCGCCAGCGCAACGGCGACGACCACGATGAAAGCGATGACGCGGGGCACGGCGAGAAACGCTGTTCCGACTTCAACGACGTCGAAGGCGTAAGGCAGGTTGATCGTGCGGGTATCCGCGCGGAACGCGTAGAGCAGCGCATTCTCGATCACCACCGCGAGGCCGAGCGTCACCAGGAGGATGTTGCGATCCTCCCCGTGCGCGGCCGGACCGATGACGAAGCGTTGCAGGCCATAGCCCAACAGGAAGAACAGCGGTGTGAGCCCGAGCGCCGCGACGTAGGGATCGAGGCCAAGCAGCGTGTGCGCAAAAAACGCCGCGAACATCGCGGCGGTCAGCAGCGCGCCGTGGGCGAAATTGATGATGTGCAGGACGCCGTAGATCAACGTCAGCCCGAGCGCAATGAGCGCGTAGACGGCGCCGGTCATCAAGCCGTTGAGCACCGCGGGAACGAGGATGACCGATGACAGCATGGTGGACGGACAGGACGGCGCCGCGCGGCGCCGTCCGTGGAGCCGGCCTCGTCAGGCTCGCGGCATCGGAAACACCGGCTTTGCCGACGCGAACGCGGCCGGGAAGATCACCTGGATGTCGTTGTTGATGACCTGGGTGTTGACCGGCGCGGCGCCCTGGTTCTGTCCGTTGACGAATTTGGTCGGCCCATACGGCATGACGTGGCCGGCAAAAGTCGAGCTTTCCAGCGCGCCGATGATCTTGGCGCGGTCGGCGCCGCCCGCGCGTTCGAGCGCGTCGGCGAGCAGCAGCACGCAGGAATAGTTCATGTACACCTCGTAGGTGTAGAACTCGCCCTTCTCCTCGATCTTCTTCTTCAGCGCGAGCGCCTTCGGGTTCTTCGGATCGAACCAGTGATTGCAATCCATGATGTATTGCGCCGCCTCCGGGAATTCCTTGACGAACTTGTACGACGAGGCCGCGCCGCCGAGCACGGAATACATGCCTTTCGGGCGCACACGCTGCTGCTGCATCGTGCGCGCCAGCAGGACGTACTCGTTGTAGTAGTTGGCCGGAATGACGAGATCGGGGTTCTGCGCCCGGATCTTGAGCACGACGTTGTTGAAGTCGCGCGTCGGCGTTGGATGCGCAATGGTCTCCAGGATCTGGAACCCGCGCTCGGGCAGTTGCGCGTTCAGGAGCTTCGCGAGACCTGCGCCGAACGCCGAGTCCTCGTGCACGATCATGACCGTCTTCGCCGCCTTGTCGGCCTGATCGTTGATGGTGACCAGATTGTCGAGTGCGGTCTTGGCGATGACGCCGAAGCCCGGGCCGAACCGGAACGTGTTCTTCAGCCCGCGGGTCACGATGGCGTCGACCACGCCCACGTCCACGATGTACGGCAGGTCATAGCGCGCCGCGGTCTGGCTGGCGGCGAGGCAGATACCGCTGGCGTAGCCGCCGACGATGGCCGCGACCCCGGCGCCGTTCATCTTCTCGACCTCGGCGTTGCCGCCTTCCGGCGTCGACTGCGCGTCGCCCAGCACCGCCTCGATCCTGGCGCCGCCGAGTGCCTTGATGCCGCCGGCCGCATTGATCTCCTCGATCGCCATCACGGCGCCGATCCGGCCCTGCTGGCCGGAATAGGACAGCGCGCCCGAGACCGGATGCAGCACCCCGACCTTCACCGGCGCGCCTTGCGCGCGCAGCACGGCCGGGGCGTGCAGGACTCCGGCCGCCGCCGCGGCGGCGCCCAGTGTCGTCGATTGCAGGAACCGGCGGCGGCTCACGGCCAACAACTGACGAGACATGCGTTCCCTCCTGGGTGCTGACCGGCGAGACTAACATTGGTCCCCGCAGGCTTCTATATTATCCCGACTCACCTAGGGACCTACGAGGCACCGTAGCCGGGCATGAACGACCCTCGCACCCTGATCGACAAGCTGTGGGCGGCGCACGAGATCGTGCGCCGCGAGGACGGCGAGTCGCTGCTCTGGGTCGATCGCCATTATGTGCATGAAGGCTCCTTCCACGCATTCTCCCGGCTGGCGGAGCGGGGTACAGGTGTCGCCGAGCCCAGCCTGACCTTCGCGGTCGCCGATCATTACGTTCCGACCCGCGGCTCGCGTCACGATATCGCCAATCCCGAGATCGCGCGCATGGTGCGGCAGATCGAGGAGAATGCGGCGAAGCACGGGATCAGGCTGTTCGGACTGGACGACCCGCGGCAGGGCATCGTGCACGTGGTCGGACCGGAACAGGGACTGACCTTGCCGGGCCTGCTGATCGTCTGCGGTGACAGCCATACATCGACGCACGGCGCGCTGGGCGCATATGCATTCGGGATCGGCGCCTCCGAGGTTGCGCATGTGCTGATGACGCAGACCATCTGGCAGCGGCGGCCGAAAACCATGCGGATCACCGTCGACGGCCACGCTGCGCCTGGCGTCGCGGCGAAGGACATCGCGCTCGCCATCATTGCCCACATCGGCGCCGGCGGCGCAACCGGCTGCGCGGTCGAATATGCCGGCTCCGCGATCAAGGCGCTGTCCGTCGAAGGCCGGCTCACGCTCTGCAACATGTCGATCGAGGCCGGTGCTCGTTGCGGAATGATCGCGCCCGACAATGCAACATTTGCCTATCTCAAGGGCCGTCCCTACGTGCCTGATGGCGCGGGTTTCGAAAACGCCGTTGAAGCATGGTCCACGCTTACAACCGACGGCGATGCACGGTTCGATCGGGAGGTCGCCCTCGAGGCTGCAAATATCGCCCCGATCGTGACCTGGGGCACCAGCCCCGAGGACGCGCTGCCGATCGATGCGAGCGTACCCGATCCGGCGCGCGAGCCGGACGAAGACCGCGCCAGATATCTGCGCGAGGCGCTCGACTATATGGGGATCGCGCCGGGCCGAAAGCTAACCGAGATCGCGGTCGATCGCGTGTTCATCGGCTCCTGCACCAATTCCCGTATCGAGGACCTGCGGGCCGCCGCCGCGGTGCTTGCGGGACGGACCAGCAAGGTGCCGGGTTTGGTCTCCGCCGGCTCATCGCTGATCAAGCGTCAGGCGGAGGAGGAGGGGCTCGACCGCATTTTCCGCTCGGCGGGTCTTGAATGGGGCGAGTCCGGTTGCTCCATGTGCGTCGGCATGAACGGCGATCTGGTCGCGCCCGGGGAACGTTGCGCGTCGACGACCAATCGCAATTTCCGCGGGCGGCAAGGTCCGGGCGCTCGCACGCACCTGATGTCTCCGGCGATGGTGGCGGCTGCTGCTGTCACCGGACGGCTGTCCGATGTGCGGCCGCTCCTCGCTGGTCGCAAGGCCTGAGGCGGCACGATGGACAAGTTCACGCGACTGACTGCGACGGCCTGTCCGCTCAACGTCGCGAATCTGAACACCGACCAGATCGTTCCGGCGCGCTTTCTCAAGCGGCCGCGCTCGGCCGGCTTTGGGGAGGCGCTGCTGCACGACCTGCGCTTCGATGCGCAGGGCCACGAGCGGCCGGACTTCCCGCTCAACCGGCCGGCCTGGCGTGGCGCCCGGATCATCGTGGGAGGACGCAATTTCGGCTGTGGCTCCTCGCGCGAGGGCGCGGTCTATGCACTCTACGACTACGGCATCCGCTGCGTGATCGCGCCGTCGTTCGGCGACATTTTTTCCGGCAACGCGGTGCAGAACGGGCTCCTCACCGCGCTCGTCTCGGACGAGAACGCGGCCGAGATCATGGCGACGCTGACCCATACGCTCGAGCTTGCGGTGACGGTCGATCTAGAGCAGCAGACGATTTTGTGCGGGAACAGCAGCTACCGCTTCGCCATCGATCCGGTCTCCCGCACCCGTCTGCTCGAGGGCCTGGACGACATCGCGCTGACAGCGAGCTATCGCGACCGAATCGCGGCATTCAAAGCCAGCGATCAAGGCCGCCGCCCCTGGGCCACGCCCGTCGTCAGGCCTACGTCAACGTAAGTTGCCGGGGTCAGGCATGATCATATTGAGAATGGCGATCTTACCGGCCCGGATGGCGGCGAGCGCCTCCTTCAAGGCCCCATCCAACTCATCGGGGTTCTCGACGCGCTTCGCGTACCCGCCGACCATGGCGGCGGCTTCTTCGTAGTTCACACCCCTGATGTTGACTCCGTAGTAGTCCTTCGTCGCGACCGACGTGCCGGACGGATAGAACTTGTCATGGAAATACTGCATCGCTGCATATTTGGCGTTGTTGAACACCAGAATCAGCAAGGGCAGCTTGTGCTCGTCCGCGAACGCGATGGCCGGAACGACAGGATTATACATGAAGCTTCCGTCGCCGATCGTCATCACCACGGTGCGCTCCGGGAGGGCGAGCTTGACGCCCAGGGCGTAGCCCAGCCCCTGGCCCAGACCGCTCGGAGCACGGAAGAATCCAAACGGGTCGTTCCAAATTGTGTGCTCTCGAATTGCCGCCGCATGGACGATCGTTTCATCGACATAGATTGTGTCGGCGGGCATGCGCTCACGTAACGTCTTTGCAACCAATGGAACGGTGATCGAGCCTGCATCAGCGGCCTTCTGCTCGGCTGCAATCAACCGTTCGCGCCATTTGACGTGTTCGGCCTGCCAGCGCGTCCGGCGTTTCGCCACCATGGCCGTGTCGTAATCGAGCTTGCGCAGGGCCTGAACGAGAAGCTCGAGCGTTATCGCCACGTCGCCCTCGAGGTAATGTCCGGCTTCCATCACCTGGTAAACCATGTGGGCCTTGAGCGGGTTCTTGCCGAGCGCCACGATCGTCGCGTTCTTGGGCGCGTTGCTTGGGGGGTACCAGGGCGAGCGGCTCTCGACCAACAGCGCGAGATCCGTTTCTGCGAGCAACGGGGTGATGTTCGCACCAAGGTAAAGGTCGTGAGATTTCGGAAAGTTGGCGAAGAACGCGCCCGGCGATTCAACCACCGGGATCGCCAGCAGCTCGGCGAGCTCTACCAAAGCATCGAATGCCTTCTGGTCCGGACCGGCGTTCTCGACCGAAATGACCGGGCATTTTGCATTCGCCAGCAGCGCCGCGATCTTCTCGATATCCGCCGATGTCGGCCGGAGCTTTGGCGCCTGGGGAATCTTTCGGAGCTGCTCCGGCCGCAACCATTCGTGCAGCATCGTTTCCATGGAAACGCCAATGTAGGTGGGACCTCTCGGTGTGCGCTGCGCCACCTCGCCAACGCGAACGACGCTTTGATAGAGCGTCTCCGGGGACGGCGCCTGCAGTGCCCATTTGACCACCGGCTCGAGCAGCCGTTGCGGTCCACCGACGATGCTCAGGTTTCTGTACCACTGCGAGCCCGGATCGAACTCCGCTTCGCCATAGCCGGCCGACTCGCCCGACATCACCAGCATGGGCGTTTCCATCGCCCGCGCGGCTCCGATCGCCATGGAACCTTGCAGCAGGCCGGCGCCGGCGTGGAGCAGAACGGCCTGCATCCGGCCCGTGATGTGCGTGTAAGCCGCGGCCATAGTCACGGCGATCGTTTCGTGGCCGCAATCCAGGTAAATCGGGCCGGCAGCGCCGCTTTGCTTTTGACGCGCCATCGCCTCCCAGAACGAGGGCCATTCGGATCCCGGAGAGGAAATCACATATTCGATATTCAGATTGCGGAATGCTTCGAGGATGGCTTCGCCGCCGTCGTGATAATTTTTCAAGTTCGGTTTCTCCGGGGATCGGGAAGAGTCACGCCCTGTCGCCCCAGCATATCAAATGCATTTACCGGTATGAAATAGTGAGCCGCAACGGCATGCTGTGCTTAGATGGTCGCAAACGCCTGCAAACGGCGATCGGCGATGGGAGGACTTTCAATGAATGTGACGAGGAGACGGATCCTTTCGTACGGGATGGCTGTTGGCTGGCCTGTTCTGGCTGCGCCGCGCATTTCCCGCGCTGCCGAAGCCTACCCGACGCGCCGCGTGACGATCATCAATCAATTTGCTCCAGGCAGCATTTCAGACGCCGCGGCGCGTCTCATTGCACAATCGCTGCAGGATCAGCTGGGACAGCCATTCATCGTGGAGAACAAGGTGGGAGCCGGCGGTCTGGTCGCTGCTACGGCCGTTTCGCGGGCATATCCTGACGGCTACACGCTGCTGGCGACGGCAAGCTCATTTCATTCCGCCGCGGCCTTGTACAAGGACCTGCCGATCGATCCGCTGAAAGACTTTACCCATATCGCCCGCATCGGCAGCTATCCCTCGTTCATCGCGGTGCGTTCGAGCCTGCCAGTCAATTCGATCCAGGAACTCGTCGCTTACGCCAAGAATGCTCCCGGCAAGTTGACGTACGGCCATGGCAACAACCTGGGGCAGTTGATCGGTGAGACATTGAAGCGTCGGACCGGGATCGACATCGCTCGCACCGCCTATCGCAGCAACCCGGCGGCGATGACGGACCTGGTCGGCGGTCACATCGATATCATGGTACCCGATCTCAACACCGGGATGCCCCACGTCCAAAGCGGAATGGTGCGCCCGCTCGCGGTCTTCACCAAAGAACGCAGCGCATTTCTACCCGACGTACCCACGCTCGACGCAACGGTGATGCCGGGATTTGAAATCCTGGCCTGGGGAGGACTGTCCGGGCCGGCAAACCTGCCTGATGATGTCGTCGTCGCACTGGAGTCCGCGGTGCAAAAAGCTCTCATGAATCATGAGATCCAGAGCCGCTTCAAAGCATCGGGCATCGAGATTTTCTGGGGCGGGAGGACGGAGTTCGAAGCCTATGTCCGGGCCCAACTGGCCAACTGGACGGCATTGATCAAGGAAGCTCGTATCCAGCCGGAGTAGATAAGGTGCAACTCGCCGTCGAGTGATTTGCGCGGATCGCACGGCGAAACCAGGTAACGGAGGAATTCATGGACCTGCACCAGATCGACTGGGAGAACGTTCCATGGGAACCGGTGCGCGAAGGGATCACGCGCAAGGCGTTCTCCGGCAACGGCGCGACAGTTGCTCTGCACAAGCTCATGCCGAAGCACGAGCCGAAGCCGCATGCCCACAGCTACGAGCAGATCGTGTACATCATTGCCGGGCGGATCCGCTTCCACGTCGGCGAGAAGAGTGTCATGCTCGGTCCCGGCGGCCTCCTGCAGATTCCGCCGGATGTCTTGCACTGGGGCGAGGTGGTCGGCGACGAGCCGGTGCTCAATCTCGATATCTTCACCCCGGTGCGGGAGGAATACGCCCCGCCGCCGTCGGCTTGATGGATAATTGCGTCGGCCGTTGCAATCGTGCCGCGAGCCCGATCGACGTTGATGGCGGCGCGCGACGTTGCCGCCACTGACCCGGCTGCCTGGCCTGCGTTTCAGTATTCGCGTTGCTTGAGACCTTCGGTGATGTCCGAGGCGGTCTTGCAAACCGTTTCGATCATCAGCGGGATCTTCTTGGTCGTGAGGCGGAACAGGGGGCCGCTCACCGTGATGCAATAGCGCCCCTCGCCACGGCTGAAAATGGGCGCTGCAACGGCGCGGACGCCTTCTTCCCGCTCCTGATCGCTGTACACGTATCCCTGCTTCCGGATTGTCTTGAACGCCCGCCGCAGCAGCGGAAGCGACCGGATCGTGCTGCCGGTAAAGCGCACGGGTACCAGCAGCCGGAGGATCGCCTCCTGATCGCCGGGCGGCGCAAAAGCGAGCAGCACCTTGGAGCTGGCGGCGGCGGGCCAAGGCAGCATCTGGCCGCGGCTGTAAATCATCTTCACGCTGTGGCGGCTCTCGAGCCGCAGCAGCGGAATGCTTTCATGGCCGACGCGCTCATAGAGCGTCACGGCCTCGCCGAACTCGCGGTTGAGTTTGTCGAGATAAGGCTG
>Ga0207691_10003827_pt1 | contig 14598 bp, 9 predicted proteins | sample KBSM13metaG_FD_184327 | JGI IMG/M metagenome (GOLD analysis project Ga0207691, IMG submission 184327) | Miscanthus rhizosphere microbial communities from Kellogg Biological Station, Michigan, USA - KBS M1-3 metaG (SPAdes) (version 2) | ecosystem: Host-associated > Plants > Roots > Rhizosphere >... | reverse complement strand
CAGGCGAATCGCAAAGGCACCGGGAGGGCGAGGCTCCTGCCGAGCCGCGGTGACAACCGCGGCTCAGATTGATGCCCGGCGACTTCGTCGCCCGGCTCGGCGGGAGCCTCGCCCTCCCCAGCCGGCTCGGTGCGAGCCTCGCCCTCCCACAACACACCCCGACTTTGCGTTTCCCCTGGTGGCTCGGCGGGGGTCGGGCCCTACCCATCGCACTTCCGGGTGCATATCCTAAAGGTGCGATGAAGTTCACCAAGATGCACGGCATCGGCAACGACTACGTCTACGTCAACGGCTTCGAGGAGTCGCTGGCCGATCCCGTCGCCGTCGCGAAGAAGGTCTCCGACCGCCACTTCGGCGTCGGCGGCGACGGGTTGATCCTCATCCTGCCGTCCGACAAGGCCGACGTGCGCATGCGCATGTTCAACGCCGACGGCAGCGAATCGGAGATGTGCGGCAACGGCGTCCGCTGCGTCGCCAAGTACGCCTTCGACCACGGCCTGACCAAGAGCAACCCGATGACCGTCGAGACCGGCCGGGGCGTGCTCACGCTCTCGCTGCACACCGGCAAGGAGGGCAAGGTCCGCCGGGTGACGGTGGACATGGGCCAGCCCATTCTCGAGTTGGCCGAGGTGCCGGTGGACCACGAGAAGGTCGTGAAGGGGACGCGCGAGCACGAGTACCGGCTGTCGATCTCGCAGGGCAACGAACTGCTCGACGCCACGTTCGTCTCGATGGGCAACCCGCACGCGGTCTTCTACACGCCCGACGTGGCCACGCTGGCGCTGGAACTGATCGGCCCGCTCATCGAGCGGCACAAGGCGTTCCCCCGCCGGATCAACGCCCACTGGGTGCACATTCACAACCGCGGCGAGGTGACGATGCGCACGTGGGAGCGCGGCAGCGGCATCACCCTGGCCTGCGGGACGGGCGCCTGCGCCGTCTGCGTGGCGGGCGTGCTGACAGGGCGGACCGACCGCAAGCTCCTGGCGCATCTACCGGGCGGGGATTTAGAGCTGGAGTGGCGCGAGGCGGACGGTCATGTTTACATGACGGGCCCGGCCGCCGAGGTATTCACGGGGCGCTGGCACGGGGCAGGGGTCTAATCATCCGGGCCGCCACTGACTTGAAGGGAAGCGTTGACGGCCGTGGGGTACTTCCGACATAGGATCAGCCGCAGTCGCTGCGCCGCGGACGTTGCCGCCGCCGTCCGGCGGCAGGCGCGCGCCGCCGGGGCGTGGGTGGAAGCGCCGGCGTCCCCGCCGCCCCCGACGCCCCGCGCGAGCTACCTCCGGTTCGCGGTCGGGAAGATCGACCCGGATTCCCAGGTGCAACTGGGCGTATTCCAGGCGTGCTACAAGCTACGCGATTCGGAGACGGCCGGCGTTGAAGAAGTACGACTCCTCCGGGAGGTGCTGCGCTGGTTCGACGAGAACCTCCGCGCGCCCTCGTCCGTTTCGCCGCGGGCGGTTTTCTGGTTCAAGTCGGGCGCGAACGACTGCCTCGGGAAGGTGTGGGAGATGATTGCGCTCCTGAAGGCGCACGACGTGCCGACGTGGATGATGCGGTGCCAGTCCCCGGGCCAGGTCGTGTATGACGACGACTATCAGGTGGCGGCCGTGCCGCAGCGCGGGCGACGACAATGGCAGCGCAGCCCGGTGTGAGGGCCCATGCTTGCCGGGGGTAATGAGCCCGGGGATTGCAATCGGGGCTTAGCTTAGTCTACCGCAGGTGGTCGACTACGTCCTGACAGTTGATCACCTTCTCCACCAGGTCCTGCGGGACGTAGAAGTAGTGGTTCGACGCCTCGAAGCCGATGCGTGAGTCGCGCCGCGCAAGTGCCCAGAGTTCTTTCGCGACTGCCAACTCGTCCCGCGCGATGCGGGCTGCCTCGTCCCGCCGCCCGGCGTTGCGCGCCAGGACGAACCGCGTCTGGTTCGCGACCGATCGGAAGTGCAGTCCGGCGGCGCGGGCGAGGGTGTCGTCTTCGCGCGCAGTTGCCGCCGCCGGCGCGTCGGAAACCTCCGCCGCCCGCTTCAGCTCCGCCAATCCGGCGTCCCACCCGTGGGCGATTTTCTCGAACTGCGCCACAAAGACTTCGGCCGGGTAGGGGCCGCGCCAGCGGTCGACGTCGTCGTAGGGGAAGCCAAGCATCGTGGCGGCGTAGCCGGTCTTTTTCGCGTAGAGCAGGTTCGAGGGTCCGAACTGCGCGGGGCACTTGTAGAGCACGCCGCCGCCGTCGTAGGGGTATTCGCGGAAGGCGTCACTGAATCGTTTCCACGCGGCACGGGCGTGCGGCGCGGCGGCGTCGCCGTAGCGCCCGCGGGCGACGGCGTCGAGCGCGTCGTCCTTCGACACCCGGCCCTGCCCGGCGGTCAATAGTCGCCGGGCCACGTCCAGGTTCGGGGAGGGGTACCCGCCGAGACTCCAGCTGAGCATCATGCCGTCGACGCCCGCACCGGAGAGGTTGGAGCAGTGTTCGGCCACGAGGTCGAGCACGGGCAGCCAGGGCACGGCCGATAGCTCCCACGTGTTGTTGAGCTGCACCTTGGCCAGCGTCTTCAGCCCGGCCTTCTTCGCCAGGTCCCAGTGCCGTGTCGCGCGCGGCCCGGGGCCCACCGCGGAGAGGCTGTATTCGCCGACGGCGTGTTTCACGCCGCCGCGCTCGATGGGGAGCGACCACTCGCTCACGCTCTGCAGCCACACGCTTTTGGGGAGTTTCTCGATCACCGGCGCCGCCCACTCGTCGCGCCAGCACCAGTCCCAGACGATCACCTTCGCGTCGGGGTTGCCACGGTGCACGCCTTCTTCGATCGTCGCATTCACTGCGGCGATCACGTCGGGCCCCGTGCGGCCCTTGCAGCGGGGGCACTCGGCCTGGTTGAAGTGGGACGCACAATTCGTCAGGTTCTCCGAGGCGGTAATGGTGAACGCGCCGGCCAGGTCCGGCACGTTTTTGAAGACGTACGCGAGCGAGTCCCCGAGCCACCGCCGCACGCCCGCGTCCGACGTGCACATCGCCACGTGGTCGGCTTCGCGCACGCCCGCCATTTGCGGGCGGTTCTTAAAGAACTCGATCGGCATCGCGCGCGGCTCGTTCGTGTAGAGGTAGACGCCGACGCCGAACCGCGTGGCGCGTTGGACCAGTTTGCGCAGGTTCTCCAGCCGGCGCTCGTGCCCGTTGCCGAACTCGGGGAAGGCGTCGCCGCCGGGGGCGAGGTCGCGGAGGACGACGTGCAGCCAGACGCCGTTGACGCCACGGTCGGCGAGCTGCTGGAGCAGGCCGTCCGGGTAGGGGTCGAGCGACGCGTCGGCCAGCGGGTCGCCGAAGACCGCGAAGTAGGAGTAGACGTACCGTAGCGGCCCCGGCGGGGCGGGTCGCGGTCTATCGACGGGGGCGGTGAATTGTTTGAGGAACGAGAAGCGGGGCTCGGCGGCTGTGCCGGGCGGCTCGGGGAAATGCTCGTTCACCAGCCGCTTGATCCGCGCGGCCCTTTCGGACGTGGCGGCGTCGGGCGGGGCGTAGGCGAGTCGGTCGCACCGCGGCTTGAGGTTGCCGAGCTTCGGGAAGAGGAAGTCGTCCTCCCGCAGCACCTCCGCCAGTCGCGCGGCCGGCATGTCGAGCAACGTCAAGAGCTGGTCGTACGGGAGCAGGTGCCAGTTTCGCCGGATGATCGTGATATAACCGCGCGACTTCCATTCCGGCTCGACGGCCGGATGCGCCGGGAGTCCCATCGACGTGGCCACTGCCTCCACGTTTTCGGTCGAAGTGCCCAGCACCTGCGCGAGACGGGCGGGCTCGACCAGCCCCCAATTCCGCCAGACGAACGCGTGCAGCCGGTCGGGAAAGTGGGAGAACTCAATCGCGGGCGGCGCGTTCCCCGCGGGCAGCGCCACGTCCGCGCCGGACGTCGTTGCCGCGCCGAGAAAGGCGATCGCCAAGGCGCCAAGAACGCCAAGGCAGGAAGAGAAGAGGGGGACGAAGATAGAGGATAGAGGATAGCGGATAGAGAATAGCGGGCGACGCTTGGCGCTATCCTCTATCTTCAATCCTCTATCCTCTGGCTTTCTCTTCCTACCTTGGCGTCCTTGGCGTCTTGGCGGTCGCCTTTAGCTTCTCTCGGGTTACCGGTTGAAGAACGACTTGATCGCGTGCACCGTCGCCTGCCGCTGCACGGCCGCGATCGATTCGAGGAGGGGGATGTCCTTGGGGCAGACCTCGACGCAGTTGCCCGCCTTGCCACAGTCGGTGACGCCGCCCTCGGCCATCATCACTTCCAGCCGCTCGGCCTTCAGCTCCTTGCCGACGGGGTGGTCGTTGAACAGCCGCACCTGGCTGATGACGGCGGCGCCGACGAATTTGTTGGTGGGCGTGTACTGCGGGCACGCTTCCAGGCAGCAGCCGCAGGTGATGCACCGCGACAGCGGGTAGCGCTCCCCCTGCAGTTCCTGCGACACCGGCGGGCCGCTGCCCAGGTCGTAGGTGCCGTCGATGGGCACCCAGGCCTTGGCCCGCATCAGGTCGTTGAAGATGCGCTGGCGGTCCACGAACAGGTCGCGCACCAGCGGGAACTTGGTCATCGGCTCGAGCGTGATCGGGTGCTCGAGCTTGTCCACCAGGGCCGAGCACGACTGCCGCGTCTTGCCGTTGATCAGCATCGTGCACGCGCCGCAGACTTCCTCCAGGCAGCCGCTGTCCCACACGGGGGTGGAGGTGCGCCGGCCGTCGGTGGTGACCGGGTTGGCGGCGATGTACTGGAGGCAGGAGATGACGTTCATGTTCGGCCGGTGCGGGACGGCGAACTCCTCCCACCGCGCCGAGTCCGGCTTGTCGGGCCCGTCCTGGCGTCGGATGCGGACGATGACGGTCGTGCCGGAGCCGGCGGCGGCGGGGCCGTTGGTGGAGGCGGGGCCGGTCGCGCGGTCGGCGGCGGTTGTGCGGTCGGGCGCGCCTGCGGTGGCGTCGGTGACGGTAGGATTCATCACCGGAATCGTACGGGTGACGGCGCGGGCGGACAAGCCGCTTGCGGCTTAGCGTCCGCCGCGCGGACGAAGACGCTAAGCCGCAAGCGGCATGGCGCCTTGGCGGTCGCCTTTTTTGCGCACGAAAAGACCGCGGGCCCCTTTCAGTCAGGGCCCGCGGTCTTTCACTTATTCGTCCGACGCACCACGTGAACCGTTACCGGTCGGCCGCGGCGGTGGCCTTGGAGTTGTCGGCTTCGCCGCGGAGGCGCTGGTACTCCGGGTTCTTCTGGTCGTTCTGGCGGTCGCGGCGGATCATCTGGCCGCCCTGGTTCATCAGCAGCAGGTAGGCGTCGTTGCCCTCCTTGCGGATGTCCACCAGCGTCCAGGTCGTGTTGGGGATCAGGTCGCCGGGGGCGGCCTTCACCTGGCTCTTGGTCAGCCGGGCGTTCTGGTAGGTGAACATCTCGAAGCGGGCCAGGTCGGTGCCCTGCGTGTTGAGCACGAAGAAGTTGACCTTCGGCGTGATCTTGACCGGGTCGGACCAGTTGCTGAGCGGGCTCTGGATGGCGAACTGCTCGTTCAGCTCCTTGGTGGCTCCGATGTTCGTGGTGAACAGCGGGTTGCGGATCCGGTACTTGATCGCGTAGCGGTAGGTCTTGCCGTCCTTGACGGTGTCGTCGTGGGCCCAGACGGTGAGGGAAGTCGTGGTGGTGGTGACGTTGAACCCGCCGGGGACGGCGGCGTCGCCCATGCCCGGCATCATGCCCGGCCGCATGCCGGGGTACATGCCCGGGTACATGCCGGGATACATCCCGGGGTAACCGCCGCCGGGATAGCCGCCGGGCCGGCCGTAGCCGCCGCCGGGGTAGCCACCGGGATAACCGCCCGGGTATCCGCCGGGGTACATCCCGGGGTAGCCGCCGCCGGGCGCGGAACCCGAGGCCAGTTCGACGGGGCGGCCGGTGTCGAGCGGGGCGTAGCCGCCGCGGCGCGGGGCGCCGCGGCCGCCGGGCGCGCCGGGATAGCCGCCGCCGTAGCCGCCGGGGGGGTACATGCCCGGCCGGCCGTAGCCGCCCGGGTAGCCGGGATAACCCCCGGGCATGCCGGGGTAGGCGCCGCGAGGCATGACGGGGAGAGGCTGCCGCGGGGCGGCCGGCACCCTGTCGCCCACGGGGACCACTTCCGAGCCGGGCGCGACCCACGGGTCGCCCTTGGCGATATCATAGAACGGCGGCTGCGCGACCGCCTCGGGGTGCTGCTCGAACCACGCGGCGTACTCCAGCACCTTCTGCTGGTTCTTGGGGTCGGTGGGGAACTCGGGCTGGTCGGTGTTGGACAGGGGCTTGATGATGACGCCTTCGTCCTTGGGCCACTTCCCGTCGGCCCCACGCTCCTGGCGGTGAAGCTCGATGTGGACGATCGCCGTCTCGTAGACGTTCGGCGGCAGGTTCTCGTCCTTGTCGAAGATTTTCTTGAACGACTCGGCGAGCTTCTTGGCGTCGATCTCAAACTTCTGCGTGACCCAGTCCTTGTCCACCTGGACCGTCGCCACCTGCTCGGCGGCGGGGGCGTTCTTCCCGTTCGCGGCGGGAAGGGCCTTCTTCTTGGGGTCGGGGACGAGTGCGACGGACCGGCCGTTGTTGCCCGCGGTCCACGATGCGGCGGGGGGCACGGGCAGTTCCTTCACCCTGGCAGTGGCTATCGTCGGCTCCTGCGGCTGCACGTCGTCGCGGCCGTCGGAGGGCATCGTCCGCTTCCAGATCTTCTCGACCAGTTTTACGTTCTCTTCATTCGGGTCGATTTTCTTTTTGAACGGGTCGACGAAGTTCACCGACTCGACCGTCGGCGGGTGCGAGATTTGGATCTTGTGTTTGTACTCCTGCACGGGGCCGTTGAACGTCGCGGCGTCGATGTCGCCGGGCGTCAGCTCCTTGCCCGCGACGGTGACGGTCACCGGCGACTTCACGACGTAAATCCAGACCATCAGCAGGAAGACGACCCCGCTCAGGCCCAGCGCCACCCACTGCACGTTTTTCTCGAGAAAGTTGACGACCTTTTCCATGGTGCACCTCTCAAAGGCGGTCGGGGCGCTTCAGTCGAGCGCCCCGGGTTTCGGGCGTCCTTACTGGGCCGCGGCGGTCTGGCCCTCGGCGGGCTTGGCGTCCGCGGGCTTGTCGCCCTCGCCGGACGACTTGTCGAACTCCGGCAGGTTGGGCTTCACCTTGTCGGGCACGAGCGCCTTGGTCCACGACCGCATCAGCAGCGCCTCGCCGGCGAGCTGTACCTGAACGATCGGGGAGTTTCCGTAGACGAACCCGTCGTTCTTGGCCACGCCGTTGTCCACCGCGGTCAGGTTCACCTTGTGGACGGTGAGGAACTTGCCGCGGCCCAGCTCCTGGATGTAGCGGGCCACGAAGCGGGCGTCCATCTTGACCACCATCGTGAACTTGACCACGTCGTACAGCGCGTTGGAGTTGCGGCCGGTCGGGGACAGGTTGTAGTCGGGCACGCCGGGCGCCGTCTCGCCCTCGGCGCCGGTCTGCGCCTTGGCGATGTACTGGTCGATGCCCTGGGGCACCTGGAGGTTGATCAGGTGCTTGACGGGCGCGTTGATCAGGTTGCGCTCGTTGGGCTTGAAGCGCTGCAGCTCGCGGTCGTTGAACCCCGCGATGGCGGCGACCAGGTCGTCCTGTATCCACGTCGCCGTCTGCGCATACCACATCTGGTCGGTCGGCGGCGTCTCGTCGGAGAGCACGAGCGTGTTCTTGTTGATCGCCTCGGTCTCGATGTACATGCGGTGCGTCTGCGCCGTCTCACGCTCGAGCCGCTCGAGGAGCCCGGCGATTTCTTCGGTGTACTGCCGGTCGATCTGCTCGCGGTTGGCCTCGCGGCCGTTGACCGTGATGATCTGGTCGGCGTACTTGTCCTTCCAGAGCTTCTCGCGGGCCTCCTGCACGTCGGCCTCGGTCGGCGGCGCCACCGCCTGGAGGACGGCGGGCAGCTCCTTGGTCATGTGGATCTTGTAGGCGTCGCGGAAGCGGTACTTCTGGGGGTCGGTGGGGTTGGGGAAGAAGTTGGGCATCAGCGTCGGGCGCTGGTTGTACTGCCGCGCGATCTCGACGATCTGTGAGCTCTGGTCCTTGAGCTGCTTGGTGATGCCCTCGCCGACCTTGATCACTTCAGTCGTGGGGAACACCTCGAGCGGCCGGGCGGTCGGGCTGCTGTTCAGCTCCACCACCGGCAGGGTCCGCTGCTTGGTGACCAGGCCCGCGAGCGTGTCGTAGTTCGACTTGCGCTCCTTGGCCTTGGCCTCCAGGCCGTCGCTGCCGGTGTACAGGCCGGTAACGAAGACGAAGTAGGCGACGATCGCGAGGACGACGACGACGCCACAGATGACGCTGAGGATGTTTTTCTTGAGTACCTGAACCATGGCTGTCACCTCGCTTTACTGCTTGGCCGGGGTGGCGGGGGTGTTGTCGGTCGGCGTCGCTGGTGCTGGGGTCGGTGTCGCATCCGTTGGGGGTTGCGACGCCGCCGGTTGCTGCTGGGGCGCCGGTGGCTGCTGCTGGGAAGCGTCCGCCGGTGCCGCCGGAGCGGGGGTCTGACCGGCCGGTGCCGGGGCTTGGCCCGGCGCGGCGGTCGCGTCACCGGTGGGCGGCGGGGCCGCGGCGCCGGGGGCGGTGGCATCCGGAGCGGTCGCGGGGGCCGGCGCGGCGGGGCTCGCCGTTGCGCCGGCGGGCTGCGCGGCGGGCGTGCTGCCGGCGTCGGCCGCGGGGGCGGCGGTGCCTGCGGCGGGGGCGGTCTCGCCTTCCTTGGCTTCCTTCTTCTCCGGCTCGGGGTCCATGACCACGACCGCCAGCAGCGTGATCAGGTAATCGCTCTTCAGACTCTCCTTGGTCAGCGGGTCGATGAACGTGTCGGCCTGCGGGTCAACCACCGCGAAGCCGCCTGGCGGCGGGGGCGCGGCGGTCTTGCCGTTCGCACCGCCGGGCGGAACCGCCCCGGGCGGCGGCACGGTGGGCTGCGGCGCCACGCGCGTGACCTGGCGGGCCGTGCGCGTCGTGTTCTTCGTGGCCTCGAGGTCTTCCGGCTTCAGCGGCCGGGCCTCGGGCACGATCACCTTCATGATGCGGAAAGACTTCTGCGGGCCGTACGGGTCCGGGTTGGTCGCCATCAACGCCTTTTGCACGTCGCCGGCGAGGGCCTGGTAGTCCTTGAACGGAGTCGTCGCGCGGATCGTCAGGAGGAAGCCGCGCTGCTTCGGCCCGCCCTCGTCCTTCGACACGCTCTGGTTCATGAACATGCTGTTGCCCATGCCGCCGGGCATCATCCCGGGCATCATCCCGGGCATCATTCCCGGCATCATCCCGGGCATCATCCCCGGCATACGGCCCATGCCCGGATACATGCCCATCCCGGGGTACATGCCCATCCCGGGGTACATCCCCCCCATGCCCATGCCATACCCGCCCTCAGCCCCGGCGTAGGAGCCGCCGAGCAGGGCGACGTCGACGCTGGACCCGCCGGCGGCGGCGTGGACCTTCAGTTCGTCGTTGGTCAGCTTGGTGAGCGGCCCGATGTTCGGGTCGTACTTGCTGATGAACTCTTCGATGACCATCTGACGGCGCTGGTTGCGCGGGACCTTCTTGATCCGCTCGGGGACGCCGCTGGAGATGTCGGGGCCGGGGTCGGGAAGGGCGGTGCTGATGTCGTGCAGCAGGCCGACCCACAGGTCTCGGCCGGTCAGGAGGTTGTTGACGCTGATAACCTTCTCGCGCTCCGGCCCGCCGACGCCCTCGACCCCGACCCAGGCCTGGTCCAAAGTGCTGGCTTCCCGGACGACCGTCCCGATGTTGTCGCCGTACTGCTGCTGGGCGCGGGTGAGCTGGTATTCGATGTACGCCCAGCGCGCCACGGGCACGCCGATCAGGCCGGCGACGAACACGGCCGCGGCGGCGGCAAACCACTTGGTCTTGCCGCGCCACATGCGCGCCCGCTGGATGGGCATGGGCAGCAGCGAGCTGCCGATCTTTCCGCTGCCCATCGCCTGAAGCGCCAGGCCGTAGGCGCCGACGGAGGAGAGCAGGTTTTCGCTGAACAGCGCCGCCACCCGGGCGTCGCCGGGGGCGCCGCCGGACAGGTGGTCGATGCGATGGACTTCGAGTTGGAGATTCTGCTGGAGGTATTTCTGCAGGCCCGGCAGGCGGAACGTGCCGCCGAGGGCCAGGACGCGCTGGATGCGCGAATCTCGGTGAACGCTGGCGTAGAACCCGATGGACCGCTGGATCTCGGCGACGAGGTCCGCGAATACCGGCCGCATCGCCTGGAGGATCTGCCGGCCGTACTTGCTCGTGGCGGCGTTGCGCTTGAGCTCCTCCGCCTTCTCGAACTTCATCTTGAACGCCTTCACCAGCGCCTCGGTGAAGTTGTTCCCCCCGATCGGCACCGAGCGGAGCCAGACGCTCTCGCCCTCGGCGATGATCAGGTCGGTGTTTTCGGCACCGAGGTCGATGATCATCGTCGTGCCCTTGATCTTCTGGTCGTGGTACATCGCGTTGTACACGGCCAGCGGATTCATCTGCACGAGGCCGACGTCCATCCCGGAGTCGGTGAAGAACTGCAACTGCCGGTTCACCAAGTCTTTGCGCATGGCAAAGATGCCGACTTCGACGTCGGGCGAGCCGGGGTCTTCAAAGAGCTGGTAGCTCCACTCGACGTCGTCGAGGGGGAAGGGGATCTGCTGGATTGCTTCGAACCGGACGATCTCCGGGATCTTGCTCTTTTCGACGGGGGGGAGCTTGATGAAGCGGGCGAAGCTCGACTGGCCGCTCACCCCGACGGCGACCTCGCCGCCCTTGGTGGCGTGGCGCTGGACGAAGTTCGTCAGCGCCGTCTGGATGAGCGTCTCGCGGTTGTCGCCGGACTCGGAGAGCACGGTCTCGTGCTCGATCACGTCGAAGTCGTCGATGCGAAGCCCTTCGGCCTCGCGGACGAGCCTGACGGCCTTCAGCGCCCGGTTACCGATGTCGATGCCCCAGGCGAAACGGGGGGTGGCCATAACGCTCTTCTCCTTGAGGTTCGACCGTTGGCCGCATCTTTCGCGGGACACGCTTACAGGTGTCGGGCGGAAGAACGGTTCGCGGTCCCCTCGTCTGGTGGGCGGCGGCGCGCCGAAGGGGGGTGGACAGTCCGAATAATGCGCCGGAGACTTACAACTCGACTTCGACGGCCGCCGGGATGCCTCGTCCTATGGTGTAACTCTTACGCCGTCCGCGTTCAATCTCAATCTGCGGAGGTAACAACGCTCCAATAATCAAAACGAATCCGACGCGCCGGGGTTCACCGGCATTGGCCGCATCCGAGTTGCCGATTACCCAAACCGCCAGGGGATCGACCCGGTTCAAAATACCGGTTCAACACGCCGGTCGAGAACACCGCTCGACCCTCCGCGGTACACTTTGCAACCGCATGAAGACGTTTTGCGTCCAAACGCTCGGCTGCAAGGTCAACCTCTACGAGAGCGAGCAGCTCGCGTCGCTGCTCCGCTCGCGCGGCTTGGTCGAAACCGACCCGTCCCGCGCCGACCTGCGGGTGATCAACACCTGCACGGTGACGGTCGAGGCTTCGGCCAAAAGCCGGCAGGCCGCGCGGCGCCTCGTCCGCCTGCCTCTGCTCGACGACCGCAATCTCGTCCGCCACCCTCTTAACGATCAACTCGTCGCGGCATTAGAAACCGGTGGTCAGAATAATTCGCGTCGATCGCGGGTGATCGTAACCGGCTGTTGGGCGACCAGCGATCCGAGTGCGGCGGCCGCATTGCCCGGTGTCGACGCGGTGCTGACCCATCACGGGAATGTCGCAGCCGAACTCGGTCAACTCCTTGATGCCTGGAGGGAGGGGGACGGGAATGGGCCACTCGACCAAGAACCGGTTGGCGGCCAACCGTTCGTCCCGCTCGGTCTCACTCGGAAGGACTCTCCAGAGGAAGGCTCCACCGCGGATACCGGCCGAAGCGTCTTCGGGCCTCACGAAGACCCTGCTCCCGCCGACACACGGATCACGCACACCACAATGTCACCAGCCGTCGCATTGCCACCAGAGCCGTTTGGGAATGAAGGATGGATGATCGGGGCTGGCTCTCCGGCAGGCGCTGCAACGGACGCTCGCACGCGAACAAGTAAAGCAGATTCGATCGGAAAAGTCAACGCAGAATTGGATCATCGCGCTCGCTCCAGCGCCACGGGTTATCGACCCCAAGACGGCGCCGGGACCACGCGCCTCCCGCTCCTCGGACAGCGCCAGCCCGGCCGCCAACGGGCCGTGCTCAAGGTGCAGGACGGCTGCGACGCGCACTGCACCTACTGCATCATCCCGAGCCTGCGCCCGATCCCCTGGAGCAAGCCGATCGACGACGTCGTCGAAGAATCGCGCCGCATGGTCGGCGCCGGTCACGTGGAGATCGTGCTCACCGGGATTTTCCTCGGCGCCTACGGCCAACCCACCGCGCTGCGACGCCGCCAGGCCGATCGCGGACCGGGGCCGCTGGGGGAATTGGTGGGCGCGCTCTGCGCGCGTGTCCCCGGGCTGCGTCGCCTGCGCCTCTCCAGCCTCGAGCCCGGCGACATGACCGACGGCCTTCTCGCCGTGCTGCGCGAGCACCGCCAGGTCGTGCCGCACTTCCACTTGCCGCTCCAGAGCGGCTCAGAGAATCTGCTGCGCCGGATGAACCGGCAGTACGGCCGCGACGACTTCCTTCGGATGGTCGACCGCGTGCGGGCCGCCTTCGACCGCCCGGCCCTGACGACGGACATCATCGTCGGCTTCCCCGGCGAGACCCACTCCGAGTTCGAGCGGACGCTGGAAGTCGTCGACTACGCGGGCTTCGTCCACGTGCACGCGTTCCCGTTCTCCCCTCGACCGGGCACGGCCGCGGCGCGGTGGGGCAAGCAATTCGTTCCCGGGCGGGTCGTGAACGAGCGGATGGAAGTGCTGCGCCGCCGCTCGAGCGAGCACGGGCTTGAGTTCCGGCGGCAGTTCGTCGGCGAGACGGTGGAAGTGCTGGTGGAGGAGGACGCCCACGCCGGCTCTGCCGCGCGGCACGGCCGGTGCGAACGGTATTTCGACGTGCGGTTCGACGCCCCCGACGCCCGCCCCGGCGATTCCGTCCGGGTTAGTGTGGATGCGGCGACGGAAGCCGCGACCTTTGGCACGTATCTGGGCCCGGCGGAGGCCGCGGGGGAGGCGGCGTGATCGCGGTCGTGCAGCGTGTGGACGAGGCGTCGGTCGGCGTCGATGGACAGGTGGTGGGAAGGATCGGCCGCGGGCTGGCCGTGCTTGTCGCCGTTCACCGGGACGACACTGCCGCCGACGTCGCGTGGACCGCCGCCAAGCTGGTGGCGCTGCGCCTGTTCCCCAACGGCGAAAAGGATTTCGACTCCAGCGTCGCCGACGTCGGCGGGTCGATCCTGTTGGTCAGCAACTTCACCGTCGCGGCCAGAACGCAAAAGGGCCGCCGCCCCTCGTTCGACGAAGCCGCCGACGCGCAGGCGGGGCTTCCGCTGTTCAATCACATCGTAGAGTTGCTGGCCGCGTCGGGGGTCCCCCTCGAGACGGGGCGCTTTGGAGCGCACATGACGGTGTCGATGGTGAACGACGGGCCCGTGACCGTGCTGGTGGACAGTCGAACGAGCCGCCAATGAATAGTGCGCGATCCGCGGATCCGTACTAACCGACGCGTTCGTCGGAGAAGAGCACTTCCGCCACACGCCGCGCCCCGCTCGGCGGGCCGTGCGTCGTGGTCGATGGAACGACTGCGGAGGCGGCTGGCGGTGCGGAACGAGGCCGCGCCCGGACGCCGAAGCCGCCCAGTGTCTGGCCGCCTGCGACGTCGTCGCCAGCCGAGAAGACCGCAGCGCCCGGAACGATGGACGGCATTGCCGCGGCGCGGCCGACCCGAGCTGCAACAGGAGCCGGGGCGGCGGCGACGCCTCCCTGCGGCAGGCGGATGGTGTACGTGCCGTTGTCGCCGGCGTCGAAGGCCCCGCCGGGGGCGGCGACGCGGTAGGTCGCCGTCACCTTCGTGCCCGATTTGTTCGCCCGGGCCTTAATCAACTCCGGCCAGTCGGCGAAGCCGGCGGGGCCGCTCACCAGCGCGTCGCCCCGCCCGAGGCTCGCGACGTCCACCTTGCTGCCGGCGTCCGCGCGGTAAGTCACGCGGAACGTGTACGCCGATCCGTTGAACACGGCGCGCTTCCCCGAAAACTTGGCCGACAGTGCCGGGGCGTTGACCAGCGTGATCGGGCGCGGGCGCATGATCGGGTCGGCCGGGGGCGTCGGGTGCGGGCCGGGCCGGGGATTCGGGTCTGGCACGGGGTCGGGAATCGGCTGGCCCACTTCATCGACCACCTTCAGGTGGGAAATCACGACGTCCGAGTCGTATCGGTTTGGGTCGTTGACCGAGAATTGCTTCAACGAAGCGAGGACGACGTCGCCGTTCGCTCCCAGGAACGCGCGCTGGGTGTAGGGGTCAAAGGCCATGGCACCGGTAGCAAAGCGAACGCGGTGGCCGTCAGTGCGGTCGTACGACGCAGCGAACTGCGAATCGCCTGTGCGGCCGGTGACGGCCAGCGAGCCGTC